>Ga0081455_10005731_pt1 | contig 13539 bp, 18 predicted proteins | sample TabmetS3T2R1_FD_70207 | JGI IMG/M metagenome (GOLD analysis project Ga0081455, IMG submission 70207) | Tabebuia heterophylla rhizosphere microbial communities from the University of Puerto Rico - S3T2R1 | ecosystem: Host-associated > Plants > Roots > Rhizosphere ... | reverse complement strand
GCTTTGGGGGGGCCGGCATGAAATTGGTTCCCGGTTGGCGGTCGCCCTGATTCTATATAGACTGGTCTAGATAAAGCAATGGCAGGTGTTTCAAACAGGCGCTGCAAGAACGTTTAAAACTTTGTAGGCGGTGCAGCTGTCACAAAGATCGCGTTCAATGCGGCGCATGACGCAACATTCGAGGTTCGCATGACGCTGACAGACGCTACGCGGGCGGCCGATATCCCTGCAGGCTTCGAGCCGCACTTTCGCAAGAGCCCCGTTACCGAGCCGTGGGAGCCGCTCTATTCCAGACGCACCGACAAGGCCGTGCAAATGGGGCTGCGGCTGGCCAGGGCGCACACCAATTCCCGCGGACTCATTCATGGCGGGCTGATCGCAGCACTGTCCGACAATGCAATGGGCTATAGCTGCGCGCAGTCGATCGGCTGGGACAAGAGCAAGTCACTGCTGACGATCAGCCTCGCCGTCGATTTCATCGGCAGCGCTGAGATCGGCCAGTGGCTGTCGATCGAGCCGGAAGTCATCAGGACCGGCAGCACGATCTGCTTCGCACAAAGCCTGATCAAGGCGGATGACGTCGTGATCGCACGCGCCAGCGCCACGTTCCGGGTGTTGTCGAAGAAGGAGCCAAGCTAGCCGAAATGCCAATCGGCGGTCTCGGTGACGAGATCGATGAAGGTGCGCACTTTCGCGGACAACAGCCGCGAGGTCGGATAGACGACGTGGATCGGCAGCGCGGGCTGTTCGAACTTCTGCAGCACGATTCTCAGGCTACCGCGCCTGATCGCGTCGGCGGCCTGATAGGCCAGCACGCGCGTTAGGCCGCCGCCCTGCTCGGCATACTGGATCGCGGCATCGGCGACATTGCAGGAGAAGCGCGGCGTGATATTGAGGCGGAACTCGCGGCCCTCCTCGACGAAGCGCCACTCGCCGGTCACGGCGCTGGAGCCGAACTGGATGGTCTGGTGGCCGGTAATCTCGGCGGGTCTCTTGGGCTCGCCACGGCGCTTCAGGTACGCAGGCGAGGCCACGACGATGCGCCGCATCTCGCCGACATGCCGCGTCACCAGCGAAGAATCGGCGAGGAAACCGATGCGGACCGCGAGATCGATGCCGTCCTCGACGAGGTTGATGAGACGGTCCTCCAGTCGCAGTTCGGCCGATACTTCGCCATAGCGCTGCAGATAGGCCGTCATGACCGGGCTGACATGCAGCCTGCCAAAGCTGACCGGCGCGGACACCACGAGCCGTCCGCTGGGCCGCGTGCGCTCGCCCTCGGCGGCAAGCTCGGCCTCCTCGACATCGGCAAGGATCCGCCGCGCGCGTTCGAGATAGCGGGTGCCGGCATCCGTCAGGGTCACCGAGCGCGTGGTCCGCTGCAGCAGCCGCGCGCCGAGGCGCTCTTCCAGCGCCGCAATCAGGCGGGTCACCGCCGATGGCGACAGCCGCAGCTTGCGCGCCGCCGGGGCAAAGCCCTGGAGGTCGGCCACCGCAACAAAGGCCTGCATGGCATCGATACGGTCCATGGCATTATTTCATAACCTGCAATTATGAAGTGTCAATTCACATGATTGTCCCAAAACACGAATGAGCGCATATGAACGGGCACGGCGCGCCGCACCACGCAACCAGCCAGCTTAAAGGAAGCTCCAATGCCCCGTATTGCCACCCCCGCTTCGATCGAAGCCGCGCCGCAAGCCGCCCAGCCGCTGCTGCAGGCCGTCAAGAAGCAGCTCGGCGTCGTGCCGAACATGTTCCGCGCCATCTCCAACAGCCCCGCCGCGCTCGAAGGCTATCTCGGCCTGAACGGCGCGCTGGCCAAGGGCATGCTCGAACCCGCCACGCGCGAGCGGATCGCGCTTGCGATAGCCGAAGTGAACGGCTGTGACTACTGCGCCTCCGCGCACACCTATCTCGGCAAGAACCTCGCAAAACTCTCCGACGACGAGATCGCGGCCAATCGTGACGGCGCCTCGACCGACGCCAAGGCGAATGCCGCGGTCGGCTTCGCGGTCAAACTCGCGCAGTCGCGTGGTCACGTCCCCGAAGCCGACCTCAAGGCGGTCAAGGACGCCGGCTATGCCGACGCGCAGGTGATCGAGATCGTGCTGCACGTCGCGCTCAACACGCTTACCAATTATGTCAACGAGACGGTGAAGACCGAGATCGACTTCCCGGCGGTGACGACCAACCCGCTGCGCAAGGCGGCGTGAACGACGGAGGCGGCGTGCGGCCCTCCTCCCGCGCGCCGCTCCGACAAGCAGGAGACAACTCCGATGTCAGACTCTCACGGCTATTCCAGCGACGTTGCCTTCACCCCCACGGTCAAGGCGATCCAGGCCCGCAAGGGCTCGCGCGATGGCTATGCCAAGCAGGAAGCGCGCGGCGGCTGGCGCACCGAGATCGACGAGAATCTGGCGGCCTTCCTCGCCGATACCAACAGTTTCTATCTTGCGACGGCGACTGCCGACGGCCAGCCCTATATCCAGCACCGCGGCGGGCCGAAAGGGTTTGTCAAAATCCTGGACAAGAACACCATCGCCTTCGCCGACTACGCCGGCAATCGGCAATACATCACGCAAGGAAATCTCTCGGAGAATCCACAAGCCTATATCTTCGTAATGGACTACGCCCACCGCCGCCGCGTCAAAATCTGGGGTGAGGCGCGCGTGGTCGAAGACGATCCGGCGCTCATGCAATCGCTGATGCCGAAGGGCTATCGCGCCCGGCCCGAGCAGGTGATCGTGTTCAAGATCACAGCATGGGACACCAATTGCCCGCAGCACATTCCGCAAAAGTTCGATGCGGCCGATGTCGCTGCGGCGCTTGCCGCGCGCGACGAGCGGATCGCGGAGCTCGAGGCGGAGCTGGCGGCCCTGAAAGGACAGCCAGCGCCTGTCGCCTAGAGCTCAGGCCGCTACCGCCTGGCAGCGGTTTCCAGGCGAAAACCGGATAATACTGCGCCACTATCCGGTCGCTCTTTATTCTTCCCAACCCTCGCCAAATGGAAAACGAGTATCCCAGAGCTTGATTAGGCGCGGATCTGCATCAACGTGGCGCACGACCTCGGCCATCTTGGGAGCTTCGCGATAGAATCGTTTCCTGCGTGGAGACCAGCGCGAAACCGTTGCTACATAAAGATCCAGAACGCCTAGCTCATTGCCGAGCAGAAATTGACGGGGTTCGATCTGATTATCCATGTGCCTCCAACATTCGGCGCGCCGTTCCGCGATCCTGTCCAGAACAACCTGAACTTGGCGCTCGTCGGAGACCAACCGCATGGGGTCACCTCTCACCCAAGCGAGTCCATAAATTGCCGCCGACACATAAGTCATCCAACGCAGGAATGCAGGACGCCGCCTGTCGCTGTGAGAAGGGGCGAGTTGAGCGTCCGGATACTGATCAGCCAAGTAAATCAATATGGCAGCACTCTCGGTTATCACCTCGCCGCTTGGAAGAACGAGCGCGGGGACTTGCCCGAGTGGATTCACTTCGAATACAGCAGGGTTGGAGGCAACGTCCCGTACGACATCCTCGCCGATCACGTCATAGGGAATCCCGATCAGCGTCAGCGCGGCCTCAATCGGCACCGAGCCCGATCCTGGAGAGCCGTGGACGATATATGGTTTCGTCATCTTGTAGCGCCCATCGCGCGGTTCACCGCGTCACATGCGCGGACACGGCGAGCCACCTGCCGTTATGCCGCGCCCAGCAATCGGTGTAGCGGCCGTGGGCCTGCTGCCCATCCGGCATTGTGTAGCTTGTCGCCGCGTGGATGATGGCGAAATCGCCGAGGATACGGATCTTCACGTCCTCCGCTCTGAGATTTTTGATCGCCACAGGCTTTGCCGTCTGCTGCAGGAACGCCGCGCGGTCGACCAGCGACCTGTCGGGGTTGGAGCAGTAGAAATCGGCTGCGAGGATTTCGTCAAAGCGCTTGACGTCGGAGTTCTGGACCGACGCGACGTAGTCGTGGTTGAGCTTTGTCAGCTCGGCGAGGTCGTTGTTCATGGTTTTCCTCCCGTTCTTGTTCGTCAATTCAGTACGACAGCCCGCGCCTGCGAGCTGAGGGTTAGGCGGCCACGGCCTGCTGCAGCGATTTCCAGGCGAATTCAGGATAGTACTGCGCCATCATGCGGTCGACATAGGCGGTGAGGTTGTCGAACTTTTCCGCGCGTTCGCGCAGCGTCGAGTCGAAGAACGGCGTCAAAATTCCGGCCAGTGCGCCGAAAGCGGTGGCATCGGTGCCGCAGGGCTCTTCGCCCATCAGATAGGTCTTGTCGCCAAGCTGCACCGACAGCGCGAACAGCGAACGGAGAGCGAGATCGACATCCTCGTCCGGCGCGTGGCGGCCGAGGCCGCTCAACAGATAATTCTCGGCAACGCGGAATTGCGCGTCCTCACGGACCTTGTCGCGCTGGTGGTCGGGCACGCGGTCGAAGAAATGCGCCGGCCCCTTGGCAAAATTCTCCGGATTGACCCAGCGCGCGCCGACCAGCGCCCAATAGACATGGTGCTCGATCATGCGTTCGAACGCCCAGGCCTGCGCGCGCTGCTGCAGGCTGAGCGGCGCATCGAAGTCGAAGCCGTATTTGCCCTCGATATGGGCGCGGATGAAGGTGGAGTCGGCGATGCGCTCCGCCTCGTCCTCGATATAGGGCAATTGCCCCTTGGGGGAGGCCGGCGGCATGGCCTTTTCCTTGGCGTAGGCGAGGCCTGCCATGCGCAGCTGCACCTCGGTCTTGGTGACGAACGGGCTCATTTCCGGCAGGCCAAATCCGGCGCCAAAGCCAAATAGCGTAATCATTTCGGGCTCCTTCGATCTCTGGCGCAAACGCTAGCGGAGGCCTGCTGCCACCATGGTGTCAGCAGGCTTTTGGCGGCCGCTTGTGTGGTTCCGCCCCGGCGATACAAGTCTCCGGCGCCCGAAGGCCCAGGCGGCGGCAACGAGGTTCAGCGCCAGCGCGAGCAGGCCCCAGCGCAGGTCGGAACCGAGCTGGACTGCGATCAGGCGCACCAGCAACCAGGTTTGAAGCTGGCAAAGCGGCTGGTAATTTCCGTGTTCGGATAGAATCATCATGGACAAATCCCCTTCGATCGTTGTCCCTGATGTAGCCGCCCCCTGCTGCCAACATCCTGTCAGCATCGGCGAGACCTTCACGGGAAAGAGAACGACCATGAGACGCGCCGACCGTCTGTTCCAGATCATCCAGGTGCTTCGGCGCACCCGCAAACCGTTGACGGCGGACGCCATCGCAGCCGAGCTGGAAACCTCGAAACGCACCATCTATCGCGACATCGCCACCCTGATCGGCCAGCGCGTGCCGATCCGTGGCGAGGCCGGCATGGGCTATATCCTCGAAAAGGGATTCGACCTGCCGCCCCTGATGCTGACGCCCGACGAGATCGAGGCCGCCGTGCTCGGCGCGCAATGGGTGGCAGGCCATGCCGATCCCGTGCTGGCGCGGGCGGCGGAAGACCTGAAGGCCAAGATCGCCGACACCGTGCCGGAGCGGCTGCGGCCCTTCGTGCTGGAGCCGGCGAGCCGCGCGCGGCCGGTGTGGCGGCGCGAGCCCGACCGCATCGACATGGTGCGCACCCGCTCGCAGATCCACGAGGGCAAGAAGATCGCGCTGCGTTATCGCGACGAGCACGGCCGCGACAGCGAGCGCACGATCTGGCCGATCGCGATCGGCTATCACGAGGCGGTGCGGCTGCTGGCAGCCTGGTGCGAGTTGCGCAAGGACTTTCGCAGCTTTCGCACCGACCGCGTGGTCGCGGCGGATTATCTCGACGAGAAATACCCCGAGCGCCGCGACGTGCTGCGGGCGAAATGGCGGCAGAGCCTGGTGTGGGAGCAGCCGAAGGAGCCGTAATACGGTGTCTTTACGGCTGGCTTGCAGGCGCTGGCAGCGCTAAACCGCTCGCATGGAAACAGCCGCCGCCACCGATAATCCTTGCCAGAGCTGCGGCGCCTGCTGCTGCTATTCGGCGAACTGGCCGCGCTTCACCGTCGAGGACGACGCTGCGCTCGACCTGATCCCGGCAAAATATGTCAACGAAAGACAGTCCGGCATGCGCTGCGAGGGCGATCGCTGTTCGGCGCTGTCGGGCGAAGTCGGCATTGCAACCTTATGCGCGATCTACGCCGTGCGGCCGGAAGTCTGCCGCATCTGCCTGCCCGGCGATGTCGAATGCAACATGGCGCGCCGGCGGCATGGGCTGCCACTCATTGTCGTCCCGGCGAACGCCGGGACCCATACCGCGTGATCTCGCGATTGGGCAGGCGGGGAGACGCCGCCTAAAACAAGAGGCTTTTGTGGTTATGGGTTCCGGCCTGCCGCCGGAACGACGTTAGGCCGTAACGGCTTCCGCGACGTCGTCATCAAGCTCATCGTCAAGCGGCTTGAAGGTGGAGAGCGGCTTGGTCGACAGCGTGATCGGCTTGCGGCCGCCGTGGGAGGTGGAAGCGGAAGTGCGCGCCATCGGCTCACGCGACAATGCGTAGAGGGTCGAGCCGACACGGCCGCCGATCGCGACCAGCTCACGCTCGGTACAGCTCGCAGCAATCGCCAGCGCCAGCTGATAGAGATGGCTGCGACGATAGCAGAACAGCGCAAGCATGGCGCGGACATCGGACGAAACGCTTTCGACGAGCTTTGGCAAACCGTGCTCGCTGGCGCGATACATCTCGCCGAGCAATTCGTCGCGCACTGGGCAAAAATCGTTCTCAAAGGCGTCGCGGCTTGAAAACATTGCAGTTCCCCCTGTTAGGGAGGATGCGCTGCAATTCTCTAACGAAGGGTTAACCCTCCCGGCCGGTAGTCCCCCGGGGATGTTGCCAAGGGCGAGCGAATCGGAACGAAGGCCCGGATCGGATGGCGCACAGCCGAAACAATCGTGGAATAGTGCTCAGTTCGCGGCCATGAAGATCGACAGGCCGAAGCCGGTGAGGTGATGCAGCGCCTGGTCGACGCCGATCAGCGACCAGAACCAGGGATGCGCCTGGTTGACGCCGAAATGCGAGGTGACAAAACCCTTGGCGCGGTCGACCGTGATGTGGATGACGAAATCGACAAAGGCGACGAACCAGAATTTCGGCGCGACGATCAGGATCAGCAGCAATGCAGCTGCAAGATGTACGAGGCAGTGTGCGAGCAGCGGCAGCGCCCAGCCGGTCCGCTGGTCCTTGCCGATCTCCATCCAGGAATTTTGCAGGAAGAAATCCGCCACGATGTGCTTGGCGGTGAGCAGCAGCATCCATCCGACCAGCGCGCCAACAGGGACCGTCGAAGACATCGTTGGGAGCAACAACGCTGACGCCTTTATTGGCTGGACGTAGGAGAGTGAAAATGGACGTTCAGGCAGTTAGCTACGGACTCATATCGGCTCAGTTCGCAGCCATGAAAATCGAGAGACCAAAACCGGTGAGGTGATGTAGCGCCTGGTCGACGCCGATCAGCGACCAGAACCAGGGATGCTCCTGGTTGACCCCGAAATGCGAAGTGACAAAACCCTTGGCGCGGTCGACCGTGATGTGGATGAAAAAATCGACAAAGGCGACGAACCAGAATTTTGGCGCAACGATGAGGAGCAGCAGCAGCGCAACTCCAAGGTGAACGAGACAGTGCGCCAGCAGCGGCAGCGCCCAGCCGGTCTTCTGGTCCTTGCCGATCGCCATCCAGGAATTTTGCAGGAAAAAGTCCGCCACGATGTGCTTGGCGGTGAGCAGAAGCATCCATCCGACCAGCGCGCCAACCGGAACCGTGGAGGACATGGTAGGGAGCAACAAAGCTGACGCCTCTATTGACTGGACGTAGGACGGTGAAATCTGAAGTTAAGGCGGTCAGCTCGATTTTCTTGTCAAACCCGGAGGTTCCCCCGGATTGGCGCATTTATGACAAATCCCGGCAGGGATTGCACCAGTGACGGGGGTGAAAATTCCGCCAGTGTGACCTTCCAGCGATACAGCGCCGGACGATGACGGTAAGGTTACCACGGGTGCGGATTTGCAAACCGGCTCCTTGCTTGTATCATCGCTCCGCTGGAAATTATCGTTCTTTTTTAGACAGTTAGGTTTTCTCGGGCGCCCCACAAACTTCAGAAGTGGGAAAGCCGCCCCGGCCCAGGTCGCAAACCATGAGCGTCGAAGCTCCGATCCCGCCAGTTGGAAAGCGCAAGCGCGCGAGGATCATCAAGAGCAATCGCGTCCAGATCTTTCTGTTTGTCCTGCTGACGCTGGTGCTGACGGTCGCCACCGTCTGGGGCGGGCGTATCTGGCTGAAAAACTCCGAGACATTGGTGTTTGCCGTCGGCGATCCCGCCGGGCCTGAGGCGCGCTTTGCCGAACGGCTCGCCAAGATGCTGAAGGGCGATTTCTCGCGCTTCAAGGTTAAGATCGTCACCAACGCCGATAATGCCAAAGCATTGGCGCAGTTCGACCGCCACGAGGCCAATCTTGCCGTGCTGCGCACCGACGCCAAGGTGCCGCCGCGGGCGCGGGCCATCGCCGTTCTCGACCATGACGTCGTTCTGGTTTTCAGTCCCAGCGGCAAGAAGATCAAGTCGCTCGCCGAGATCAGGAAAAAGAAGATCGCCATCATCGCGGACAATGACAGCGGGGCCGCCTTCATCCGCAACATCCTCGAACTTGCCGATGGCCCCGCGACAAGTCCGCCAGTGCAGGTCGTTTCTCCCGGCACGCCCGTGGACAAGCTGTTCGCGGCGGGCATCGCCGCGGTCATTACCATCGCGCCGGCGTCGAAAATCGTGAAGGACAAGAGCTACGAGCAGTATGCCAAGCGCGGCGGCCTGACGCTCAACGCTATCGAGGCGGCGAAGCTATTGACCCGCAAATACCCGGCGCTGTCGGAGGAGACCGTCGAAGCCGGTACACTGTCCTCCTCGCCGACCATACCGGAGGAAGACGTCGGGACGGTCGGACTGAAATGGCTGCTGGTCACGCAGTCCCGAATGCCGACCACGACCATCAGCGAGCTCGCCCGCCTCATCTACGAGAACAAGGCGGAGCTGGCGCTGGAGAACGGTTTTGCCTCGCGGATCGAGCCGACGGCCACCGACAAGGACGCTTTCATCGTCACCCATCCCGGCGCGGCCGAATATATCAACGACGACACCAAGTCGTTTGTCGAGCGCTACAGCGACCTAATGTACTTCGCCGCCGCGGCGCTCGGCATCATCGGCTCGATCTGCGCCACGCTCTATACCAAGGTGACCCGCGTCGCGCCGGAAAAGGCGAGCGAGCTGGCGACCCAGCTTTTGGACATCGGCGAGGACTGTCAGGACGCAACCTGCATCGACGATCTCGACCGCATGCAGGACGAGCTCGAAAGGATACTGCGTGGCGTGGTGATAGGACTGCGCGACGGCACGATCAGTAGCGACGGGCTCGAAACTTTCAAGCTCGGCTACCAGTTCGTGCGCGACGAGATCGCCATGCGGCGCGAGGCGCTGCAGCGCCTCGCCCATGACGCCGCCCCCGCTCCCACCCCCGCCCATGAGGATAATGTGGTGGTGGTGAAGACGGCGCAAAGCGCTTGAGACTGGAGCATGATCCGACCCGAAGGGCCGCGTTAACGCAAGTGTGCCGCGGTTTTCCACGCGACAAACGCGAAGCGTTTGCGCGGAGATCATGCTCAAACAATAGCCTAAAGCGCGATGATGATTCATCCCAATCCCATCGCGCTTTCGTGCCCTATTCTGCTGCCGCGTCAGCCCCGGCTGCTTTCCCCCGTGCCCGAATCTCCGCGATCTTGCGCTTCAGCGCCGTCTGCCGGGGATCGGGCATCGCGGCTGCCCGTGCTTCCGCGATCGCGCCGGCCAGATCCGGCAGTCGCAGCACCCCGTCAAACGTCGGCTTGACCAGGGAGTCGATGATGGCGTGCCAGTCGGCAAGGCCATAGCGATAGGCATCGCCATAGCCCTGCACCATGGTGGCCGTCTCGACGATGGCGGAGGCGGCCTGCGGCTGCTTGGTGAGCGCGCGGTCGATCATGTGCAGCCAGCGCTCGACCCAATCGCGCTCCTTGGAATAGCGGATCGAGTAGCGGCGCCAGCGCCGCAGCGAGGCCTCGACCTTCAGCCGGCGGATGCTGAAGCGGTTGGCCGTGCTGAAATGGATCTTGACGCGCTTGTGCACCCAGCCGAGCCAGTTGAGCACGTCGAGCAGGAGCTCGGCGACCACGGTCGGCAGCGCCTCCACCATTTCGTCGAGACGCAGTCTCCTGACGTCGTCGGCACGTGGCGTATCGGGGTAAGCCTCCAGCTCCAGCAGTTTCAGCTGCGCGATCCGGATCGCGTCCTCGTAGCTCATGCGCATGGCCATCAGGCGGGCGATCTCGAGCAGCATCGCCTCGTCGACGCCGCGCCTGCTCACGAAGCGATTGAGCCGTTCGACGTATAGCTTGGCGTAGGCCGTGCCCTGATATTCGATCAGAAGATGGATAGCATCGCTGGCGACGGGCACCATGGATTCCGGCAGCCCCGCCGGCAAATACGGGATCGAACCATCCTGCTCGCCGATGATGTCGGCGAACAGATAGCGCAGCGATTCCCTGATGTCAGAGAATACAGCCATGCTGCCAACGCTCACGCCTGCGCCTGCTTTGCCGCGAGCAGCGCGGTTTTTTCGTCCAGCTGCTCTTGCAACGTTGCAATGTTCTGGAACAGCCGCTTGCTGACAAGGCGCAGGAAGTAGAAGCCGAAGGCGGGATTCTGCACCTGGAGCTCCTCGACCTTGCTGTAGCTGACGGAAAGAATCAGGCCGTCGGCGACGCACTCCACCGTCTGCGTGCGAACGTTGGACGGCGCCAGCATGCCAAGCTCGCCGACGATGGCGCCGACCGGCAGCTCGATGCCGGATTCCACCAGGCGGAAGCGGCCGCTGACGATGTAGGCCATGTCCTCGGCCTTCTCGTCCTTGTAGTAGACGATTTCGCCTGCCTTGCAGTTGCGTTCGGTCATGAACGGCTTCAGCCAGTCCATCGAGAGGTCGCTGTTGACCGATTTCCTGACGTCGCGGATCAGCTGCAGCATCTGATGCAGACGGTAGGCATTGAGCACCAGCACGACCGATTGCACAACGATGGTCAGGTAATTGTGGCTCGGGATCGCGGTTGCGATCAAGACAAGATTGAGGAGGATGCCGAAGGCTCGCAACGGCACCATGGTCTTCATCGTCGTCATGGAGACCAGGAAGACCGACGCAAACAGGGTGCCTGCGGTTCCTGCGTGTTCTGCCAGATGAGACGTATCCATGGGAGCCAACCAGTTGTTTGCAAATGAACGGTTTTCGCGATTCTAGCGTGCCCGCGCCCGTATCATAGGCCGCGCCTGACGCCTTCGATATACGGAGAAAGGGCAAGCTTTGGTCGGGAAATTCACAAGTCTGGATTAAATTTAGCCAGTCGCCCCGAGGCCTGGCGGCGGTTTGAACCAGGCTCCCTCGCCATTCGCTGCCTTGCCCCTAAGCCCTTCCCGTTACGGGACAAAGTGCCGCGGCCGTCGTTGACGGCATGGCCCAAGGCGGGCACTTTGCGGCTTTGATTTTCCTTAATCGGAGAGGCCAAGCCTCCCAATGTCGAAACCGCGATTCCCAGCCTTGTCCCTGTTCCTGGCCGCGACGGCCGGTCGCAACATGACCAGACCGGCCTATGTTGCGGTGGCCATCGGCGTCATGGTCATGGTGCTGCTGACGGTCGATCCGGCCTATGAGGCGGCGCATCGCTGGGTCGATGCGGTGCTGTGGGCGTGCCTGGCGTTCTTCGTGTTCGAATGGGTGGTGCGGCTGCGCCATGCCATGTTGTCGCAGCGCGGCCTCGCCTACAGCTTCTCCTTCCGCGGGCTGGTCGACCTGTTGGCCGCCGCAGCCATCCCGGTGGCCCTGGTCGTGGGCGCCAACCCGAAATCGGCCTGGCTGCTCGGCGTGCTCTGGCTGCTGAAGCTCGTTCCCGGCATTCCCGGACTGCGGCAGCTTCGCCGGGTGATGGTGCTGGAATCCGGCCCGCTGTTTTCCGTGCTGGTGATCTTCCTGATGGTGGTGTTCCTCGCCGCTGTCGCCGAGCATTTCCTCGAGCGCGAAGCCCAGCCGGCGACCTTCGGCAGCGTGCCGGCGGCGCTGTGGTGGGCGGCGGTGACGATGACCACCGTTGGCTATGGCGACGTGGTACCCGTGACCCCGCTCGGCCGCCTGGTCGCGGCACTGGTGATGATCTCCGGCCTCGGCGTATTCGGCCTGTGGACCGGTATCCTCGCCACCGGCTTTGCCGCCGAGACGCGGCGCGACAATTTTCTGAAGACCTGGGAATCCGTCAGCAAGGTGCCGTTCTTCGCAGACCTTGGACCGGCGGCGATTGCCGACGTCACCAACATGCTGCGGACCATGGACCTGCCGCCGCGCACCACGATCATCCGCAAGGGCCAGCAGGGCGATTGCATGTATTTCATCGCTGCCGGCGAGGTCGAGGTCGACCTGCCCGGCGGCAAGAAGGTGCAGCTCGGCGAAGGTGCGTTCTTCGGCGAGATGGCGCTGCTCGGCAATACCACGCGTTCCGCCAAAATCTCGACCACGCGCGTGACGCAGCTTCTGGTGCTCGACCTCGTCGATTTCCGCCTCTTGATGGCGCGGCACCCCGACCTCGGCCAGACCATCGACGCCGAAGCCAAGCGGCGCGCGCTGGAAAACAAGTAAGGAGAGTTTGATGCTGGACACCGAGGGCGCCAGCGCGCCGCTGCTCGACATTTCCGGCGCCCGCGCCACCATCCGCCTCAACCGGCCGCGGCACCACAACCGGCTTGAGGCTGATGATCTCGGCGTGCTGCTAGAACTGTTCGATCAGGTCGAAGCCGACCCTGCGTTGCGCGTGCTGGTACTGACCGGAACGGGGCGCAGCTTCTCCTCCGGCTACGATCTCGGCTCGGTCGCCGAGCGCGCGGTCAGCGCCAACGAACAGCAGAGCGCGGGCTCGGCCTTCGAGATCGTGGTCAACCGCCTGGAAGATCTCGCCGTCCCGACGATCTGCCGGCTCAATGGCGGCGTCTATGGCGGCTCGACCGACCTGGCGCTGGCCTGCGATTTCCGCATCGGCGTCGACACCGCGGAAATGTTCATGCCGGCCGCGCGGCTGGGCTTGCATTATTACAGGAGCGGCATCCAGCGCTATGTGTCGCGGCTCGGCGTCGATAACGCCAAAATGCTCTTCCTGACGGCGCAGAAAATCAGCGCCCTGGAAATGCTGCGGATCGGCTACCTCACCGCGATGGTGCCGAAGGAAGCACTGGACGAGGAAGTCAACAAGCTGGCGAATATCCTTGCCGCCAACGCGCCGATGGCGATGGCCGGCATGAAGCGCACCATCAACGAATTCGCCCGCGGCAAGCTCGATGAAGCCGCCGCCGACCAGCGCCACCGCGAAAGCATGCGCGGTGCCGAGATCAGGGAAGGCATCAAGGCCAGAGCCGAGAAGCGGCCGCCGAAGTTCTGAACTCTTCCCTCTTCCCTTGTGGGAGAGGGTGGAC
>Ga0081455_10005730_pt1 | contig 13539 bp, 15 predicted proteins | sample TabmetS3T2R1_FD_70207 | JGI IMG/M metagenome (GOLD analysis project Ga0081455, IMG submission 70207) | Tabebuia heterophylla rhizosphere microbial communities from the University of Puerto Rico - S3T2R1 | ecosystem: Host-associated > Plants > Roots > Rhizosphere ... | reverse complement strand
CCGCTGCTGGCGCTCGCCACCGGTGGAACGGCCCGCGCGGCCCGTCGAATCGTGGGCCGACAGCTCGACGAGGCCGACCTCCTCGGCGCGGTCAAGCTCCTCGGCAAGGAGGCGTCCGTCCAGGTGGCAGACGACCACGGGATCCCGCCGGAGCGCGCTCGAACCCTCGCAGCAGGCGCGATCATCCTCCTCGAAGCGCGCCGCCGACTCGGCGTGCCGCTCGAGGTTGCGAGAGGCGGGGTTCGCGAAGGCGCCGTGCTCGGCCTGCTCACCGAGCTTGCCGCCGAAGCGGCTTAGTGGTCGGCCGTTGCGGCGGGGCGAAGCGCGCCGACGTAGACCCCGGCAAGCACGAGTAAACCGCCCAGCACGAGCCCGACCCCGACCGGCTCGTCGTCGATCCACGCTGAGAGCGCGACGGTGACGAGGGGGATGAGCACGAAGGTGTACGCCGCGCGCGAGGCACCCCACAGCCGCACGACGACGACGTAAAGGACGAAGACCGGACCGGAGCCGAGCACGACCATGTACGCGAGAGCGAGCCACGTCGCACCGCTTTCCGGCAGTGCGATCGTCTCCTCCAGCAGCAAGGCGAGTGCGAGCAGGATCGCCGCGCCCACGACCATGCCGACGGCGTTCGTCGTGATCGGGTGCACGGCCGGGAAGAAGCGAAGGAGCACCGTCCCCTGCGCGAAGCACAGCACCGCGCCCAGCAGTGCGAGGAGCGAGAGCGCGGGGACAGCCTCGCTTGCCGAGAGGCCCGACATCACGCCGATGCCCAGGATGGATAGCAAGGTGCCGACGACCGCGGCGAGCCGCAGATGCTCCTGCCGTTGCAGAACCGCGAGCAGAAGCGTGGCCAGCGGGACGAGGGCCAGCAGCGTCTGCCCGAGCCCGGCGTGGATGTCGAGGAGCGCGTAGTACGTGAAGCTGAACGCGCCGCCGAAGATGAGCGTGCCGTAGATCACGACCCCCAGCAACGCGCGGCCGCGTGGGAACGTGAGCCCCATGACCGCCATCACCGCCCCAAGGAGGCACGCCGCGAGCAGGAAGCGCAGCCCGGCGCCCCACAGGGGGTCGAGCTCACGGTTACTGACCCTGACGCCGACCGCGTTGCCGCCGCCGAGCAGGGTTCCGACGACGAACGCCGTGACGGCGGTTCGGTCGCCCGACCTAGGTTTCGCCGTCGAAGTAGTCGACGTTGCTGTCCCTGCGGACCATGATCGCGTCGTCGCCCCCGCCCGGGACCGGCCAGACGCCGATCTTGTCGCTGTCCGGGTAGACCGCTACGCCCGGGTTCAACTTCGTCGACAGCATCAGCACCCTCACCGTCTCGTCGGTCCGGTTCGTGACCTTGTGCGCGCCGTCGGGCCCCTCGGGGAAGCAGATGACGTCGTTCTCCTTCAGCTCGTCCTCGCCGTCGGGGTGCCGGAGCGTCGGCCGACCCTGGAGCACGACCACCCACTCCTCGTCCGGGTACTCGTAGTGGTACGGGCAGATGCTCTGGCCCGGGGGGAGCTCGTAGACGGTGCCGCCCAGCCTCACGGCCTCGATCGACGGGCCGAACCTGGCCATGCCGGCCCGGTAGCCTTCCGGATCGTCGTCGTCGTACGCGAGCTCGAGCTCGTCGAGATTCGTCCGTCTCATCGACGGGAATCTACCCGGGCGGAGGGAGGCGGCCCAGCTCCGTGAACGCGCCGTTCGCGGCTTCCACGAGGATCGTCGCTCCCTTCTTCGTCTTGCCGAAGAGCGGCTGAATCTCGGGCCCGTGCCCGCAGGCCGCCGTCGCCGTGCCACTCAGGCCGGCGAGGAACGAGGTGACCCGCCGCCCGTCGACGTACTCGGCGAGCGCGTCGACCGGCTCGACCTCGAGGCGGCGTGCGGCGGCGAGCGGCTCGACGCTCTGGACGCAGCGGACGTGAGGGCTCGACACGATGCGCTCGACCTCGTACGGCGCCAGCTGCTTGACCAACGCCGCGGCCTGCCGTACGCCTCGCGGGTCAAGCGGACGCAGCTCATCGTGCTCGTCCCACTTGTGGCGGTGACCGGCTGTCGCGTGCCGGATGACGAGCAGCGGCGGCGGAACGGCCCGCAGGACCTCGCGATCCCGGTCGTAGGTGAGCAGCCGGAACGCGTCGTCCGGACGAGCCCACTTGATCCCGTCGACCTCCTGGTCCGGCTCGAACTCCCCTCCCTCGACCGTCATCGTCCAGTAGCGGACGACCTTCGGGCGCCCACGGGCGTCCCGGTACCACGTGCTGGGCAGCTCCTGGCCGAGCCTGGTGGCGAGGCCGGTCTCCTCCTCCACCTCTCGAAGGGCAGTCTCCTCGTCCTTCTCGCCCGGATCGGCCTTGCCCTTCGGGAACGTCCAGTCGTCGTAGCGAGGCCGGTGGACGAGAAGGACCTCTTCACCCTCGGGTCCGGCGCGGCGGACGACGCCGCCCGCGGCGCGAACCAGCTCGGGCTCTCCGCTCAGCGCCACTCGGCCTGGCCGGCGCGCTCGAGCCGCCTCCACGCCTTCTTCCACACGCGTCGCTCCTCGAGCCGGCGGTTCCGCTCGCGTTCGATCAGCCTCCCGGCCGCGAGGGCGGTCCGGCCGGTGCCGCGGAGGCTCGAGACGAGCTCGCGGATGCGCGCCTCGGCAACGACCGCGTCCTGGTGCTCGCCGAGGATGTCCTGGAGCGCCTTCGCGCGCTTGATGTACCGCTTGTGCACGCCCGCCGCCTCGGCGGCGTAGCGAGCGCGCTTGACCCTGATCCGCACCTTGTGCAGCTCATCGTCCGACGGCTCGGCGCCGTCGAGGCGGACGACCGACTTGGCGAGCCGCTGGTGCTCGCTGGACGCGGCCGTCCGAAGATCGCCGTTCTCGAGCGAGGGCGGCTGGCCCAGCTCCTCCACAAGCGTGCGATACCGCTGCGAGTCGAGCGCGGCGAGGAGCTCGCGGCGCGCGTCTTCGCGCTCCTCGTCGAGCAGCTCGAGGACGGCACCGAACGCTGCAGCCTCATCCACGGTCTCGAGCTCTCCCTGTAGGTGGGCGATGAGGACCTCGCGGTCCCGGACCTCCCCCAGCGCCGCGCCGAGCCAGCGGAGCTCCTCGCGAAGGTGCTCCGACCGGTCCACGTCGGCCGACTGCGAGCGTGTGGAGCGAAGGAGCGAGCGCAGTCGCCGCGTCGCAACGCGTTGCTTGTGCACAGCCTCCGGATCCAAACCCGCCCTGACCTCCGGCTCGTATCGCAGGAGCTCGTCGCGGTGGCTGCGAACCGCGCGATCGAACGGACGAGCCGGCATCCGGCTCATCGTAGACCGGCGCGTCGCTCCGTCTCGACTGCTATAGACGTGCGCGATGCGTGGCCGGGTCGGCATCTACGCGGCGGCCGGCGCCGCCCTCGCCGTCGCGCTGCTGCTCGCGATACTCGGAGTCGGTGAGGTCGACGGCGCGCTCTCGAACTGGCAGGCGCTCGCGCTCGGTCTCGTGCAGGGCGCGACCGAGCTGCTCCCGGTCTCGTCGTCCGGGCACCTGATCCTCGTGCCCTGGGCCGCCGACTGGACCTTTCTCGAGCAGAACGACGAGTTCAACCAGACATTCGACGTCGCGCTGCACCTGGGAACGCTGTTCGCGGTCGTCGGCTACTTCTGGCGCGACCTCGTCCGGTACGTCGCCGCGTGGTTTCGCTCCGTGGCGCGACGGTCGATCGCGAGCGTCGACGAGCGAATCGCGTGGTTTCTCTTCGTCGGCACGATCCCGGCTGTCCTGATCGGCGGCATCGGCGAGTCGTTCATCGCCGAGCACCTCGGTGAGCCGTGGCAGATCGCAATCTTCCTCGCCGTGTTCGCGGGCGTCCTCTGGGTCGCCGACCAGCGGCCGACACGCCGCCACATGGAGTCGCTCACGATCCGCGACGCGGTGATCATCGGGACCGCACAGGCCGCGGCGCTCGCCCCGGGCGTGTCGCGCTCGGGGATCACGATCTCAGCCGGGCGCTTCCTCGGCCTCGACCGCGACACCGCCGCGCGGGTCTCCTTCCTGCTGCTCGTCCCGGTCACGCTGGGCGCGGTGCTGTTCAAGGGGACGACGGACGTCCTGTTCGGCGACCTGCCCGACGGCTGGCAGGGCCCCTTCGTCGTCGGCGTGCTGGCCGCAGCGGCAAGCGGGCTGCTCGCGATCGTGTTCCTGCTCGGCTTCGTGCGGCGCCACACGTACACGCCGTTCGTCGTCTACCGCCTGATCGTCGCGGCGATCGTCCTGCTCGTGATCGCGACCGGCGTCCGTGAGGCGACGTTCTAGGGCGCACTAGGAGCCAGCGCCACGTCCCTCCGACGTAGGTTCCGAACCTCGTCGATGAGGAGAACCAACGCCGTCGCGGCGACGATGACGACTCCGGCTCCGACAAGCGTCTCGGCGACGCCGACGCTGTCGGCCACCGGCCCGGCGACGGCCGCGCCGAGCGGGATGAAGACGAACGAACCGAGGGCGTCGTACGAGTACACACGCGAGAGCTGGTCGGACGAGATCTGCTGTTGCATCGCAACGTCCCAGAAGACGCCGAAGAGCTCGATGCCGAATCCGGCCGTGAAGGCCGCGAGCGCGATCACGACCGTCGGGGCCGGCACGGCGAGCAGCAGGATCGGGAGTGCCATCGGAAAGATCGCCAGGGTTGCGACGAGCAGCAGCCGGTCCGGCCGATAGCGCAATGTGAACACCCCGCCGAGGATGAAGCCTGCGGACTGGGCGGCGAGGATGAAGCCCCACGCCGCGGCTCCGCCGAGATCCTCGTCCGCCACGAGCGGCCCGAGCACGGCCCAGGCGCCGACGCCGGCTGCGTTGACGAACGCGAACTGGAGGACGATCCCCCAGAGCCAGGCACGCGAGCGGAACGCGTCCCAGCCCTCGCGCAGCTCACGCAGGAAGTGCCGCTCGGGCATCGTCAGCTCGCGGGGAAGCCGCAGGGCCAGCAGGAAGGCGGCGCCGACGAAGTATGTCGCCGCGTCGAACGCGAGCGCCCAGCCCGGCCCGATCGCCGCGACCAGGATTCCACCGGCCGCGGCGCCCCCGATCTGGGTGCCGTTCCGGGTCAAGCGCAGCAGCGCGTTCGCCTCTTGTAACAGGCGCGCACTGACGGTCTGCGGGACGATCCCCTGCGCTGCGGGGAAGAAGAAGGAGGTCGCGACGCCTCGGATGACCTGGAGCGCAACCAGATGCCAGATCTCGGCGTCCCCCGTGAGGACGAGCAGGGCAAGCGCAACCTGCGCACCCCCGGCGAGCAGGTCCGAGACCACCATCACGTGGTGCCGCGGCAGCCTGTCGGCCCAGATGCCGCCAACGAGGATGAAGACCACCTGCGGGACGAAGCCGGCGGCGACGACGAGGCCGAGGTCCGACGCCGACCCGGTCAGGTCGAGAACCGCGAAGGCGAGCGCGATCGGCGCGAACGCGGTCCCGAACAGTGAGACCGCACGCCCAAGGAACAGCAGGCGAAACTCCCGCTCGCCGAGCGGGCTCAGCGCGGCGCGTAGCACCGCCGTAACCTAAAAGACCAGGTAGACCACTTCGCCGACGAGCGCCGGCTTCTCGCTGTCGCGGATCTCGATCTCGACTCCCAGGCGGTAGAGCACGCCTTCGCCGCGCCGCTCGCTACCCAGCAGCCGCGCCTTGAGGCGGACCTGAGAACCGACCGGCACCGGCGCCGTGAACCGGACCTTCTCGGTGCCGTAGTTGATGCCCATCCGCCCGTCGGAGACGTTCAGCACCTGGGAGACGAAGTACGGCAGCATCGAGAGGCTGAGGTAGCCGTGGGCGACGGTCGTTCCGAACGGGCCCTGTGCGGCCATGTCCGGGTCGACGTGGATCCACTGGTGATCGTGCGTCGCTTCGGCGAAGCGGTCGATCTGTTCCTGCTCGATCGTCTCCCACCCGCTCGTGCCCAGATCGAGGTCCTCGGCGGCCTCGAGCTCGGCGCGCGTCAGCTTGGTCGTCACGCCGTCGCCTCCTGGGGAAGCCGTGCGCGCAGTGCCTTCCGGTCGATCTTGCCGACCGGGGTCAGCGGCAACGACCCGACCACGTGCACCTCGCGCGGGTACTTGTAGCCGCCGATCCGCTGCTTGCTCCACGCGACGAGCTCGTCGGGCGCAATCTCCTGGCCCGGCTTGGGCTCGACGAAGGCGACCACCTCCTCGCCGTGAGCGTTGTCGGGCCGCCCGACGACGCCGGCCGCGGCGACAGACGGATGCTCGAGCAGCGCCTCTTCGACATCTCGCGGGAAGACGTTGAAGCCGCCGCGGATGATCAGGTCCTTCTTCCGGTCGACGACGTAGAGGTAACCGTCCGGGTCGAGGTAGCCGAGGTCGCCGGTGTGCAGCCAACCGTCCTCGATCGCCTTCGCCGTCTCGTCCGGCGCCTGCCAGTAGCCGAGCATCACCGAGCGCGAGCGGACGCAGATCTCGCCGACGTCGTCGTCACCGTCGATCCGTACGTCGACCCCGGGCACCGGCTTGCCGACCGAGCCGAGCCGGCCCTGGCCCGGTGGGGTCGAGGACACGAGTGCGGCGGTCTCGGTCAGGCCGTAGCCCTCGCGGATCTCCACGTGCGGCAGGCGGCGGAGGAGCTCCTCGGCCGTGTCGGTCGGGAGCGGCGCGCCGCCGGAGACGATGTACTTGAGCTCGGAGAGGTCGTAGTCCTCCACCGGGAGCGCCAGAAGGAGCTGGAGCATCGACGGGACGACGGCGACGATCTGCGTCCGGTGCTCCTGCGCGAGCCCCAGCCAGCGTTCCGGATCGAACCAACGCATCAGGACGGTGGGGTGCTGCTCGACCGCGTGGAGCCCGACGACGGCGACGAGGAGGCCGTAGGCATGCGACAGCGGAAGCGCGTTCAGCCCGCGGACGATGCCGGGGACGTGTCCGGCGTCGTGTCCGCCCTTGCCCGCCCACCAAAGGTTCTCGTGGGAGAGGAGGACGCCCTTGGCTCGGCCGGTCGTCCCACCCGTGTAGAGGAGGGCGGCGGGATCGGACGCCCCGCGGGTGACAATCGGCGCCGTACCGGCCGCCTCGAGCGCGGGGAACTCCTCGGTCGAGACGACGCGGATCCCGTCCGGGACGTTCCCGGCGAGCTCCGGCGTCGCGAGGACGAGCTTGGCCCCGGAGTCGGTGACGATGTGCTCCAGCTCGGCGGGCGGGAGCAGGAAGATCGCCGGCGTGACGACGGCGCCTGCCCGCCAGACGGCGTTGTAGGCGATCCCGACCTCCGGACAGTTCGCCATCAGGACGATGACGCGGTCGCCCGGCTCGACGCCGAGCTCGGTGAGGCCGTGGGCGAGCTGCGTTCCTCGGTCGTGCAGCTCCGCCGAGCGCAGCCACTCGCCCTCGAACCAGAGGGACTCGTAGTCGCCGAGGCGCTCCTGCGCCTCCTCCGCGAGCGCCGCGAGGTTCAGGTCAGCCAACGCGCATCGACCGGCCGCCGGCCCTGCCCATCATCGCGACCATTCCCTCGGGCGCCGCACCCTCCGGGAAGCGCTCGCGGAGCTCCGCCAGCAGCGCGTCCGCTTCCCACCGCTCGTCGGAGGCGAAGAGCTCGCCCGCGTCCCACGGGCGGAGGACGTTCACCGAGCCGCCCCAGACGAAGAAGCACTGGCCCGTGATGTCCTGCGCCTCGTCCGCGCAGAGCGCGACGACGAGCGGCGCCATGTTCCCGGGGTCGAGCGGGTCGAAGCCCTCCTCGGGCGCCGGGAGGTCGCCGAAAGTCTCCTCCGTCATCCGCGTCCGCGCGTTCGGTGCGATGCAGTTGACGGTGACGCCGTAGCGGTGCAGCTCCTGCGCAGCGATCAGCGTCAGGCCGGCGATCGCCGCCTTTGCGGCGCCGTAGTTCGCCTGACCGACGTTCCCGAAGACTCCGGACGGGCTCGAGGTCGAGATCACCCGCGCGCGGAGGCTCTCCCCGGACTTCGACCGCTCACGCCAGTAGCCGGCCGCGTGCCGTAGCGGCGCGAAGTGGCCCTTGAGGTGGACGGCGACGACGGCGTCCCATTCCTCCTCGCTCATATTCACGAGCATCCGGTCACGCAGGATTCCCGCGTTCAGGACGAGGATGTCGAGGCCGCCGTAGCGCTCGATCGCGCGCTGGATCATGTGCTCGGCGGCGGCGAAGTCCGAGACGTCGTCGTAGTTGGCGACCGCCTCGCCGCCCGCCGCGACGATCTCGTTCACGACGGATTGCGCGGGCGTCGAATCGGTGCCTTCGCCCGCGAGTGAGGCGCCGAGATCGTTGACGACGACTCGCGCCCCTGCCTCCGCCAGGGCCAGCGCATGGCCGCGCCCGATCCCCCGTCCGGCGCCGGTCACGATCGCCACCTTGCCCTCGAGGGACGGCATTGCGGGAAGATCGTATTCGGCATGAGCTTCGAAGGCAGCCAGGTACAGAACGCGATCTACGTCTCGGGCGAGTCCCCGTGGCCGATCTCGCCCGAGGAATGGGAGGCCCGCGCGGCCGACGCGCTCGAGCCCGGGCCGTTCGACTACATCGCCGGCGGCGCCGGCTCGGAGGCGACGATGCGCGCGAACCTCGAGGCCTTCGAGCGGCGGCGGCTGCGTCCGCGGATGTTGACGGGGAACCGCGAGCGCGATCTGTCGGTGGAGGTGCTGGGCATGCGATCGCCCGCGCCGTTCTTCCTCGCCCCGATCGGTGTGCTCTCGATCGCCCACGCGGATGGGGAGTTGGCCGTTGCGCGAGCGGCTGCGGCGACGGGCATCCCAATGGTGCTCTCGTCGGCGGCGTCTCACTCGATCGAGGAGGTGGCCGGCGAGCTCGGGGACTCGCCGCGCTGGTTCCAGCTCTACTGGGTCAACGACCGCGAGATCGTTGCGAGCCTGGTCGGGCGCGCCGAGAAGGCCGGTTACGGCGCGATCGTCGTCACGCTCGACACGCTGACCCTCGGTTGGCGCGATCGCGACCTGCGGAAGCCGTACCTGCCGTTCCTGACCGGCGAGGGGTGCGCGCAGTTCTTCTCCGACCCGGTCTTCCGGAGCAAGCTCGATCGTCCGCCCGAGGAGGACGTGCTCGCCGGAGCCGCGGCGATGCTGGCGACGTTCCCGAACCTCGGGCTCAGCTGGGACGACCTCGCCTGGCTGCGAAGCGCGACCGTGCTTCCGGTGCTCGTCAAAGGCGTGCTCGCCGGTGAGGACGCGGTCCGCGCACGGGACGCCGGCGTGGACGGCATCGTCGTCTCGAATCACGGCGGACGGCAGGTCGACGGCGCCGTCGCCGCGCTCGACGCCCTCGTGGAGGTCCGGCAAGCGCTCGACCCCGAAGCGGTCGTCCTCATGGACAGCGGAATCCGGCGCGGCTCCGACGTGCTGAAGGCACTCGCGCTCGGCGCCGACGCCGTTCTGCTCGGCCGCCCATACGCCTACGGGCTCGCCGTCGGCGGCCAGGAAGGCGTGGAGACCGTCATCCGGCACCTGCTGGCCGAGACCGACCTGACCCTTGCGCTCGCGGGCGGCACCCGGGCGCGCGACCTCGACTCGACGTGGATCGCGGCGTCGTCCTGAGCGACCTCGAGCGGTACGGCGTCGAGGACATCGCCCTCGACGAGCCCGGTGCGGGCGAGGCGACAGTGCGCATCACGGCGACCGGCGTCTGCCACTCCGACCTCCACGTCGTGCGGACCGGCCACAACCATCCGCTGCCCGTGCTGCTCGGGCACGAAGGCGCAGGGGTGGTCGAGGCGGTCGGCGAGGGCGTCGAGCACGTGAGCCCCGGCGACGAGGTGGTCATCGGCTGGCGCTCGCCGTGCGGTGAGTGCCGCTGGTGTCGACGCGGGGCACAGCACCTATGCCGAACGCCCCCGATGGCGCTCGGGCGGATGCACGCAGAGGACGGCCGGGATCTGATCGGCGTCTTTCGCGCCGGGACCTTCGCCACGCGGAGCGTCCTGCACGGCGCGTCACTCGTTCGCCTGCCGGTCGAGCTCCCGGCGGAGCAGGCGTGCCTGATCGGCTGCGCCGTCGCGACCGGGGTCTGCTCCGTGCTCAAGACGGCGGAGGTCTGGGAGGGCGCGGGTGTGGCTGTGATCGGCTGCGGGGCGGTCGGGCTGTCGGTGATCCAGGGCGCCCGCATCGCCGGGGCATCTGAGATCCATGCGATCGACCTCGACGAGCGGAAGCTCGAGGCGGCGCGGCGGTTCGGAGCGACGCACACCGGGGCCGAGGACGCGCAGCGCCTGGACTTCGTCTTCGACGTCGTCGGACGACCGGAGACCGTCGCTCAAGGCCTGTCGATGCTCGGCCACGCCGGAACGCTCGTCTACATCGGCCTACCGCAGCCCGGGTCGGAGGCTGGGGTGCCGCTCGACCTCACGTTCGACCGGCGGTTGCGGATCCTGGTCTCGCACGGCGGCGACCACGTCCCGGCCGAGGACTTCCCGCTCCTCGCGGAGCTCGCGCGGGACGGTCAGCTCGACCTGGCCGGCATGGTCACGAAGCGGATCGGACTGGACGACGTCGAGCAGGCGTTCGCGGACATGGAGGCGGGCGAGGTCATCCGCTCGGTGGTGGTGTTATGAGGATCCCCGACATGCCGCCGGTCGCCAAGCTGATCGGCATCGACTTCGTCCAGGGCGGCGACGGCAAGTGCACGATGCGGCTCGAGGCCGGGGAGCAGCACTCGAACCCGATGGGGACGATCCACGGCGGGATCATCTGCGACCTCGTCGACGCGGCGATGGGCGTCTCGTTCTTCACTACGCTCGACGAAGGGGAGTCGTTCACGACGCTGGAGCTGAAGATCAACTTCCTGCGTCCCTTCTGGACGGGGACGCTGCTGGCCCATGGTCAGGTCATCTCGCGCGGGAAGACGGTCGGCCTGACCGAGTGCCGAGTCGTCGACGATCAGGATCGCCTGATCGCGCATGCCACGAGCACCTGCATGGCCCTCCGCGGCGACGCCGCGCAGGGCCGCTGAGGCGAAGTAACACAGTCGCCTAGGAGGCGTACAGCGCAGCGGTCTCGGCCGCCGCCGACGCGATCCGCCGACGGAGCTCCCGTGGGGCGACTACCTCGGCAGTCGGCCCCCAGGCCATCAGCCCGCGGAAGGCGCTGTCGAGCCCGTCGTACCGCGCGATCACGGTCGGCCGCTCGCCCTCCTCGACGATCCGGGCTTCCCGCAGGTAGCGGACCTCGCTGCGCGGGACCCGCACCGTCACCTCGATCCGCGGCAGGCTGCGCTCGAAGGCCTCGGAGCGGGTCCTCCAGGTCGCGGCGAGGTCGAAATCGGGCGCGCGTGTCGCCGGCTCTGCGCGCTCGCGGGCCGAGACGATCCGCGAGACCCGGTAGACGCGCTCCTCCCCTCTCCGCCGCGCCACGAGGTACCAGACGCCCGCCTTGAGGACGAGCCCCAGCGGGTCGAGCCGGCGCGAGACCACGTTCGGGCCCTCGCGGTAGCGCATGTCGAGGCGGCGTCCGCGCCAGAGCGCGCCCGCGAGCACCGGAAGGTGGGGAACACGGTCCTCCTCGCGGAACCAGCCCTTCGTGTCCACGTGGAAGAGCCGTGACGCCCGACCCGCACGCTCCTGCAGCTCCGCGGGCAACGAGGCGAGAAGCTTCAGGCGCGCGGCGGCGAGCTCGCGGCCGAGCCCGAGCTCGGCCGCCGGCCCGACGAACAACGCCTCCGCCTCGGTCGTGTCGAGCCCGGTGAGCTTCGTGCGGTAACCGCGCTCGAGCCGGTAGCCGCCCGCCGGCCCCCGGACGGAGACGATCGGGACACCAGCCTCGGCGAGCGCCTGGGCGTCCCGCTGCACGGTTCGCTCGGACACCTCCAGGTGGGCCGCGAGCTCCACCGCTGTCAACTGCCCTCTCATTTGGAGCAGGAGCAGGAACGAGACGAGACGGCTCGCACGCACATTTCGACCCTATTCGATAAAGACGACAGAAGGTGGCGGGAATGCTCGTTAGGGTCGACACGACATGCGCTTCGTCCTTGATTCGAGCCGGCGCGTTGCCGTGCATCTGAGCCGCACGCTCCGGTCGGCCGACGAGGACCAGCGTCTCGTCGTCTTCTGCCACAGCTCGCCCGGAGCGGGCGGGTTCGACCCGGATCCGGCCCTGACGAGCGCCCGCGACGTGACGCTGCTTTCTGTCGACCGGCCCGGCTACGGCAGCTCGAGCCGGGTTTCGGCGGGCAAGTGGGCGACGGTCGGCGGCGCGGCCGACGACATTGCGACAGTGCTCGACGCACTGCCGGTCGAGCGCGTGGGCGTGGTCGGCTGGTCGGCCGGCGGGCGGGTCGCGCTGGCGCTCGCGGCTCGTCACCCGGACCTGGTCGACCGGGTCGTGGTCGTCGCGACGCCGGCTCCGGACGAGGAGGTTCCCTGGGTCGACCCCGACCAGCGCACCGAGCTCGAGCGGCTGCGGCAGCTTCCACCCGAGGAGGCGCACGCCGCACTCTGCAGGAGCCTGGCCCCGGTCGTGCCGTCGGACCCGTTCTCCGACCAGGCCCTGTGGCTGCTCGCCGCCGAGGGCACCTCCGACAAGGCCGCCCTGCTGAGCCCGCGGGTGCGAAACCGTCTCGGCGAGATGCTCGGCGCCGCGTTCGCGCAGGGCGCTGTGGGCCTGGGCGCAGACATCGCCGGCTACTGCCTGCAGCCGTGGGGCTTCGAGCCCGAAGCCGTCGAGGCCGAGACACTCCTGCTCTACGGCGCGCGCGACCCGCTGGCCGGACCGCGCCACGCGCGCTGGTGGCAAGAGCGGCTGCCGAACGTGCGCCTCGAGGTCGACCACGACGCAGGTCATCTGGTGCTGATCTCGATGTGGTCGCGCGCGCTCGCGCACTTGACGCCGGATCGAAAGCGGATCGGGGCCGCCGCCGATCTCCGATCGCCGGGCGAGGACTCCGACTTCGAGGAGTTTCCCGCCGCCTGAACGCACGAAGGGAGGACGGATGACCGCCAAGCCGATTCCCGACGGCTACACCAGCATCACCCCCTACCTGACCGTCGACGACGGGAAGGGAGCGATCGACTTCTACAAGCGGGCGTTCGGAGCGGTCGAACGCGAGCTGCTGGAAACACCCGACGGGAAGGTCGGGCACACGTCCCTGCAGATCGGCGATGCCCGGATCATGCTCTGCGACCCCTACCCCCAGTTCGTCGGTCGGCCGCCGACCGAAGTGGGCGCCACCACCGTGACGATCTTCCTCTACGTCGAGGATGTGGACGCCGTCGTTCGCAGCGCGACCGAGGCCGGCGCGACAACGCTGATCGAGCCCGAGGACCAGTTCTGGGGCGACCGCATGGGACAGGTCCAGGATCCGTTCGGCCACGTCTGGCTGGTCGCGACCCAGGTCGAGGAGCTCACGCCCGAAGAGATCAGAGCCCGCGGGCAGAAGGTCGCCGCGGAGATGGCCGGGTAGGGCCTACCCGTCGGGTCCGAGGACGCGGTCGAGCAGGCCTGGGTAATCCTCGTCCGCCTCCGGCTCCCAGCCCGCGGCCACGTTACGCCGCTCGATGAGCTCGGCGCTCTCGGGCTCGGTCGAGCGCAGTGCCTTCACCTGGAGCG
>Ga0081455_10005729_pt1 | contig 13540 bp, 15 predicted proteins | sample TabmetS3T2R1_FD_70207 | JGI IMG/M metagenome (GOLD analysis project Ga0081455, IMG submission 70207) | Tabebuia heterophylla rhizosphere microbial communities from the University of Puerto Rico - S3T2R1 | ecosystem: Host-associated > Plants > Roots > Rhizosphere ... | reverse complement strand
GGCTTTCTTGTCGGCATCAAGCCGAATATCATCTATGGAGGAGACCTAATGTATTCTCTTAGACTCTGGGTTCCCGCGGTATTGCTTTCATTCCTATTATCGATCCCTTTCCCGGTTTTCGCCGGGGAGCCGATGGCGCAGTTGAGAGCCAGTATTAACGAGTTTGTTACGATCATGTCGAACACATCAGTAGCCGAATTGCGGGCCACCGGCCTACCCGAAAAGGCGCGGCAGTTGGTCTTTGCCCGCTTCGATTTTTCTGAAATGACGAAGCGTTCGTTGGGTTCACACTGGAAATCACTGGATCAGGCGGAACAGCAAGAGTTCGTCGCCGCCTTCACTCAACGGCTCTTAGTCGCTTATGGTAAAACCGTCCGCGCCACGGGCAACGAACACATTCAGTTCGGGCGGGAAGTTTCGGACGGCCAGCAGGCGAGCGTCGAAACCCAGGTTGTCAGTGGCAACGGCGATCAAACTCCCATCGATTACCGCTTGCATGACATCGATGGCCAGTGGATGGTGTACGATGTCGTGATCGACAATGTCAGTGTGGTCAACAACTACCGCTCTCAGTTCGAGCGAGTCATTGCCAAATCCTCAGTTCAAGACCTCCTGCGCAGAATGAAAAACCAAGATTCTTGAGGGTGTCAGCTCTCGAGACGGTCACCTCTTGACGAAGTGTTTCCGGATTCTTTCCAGCGTCGTGCCGAAACCCGCAAGTGGCGACGAAATCAGGTCGCCGACGAACAATAACACTAACAGAGTTCCAAGCTGCATGTTTCAGATTTGCAACCTCCGCGCTGGAAAACATATCCCAAGTACAGTGAGGTGGACAAGACTGAACTGATTTTCATCGTCGATGTCACCGACGCGGTAGAAAGCGATTAGAAACCAATAAGGAGAGGTAGGTTCCTCCCTGGCGCGAAGTCAGAGCGATTACCTGTGGTTTCTGCTAGCCGCTTTTGAACAGACTCGCAACGCCAGTGCCGAAAGGAGGAATTGGGTAGGTGGAAACCGGCACAGTTTCCCGAAAAACTTTTCAAGATAAGTTTTTAGATTATCGCTGACCATCGGAAACCTCGAGGATCCTCACAATCCTTTATGCTCGAAGAGAATTCTTCCCGGGGAAAATGCTTCATAGAAGATAGGACGAGGGTCACGTCCGGCATCGCGAGATACCGGCACTCAGTAACTCGGCTGCGGTAGCTCGGATTCTTGGGACGAATTTCGGCAATCCGCGCCGCACTCATCTTAACGGGAGCCGCCGAGTTCGACGACGAGAAAACCACTGGAAAGCAGAGAAAGATAATGAGCTGGACCCGGCGCTCGCTCGACATGCGCTTGAGCTTTCCGGGTTTCGGTTCACTCGCCTTGTCCTTTATCGAGAGCGTGCGTAGTTGCATCGACGCTGCAGAACTCATTGAAACGGACGATGTCGTTGTCCACAGCTGTCCAATCTTTGCTTGAAAAGGATCGGGAGGGTGAACAATCAAGGGATAGAGTGAGCAATCGATGAGCCAAACGGGAAAAGGTTGTCAGGACAGGGAGTTAAGGAGGAACAGGACGGAAAAAATGTAAAGTGAATTAACAAACCGGCAGTGTCGCCTACCGGATGCAAAACGAAAAAGAACGTTATCGCGTATAGTTAGATTGAACTCTCACTCGTGTAAGGAATCCTTACATTGAAGGCGTTGTTGCCACTATCGTAAACCCGACCAGATTGGACTATGCGCCGCTTCGGCGGCGATTGCATTCGGCGCTTAGCTATGCTCTTTGCGCTCGTAATCTCCCACCAGTTGCCGTTGAGGTCGCTGAAAAGAAAGGAAGACTCTTCGCCGTTGGCTTCGACCTTTTCGAGATCTTTGAGTCTCCAAGCCCGGCGATTAGCCTCAAATGATTGGTAAGCTTTGTGTACGGCATCGGCCGAGGCGACTGACAGAGTAAACCGCTGATAGCGGGAAAGATGCTGGCGGTTTGGCTTGCGGGCTTGAATACAGACCACGTACCACGGCGTTGCTGAATGTTTGACGTAACAAGAGCTGGGCCACAGCTTCACGACTTCGAGACCAAGGACTTCGCGGTAGAAGCGCTCGGAGGCTTCGAGATCCTCGTTTTCTAGAGTGCCGTGGGTAAGAGCTTGGGGAACATAACCTTTGCCCGAAAACTTTTCTGCCGGAAGCGGTTGGGTCCAGTGCGGATTTGTTGTCCTTCCCATGCCCATTTCAACGGCATGCTCGTATGACTCGATTTCCCAATAGTTCCCGCCGGGTTCGTAGAAATGAACCGAATAAGCGTTGTGGTTTCCCCTCGGTTTGATGATCTTGATACCGAATTCTTCTTTCTTCCGTTCCAGATATTCGGTGGCGCGATCGACTTCGGCGTTGCTCGTCACCCGCACGCCGTAATGATTTCGCATCGGTTTGATCGGCGCGTCGGGTCCGTTTTCGTGAATGACAAGCCGCCAGTCCATATTCGGATGTTGGAGAATCTTTTCGCTGCTGTTCTCTCCTACAACTTCCAGCGCAAGAAGATCGCTGAGGATCGGTAGCGTTTGATCAAACGAGCGGCACTCGTAGCGACCACGAATCAAACCAGTCGGATTCAACATGATTTGCCTCCCTTTTCAGTCGTCGAGGTTCCGCTTGAAAATAACACGGAAGTCGAAACGCTAGACCTTCCTCAAGGCACGTTGCCGCCCCACAGTTCTTTCAGAAAACCGGTCTTGTCCAGATTTTCCACGAAGCTACCGTCTATCAAATCAGGCGCCTTTTTCGTTACCTTGAAGCCATTCTCTCGGGCGACCTCCACCGACTCCGCCACGGCGTTAGCGGGTACGATGAGCCGCCGATTGATATGCCGCTTTGCATAAGCCTCGTACGACGATTGCAAGACCGCTTCATCGTTAACCTTGAGAGCTTTGGCCACCGCGGCCTTCGCCTTTTCGGGGTTGTCCTCAACCAGACGAACAGACTCGGCAATCGCGGCAACAAAACGTTGGACGGTCAAACGTCGCTCTCGAATGGTCTTGGCGTTGGTGTGCAAAGAGCTGTAGATGGCGGGAAGGCCCAGATCGTTGAGATGATAAACGATATTGAAACCGTCTTTCTTGCCACGGGCGTCCATGGGCGACGTAAATGGAGCGGCGTGGATAACTCCTTGAAGCAATGCGTTATACCGCTCCGGTTGGCTCCCCCCTAGGGGCCGGATTTGCATGTCTTCGAGGCTAAATTTTTTTACAAACGCTTTCAGCAGTTGATAAGGCAGACCGGCGACGGTACCGACACCGATCGTCTTCCCTCTCAGATCTTGAACCGTTTTGATTTCCTTGCGCGCGATGATCAAGTAAGGCAATCCAACCAGCGGAGAAGCAATAAGGGTCGCGTCCCTCCCGGTGGCCATTCCCGGGATCGTCGAATCGGCAGCGCAATAGAGAAACTGAACTTCATCCGTGCCCGGCGCCGCCAAATTGACATTGGTCCCGCCGCGTATGACCACATGCTTTACGTGGATGCCGTACTTGTCGAAGATTTTTTGATCGAGGGCGGTGTAAAGGTGAATGAAACCGCCGGTCACCGCACAGGTCGACACATAAGCGCTGACCGGCGCTTCCCCGGGTTTAGCGAGATACGGATTGGAATGGGTCAGGGCGGGTTCAAGAAGAATGGTCACACAGAAGACGGGCACAAACCAGCGTTGTATAGAGCTATGTATTTCGTCTCGCGCCATCCTTCCGCCGAACCGATTCATGGGCTTTAATTTGAATTGATCAAATAATATCTCCCCAGGGCATGTCAATAACCGAGTGGACCCCGCTTGCAAACGAGAATCGATGGCACTAAGAATGATGCGGCCGGCGCAATCTTTTATGCATCACGGGGATGCGCTTTTGAGTCCGGGAAAGTCGAGGAAACAACATGCTCATTCTGTCTAATGAAGATATCGAAAAGCTTCTTCCGGTGGGCGCCTGCCTGGAAGTGTTGGAAGAAGCCTACCGTGATTTAGGCAACGGCATGGCGGCAACGGTGCCGCGCTATGACGTTTTCAGCCCGACGAATCCCAACGAGTTTTACGAATACAAAACCATGAGCGGTGTCTTGCCGAACCGCAAGATCGCGGCGCTGCGTCTGAACTCCAGTGTCGTGAAGTGGTATGAGAAAGCCGGGGCTGTGCGCAAGGACAAATTGCCCGTTGCCGGCGGTGATCGCTACGTCGGCCTGGTGATGCTTTTCAGCACAGAAACGGGGGAGCCGCTGGCGATCTTTCCGGACGGCTATGTGCAAAAACTGCGCGTTGCCGGCGCCAGCGCGATAGCCGCGCGTTATCTTGCGCGTAAGGACGCCAAAGTCATGGCGCTCCTGGGCTCAGGCTGGCAGGCCAGTGCCCATCTGGTGACCTTGGGCATGGTGCGCGATCTCGAGAAGGTTAAAGTTTTTAGTCCAACGCCGGAATCGCGTCGACGTTTTGTCGAAGAATGGGGAGCCAGCGTACCGGCGGAAGTGGTGGAAGCTGCCAGTGTCGAAGAAGCGATGGCTGGCGCGGATATCGTCACGGCCACTACCAACTCGATTTCGGCCTTGTTCCCCGGAGAATTGCTCCAGCAAGGCGTTCATGTTTCCTGTGTTAAACCTTGCGAATTGGATGCGACGACTTACAAACGTTCCGATCCGCTCATCATTCATTGGCATGAAGCGAAGCCTTTTCAGATCGCTATTGGCGTCGATCGGCAATCGATTCCCGACGTGGCGGAAGGCTGGCAACACCCGATCACGCGGGAAGATTCGGCGATCTGGGATTTTCCAACCTTATCTCAGCTTGTCAACGGTCAACATCCCGGCAGGACGAAGAACGAATCCATAAGTTGTTTCTGCAACAATGTCGGCCTTGGGTTGCAATTCGCCGCGGTCGGCAGCGAGGTCTTGGCGCGTGCGCGAGAGGCAAGAGTCGGACGGGAAATACCGACAGAGTGGTTCCTCGAGTCGGTGCATCCGTAAGAGGCCGATGAAAAAGGCTCATCTGCGTCGTTGCGCTCGCCGGACTCGCTCCAACGTACCACAAAGAGTACGCCTCCGCTCATCGGCCTTCGCGCGCCTAGCATCTGAGACCTTTTTGATCGGCCTCTTTGATCTCAAACTCAAAGAATTCTTCTTTTTGCTTTAGGAATAGTGTGTGCCGGCCCCGGCTATCTAGGCTAGATTGTTCTCCGTACGGGGAGAAGCATCACAGACGGTGAACCGAGGAGCAAGCGCCGGAGCGAGCGGGCACATGAGCACAAAGGCTTGCTGACGTAGTTGGTGCTTGCTTATAAGCTTGCGTTTCTTCCTCGCACCACGCCTCCCCACTTGAATCTGCAGGTCTCCTCAAGGTACAAGCCCATTGCTCGCGACCGGAGGGGCTTGCTCCTCGGTGGCGGTCCATCGTTGCCAGCTGCTCGGCCGGGTACTTCTCGCATAGCGTTTTCCAATAAGCGGAGATTTTCTTCCTGTTATCGATGACCTCTTGGGGCACAATGCGCCAGGGGCGCGCGAAGCGGCCCTGCGGTGCAATATCCGGCTTCATTGACCGAGAGTTTGAAGACGTTCTCGCGCCACGACAAAGTACCGATATTCGGTCGTTCGCTGTGATCGTGCTGTACTCCTTTGTGTTCAATTGTTGGATCATCAGACTTGACCGGATTCTGCTCCAGGTATCAGTGGGAGTTAAGCTGACCACACCGTGAGAAGCCTGCCAATTTTTCTTGCATCGCTGAGCTTCTCAAGGTTTAGCAGAGTCTCTTCGAGCTTCTCAACTCTAGGGCGCGAGAGGACCCGAGATGCCAGGAGACGGAATTTTTGCAACACTTCTTCGCGCGTCATTGGGTGCCTGTCGCTGCCCTTCGCGTGCAGAACCTTCTCGGCAAAGCTCCGCCCGTCGCGCAGTTGGACCTCCAGGTTAACGCCGTGGCGCCCTTCGTCTCCGAGGGCTTCGAACTCCGGGTCCTCTAGGACTTCTATGGTCCTGGTGGTTTGGAGAACCGCGTCGCTTTGAATGGAGTTCTCCGTGACCTGATCGACGAAGAAGTCGCGGTCGTGCAGCAGAGCGGCGACACAGAAGGGGAGATTCATTTGCGCCGTGGTCATGCTCTTTGGCTCATAAGGCCAGCCGACGTGCAGCTTCGTGGCGCGGGTCGTTCGAATGCGGATCTTGTCCACGTTGTCGGCGCTGACCTCGGAGTGATCGCGGAGAATCTTCTTAAGGGCATCGATTGAGGTGTGATTGCTGCCGCAGCAAGGATAAGGTTTGCAGCCAACATTGATAGTTTCAAACCGCTCCCCGAGATTCTCGGTCAGGTGCGAGAGGTTCGGATTGTCGCAGAAAGTCGAACAGAAGCCTCCATAAGAAGCTTCTAAGACATCTTCAATACCGGTAAAACCTTTATTCGCCAGCAAGGCCGCGTAGACTCCCGCCTGAGCGGAGCGGCCCGGATGCATCCGCTTGACCATGGATGAGTGCTGGGCCGCCATCAGACCCGCGGCCTGCGTGCCGGCAATACCCAACGTATGGAGAGTTTTGACCGGATCTAGCTGGAGAATCTTGGCGGCGGCAGCACCGGCCGCGAACGTACCGGAAGTCGCGCTCGGGTGAAATCCTCTGCGGAGCTGAGACGCCCCGCCGGTCATTCCCACACGGCAGCCTACTTCATAGCCCGCGACCATAGCAGTGAGAAACCGTGTTCCATCGACTTTGCCCGCCCGTCGAACCAGAGCGTCTGCGGCCGGTATGGCTTCCGCGCCGGGATGAATGACGCCAACGCGGTGAAGGTCATCCATTTCGAAGCTGTGAATAAGTGTGCCGTTGGCGAGGGGGGCGTTGGTGCTCGGAACCTCCGCGCCGTCACCCCAGATAAGCGCTCCCTTTCCTTTTCCCATCTCCTTGGTGAACGAAGTAATGATTTTTCCCCAGGGCAAAGTCGAGCCAAAGAGAGCGCAGCCAAGAGAATCGATGATACAGAGCTTGATGTGCGAGATCACTTCCTGAGGAAGAGTTCGATAGGTGAGTCCCGATATGTACTCGGCGAGTATCTGAGTCGGAGAGTTCCCTGCAGCAACTTCTCTTCGATGTTGTTTCGCCATAAAAAACTCCTTGACGCGCGTGCAGTTCTGTGATTTCTCATCGGCTCGTAAGAAGGCGAGTTAGGTTTTCTACCGACAGTATTGTTCGACTAGATATTTTTCCTACTATACCGGCGTGGTTGTCAAGGCATATATCGAGGGAGGGGCCATGAGAAGCAAAACCTTGTTCTTTTCACTGCTCTTTTTTTCCATTATTACCTTGATACTTCCGTCTCTCATCTCTGCGCAATCCGCTTCAGTCCTCAAGCAATACGAGGGACTCAAAGGCAGAGAGCGGGAGCAGAAACTCAGCGAAGGCGCAAAAAAAGAGGGCAGGGTGGTGGTTTACAGCTTTACCGCCGTAGACCAGCTAACGCCTTTGCTTGAGGAGTTTCAGAAGAGATATCCCTTCATTAAGGCGGAGCACTACCGCGCCAATGCGACGGGAGTATTCAACAAGTTCACGACTGAAGCCCGTGCTGGTCAGACGCTCGCCGATGTTATCGACATTTCCGCCGGTGAGACGCATACGCTGTTGCAGATGGGGCTCATAGATTCCTATCTCTCGCCCAGCCGAGAAGGTATTCCAAAAGACTTCATGGATGAGAAAGGATACTGGACGGCTCATTATCATTTTGTGATCGCCCTTGGTGTCAATACGCATCACATCAAAGCGGCAGAAGCACCCAAGAGCTACGACGAACTGCTCAACCCAAAATGGAAGGGAAGGCTTTCCCTTGACCCGGCGGATCAGGATCTGTTCGGGGCTCTCTTGCTTCATTGGGGCAAAGAAAAGGCATTAAACTATTTTAGAAATCTGGCCAAGCTTGAACCCAGAATGGTTTCGGGGCATACGCAACAAGCCAATCTCGTCGGCGCCGGCGAGACCCACATGGCGCCGTGGCTCTATGGCTATCGGCCCCTGCAATTGAGGGACGAGGGAGCGCCAGTAGAGACTTTGCTCTTTGACCCTGTGCTGTCGAACCCTGCCTATCTTCTACTAACGAAAAATTCACCTCACCCTCATGCGGCGGCTCTGCTTATCGATTGGGCGCTGTCGACGGACGGTGGCATGAAATTTTTTGCCGAGAAATTCGGCCGTACGCCGACCCGTACGGGACTCAAGGAACGTTTCCCCCAACTCCGAGTGGACCGCTATCTCGTGGTGAAGCCCGAGATCGTGGGACCCAATTTCAAAGAGTTCACCAAACTCTATTATGAGATTTTCGGAATCGGCAAGTAATCACTTTTGGTTGTTTCGGCTTTAGTGTCGAAGATATTCACCGCGAAGTGTTTCATGATCTTACACACGCCCACAGAACATGAAAATGCAGATCTTCGTCATGTCGGCATGGATTGCCGGCATCCAGGTCGCAGGATGCTACGGAGACATCCATGTCAATCTGAATTCCAGCACTAAATGCTGGAATGACGCAATCAAGGTTCTGCTTAAAGTGACCTCTCCAGCTCGTATTTCAAAGAAGTGTTTCGCGCGTAAGTCATGAAACATTCCAGCCCACTTGCGCCATCGCCAAGTTTCCAAGATCTTCCCGAGCAGGAATTCTGGCGATGTGTTATCATTGCCGAATGCTGAAACTAAACCTGTCCTTATATCTGTCATTGCTGGTTCTTTTTGGCTGTTCTATGGCAAACACGAACCCCGGAGCGACGTTTTTGGTGGGTCTAAACGGCTATCAAAAGGAGATGGAGAGGCTCGAAGAGCGGCCGGACCGTTGGTTCGATCGGCAACGGGCTGGCGACTCTCTGAAGAACACCTATTTGGCCACCTTCGGCGCTTCCCGGGAATTCCATCGAATGGTGGACCTGGACGTGAGGCGCAGGGAATTCTTGATTACCTTGCGGGCCTCATCGCTGAATCCACAGCGCATTAAGGAAATGAAAGAGGAACTGGTCAGTATGAACAAGGACGTCGATTCCCTGAAAGAGATCGTCAAGAGCCAAGCGGCCAACGTCGAACTGCGAGCGCAGCAACAAACTCAACCGCTCGAAGTTGTCGCCGCAATCGGTCTCGTCAATATGGCGATTGATTCGTTCGCTTCTATGACTGTTCCCTCCGGTCCGAATCCACCCAGCACGAAGGTTGGTCCATATGTCGTCAGCGACTTTGGCGGCTTATTCTCTACCGTTACGACGCCGGAGGGTCAGATCTTTCGTTGCGCGACACTAGTTTTCAGCGAAGAGGGGGCGGGCATCAAGTGTGAACCCGGCCAAAAGTCGTAGTCCAGGGGAATTGAAACTTCAAAGTTCAATGCTTCAGGTTCAACGCCTGTCCTGAACGAGTGCGAAGGATCTAGATCCCTCGCGGGCTCGGGACAAGCTTTGAACCGAACCTTGAACTCAAATATCTCCGGAGGGCTCGCCCCTCGATCGCTATTACCAGTAAATAATCTAGGCTGGTAGTTCCGACTACTTCACATCAAGCAGCGCCAGCGCCTGACTCATTTCAGCGCTGGTTGCATTCTTGATATTCCACCAACGCTCCAGCGCTCGCACGGTCTTTTCCTTGCCATATACAGGTTCCACGGTACGCGTGAATTTATCGCGGACGTCTTGGTCCGCCATCGGATTGTTGGTGTGTCCAAGGGGATCTCGGGGAAAGATTGAAACGATGCGTCCGTCCCGAGTTGTGGCCTTCACTTTCATAGCGACGACGTTGGGGTAAAGCGAGTTGACCTCATCGTCGACATGAATGTGAATCTTCTTCATCAGCGGGCGAATCGCAGGATCACGATATGCGGATTCCTCAAAAGCTGCGACTGAAATCGTGCCCTCCATCAATACTTTCGCGAAAATGTACGGCATGCTGTGATCGGCGGTCTCGCGGGTCTTCGGATCCCATTTCTCCGGCTCGCCGCCGATCTCCGTATAGGCGAAAGTGTAAGTGCCGATCTCAATGTCGGTGATCTCGTGCCAGTTCACTTTGGAAGCGAGCTCCCGAGCAGCCCACACAGGAAGCTGCGCGTTATACTCCACCGGCCAAGCTTTGAGTTGCACATCGGGAGAACGGTAAGGCCCTCCCGCCGTCGGCAGCGGCTCGAATTCGAATGGGCCAGTGATCAGATCCCACAAACCGTGTTTACCTTCGAATGGACGGTCCGGCCCGGTCATCCCTTCGCTCGCGAGTAGGGTGGCGAAGACACCATTGCGGGTCGCGAACGAAGTCGCGGCGCCTTTCCAGAGGGAAAGCTCGCCGGCGCGAGTGTTACGCATCGGGATATTCGCCACCGCAATGATAGCGACGGCTTGGGCAATTTGCTCCGGCGATAGCCGAAGCAGGTGCCCCACGCCGGCTGCGGTGCAGATTCCAATCGCGAAGCCTTGGTCCCATCCTTTATATCGCAAACCCGTCGCATCGCTGATCCGCACGAAAAGCTCATAAGCGATTACCATTCCGGCGAGTAGCCGACGGCCGTCGGTTCTCGCGGACTCGGCGATGGCGAGAAACGCTCCCAGACAATCACTCGGATGACCGCCGGGATACTGATCGTTGAAATCGAGGTTTCTGATCATTGCGGTGTTCACGAACGCGGCGCTCTCGGCGGTGGATCGTTCACCATGAAACAGTATACGGCCTGGATACAGCTTCGACTCAGCGCCTTGTGCCAATCGTAGTCCTATCCGTGCCGATTCAGAGTCGTAGGCGGCGATGCCGCACGCCAAGCCGTCGACGAGAAATCTCGTGGCCGCGGCAACGACTTCCTCCGGTAACTGCTCGTATGCAAGTTCGGCGGCGAAATCAGCGATCTGGCGCGTTAGATTATCCATTCTACTTTAAGACCTCCTCGGCGATCTTGGTGGCCCTGGCCCAGTAGTTATTGACCGTTTCCTCGCCGTAGTTCTCCAATCGGTTATTCTCTTCCACCGTGAGAAAATCCTTCGACGCGCGGATGCCGTTTTCAGTGAGCCATTTGGTTTCAACATCGAGGCGCCGGGTCGCCTGACCCATCGCTTTGCCGTAGACCTCCTGTCCCTCTTTGCTCAGCAACCAGTTGACGAATACCTTGGTGGCGTTGGGATGCGGCGAAGCCTTGATGATCGATAGTGCGCCGCTGCCGCAGCTCGTGTACGTCCCCTCTTTGACTTCCGGGAGCGATTGAATCGGCAGTCCGGCTTTAATGAAAGGCGCCAAGCTGTAGTAGGTCAGACCGATCGTCAGCGCGACCTTTCCTTTGGTGAGGCTATCGCCGAGCTGTCTTTGGTCGCGCGACAACAGCATATCCTGCGCGGCCAGTTTCTTCAGGAACTCTTCCCCTTTGATCTTGAGAAAAAAGGCCCAGGTCGCGGTTCCGCCGCCGGCAGAGCGTGGGTCGAGGTAGCCGATCTTATTTTTCCATTTAGGGTTCAACAGATCGTCATAGGACCGAAGCTCTTCCGGCTTTGTAAGGGTGGAATTGTACCAGAAGTTTTGCGACTGGTAGGCTTGAAAAGCGTAGAGGAAACGCCTGGAGCTGTCGAGCCAGATGTGGCCGCCGAACCAGCGCTTCGGATCTTGGACTTCCGGAAGAATCAGCAGCGGTTCGACGGGATCGAGAATGCCCGCATTGAGCAGATTGAAGGGCGTGGAAGTGCCGCTGATCAACAAGTCGAAATAGCGCACGCCCGCCGCATGCTCCGCGGAGATCTTGCTGGCGTTGGTTGGCCCGCGGGAAGTTGTTAGCTCCAATTCAATTCCTGGGAACCGCGACTTGAAACTCTCGGTGATGTTTTTTCTCAGCTCCGCGCTCGCCGGAATTCCGGCGACGACTTTGCCTTCCTTCTTGGCAGCTTCAATTGTTTTGTCCCATTCCGTTTGCCCGGCAGCTTTCACTTCGCCGGCGAAAAGATCAGTTGTGCGCCCAGCAATAAGAATTCCGAGGACGAGAACCAGGAAATGGATCCGCATTATCTAGCCTCCGTGGATTTCCACTATCTCGTCAGTCGGGGTTACAAAATACCAAGAGATGATCCTCAACGCAGCGGCGTTAGGTTCGTCGGTTTCTTGAAGCGCTTCCATTGACCGCTCCAGTCGCAGCCGCATTGCTTGCAATACCACTCTGTCATGCCTTCCCATTCCTCACGGTCGGCGCGCACCGCTTTGCCCTGATCAATCAATTTTTGCAGTGACGGAGTAATGATACCGTGGATGATCGCAACGACTTCGGACGAACCGCATTCCGGGCAGGCCGGGGGTGTTGATCGCCGTCTATGCTTGATTTGTCTCAGCGCCATTTCTTGGTTCCACCCTGCAAGGCGATACGTCTCACTTCAAGTAACCCCGCTCCTGATAGAACCGGCGAGCGCCGGGGTGCAACGGAACATTATAGGGCGCTTCTTCGTCGTTGGCGCAGAGCTGACCGATGTCGATGGGCTTGAAGTTGTCTGTCGGAATGAGATGTTTGCGCTTCTCGACGGCTTCGCAGAGCGCGAACGCAACATCGTTCGGCATGTCGGCTCGGACCACCATCGGCCAACCGCTGAAATCGACGGTCGCCACGTCTCCTGGCATGCCTTTGAAGCGAGTCCACGGCACTACGGAAGTACGATAACCCATCGACGACAATCGTTTTAGTACTTGCCCTTCGATGGGCAGGTAAACAAACCCGCTATCCAGAGCAGTTTGCCCCCAACTCTTGATGCCCTCATCGAAAACCGCGTTTACAGTTCCGTTTTGAATTGCCTCGCGCCGGTTGGGATGACTGGGCCGCGATACGGACTGGATCTTGCCGCCCCACTTGCGCAGATCGGCTAAGCCAAAGCCGGCTGCTTTCATGACGGCAGTCACAGTGAACATCGTCGGGCTTGCCATTAGCGCATGCTTCGCCGTTACGTTGGTGGAAAGACGAAGCGGGAAGCGGTCTCTCTTGATCTGGGCCAGTGACGTGATGCCGGTGGACTTGTGAACCGCGAAGCCCATCACGTCGTAGGAAGGAAACGTGGCAATCACCCGTAGAGGAAGTTTTTTTCTGAAAGGGCCGGTGCCGCGGTAAGCGAGGGTCGCTGCCACCGAAGGGTTTACCCAGGCGAGCGTATATTTACCGTCAGCGACTCCCTTGAGTTCGGCGAAGCTGTCCGCAGCAAAGGAGAGGTTGACGCTATTCGATCCCTCACGCGATGCCGCCACCAACGAAAGGTTGAGCGCGTGCCCAACGCGTGATTCGGTTTGCAAAACCTGCTCGGCCGCACGGGTAGTTTGGAACGAGAGCGAAGTCTCGTAAATCGCGGCCGCGACTTCCAGCAAACCTTTGGCGCGTTGAATCTTGGCGTTGTATCGGGTCTTGGTCATCGAGTCTTGAGTTCAAGGTTTAAAGTCCAATGTTCAACAGACTGTTGAAAACCATTCGGAGTCCTTCGACCGCGCTGCTATGTGGATGTCAAGTCACAAACACACGAGCCCTCTTTTTTTCTTATGACTCTATTCATTCCCCGACCAAAGAGAGACTGGCTGCTATACG
>Ga0081455_10005727_pt1 | contig 13544 bp, 12 predicted proteins | sample TabmetS3T2R1_FD_70207 | JGI IMG/M metagenome (GOLD analysis project Ga0081455, IMG submission 70207) | Tabebuia heterophylla rhizosphere microbial communities from the University of Puerto Rico - S3T2R1 | ecosystem: Host-associated > Plants > Roots > Rhizosphere ... | reverse complement strand
ATTTGTTGGGCGCGGCAATCGACAGGGGGGAAATAGCTAGCAATGCTACTTTCGGTAAAGCAATTGAGAAAGTAGTAGATAAATTCTATAATTTACGCAGTCCTGAAGACAACATGTTGGAATATATTTATAGGCATATTGAAAACGAGGACGCACTAGGGCTACTTGGGATACAGCATAGCCTACCATTACCAAGAGATTACAATGAACGGCAAGTGGACACTGAAATACCCCCAATCCAGGATGCTGACGGTAACAGTAAACTTGATTGTTTTGATTTCTTTGTTCTATTACCTGGCGATAATCACTGTGGATACATGGGATTCAGGAGCCTTTCCCCGTTAGACAATATAGTCAGAGATGACGGATCAATGGATGTTGTTGTGCAGGATTGGCTGGAATAAGATTGACAAGGATGACATCTGACGTTTGGGCCTGTCATATTAATTGGATGATGGCCAGACTCAATTACATGTGCCTATTTTAATATGGAAAATCTGCCGATTATCTTAAAACCCCTAATCTGAACTTTCTGTTACCTCATTTCTTACTAGTTTCAAGTTATAGATCTTCTGTAAAGTAGGATGGATTTGAACATGCACAATTTCCATTAAGGTCTCAGGTGAGGCTTTACTAACTATTGCTCGTCCCAGTCGCTCAAGGTTTCTTTCAAGTTTATCAGTATTTCCAGTTTCATTGACTGGGGACTGGGGACGTAAATCTTCCTCAAACAACTCGTTAACCTTATCGGTGAGAACTAGAGCTGTCTCATAGTCATGTATCCTGACTAGTCCCAACGTACTATTTGTTACTTCCATCGACCCATTGGTAACGCCTCCCACCTTATTGTTATTAACATCTGTTGAGAATGATGTTGCATTCATCAAAGGAGGGTGGGCTGCTTCATCGGTCATATTCGATTCATCCATATTCATTGATCTCATGCTATCCATATTCGACATGCTATCCATATTCGACATATTAGTCAGGTCATAACCGATATCAAAAGCCCCGCCATATTTCCTCAAGATCTCGTCTACTATGTTCGCTACCACCAAAGCAAGTGTAGTAGTATTTCTCTGTCCAGTATCATAGATTTGAGCAATGTCTGATGGGAGCTGAGATGCCGCCGTCATATTACCCTCTAGGTAATTTGATAGCTCCGCTGCATTTCTGGCATGAATTTTAGCTGAAATATTATTGTTAGACAAAAAATTTGTGTTGATAAGTTCAGTTTCACCCTTGATTTGTTCAACCAAAGTGACAATGATGGCATCATTATTCACAAAAAAATCGTGAGCATATGATTTTTGATAGAAATAATTGTTCATTGCAAAATATAATGATATCAGAATTAATAAAACCATAAAGAATCTTACCGACAATAATAGTTTGTTGCGTAAAAAAGATAATAATTGTCTTTCGTTAGTAGTAAAATCAAGTCGAGTCGAGCATGATTAGGTCTGATTGCCCGAGGACTCTCATTCTTATTTCATTTCGTCTCATTTTATTTCATTTCATTTTGTGAGAAACTAATAGTCAATGGCCCTTTGTAAGGCCTTTGGGCTAATTTAGCCCTCAACATATTACTATTATGTATCGCACGTCAATCGCTTTAAAAAGAAAAAATAATAGAATAAGTAAAAAGAAAGAATATTTAGAGGCAAATTCACTAATACTATTGAGTGCGACTAGCAAAAAAGCTTGAATATTATTGCAGAATGGTACCAATAAAAATAAAAAATGAGGCCACAAATTATCTTAGGCCTTCTCAAAAGCCACAAATTATCTTAGGCCTTCTCAAAAATTATATGCCGTTCGTGTAACCGTAGTCATGGATCGTGGTTATTAGACCTAAAACTAGATATCTTTTATATATCGTGGTCCCCCTCGTTGCTATATCTTCAATCCTACTCATATTTTCTATAGATCCCAATAATAATGCCAATCTCTTTACAATGAAGAAAGGTAATATTAACAGCGCTACCAATAATCAGCAAGAGACGTCCAATACCCAGTCGAATATACAGAACGAAAACAATGAGTACAATTTAAGAGGTGCAGTCAGCAGCACCTCAGGAGGAAAACAGGTGCTCGAAAAACATCAAACCTATCTCTGCGGCGGCTCATTTGAAAAGAGAACAGATTTCATTCGAGAGTATACATTGCCGTTTCCCTGTTCTCAACCTGTAGGAATCACAATACAACAGCAACAAAATAATACCAATAGTAACACCTATAATACTTACAATACCACAAATCCTCAAAAGGTCTGGGTAGCAGCAACTTGGGTTGGCTACCTTGTGGGTTTTGATCCTGCTTCACAGCGATTTACTGACTTTATTGAAATCCCAAATTGGAAAACTAAAGGCGATTTTGGTTCAATGGTGTGGGATATGGAGTTCGATAAGATAGGAAATCTATGGTTTACCGATCAAGTAAACAATGCGATATGGCGTTATTTTCCAGCTGATAAAAGATTTGAAATGTACAGAGTTCCAACTAATGGGAGTTACCCGTCTTCAATAGCGTTTGACTCTCAGGGGAGAGTATGGTTTTCTGAAATATTCGGCAAAAAACTGGGAATGATAGAGCCCGCCAGGGCCTCCAATAATACGAGTAATGGTATAGTAGAATACCAACTTAACATGACAGAAGAGGAAGGATTTGAGACAATGGGACCTCTAGTAATAACTAACACTACTACTAGTAACAATAATACTAATTCCAACACTTATAATGAAACAGTTTGGTTTACTGCTGTAAACTTTCCTGAGTCTGGACATGTGATCAAATTTGATATTGGCAGAAAGAAGTTCGAGGTATTAAAGTTGCCTGTGGGTGCCGGGACTCCTGTCGGTATCGTAGAAGACGATAGCGGAAGGCTCTGGATAAACGATCATGCAACAAACCTATTTTTTGTGTTTGATCCACAAACTGGAAAGGCAGTTAAATACTCTACCTCTCTTCCAACTTCAAGAAACAACACTACTACACTGCCTTATTATAATATGTATAGAGATGGCAAGCTTTGGTTCAATGAACATGAAGGCAACGCTATGGCTTATTTTGATATTGCAAATTCAACACTAGTAGAATATCAAATTCCAACTAAGGGAGAGGCCTGGGGAAACACCTCCAATCCTTTACAATTTACATTGGATAATAATGGTTCTGCCTGGTTTACAGAGTGGACAGAAAATAAGATAGGTGTTTTGGATTCTGAAAAAGCAAAGAATTTACCACTCTGGATTTCGATAAATAGTTCTTCAATGGATTTGGATAGAGAAAAAGATCAGGATGGAAAATCTATCAAGGTTTTAGTTTATCCTAATAGTAGCAATTTAGATACACAAACAGGAAGAAAACCTGTTGAAATGACGGTGGCAGGAACCATGTCTTACACAGGCAAACTATGGAATATAACAGGTAAATTTGACAAGGAAGAGTTTTACTTTCCTGAGGGAAGCATAGACCCTCAAATAGTTACTCTCCAGTTGACGCCTGACAATGACTTGGTCCCTGGGAGTTATATGTTAACTGTCGGGGCCCGCCATGGCTCAGTTACTTATTCAAAAATGGTAAATTTGAACGTAAGATAAGCAGATTTATCATTAGTACATATGGACAATATTTTCCTTCACCTCTCTCCTCTACTATTCTATTTTGAATGAATCAATGATTTGTTGCACAACTCCTAGATATGTCGGATATTCTTCTATCGGTTGTGAGTAAGATAGTGTATATTGCTTATCGCCTTTGATAGTCCATACATTCATAGATTGGAATTGAAATTCTGAAGGTGTTACTAGGGAAGGCTCTGTAAAGGAATAAGCTATCTTATGTGCTGGATTTCCTGCAAACGTAGTATCATTCGATGAGATTAACTCAAAGTTGGGAAGAGTCCTACTGGCCAACACGAGGTTTTGATTTGTCAATGAACTTAATGCAGCTTCTGCTGTATTAGAGCGAGGTGATCCAGAAGAAGATACATTTACAATTGACAAGGTAATAAATGAAGTTGCTGGTCCATGCCAGTGTCCACCACTAAAATTACTACTTGTACTACTACTAGTTATATTGGGAAAAAGAATCTCAATAACCGTTGAGTTGTTTGAAGTCTCCCTAACTATTGGTATCCATCCTGAAGGATAGAGAAATTCGATGCCTATACTGGAATTGTCATATGAAGAGAATTTGATTTTGGATGGAGATATTAAGGGTATATCTACCGATTTGTTGCTAATAGAACTAGAGGGGAAAGAAGATGAAGCTGATGCATGTAAATCTGATGGGTTAATGAATAATAGTAATAGTAACTCAACATAATTGCCTGAAAATAGTGCCAACGCAAGTAAAGAAAAGATAATAATTATTACTATGTTCAAAAAGTATAGTCTCAATGCTAATACCATATATTGTTTTTTGGGATTAAAAGTCTATTGAATTCCCGCATGATTGAGTCTCAAGTCGAGCCTAAGATTTTATTATTTTATTATTTTATTATTTTATTATTTTAAATTAGAGATTATGTCTTGGTTGTTTGATTAGTAGATCTGGAGGACTGCTTGATGCCGCTTCTACATCAACTAACTATACTCAATTATTGCTGGTTACTAGGGACAGTTACATTTAACGAATCAACTATTTTTTGAGCAATGGGCAAATATTTGTCATAAATATCTGCATAAGCGAGATATGTCAATATGTAGCCCTTATTGCCTTTCACAGTATATACTTCCATTATTTTAGACAGACTTCCTGAGATTTTTTCAGTGTATACCACTTTGTGAGCTGATGTATTTCCTGCAATAGATGTTGGTCCTGATTCAAGGATTGTTTTGACACTAGTATCTTCTGTAGGAGAGGTTACGGCAGGCGGTCTTTTCAACAGACTAATCTCTTGGTCTACAAACTGCTTCAATGAGGCATTATTATTATTGGTTAAATTCTTGACAGCCACATAAACAAATACAAATTCTCCAATTTCACTTGCAGGAGGATTAAAGGACGTAAGAAAAGTCAAATTGGCACCTGGAGGAATTTCTTCATTAACCCAATTAGAGGGATAGAGCAAACTAAATCCGTACTTTGGATTTGTGTAATTAGTAAAATTACTACCAGATGCTTCACCTAAAGGTAATTTTTGTCTTGTCTCCTGTCCTGATTGCTGTTGAGCCATCGCTTCTTTTGGTAGCTTTAAAAGGCTAAAGGGATGCAGAGCGGGGACATATAATAAAAACAAGAACATAAAAGCAATGGCAAGGGCTGAACTTTTTTGAGACAAAGTGAAAACAGATGACTGCAATAGATAGAATAACGAATTTCATATGGCATATATATTTTTACATCTTATACTATGACTCGCTAAAAAAAGAAAAGAGTTAGCATTATAATAATTAAGTATAGGACCCTATCTTTATCAATTATGAATTTATACTCTTTACTGGTTTTAAAAGCTCCAATTGTCATTATCAACAATAACAATTCTATCATTACTAGTTATTTTATCAGTAGGACTCCTTTTTTTAATTAGAATTCCCTTTGCATTTGCTGAAGAAGTAATTACTATTCTACCTGGAGCTCAAGATCATAACAGACCACGATTTTTGGATATTACCTTCTATCCTATTGAAACGGGAAAGAAGCTAACTTGGTTTAATGATGATGATATCAGTCATAGACTAAACGTAAATTCAACATCAGAAGAAAGTAATGCCACAATATTAGTCGCCGATTCTGGAATCATAGAGCCAGAGAATTCCTATACCTACACATTTGAAGAAGAGGGAACTTACCTTTTTTCTTCTCCCACTTATCCCTGGATAAAAGGAACAGTGTTTGTAAGTGATGATATTTCAACTGTAACCAGGACTGATTCGGAAAATGATATTGATGTTCAAATGTCTTGGACTCCAATAGCACCAAAAGTAGGACAGCAAACTCATTTTAAGATTATTTTTATCAACAAAGAAACTGAAGAAAATCAGAAGCATATAGATTACAGATTTTCTATCCAGGATCCAACAGGAAAGAGAATAGATTTAAAGTCACCACATTCAGGATGGGGTGTTGAGTTCGCCTCCTACATCTTTGAAAAGGAAGGTAAATTCAAACCTATAATCTCTATTTTTAATATCAATTTCATACCAGTCGAAGTCGGTGTGACAGAGTTTGAGATAGAGATTTTCACTAATATAGAATAACAATCTTTGTTGTTCTTCGTTATAGTGTAATTAACTATCTCCATCTCGTTTTTTCTTTTTAATTCTCTTCTTTTGCGGCTTTGTCCTCTTGTCGTGTTAACCCTGACAAAAAAATTTTAATCCACAAGACAGTCATAGATTCTTGACTACAAGTTATTTTATGTCCAAAATAAAAATAATGTGAGATTCATGTCACATTCCCTGTATAATATACCAAAGAATTTAGGGACAATAGTAGTTCTAATCGGACATTTATTATTAGGTCTCTTTATAGCTCTAGGCAGAAAGACAAGAACCGATGGGATACCAAAATCTGTGCAGTGTGCTCGCTCGTTGAAGAACCTAACCATATTTTCAGTCAGAAAATTAAATGAAGTATGTTGGCCCAGCATCACGAAAGCAGGACAAGTATCAAAGATATTGTTCATCTTTACTGCTCAAAAGCTGACAACCAAAGGAGTTCCTACTCTCATAAGGATTTCGCAATCAATGAAGGGTCTATCTATACCTCTATACAGAAAGGCAAAAAGAGTCGTAGAAAATAAGATCGATGTTGTCAGAGAAGATATGGAGTCTGCTCGGAGCAAGTTCTCCGAGTCGACCTCCATCCAACCATCTTCTGATATCATTCTCAAAGACGAGGAAACTATTAGTCTAAATGAAAGATTGGCCCAAGAGATTATTCAAAATGGAATTGAGTGTGAAGCAATGACAAATACAGGATCACTTTCAGTTACGAAGAAATCATGTTACAGCTACTTCTATGCAATGAGTCCTAGAATTATCACAAATAGAGGTTGTATTAGATTATCTGAAGGAAATGGTACAAGAAATATTAATTTCATTCAGATAGTCCAGAAGAATTAGTTCAATAACTTATCACAAGCTTAATTGTGTTACATGCTGTTGCCGTTGACATAGTACTCACGCGAGGGGGTATGGATTTGCATTACAGCATGTCCGTTATGTTTAAGCTCCTCTCCCAGATACGAACCCGAGAAGGAAGTTTTTGAGTTTTAAGTGGATTGAATTGGAGATCACAAGTCCCGCCTGATAGGATCTCAAACAGCTGGGCCTGCATTTTTGGGCTTATTCAATTAGACGTTCACGAAGAGTTCAGACTAGATTCCCTGAATTTAGGACCGTAAGACCGTTTAAATATTAGGCTCACCTAATAAGAACAACATCAATGGCAAAATATGATGTCTCTGTTTTGGAGAAGGAAGATGAACTGATCCCTGAAACGTCCATCTACATATGTGAAAATACCGACTGCGTGTTGGATCCTATGGAACAGATGATATATGCATTGAATGAAACTCAAGTTAGATATGGATCAGTAGTAGTGCTTAAAAATGCTCCATAGTATATCCTATCATGAATATGGGTTCAAAACACATAGTCCAAGAGGATAAGGCAGATGAAATCAAGGCTCTTATAGCTCGATATATTCTTCTAAAGATAGAACAGAAAAAGATAGAAATCAAGTTGGCTGAGATCGCCAAATTTTATGACAATGATTCTCTGAGAACATTGTTTGAACCGATAGGTGAATCTATGATGGGGATAATTGGGTTAGATCTTCCTAGTCCTAGGAAGAAGGAATAAAAAACTTAATAGATTGCAATATCGAGGGTGCAACTTATGCAATTTGTACTGAATTTTACAAATGTGATACTATTAGATCTTATTAGCTCGATGAAGGATTTTTTCTAACTGTTTTGAAACATTGAGTATAAGTCCCAAGTGCCCTAATTCAATTCTATCTAACACAACACTCTCCATTTGGTATAACTCTTCGATGAGGGCATTCCCTAGGATGACCCAGTAGAGTACATATTGCATCGGTAAATTTCTTATTCATATGATGCTCAATACCGCATATCATTTCCTCATCTATCTCTATCTTGAGTGCCTCTCTCATAAGTACCTCGAGAAGGCGAGTGTTTCGAATCATTTGTTTGCCTATTTTCTCCCCGCTTGATGTCATCTTGACTAAATTTCGTCCTTTTGTATATTCGACCAAGTTGTCTTCGTTAAGTTTATGTAGCATCTGAACCACAGATGGTTGCTTTACATTTAATAATCTGCAATAGAACTTACCTTTACATCTTCTCCTTCCTCGCGAATATACCAGATGGCCTTCAAATACATCTCAACGCTTTCGGCTTCAGCTGTGTCGATATAAAGAGACTCTTGCTGAACATCTATTCTGTTCCAAATGGATCTACCCATTTCAATATGTCATAATTACACCTCATCTAAGCTATTAAGTTCGATTCCAATTTTCCAAGTCGAGAATGGAATATAATAATAGGGTTAGCAATCCCATCAAACTCAATGAATAATTGCGAGTCACGCCGCAGGAATCATTGGTATACTTTCCATATTTCAAATATAATATTTGCAAATTATTATATAAAATCATCATAAAAAAACCCGATTCCTTGCTTTTCTACATTAGTTTGTACTAACAATATTATAAAATTTTAAATAGGTAAAAGTCCATTAATTCAATATGGGAAAAAAATCTATTGAGATAGCAGGTCCAGGCGTTGCTGGCACTATTGCAATGCTAAAAAAAGCATATGGCGGAGAGCTTTCAGCTTTTCATTACTTTTGGTATATTTCGCAAAATATAGAAGGCTTGGGAGTGTTAGAGTCGAAGTTCTTTGAGCAGAGGGCAGACGAGGAGCTTGGTCATTCAAAGAAAGTTGCGTTCAGACTTATGCAATTGGGAGAAACACCAATAGATGATCCTGCTCAATGGGAACAGGACAGTGGCTTGGGCAAGCTTCAACCCTCGAGGTACCTCAGCCTTAGAAGCGCCCTCGAAAGAGCATTGGAATTTGAAAGGATAGTAATTGGATTATACAATGATCTGGCTAATAGTACCAAAGAAAAGGATCACGGAACGTATCAACTCGCATTAGAGCTTCTCAACGCGGAGCTTGAAGATGAACAAGACATAGAAGATATACTGGCAAAGCTCGAAATTCGCTAACTGAGACCAAGCTTATTCCGAATCCCTACCCCTCTTCTTTTTGACACTTTGCGTTTCTTTTTCTTCACACCAGATTTTGGCATGACTTTTGTTTTAAGAAGTTTAATTGAACACGTTATACAATAGCCTTCTATTGCAAGCCTATTATTTGCAAGCTTCTTATAACTAATATTGATCATTTCTACATTTCTTTTACAGTTGGTACAGTAAGTCAACTTCAAGTATGTGCTTTTGTCATTGATGCACCTATTCTAGTTATCGATTAATCTACTAATCTGTGATCTTATTAGCAAGTGGCGGGAACCCATCACACTAGTCATGCAAATTTCATCATAAATGATCAAAAATGTCCCACTTTACATGGAAATCGTAACTTTTAAGAAAATAGGTCCTTTACGAGTTATCAAAGAAGGATATTGGTGGTCGGGCTTATTAGCAATTCCTATTCTCATGTAGACTAGTATGGATCTATCCTACGAAATGTAAAGGAGATGCTGGTATGTTGTCCTAATTCTCAAACTATAGAATCCGATATATTTTTAAATATGCCTCATATTCTCTCATCTCCAAGACTAATATTAATGCAAACTCATGCATATCGTGTTCTAAACTGAACTTCGAGGGAAGCAGTTGAAGTCAAGAGGATCACGAGAAAGAAATATGCCTTTCCATTTTGTGGTACTTTCTAGTTCATTAGTTCTCTTATTGAGTTTCCTTTCATATATGAATCCATATATTGAAGCTTATGCACAAACCAATTCAACATCTACTTCATCAGATAATGAGAATTCAATCATTACTTTGGTTAACCTTGAGAGAATTCGTAATCAAATATTATTAGCTAATCAAAGTCTGGTTTCAGGAGATAAAGACACGGCCTTCGCACATTCTTATATCCCACATTCAGTGATATTTCCTTCGATAAAGCGTCAACTAAACGCAATTAACTCAGAATCGGCAGCTCAGCTCGAATCATTATTAACGGATTTGCCTATTAATATTAAGGCTGAGGGAAACACAGGAGCACAGACTAGGTCGCAATCTCAAACCGATATAGCGGCAACAATTCGACTTTTGGAAAATATTTTGGATCAGAGTTTGGGTCAACAGTTCATATCAAACCTGACTTCCATAGCAAATACCGCTGTCTTTCTGCTTAGAGATGCAAATCAATCGTATCAGCTTTCAAATGAAGCATCTTCAAATCAACAATTTAGCAAAGTTGATTATGAAAACGCGCGTGGGCTAGTTGATATATCGCAATCAAACTATGAGAATCTAGCAAGTTTTCTCGACGAAAGAAGGAGACAAGAGGTAAACTCCTTCTTTGTTCAACTCGAAAATTCTATCGCCCAACGGGCAAATGTCGAAACTATTTCGCAGTTAGTCGCTGCAATAGAAAGAGATCTGGCAGAGTTTCTTTCGTTAAACTCCGGTAGCGAAGGTGCTACTCGATCCTCAAGTGAACACTCACAGTATTTTGCAACTATTAGAGATTTACTGTCTGAGGTTATTAACGAAGTTAAACAGAATGAAGATTATAGAGCCGCTGATAAAGCTGCCATGACTGCATATCTAGATAACTACGAATATCTTGAAGCACCAATTGAAAAGCTCAACTCAACTCTAATGACAGATATCGAAGTAGATATGAGAGAGGAGTTGAGAGACATGTTAAAGGGAGAACAATCTCCTACTGCAATAGAAAATTTCGTAAATGGAATTCTTGTCAAACTATCAACTGCCGAACAACTATTGGATAATAATACTTCACTTAGTCAGAATCAGGCAGGTACTTCTACTACTACAAATCTAGCATCTCCTGGATTTGCTGATATTCAAGGTCTAAGTCAAGGCTTTGGAACGTATTCTGGAGAGAGAAGACAAATGGGTGAAGCTGAAGATCCTGAAAAGGCTGCTGTGAGAGGAGATATCGATCAGATTAGAATAAAGCTTGACCAATCCCTTGAACAATACAAAGTGGGAAGGATTCAGGAAGCATTGACAACAGCGCGTTCTGCTTATCTGGATAGCTATGAGCGAGTAGAGATTCCTTTACGACCTATTGATCCTGATTTCACACTAGATATGGAAATAAAGTTCGCGGAACTTCGTAACCTCATACAAAGTAATGCTGGCTATGAGCAGGTACTGAAAAAGACCTCTGAAATTAAAAGTGGACTGGATGAATCTGAACGTCTTGTCTCTGGTACTGGCATAATTGCTCCTACCATTGCATTTTCTACTTCTTTTTCGCTAATATTTAGAGAAGGTTTGGAATCTGCATTAATAATCGGGGCAATACTCACTTATCTTGAGGCTTCTAGAAATGACCGTTTCAAAAAACACGTATACTATGGTATAATAATTGCTGCGGGGGCAACTGCCGTTACATGGTTTATAGCTCAATACATCATTGAATTATCGGGAGCAAGCAGGGAGTTAATTGAAGCTATAGCAGGGATTTCTGCAGTTGCAGTATTATTCTGGGTTAGTTTCTGGGTTCTAAATAAGATCGAAACAAAGAAATGGATTGAATTTGTCAAGGCCAAGGTTTGGAAAGCAACTACCACTGGAAGTTTAATGGTGTTTGTTATGCTTTCTTTCTTTACAGTGTATAGAGAGGGATTTGAAACTGTACTTTTTTATCAAGCTATATTCTCGTTTGCAAAATATATGGAATGGTATGTAATAGCCGGACTGATATCAGGCCTAGTTGTAATAATAGGAGTAGCACTTGTTGTCAGAAGAATAGGCAAAAAACTACCTCTTAGAGCTTTGTTCGGTTTCACAATGGGTATCGGGGCCTACATGTCAATAGCATTTATTGGCAACGCTGTTAGGGAATTTCAGGAACTCGGTTACATCCCTACTACTCCCCTTATAGGTATTGTTCCAAGATTTGATATCAATCTTGCAACCATGACTGGTATTCACCCCACTCTTGAATCAGTTATTGCTCAGGTTATTTTGTTGTCAATCTATGTAGTAGGATCGCTTTACATACTTGTAATTCAACCTAAAAGGCAGAAGTCTATTGAAGCCTCAAGAAAGTCTATGGCAGATTTCGAGAAAAAAAGGGAGACATCCTTGGACTAGAAAATTGTTCCCAGATCAGACGATTTCAAAATTAACCGTAATTATCAATATTGATTCTCAAAACCTAGAATCGTACTAACTGGTAAATATTAGGCTCCCCTAATACTACTTTCATATCTGAAAGTCTGGAAGTACTGAATTGGCATCCAAGAACAAACTCTCAGGTAATTGGATATAGCAATAGTAGGAAAGCCCTTCCTACCTATTGCTATGTCATAATAGTAATATTTCGCCAGAAAGCGGTGAATCCCAAAATATGATTCTCAATAAGTGATTGATGGGTTGAATGTGGCTGCAAAGGTATTCAATCGTTACTTCTGAACAATGAATGCTCCAGAAAAATATCAGAACAGTTGATCCGAGCACGCCTATGTAAAGTTTGTTTCAGTCAGACAATAAACATTCAATATGGATGTATTATGATGGTAATAATACGATGAATAACGGACGGCAGCAAATTGCATTAGTTACAGGAAGCTCATCTGGTATTGGATTTGAGACTTCACTTCTGCTTGCCAGGAGAGGAGTGTATACTTATGCTACCATGCGTAATCTAAGCAAATCAGGAAATATACTTGATCGTGCAAGAAAAGACGATCTCCCGCTAAGAACACTTCGCTTAGACGTAACTGACGAAGAATCGATCTCAGAGACGATTGGCAATATAGTTAGGGAAAAAAGCCAGATTGATATCCTAGTTAATAATGCCGGATATTCTCTTTTGGGACCTTTGGAAGATCTTCATATAAATGAAATTAAAGAAGAATTTGAGACTAACTTCTTTGGGGTAATAAAGCTAATCCAATATGTATTACCAATAATGAGAAAGCAAAGATATGGGAGAATAATAAATATAAGCTCACTAGCTGGAAGGATTGGAATTCCTTTATCATCAGCCTACGCTAGTTCCAAGTTCGCTTTAGAGGGGCTTACTGAATCTTTGGGATATGAAGTTCAAGAGTTTGGAATACATGCCGCCCTTATAGAACCAGGAGTAATAAAGACAGATTTCGTAAACAACATGAAGATTGGCAAGGATGTAATGTCGAAGCAAAATAGTAATGCTCTGGCTATTAATGATGATCTACCATATGCGGAGATAACTGAGAAGAGAATCTCGGCGTTCAAGCCGAGATTTGAAAAGGGTTCTTCACCCACATTGGTAGCGGAGAAAGTGTTTGAAGCAGCCATGTCAGCATACCCCAAAACAAGATACCTAGTTGGTGAGGATGCTT
>Ga0081455_10005726_pt1 | contig 13545 bp, 12 predicted proteins | sample TabmetS3T2R1_FD_70207 | JGI IMG/M metagenome (GOLD analysis project Ga0081455, IMG submission 70207) | Tabebuia heterophylla rhizosphere microbial communities from the University of Puerto Rico - S3T2R1 | ecosystem: Host-associated > Plants > Roots > Rhizosphere ... | reverse complement strand
GAATGGTTGAGCCGTCAGTCGCGGATTGAGCTATGTTCTTTACGAACTCGAAGAACTGTGTTGCGTGCACGATCGTAAATGGGATCCCGGAAGCCTTGATCAAATTTTCCTGGGCCATCTTTGCGCGGAAGTAACCACTCAAGGAACCGGGGCCGCTTCCAGTAAGGCGATCAGTCCCGACGACTGACAGTGCAACATGATGTTTCACGCCCGCGGTCTTTTCCGCGGCAAGAAGATTGCGACCCGACGTTTCGAAGAAATCCATCGCGGGCTTGTCTTCGAACGAAGGTGAGTTCGCCACGTCAACCACTACCTGGGCCCCGGCCAGCGCTTCCGCTAATCCTTCGCCAGTGAGCGTGTTCACGCCCGACTTGGGTGACGCTGCCACTACCTCATGGCCGCGCTGGCGAAGAATGTTTACTGCCTTTGATCCAATGAGGCCGGTGCCTCCAATAACTACGATCTTCATTTTGTTGCTCCTGTGCGTTTGTTGCTCTGAGATCTCTTATCCACCAACTCTTCCGTGTGCCACTTTTGTGCTGTCTCCCGCGCAAAGTCTTCATAACTGCGTGGTGGGTGTCCAAGCAAGGCAGTTAGCGTGGGTAGATCGCCGTCTTCAGCGAGGAATCCATGCTCCACGTAAGCCTGGAACATCATTCGAATGTCAAAGGCCGACCAGGATGGTGCACGTTGTCGCATCTGTTGTTCGAACGCTTCCATATCATGCCCGGCGTATCTGATTTCTTTTTCGAGAACCTTGCTCCAGATCAATGCTGCCTTAGGACCACTCAGCGCATCCGGGCCGTTCAGATTGTAAGTTTTGCCCAAGTGACCGTCAGCGGTCAGTGCGATCGCCGCAGTTTCGGCAATATCTCGCACGTCAATCGAAGCGACGCCGATAGGTCCCAGTGGTGTCGAATAAATACCCGGCCCTAATAACGCTTCCTTCAGCGCCTCATCATTTTGATGAAAGTAGTTAGGCCGGATGATTGTATAAGGCACATCGTAAGCCTTCAGCGCTGCTTCAATGGTAGCTTTGGAGGCAAAATGTGGGACATCCTTGAGCTTATCGGCGCGGAATACCGAATGATAGACGACGTGCTTTAGGCGGTGCTTCTTCGCGAGAACATAGGCGACAAGTCCCTGAGTGAGTTCATCAGGGACGACCGCGTTGAGCAGGTAAAGCTTGTCGACGCCGCAGATTGCTTTCTCGACCGACACCGGGTCAAGCAAATCACCAATAACTACCTCCACACCTTTGGGTGGCGTTGCAGGCTGTTTCCGCACGAGAACGCGAGCATGTGCGTCGCGGTTGCGAAGCTCTTCCAAAACATGCGATCCCACTGTGCCCGTGCTGCCAATGACCAGAGTAGTTATTGCGTTATTCCTTCCATGGGTAATTGCTAAGGCGGCAGAGCGCGATTCGATCCGACGAGTGGAATGCGTTGAAGCAATTCATACTGTCGTTGCAGCCTCAGGTCAGGTTTACGGTAAGTCAGCTCTTTATGAATGCGAGCAAGTCTGCGTTGATAATGTCGGCGTGCGTCGTGATCATGCCGTGCGGCAAATCTTTGTACGTCTTCAGAGTGCCGTTCTTTAGAAGCTTGGCTGAGAGTGGACCGGACGCTTGATAGGGCACGATCTGGTCGTCCTCGCTATGCATGACCAGAACCGGCACGTTGATTTTTTTCAGATCTTCGGTGAAGTCCGTCTGAGAAAACGCGACGATGCCGTCATAACCCGCCTTGGCGCCGCCCATCATGCCCTGGCGCCACCAATTCCAAATCAGCGGCTCGATTGTTTTCACGCCCGGACGATTGAAGCCGTAGAACGGACCGGCCGGCAGGTCGTAATAGAACTTGGCCCGGTTCGCAGCGAGCTGAGCTTGGAGATCGTCGAACACTGACTTGGGCAAGCCTAACGGATTTTTCTCCGTCTTCACCATCAACGGCGGCACGGCACTGATGATCGCCGCCTTCGCCACATCCTTGTCGCCATGACGCGCGAGATAATGCACGACCTGTCCGCCACCGGTCGAATGGCCGACGTGAATCGCATCCTTCAGTTTGAGATGATCGGTGACGGCTTTCAGATCGTCAGCGTAATGATCCATGTCGTGTCCGTCACCGGTTTGAGTCGAGCGACCATGTCCGCGCCGATCGGTCGCGATGACGCGATAGCCTTTGCTTAGGAAAAAAAGCATATTCGTATCCCAATCGTCCGCTGAAAGCGGCCAGCCGTGACTGAAGACGATCGGCTGCCCGCTGCCCCAATCTTTATAATAGATGTCGATGTTCTCTCCGTTTTCTTTTCCAGCTGTGATGTATGGCATAGAGTTTTCCCGTTGTTTACTTTCTCAAGGTTTCGAAGATCGACATTTCAGGAAACTTGATTGCTGCGCGGCTTGATTTGTCCGCTAGAATCGAAGCGGAACAGCAAAATCACGAGTAAACATATGAGTATTGCGACCATCATCGTGTTGCCTCGTTTTTAATAGAGCTCCCGTGAGATTCAGTTTTGGTCCCGGCTTGTCTCATCGAATGCAAGTCCGCACTGGCCGTTATTTGCTCAGCAATATGGAGCGGCGCGTACGCCAAACGCAATTTCCATCGTCCACCGTCGAACTGCGGAGTTGCCGTAAATATGGGATGCGACGTCGTCATAGCGATGCCAGCGCGGCTAATGCGAATCCGAGCGCGATTCCGATCAACGGGCTGAGTGCCGCAAACCAGCGAGACACATTCCACTCCAGATTGTCAGCGTTTAGATTTCTGTTCATACACCTCCTTCAAGTTTTCGAACGCTGACATTTCAGGAACTAGAGATTTTTTCCGTCGAGCGGAGTGCGCGCCCGAGTTTGGTACACCGCGGGTTCACTGAAGACACTTACCGTGGCGTTATTTTCGACCGTCTATTTCGATCCAGCTGAAGCCAATTTCTGGAAGCGCAGATCATTCCGGAGCGGATCGAACATTGGATCGAGCCGGAGCAGCGCTGGAGTAAGCGGCATGTTATACGCAAGTGCACTGGCGTACGGTATCGAGAGAATTTTCTGTAACGAAGCGACGGCGCGGTCGGGTTCCGCCAGCTGCGCGCATACGCGGGCAAGAACCTCAAAGGAAGCGGGACCCTCGATCGCGTTTTTCTCGATCGGATCAGAAGCTATAGCCCGATCCAACAGAGCCAACGCAGTGGCCTTGTCACGGAGACCCATATAAGTCAACGCCAGATCGCGCACCAGAGACCAATTATCCGGCTGTACCTTGAGAAAACCGTTCAGTTCGTCACGCGTCTGGCGCCAAGTTTCCTGGGCGCTAGCATCGTCGCCCGAAACCTCTTGTGCCCACGCTAACCAAAAGCGCAGTTCGCCATTGATGTAACCCAACTCTGGATCGGGCTTGATGAGTATTTCCTTTAGTCGAAGAATGATTCGCGCGGGCCGGCGTTCCAGGATCGCCTGGTAAGCTTGTATTTCCAAGGGGAAGGTGTCATCTGCGTTCGGATGGAGCGGACCGAGGAGGGCGGCCGCGAGTGGGAGATCACCTTCAGCTTGTGCGATAGCGGCCTTTAGCGCAAGGGTATCGACATCGTCTGGGATAATATCGAGAACCTGATCAACCTTTCGGAGCGCTTCGGGGAAACGACGATGGAGGCTGTAGGAAAGCGCGTGCTGGGTGAGTAGGTTCGTATTACGCGGGTCGAGCCGCTCGGCTTCATTAAAGTATGACTCGCTCCGGTCCCACTGGCCGCGCCTCCGCGTGACATAGGCCATCGATTCAGGAATTTGGCTGCTATTGGGTAGGAGCCGCTGTGCCTGCTCAAAGTAACGGACCGCGGTGTCGTAATCCCTTAGACATGCGTAGTGATAGAATCCCGTGGCCAATACCGCCTCCCCGAGATTGGGCTGAAGAGTGAGAGCGGTTTCGGCTGCCTGTCGCACCTCCTCTCGCAAGGCAGCCGTAGGTTGAAGAGCCGCTGTGACGTAGCCACGCGAATTTACGTATGAGAGGAGTGACCAGCCAAGGGCGAACTTCGGGTCCAAGCGCACTGCTTCCTTAAGGTATTTCTGTGCACCAACGACATTGGCGGGTGTATTTAACGATTTCAGACTATAAGCCAACCCGCGCAGGTAGGCATCGTATGCCTCCGGGTCGTCTGTCGGTTTGGCAGCGATGACTTGCTCTTCGCGGCCAGTGAGTTTCGCTCGCAACTGGTCGGCTATGGCTTTAGCCACTTCGCTTTCGACCGAAAAAATGTCGCTCAGTTTGCGATCAAATGTATCGGCCCATACATGAGAGTCATTGGCAGCTTTGATTAACTCCACGTTGACGCGCACGGCCTCGCCGCTCTTCTGTACGCTTCCTTCGAGAACATGGGAAACGCTAAGTTGCTTTGCGATGTCGGACAGGTTTTCGGGCTTGCTTTTGTAATGCTGTGTAGATGTGCGCGAGATTACCTTTAGATCGGCGATCTTGGATAAGCGCGTCAGGATTTCGGCCTGGATGGCCTCAGCAAAGTACGCGTTCTCCTTGTCGTTGCTTAAATTTTCGAAAGGCAAGACAGCGATTGACCTATCAATTAGAACTGAAGATTGCATGCGTTGATGCCACCAAACACCTAACGAAATCCCAGCGATGACTAATGCCGCTCCAGCTCCACTTAGCTCAAATCGTTTACGGCGAGACCGCGCTTTGGGATTGAATCGTTCGTTGCAGCGACTGACGGCCAGAAGTAGCTCACGGGCAGATTGCGGTCGGGCGGTCGGTTCCACAGCCAACATCGATCTGAGCAATGACACGACCTGCCCGGGAATGTGCAGACTTTTGAACTGATCGAAAGGCAACTCCCGGGTTTGTCTCGCGCGAATCTCTTCCAGCGTGCCTCCAAGGAAAGGCACACGACCACTAAGCAAGTACCAAAACGTCGCGCCTAACGAATAGATGTCCGAGCGCGTATCGATTTTCTGGCCGTCACCGAACTGCTCGGGGCTGGCGAACGCCGGCGTTCCAATGAAACCGGTGTGAGTTTGCTCGGCGCCAGGATGGCCATCCGGCGTCAAAACTTTCGCGACTCCATAATCAATCACTTTAACGATCGGCACGCCGCTGGCCGAATCGTACTCGAGCATGATGTTCGACGGTTTGATATCCCGATGAACTACGCCGCATGACTCAGCTGCGGCGAGTGCCCGGGCAACTCGTTCGATAATTTCTAACGCCGTCGCGAGCGCCATTGGGCCTTCACGCCGGACCTTGGCTTCGAGTGTTTCGCCCTCGACCAACTCCATCACGTAGAAACATTCGCCATCTTGTTCGCCGTAATGGCTGACCCGCGCGACATTCGGATGACGAATTTGCGCGGCGGCGCGTGCCTCGCGCAAAAAGCGCGGCCGCGCTCCGGGAGTTTGCGCGACTCTGCGATCGATGACCTTTAGCGCGACGATGGAATTCAATACTGTGTCGCGTGCGCGATAAGTTATCGCCATCGCGCCGGCGCCGAGCTCAATGGGAAAACCGTCCGTGCCGACTTCGACCTCGAAGTGATCATATTTCAGTCGACCCGGCGTTAATCGCCGCGGCGTTTCGGATTGTCCTGGTTCTGGACTTCCGCTCAAAAAACCCAAATCAGCCAGACAACGAAGGCATCTACCATCTTGCGTGAGCGGTCGTCCGCAAAATGCGCACACTTCGACGGTTGGTTCGTCTTCCATACCGGTAACTGCGAGCGCTCTATTTAAGTCCGAACCGCGGATCAGGTCGATGCCCTTTTTAGATTGGACGCTCATGCAGTGAGAATCTGATAGAGGTAATGAAGCTCTTGATCGAGATCGTCTGGATCAGAAACTGTGCTCGCCACTTCCGTCCTTAGCGCTTCGCGATAACGCTGACGCAAACGCCAAAGCCAGGTACGCAGCGTCGCTACGGGGACTCCAAGTTTCTCCGCCGCTTCTTCTTGATTTGGCGGCGTCCTTCCGCTGCCGTCAACAAACGGCCTTAGCACTTCAAGCGATTCGGCTTTTCCTTCCGCCTCAAATGCGTTCTCCAAATGTTGCCAGGCGCGTTTCACGATATTCGACGCCCAAGCTAGATCATAACCGCGCGAATCGCTGAGGTGAGCAACCTCCATCATGGATGCTTCGGCTTCGGGCAGATGTTCGTCGATCGAAACAATTCGATGACCGCCGCCTCTTTTGAGCCTGTGATTCCAATCGTACTCGTTGCACAAAAAATTCTGTAGCGAGCCGAGCAGAAATGTACGGAGTCGGCCTTTCTCCTTATCTGCGCGACTCAACGTGTTTTTTTCAAGCAGATGGGCAAAAAAACCTTGGACGAGATCCTGCGCTTCGGCAGACGCGTGGCCCCGAAGTCGCAAAAAGCTGTAAAGGGGCGGCCAATACGCTTCACAGAAATCGGAAAGTGCTTTCCTTGCTGTTTCTGTTGGATCAGATCGTCGAGCGCTTAAAACCAGAGTCCAGTGCGTTGATTGAAATGCAGCTCCTCCTTCCTGCAAAGTTCCAGGTATCAGTTTCATGATCTTGGATCGCCTTTCGTTGACGGAGATCAGCACATTGAATGCCAGTGGGGCCTGTGAGCAATGGATCTTCGAGGGAAGAAAATTACGTGAGCGTCGTTTCGACCCATGTGAACGCCCTTAAGAATTCGCGAATTCTTCGCGAATTCGCGAAAAGAAGAGACTAAGCGCGCGAATTCCGCGCTAAACTCCTTTGAACTGGAACTTATTGATTTTTAGAGCGCGAATTTTGGATTCAAGAGTTGAGGGTGGCATGCCGAGATTGGCTGCGGCACCGTGTGCTCCAGAAATCTTTCCATTACTTTGCGCAAGCGCTGCTTCGATTCGCTGCCGCTCATTTGCCTTGTGATCGGTTGCCGCGGAATCGGGTTGTTGCGGTTCGTTTGCAACCCAACTCTTGTCGATCGAAAATTCGGTTGTGTCGCCGATGATGAGCGAGCGTTCGATTACGTTTTGTAGTTCCCGGACGTTGCCGGGCCATGAATAGTCTTGCAGCGCTTCGAGAGCTTTCTTTTGAATGTGCTTGATCTTTCTCCCAGCCCTCTTCGCATAACGATCGACAAAATAGTTTACTAGCAATGGAATGTCCTCTTTCCGTTCGCGCAAAGGCGGCAGTTTAATCGGAAAAACGTTAAGCCGATAATAGAGATCACTGCGAAAGGCGCCGCCGGCGATGGTCGCCTGCAAATCACGATTCGTGGCCGAGATCACCCGGACATCCGCGTGCAGAACTTCGGTACCGCCCACGCGTTCAAACTCGCGTTCCTGCAAAACGCGCAGCAATGCGATTTGCGTTTCCATTGGCAGATCTCCTACCTCGTCGAGAAAAAGCGTGCCACCTTCGGCGAGTTCAAAACGGCCCGGTCGCCTCTGAATCGCTCCGGTAAACGCCCCTTTTTCGTGACCGAATAATTCCGATGTGATGAGTGAAGATGGAATCGCGGCGCAACTCACACTGACAAATGGGCGCTCTGAGCGGTTCGATCTCTTGTGAATCGCGCGGGCGATCAGTTCTTTGCCTGTACCTGTCTCGCCTGCGATCAAAACCGTGCAATCCGTTGGGGCGACCTTGGCTGCGCGTGCCAGAACCTCTTGCAGGACCGCGGAAGCCCCGATCACTTCCTCAAACATTGATGCCTTATCTATTTCACCGCGCAGTGCGATGTTTTCCTTGCGGAGCTCGTCTGTAAGATTTCGTAATTCCTGCGTCAGCCGTTCATGTTCAGTGATATCAAGCGTATTGCCGATCAGTCGCGTGACTTTGCCATCCTCGAGCACAGGCTCGCCCACGCTGTGCATCATCCGTCTGCCTTGTTTAGGGTGATCAATCCAGTACTTGATGTCGCCGCTCACGCCGTCCCGGAACATGCTATCGACCAGGGATGTCAGGCGCTCACGATCCTTGGCAACCAGAAGCGAAACCCATTGCGCAAAGGTTGGTATTCCTTGCGACGGATCGAAGTCAAAGAGCACGAATGTTTCGGGCGACCAGTAATCGAAGGTTCGATCACGCTTCAGCGACCAGCTTCCCATGTGAGCGAGTCGTTCGCCTTCGCGTAGATAAAGTTCGCTGCGCTCCAGTTGGCGTGTCTTTTGAGCAATGCTTTCTTCGGCCCTATGCCGCGCTGTAACATCCTGAACCGCTGCGATGTACTCCAGCTGACCATGCTGGTCCTGGGTCGCACGCGCGACTGCGTGCAGATACTTGATCGAGTGATCGGGCATCATCAAGCGGTACTCCCAGTCAAAGTTCTTGCCGCTGTTTTGTGCTTGGTGGAACATCTTCATTTTCTCAATCAAACTGACATCTTCCGGATGGACGCGAGTACGGATCAGTTCCATCGTCACGGGCACACCGATCTCCAACTCGTAGATGCGATAGAGCTGATCTGACCACGTGATTTCGTCAGTCGCCACGCGCCAGGAGTAGCTGCCTATTTGACCGAGACGTTGGCCTTCGGCGAGCAATGTCTCGCTGCGCTCCAGTTCGCGGGTTTTCTGAGCAATGCTTTCTTCGGCGCGTTTTCGATCTTCGATTGCCTTCTGACGTCTGGTGACATCCATGACCGATCCGATAAATTCGACATCGCCTGTCTCAGTCTTAAAGGGACGGGCTATGACATGCACATATTTGACAGAGTCATCCGGCATCAAAAGTCGGTGTTCGAAGTCCATCTGCTCGGCCTGCCTTGCTTCTTCAATCTTTTGCTGCACAAAGAGAAGATCGTCTGGGTGAACACGTTTGAACACGAGTTCTAAGGTGGGTTTGATCGTTGGTTTGTAGCCAAGAATCCGAAACGTTTCCTCTGACCAGTACAAATGTCCTGTCGAGATATTCCAGCCGAAGCAGCCGGTGTGACTCAGCGCCTGCGCCTGCCCGAGATAGGCGTTGCATCTCAGGGTGATGTCCTCCCGATGCCGGAGCTCCCGGATCAGCTGCTCCTGTTCGGTGACATCTACTGTGTTGCCGACACACCGCGCGATTTTGCCATTCTCTAACAAAGCCTCAGCCATGTTGCGCATGATGCGTAGTCCGCGTTCTGGGTGAATGATCCGATACGTGATTTCAAGGTTCGTACCTTCGCGGATCATTTTCTCCGTAGTGGCGACAATCAGCTCGCGATCATCCGGATGGACGGCCGCAAGCATGTCAGTTAGCGTAGGAATCCCCTTGGAGGAATCGAGGCCCAAACAAAGAAAGGTTTCAGGCGACCAGTAATCGAACGTCAGATCGGGTCGCAGCGACCAAGTTCCCATACAGGCAAGTCGCTGTCCCTCGCGAAGAACAAATTCACTTCCCGGCAACTTCTGTCTCGGGTTGGCATCCCCTCCGTTTGCCCGTTTTCCACGTTCGAGCATCATTTTGCGCCTCACGTTGGTTCCGGCGTCCACACACGTTCGAGCCGCAAAACGCGACAGTCGAGCCGAATTTAGCACGCGATGTTTACTCGGGCTGCGGAACGATTCGCATGTAAGGCTTCGGCGCGTTCCAACCTTTCGGGTATCGCTGCTTGGCATCCTCGTCCGAGACTGACGCGGCGATCATCACGTCGTCACCTGCTTTCCAATTCGCTGGTGTAACGACCTCATGCCTCACCGTCAGTTGCAGCGCATCGATCACACGCACCACCTCGTCAAAGTTACGTCCGATCGTCATCGGATATACAAGGAGAAGCTTGATCGTCTTGTCAGGCCCGATCACGTAAACATTCCGCACCGTTGCATTGTCTGCCGGCGTCCGTTTCTTCGCGTCGCCGGTAACATCAGCTGGCAGCATCCCAAACATTTTTGACACCTTGAAATTGGTGTCGGCGATAATTGGGTAATTTGGTGCATATCCTTCGGTTTCTTCGATGTCATCCGCCCACTGCCGATGATCCTCAATTGAGTCAACCGACAAACCAATAACCTTCACGTTTCTCCGGTCGAACTCTGACTTAATTTTCGCCATATAACCCAATTCGCTCGTGCAGACTGGGGTAAAATCCTTTGGATGTGAGAATAGCACAGCCCACGAGTCGCCGAGCCACTCATGAAAGCGAATACGCCCCTCGGTTGTTTCCGCCTCAAAGTCCGGTGCTGTGTCGCCGATTCTCAAAATACCGCCGCCTTTCTCCACGCAAATCGCTATTATCGTGACCCGCCGCCTCAATAAAACTTCGCGACCGTATTAGGCCCATCACAGTCCAACCCCCAAATGGCAGCGGAAATTAGATCGACGCCGCGATAATCTTTGCTCGGTCTGACTTCGTAAACGTGCAAGAAGTCATGCATGATTCTTCATTCAACGAATTTTCTCTCCGCGGAAACTCTGCGAAACTTTGGCGTCACGTCAGATAATGGTTTCCGAAACGCTGGGCGCAGATCAACAAAAAGCCATTCGTCGGACGAGGTCATCTCTCTGTGTGCCTCAAAATATTCTTGGTGAAGTTGATCGCATTCGTCGCCGGAGAGATAACGCTCAACGGACGCGAAGATATAATCAACTCCATTGATCGGAGAATAGTGAGTTAAAAACGCTTTGTTGTCGTCGTCGGGGTTCATGGTGGCATTGAATCATGCATTACGCTGCGCCGTAAAGCGTACAGAGATCGTTGATGGCATCGGGCTTGGATCGCTGTCTATGTGCTGTTCTTTGCCCGATTCGAGTGCCTCGAGTATAATCCGGTCGATTCGATCTCACTGAAATCCAACCAGACGAGGCCAATGCCATTTGAGAAATTCGAGGACGCTGAAGCTATCGACAATGACCGGCGTAAAGCCATCGCGAAATCGATTCGAATCATCAGTGTTGAAGAACTCAGGAAGCTTGGCGAAGAGATGTTTGATGACCCTGATCGTCCATGGCGCGAAACATTCCTTCGGTTTATCGCGGAACATCCGGGTGCCACTTTTCACCACGCGTCCGCAGGTCAAGGCGTCATTTTTGTTTACTCTCGCGACGGAGATAAAGGCTTATGGTATCTGCGTGGGAGCGGACTCGGACCGTTATCGGAGGGAGGCCGGCGGCTGATGAAAGAAGCGATCGCCGCAGGCCCTCACTGACAAGACACAGGCGGAATCGCCCAACCGTGTTTCATTGCTTGCGAAGCAATCTCTTTGATTCTAGCGCTCGGATTTGATCTCAACTGCTGAAGGCTGCGATTCACCCAGAAAGTGATCGATTACATCAGCCACGGTTGTGAAGCGGTTTACACCGCCCAATTTGCTGTCGACGCCTTCACGGCGAAGGCGGTCGCGCACTGATGAACGCGGTTCGACGGCGTGGAATTGAATACTCATGGCGGTAAGTTCGTCCGCCATTGCGGCAAGCGTGTGCGCGCTCTGCATGTCCACCAGCGGCGCAGCCGAGAGATCGACTACCACGAGTTTTGGCGATGTCGCCTCAAAACGAACACGGCTCAGGATCGCTTCACATACATTGTCGACGTTGAAGTAAACGAGGGCCGATTCAGGCCGGAAGATCATCACGTTGGGAATTAGTTCGTTGCCTTCATGCCGGTCGCGATCCGAGAAACGGCGCGTGCCGGGAATCCGGCCGAGAAGAGCAACGTGGGGACGCGACGAAACGCGCACCAATTGCACAAGTGAAATCAACGCGCCGAGCATTACACCGCGGAGCAAGCCGAAGGTGAGCACGCCGGCGAAAGCCGCCATCGCCACCACAAACTCAGAACGATCGTCAAGCCAAAGTGCTTTCAACATTGAAAGATTGAGCAAGCCTGCAATCGCCACCAAAACCACGGCGGCGAGGACCGGTTGAGGCAACGCCCTCAACAGATGAGAGAAAAAGACCACGACCAGAAGGATAAAAACTGCAGCGAGGGCGGTAGAAAGCGGTGTCTTGGCACCTCCCTCTTCATTGACGAGCGACTGCGATGTGCCGCCGCTCACTGGAAAGCCACCGCCGAACCCAGCGAGCAGGTTCGATGCAGCGAGGGCCAGGTTTTCCTGGTTAGCATCGAATCGTCCGCCGTACTTTGCAGCGAACATTCGGCCAATCGCGGCCGTTTCGACCGCGCCGAGAAGAAAGCAGGCTAGGGCAAGTGGAAGCAATTCGTTCAGGTCACGCCAGTAAAGAGGAGGAAGCTTCAGCGGGGGTATTCCCTGAGGCACGGCGCCAATTACTTTCACGCCGTGCGCTCCTAGCGGAAACATCGACGCTGCTACAATCGCACCGATCACAACGAAAAGCGCTACCGGTTTGTGATTGAGAAAAATCTTTCCGAGGACAAGCAGCGCGAGCGCTGTGCCTCCTACTAACAATGACGTCGTATTCGTCTCGTTGAGGTGTTTGATGAAGAAACCGGCGTTTCCCCAAAAACTTCCGTGAGCGCCATGAAATCCGAAAAGCTTCGGTAGTTGCGTGCTGGCAAGAAACAGCGCAACACCGCATTTGAATCCGGTCATGACACTTTCTGAGATGAAATGCACCAAGACTCCCGCTTTCGCGAGCCATGCAACGAAGGCAATGAGCGAGACCAACAAAGCCGTGCCGGCCGCGAGGGCGCCGAACCGCGCCAAATTCCCGCCGGTGATCTCGCCGAGAGAAGAACCGATAACCAGCGAAATTGCAGAAGTAACGGAGGCAACAGTGTAACGCGACCCGCAAAAGATCCAGAAGACCAAGCCGCCGAACAAACAGGCATAAAGGCCCACTTCTGGAGGCAAGTTCGCAAGAGACGCGTCGCCCAGTGCCGCCGGAAGCAAGTATGCGGCGAGCGTAATACCAGCGACAAGATCGAAGCGAAACCAACTACGATGATAACTTCGCAACCATGTGACGGCAGGAAGGGTTTTCTCCCACCACGTCGTTTCGCTTACCATCATGAGTTCAACGCATCGTCTCTTGTCGTTATCGAATACTGCTTCAGGTCTCCTTTCCAGAAGAAAAAAGTGTTGAATACGTGCGGTGTTCAGTGGCGTAGATCATGAGTGCGGCGGTAACGCCGATCTGTTCGCCGATCAAAAGGGTTGTGCCACTGATCCGGCACGGCAGTCGGCTATTAATGCTGGTAATGCCTGTAAAAGCGAATGCGCGAACGCCAAAATAGACGCGCGACGCGAGTTCCCAAGACGTACGGCACAACGACTACTGCGATCACTGCGAGCGACACCCAAAATCCATACTCCGCTTTCGGCCCGGGTAACGGCGGTGCGCCATGCGCAATTTCCAATGCGCGCCACACCACAGCGCCGATCAACATCGCCGCGATGACGAACACCCCACCGATGAGCGCCCGCTCACGCCGACTCGCTCCGCGGACGATTTCTGCCCCGCAACCGCGACAGACCATCACGCTGTCGGACACAGGCGTTTGGCAGTGCGGGCACAACAGCATGGCAGGAGTATACTCGCTTCGCTGTGCCGTACAAACCAATTTTTGCTATGTCGGATTCACTTCGCGAATGCGAATCGTCTGTACGACACCGTTTTCGGCAGATTCCAAGGCGTGATAACGCTCCGGTATCGCACGAACCCATTTCACGGCGAAATCCTGAACCGCCAGAAGC
>Ga0081455_10005725_pt1 | contig 13547 bp, 9 predicted proteins | sample TabmetS3T2R1_FD_70207 | JGI IMG/M metagenome (GOLD analysis project Ga0081455, IMG submission 70207) | Tabebuia heterophylla rhizosphere microbial communities from the University of Puerto Rico - S3T2R1 | ecosystem: Host-associated > Plants > Roots > Rhizosphere ... | reverse complement strand
ACTAATGTGCACCTTAATCCGTTGTACGTAATTGACCTAACAGACGAGATAGAATCTCTACGGTGGGTGACAAGAATTATCAAATGGATTTTGGATAGAGCTATCGACGGGCGTCAACAACTTGGAGTAACCAGAATGAGATTGGAATTAGAAGACACTAATAAATTTGAAAATATGCTGCATGAAAAAATTCAAGAACTAGAGATAGAGCTCGAGGATTCAATTACTGCTCGAGAAAAAGAGGTTCTAATAAACGAAATTGACACTCTAGGATGCGTCTTAGGCCATCTGCTCGATCTGAAATCTGGTGGTGATGAAATACAAGCAATAGAAACCTCAGAGACTAACAACAACTTTCATATTATTGATAAGATAGCGTTCTCATATAACTATCCAAAGCATTAACAATAATTGACGGATATCTTCCATAGTGAACAAGGTAAATAATTTTTTGGCAACAAATAGCGCTTATAATATTAGGTTTCAAATAGGCCCAAATCTTCGGACTGATGATTCAACTTTGACAAAACAAGAAAATATTGAATTAGAAATCAGTAAGAAACTAAATACGAATGGCGGTATTAATGATTCTAATGTAACACGACAGGTATGTCTGGATAGCATATCTTCAGCTAATGAGGAAATATTGATTTTCTTTCCTACTGCTAATTCATTTCTTAGGTATGAAAAGATTGGAGCTATTGAGAGATTAATAGATGTAGTCAAGCAACGAAACGTCAGAGTAAAGATATTGGTACCCCATCATGTACTAATCGAGAAGTTTGTAGAACAGAATTCATATTTGCTAGAAACAACTCACAAAATGAAAACCTATGAAGAGCATAGTAATAGTAATAGTAATAGTTGTAGTAACGTTGAATCGATCAGATTCATTCAAGAGATCTCAGGGACTAAAGCTACGATACTAATAATCGATAAGAATATTTCAATCGTAACAGAACTAGAAGATGACATTGGGGAGTCATTTGAAGCAGCGACGGGTTTTTCAACGTATTCGACTGACGTCTCTTGGATTTTTCCTTACGTATTTATTTTTGAGAACTTATGGGCCCAAGCTGGACTATATCAACAAGTAAAAAAAGCAAATGAGAAACTGTTAACGCAAGACAAAAGGTACAAGGAGTTTATCAGTATAGCTGCCCATGAGTTGCGTTCGCCAATCCAACCCATAATAGGATTATCTCACCTTTTAGTGTATGAAAAAGAATCGATCACCGGAAAAGAAGAAGAATCATTAGAGATAATAATGAGAAATGCGGTGAATCTCAGCAAACTCACGGAAAATATTCTTGAGCTAACTAGAATAGAGAATGATAATTTAAAGCTAAAGAAAGAGATTTTTGATCTTGACAAATTAATACTTGATGTAATTTCTGATTTCGAAAAACAATCTGCACAATCTCATCATCTTAATCATCATCACCAAAAATGTGCAAAGTCTAAGATAAAGCTATGGTATCACCACAATCAACAATCTGGCGTTGTACATGATGAAGATGTTGAGGAAAACAATATTGGAACGGATTCTCTACAATTAATACGGAGATTTGAGAATAGTGTTGAAGTTGAAGCTGACAAAGTAAGAATTTATCAGGTAATTTCAAATTTAATTAACAATGCGATCAAATCAATTGATGATGTAGCTGAACTAGATGGTGAAAAGACAGGTAAAATAATAATATCTATGAGATGTGCGAATAGCTACCAACATCCTGCAGGTTCTGATTATCAGATTGGCCGCGAAATTGGCATTAATGAAAATTACGATGGTAAAGAGCGCAACAAAAATGGTCGCTGTACTATATCATCTGATGCAGTGGCTATTGTTACGATCACAGATACTGGAGGAGGAATAGATTTGGAAATAATGCCAAGATTATTTACAAGATTTGCTACTAATTTCAAGACAGGTACAGGATTAGGATTGTTTATCTCGAAGAGGATCATAGAAGCACATAAAGGCAAGATATGGGCCTATAATAATAAAGAAGGACAAGGTGCAACCTTTCAATTTTCTATTCCTTTAAAAACTCAAAAGAATATCGCTAAAATCCGTGAATCTGACTTCTAACAATGTTTTTTGAGAATTTCATGAACCTTAATACAGTATAGAATTTTCGGTTTCTTTAACATTGAGAACCAGGGTGATGTTTATAGCAAACATTATTCGCTTCTACATATTCATATTCATCATTGTACTAGTTTCATCAGTCTTATTATGTGGCATCATATTATCTGGTAACTGGGAAGACATATCCATATTCATTGAATTGTCCATTGACTTCATGCCATCATTACTAGTATTATTACTCATAGGATCAGAAGGAAGCGATATCATCCCTGCCAAAGATAGAATTCCAATCGATATGAAGCAGATACCAGTGATTCTAGCTATCCAGAGCCCTCCTTTAACCCAAATCTTTTCAGCAAAGATGATAGCGGCAAACAGGCCCATCCAGAAAATATTCATCCACCCTAATGCTACCATAAGTAAAAAGTAGGGCCAGCAACATCCCAGACAATAAAGGCCATGATATGTTCCCATCTTCACTGCTCCAGCCGCCCCTTTTCGCCATCTTCTCATAAAGAAACTAAGAGGAGATTCACAATACCCAAGACATCTAGCTTTTAGCGAGCTAAATTGATAGATCCCAGATATGATCAATAGGATTCCGTATATTGTATTTATCGATAACTGCTCCTTTTGCTGTTGCTGCTGTGAATTCAGAATATCATTTATTCTCAGTTGCGTTAATAATATGTCTAGGGCATAAGACCATCCAATAAGCAGAACTATCCCAATTATGGCCCAGATTGCAAGATATGAAAGTATGAAAATTACCATATAGTAAGTCTTGAGCCGGAACACATAGCTTAGATTATAGATCTTTCTATGTTTATTTTGATCTTGATTTGCCGAACCTGGTGTGCTATTGTGATTCTTACTATTACTATTGTTACCCGTATCGCTGTTGGTATTACCCTGGCTATGATATAACATCTGACTACTATCATGAGAATGAAGATTACCTTTGCTGCCTTTACTACTACTATCAATGAGTCTATTGTAGAAAAGAACCATTGGTATTATAGCTGGGAACATCATAGCTGCCATGCCCGCAGTCCAAATTACTACAAATAAAGATAGTGCTACTGGATTATAGTAAACTGTCATCATAGCAGACATCATAGTATCATACTGCCAAATTGATACAAACCAAGCAAATACCGCTATTGATACTACGACAGTAATTATTATTAGAGAAGTAGTTTTCATAATGCTAATATTGGGTAATAAGTTGAGTATTCAATTTCTAATATTGTTAGTTATAGATTTCATGGTCCGCTCCATTCAAATGGAATATGCTTACTTGATCTACCTTTTCTTTTCCATTTGAAGCCTCTTGTATCGGCTTCGTCAGCAAGAGATACCCCCCCAAGTTGCAACTCCTCCAGGTCCTACCTCACTGCCGGGTGGATTAATAGTTTGAACGCGTTTACCAGGAGGGGTCGTAGGGCCAGTCAATGCTTCAGCTTTTGCAAAAACTTTTCCTGGTATCTCTGCACTCCAATAGGATAAATCATCTGCCAACTCAAACCTAATAGGAGCATATTCAATCCCCCGAACCTCTCCAACTAGCTTTGCAAACTCAGCCATAAACCCACCAGCCTTTCCACTAAAAATCATGTTCAGCGCCTCTCTTTGCTTTTCATCTGCCTTCCCGTCAAAAAAAAGTTCAAGATCCACTTTTGTTTTGCCATCGCCTGCCCAGATATTACCTTCGAAGTTTGTCACAAGTATTACATTCAAGTCATCAAGGGGTGTTTCACCATAATTGCCTTTTTTGATATTATACGCCAAAATGCCCTCGCAGTCGCCGTATGTTGGTGTTTGGGCAAACACACAAGGACATGGCATGCTGCACTTACAGACGTCAAACCAATCGCCCGTAACTCTCCAGTTTGGAATTTTTCCTATAGTAGAGGCTGCTGCAGCAGTAGTAGCCGTTGTCGCTGCCATATCCTATTTACTCAATAGTTCAAGTGCTATTTTAGCGTTAAATATTTGGTATACCGATTTAATGAATTGGATGAGCTTCTCATCAAATCATCCAATCTTGTCCTTTGTATATTGAATCGTCCAAATGTTCAATCCTTCTCCTTCCTAAATAACTAGCAATTAGGTGATGATTCTAGAAGAACACGTTTCATAATAATTTCCAGCTTTGAAGTGAAATTATGACAGATTATAATTTTTGATTGCATTGAGAAACCAACCGGGCAAGATATCTCTATTCTTTCTTAAGAAATACTGAAATGCTGAATCTAAAATGTATGTCCTTGCCCAATCGTCTTTAGACCTAACAGATCTACCATAGGCCTGGACAAGTTTTAAACCTGTCTGCCAGTAATACCACTCAGGAACTTTATTTCTTTTCGCGTTTATCCACCTATCACTTTTATTAGGATAGGGGACTTTGGTTATTATTTGAAATCTCGATAGATCCTCTTTTAGGTCTAGCCCAGTGTGTAATGACGGGGAAATAAGGACCGTAGGTTTTTTGGCATAAAAGTGTTCCTGAACGACTTCTTCTCTCTGTATTTCTGGATCAGTTACAATGAGTCTTCTAGCATTATCCTTGGAAATATTATCTTTGATAAAATTAAGTTGCTCATAAGAGGTAGTGTGAATTATTCCCTTATGTTTATTGTGTATTGTCATCAAATTATCAATTGCATTTGTAATAGCTGATTTGGTTTCTTGTAATTGCAGATTGTTGTAGTTGAGATACGCCACATTCATAGGATAAATAGGTCTATTTTCTACTGGAAAGTCTGATGGAACCTGTATGAATTTTACTTCATCATTTTCAGGGGAGATTCCAATATTTCTGCAAAATGTATTGTAATTTAGTATTGTAGCACTCATAATGATTGTCTTTGAGCACTTGTCAAATACAGCTTTACAGTACTTTGATATATCTAATGGTTTGAATTCAACTTTTACCACTTCATAGTTCTCTTTTATTACGTCTGATACTATCCAATTTTCTGGATCTGATATGATATTGTTTATTGTGCGCGTTAATCTTTCGGTATCTCTAATGGCATCAGCAGCAACTTCATCCGTTAATGTATTATTTGCGTGAACAGAAAGATCTTCATATTGCTTAGAAATTTGTTCATCACTTTCAAATAAATCTGATGAAGATACTATTCTATTATTATTCTCATTTGATTTCCTTTTCTTGTCTGTTGACCACCCATACTTGACTTTGCGTTCAATGGCCAAGGAATCGGCCACTGAGCTATTACCGAGCAGATTGAGCAGCTTTGTTTCAAGCTCTATCAAAAAATCAATCCATCTTTTGATATCATCAAAACCGAAGTCAACGATTTTTAGATCAGAAACATATCTTTTCCATCTCCTCTTTGAAATTGTCAGTCCTCTAAACTTTACAAGTTCTGTTTCTAATAGGTGTCCTTCATCTAGTACGAGTAATTCCCTCGAAAGTAGATTTTTCTTGCTTGGAAGTAGTGCCAAAAAGCTAGAATAGTTGAATATGGAATGACTAGCACTTAATGCAATGTTTAATTGATCAAAATATGGACATGCTCGCCAGTCTGTAATTGGAGAATCTCCTGTGTTAAAGTTTTTTAGGTGAAGCCATTTCGAATAATTATTTCTATAATTCTTAATGTTTATCAGGGGAATGAACACTGATTCGTTTTTTGTGCCTTTTTTGATCACAGTATAATCCTTCAGAAAAGTTCTGTATTTGCAACCAATATCTCTAAAAGCTTCATCAGTCATGCAAGGCCCGTACTCGACAGTAGTGTGTTTGCACTCGCTAATAACCAGATCTTCTACTTCTTTCAGCGATTTACTTTGACGTGGTCCTGCGGGTGAAAGGCAGATTTTACATCTATATTTACCCTCCCTTATGAAATCTTCCTTTACCAAACAAGGGAAGTTACTTTTGCCCTTGGCTACCTTTAGGTATGAAAAATCATTAGCATACTGGCTTTGCAAATCCTTTGTTGAAGTACATATATAGCTTGTTCCCAAAGTGAGTGCGAAAGAAACAGCTAGAGGGCTTTTTCCAAATCCAGTTGGTGCTTCAAGAATTATTCGTTTATAACCTGAATTAAAAGCATCACAGATCTCCTTGAGAATGTGATCTTGTCTCTGCCTTTTTTGTGGGAAAGGGAAATTCTTAGACACTTGGAATGTGCTTATTGATTGTGCTTTATTCATATTAGAACGCCGATGATTATATCATCATATCATTATGCTAGGTTAATTTATCTTTATATTCATGTTTCACAGCCTTCACTGTAACTAACAGGTCTATAACCTAACTACATTCTTATAATTCTGCCTAATTAATAATTGACAATGACTATTGTATAGGAATTGTAAATAAATTTATTGACTTTTATTGTTATTCTATTTACTGTGATGGAAACTATGAATTAGATAGTATCTGTTCTAAATGAAAGTAACTAAATATCTGCTGATACTACTCTGCAAAACTGATTATGGTTATTTGTAAAAAAGATACAATTTTCTTTACGAGAAGTAAGCGTGACGACACGATATTGTTAGAAGTATCCTGGAATAGTCCATATTGGTAATGCGGAACCTAGATTTTGGAACCATATGAATACGACAAGGGCAGGCACGCTATCTTACGGAACTGACACACGCTCAAACTATCAAATATCTTGATGAATTAGTCAACTTAAAAATCATGAATAAATTATGTTTTTGAGGTAAATATTACAAAGATAACAGACATCTTATATACTTCCTTACGATTTAAGATCATTGATGAATAAGAATATATTCACTATCAGTAATACAACAGGAATCGCAGTCATGTTGTTACTAATTGGAGGAATAGGAACGGCTTCTATTCTTTTTAGTTCCGCACATGCTCAGACCATAACATTAGAAGAACCAATTTTTGTAGAGAAGGGAGCGGATACAGTTCAGAGAGAAATTGGTCCAAACAGAACACAATTCACTTATACCTCTAATGGAACGATGAATGGTAATATAGAATACTATAAAACAGGGGAATTTGTCAGTGTCACCACAGGTAACAATCAGACATTTGATCAAGGGAAAGGAATATTAACGACCAAGGATGGCAGTGAAACGGCAAATTATACGTTCATAGAAGTGGGAAATGGTACGGGATATCTAGGAGCTTCAGTATATAATACAAATTCCACAGGAAAACTATCCATTTTGGATAATGTGCTAGTTGTCTATAAAATTGGAGAAGATGAGAGTGGAAATTATGCGGATAAACAATGGCTTTGGAAGTAGTTGTATGATAATTCACTGGTGTTAGCCAGTTGAACAGATCGGAATACACAGTATTAGAATACAAGTGATTTACCGAAATAGCTATGATGTCTGATTAACAAAACCACATGTTTGACAGCTAGAAAATTCTATTTGCATAAATGCTAATCACTACATTAGAAATTCAAGCTTTAGACCATTTGTTACTTGATGTATCTAGAACACTGGAAATTACTCAAATGAACGGTTAGAATATTCTCACTATTTTATACTGTATATTATATATTGTGACAAAAATTTGGATATTTAAATATTTATTTAACGATTAGGTTTATTTACTTGTAATGTGTAATAACAAGAGAAGATCGGTTAGCCGAAAAAGTAGGTCGACGTCGTTCTGGAGGATCGTGTAAGTTAAGGCTTGTGCGTACTTCGGAAATGATGTATGCTGTCATATGTAGTAGGTTGGCCATCCCTTTAACAAGGATGGAAGTATAGGCATAAGATAGTATGGGAAAACCACAGGACTACAGTATAGCCTATCAAAGTAGTCTTGCAGGAGAACCACGCCTTCGAATGCTAATCGGTCGATTTATTTTATTTATCTTTGATTAAATAGATAAATACAGCCTCGAATGGTAATTATGCCTCTGCGTTACTTCACTTAGGGCACCTTACTATTTCTGAAACTGATGATGTTTTTTAAAAGATGTCTATCACAGTTTTCCTACAGGTGATTCAAGCTAATAACAACATCATTCTAATTATTTTCATCGTCATCATTTACATCGCCGCCACTTGCTGACTCTTCTTCTTCTTCCTCATCCTGATCCTGTTCATCTACTGCAGGCAAAGGCGTTTCTGTTGTTTCCTCAGTTCCTACCGTCGGCGATGAAGATAGTACGGAGGAAGGCACTATTCTATAAATAATCCCGTCATCATATGACAGCACATAGAGATACCCATCGGGTCCAGTTTCTAAATCTGTAATAGCTCCAAATCCATTACCAAATGTTACGGAAGATTGCTCCTCTTCATTATCTATAAATGAATCAGGTACGTTATCAAGAGCAAGAGAATTTCTATCGGGACTTACTGTAAAATAGTAGAGATTTCCGTAATTGTTATCTCCTACAAATACATTATTGGAATAGCTCTCTCCTAAACTTGATGATTCCAAGAATTCTATGTCAGTTACAGCAACTGGGTCCAACCATGTTAAGATTGGATCTGCATAGTGAGATCCGGGAAAGCTAACCAGGTCACTTTCTGTGTTTCCAGAAACTGAAATTGGACCCATAACGGTTTGCCACCCACTGTTAAATCCTGGTTTTACCAAGTTTATCTCATCATTTGATGCTGGGCCATTTTCAGTATCCCAAACATATTTTGATACAGGATCAAATGTGAGTCCAAAACTGTTTCTTATTCCATACGCATAGTATTTACTCAACGGATTATTTGGATCCGTGGATAAAGGATTATCTGGTGCAGGTGTTCCATCATTAGGATTTACCCTGAAAATTATGCCAGTATCGTCAGGATCGGGACCATCAGGAAAATTCTGAAGTTTGCCATCATGATTTAAATCTCCTATGATTCCGTATAGGTAATTGTCAGGACCTATCATAAGCTTCCCGGCATTATGGTTAGGACCAGGTATTGCGGGAAGATCTACCAATAGAGTTGGGTTATCAAGTGTCTGACCGTTCCAATTGTATTTGTAAACTCTGTTTCTTATTTCACCCCCTACTCCTGACTCGGTGTAGTACAGAAAAACAGTCTGGGCACTAGCAGTTTGACCAGCACCAGAGCTGGTTTCACCACCGCCGTTCATAACTGCTATTCCAAGTAGGCCACGTTCGCCTTCCGTGTCAACCGGTGCTTGTAATACTGGTTCAGGTGCAAGGACTCCATTTGAAATGAGTCTGACTTGGCCATCTTTTTCCAACACTAAGACATTTTCGCTATCCAAGAATGCCATGCTTGTGGGTGAACTCAACCCTTCCACAAATGACTCAACACCCAAATTTGGGTCAATAACAGATTGTGCTGATACATTGTTTGGTTCGTACTGTAACTGTAAAAGTGCGAAAATCAAACAAGCTAAAACGACAACAGACACCCTTAGGGACATTAGTATAGCTATGGAAATTCGACCAACTTGTCCACTTACTTTCATAATCTTCATAATCGATTCCTCTTACTTTTTGAAAGCATAGATAAAATAGGTTTCCATCAAAGAAAAATGAAGGAAGTAAACCCATACAATTCATTAATTGATACTGTCTTCATGAATTAATTACACCTCATATTGTACTAGTCTATAAGAGACCTTACTTCTCGCTATACGCGTTTAAAATGAATATTTTACGGTTCTAGACCATCTAATTTGATATCCGAAATTAGTTCTCTTCTATGATAAATCGCCAGTTATTTTAGGATCTATCAATGTGTGTCGATGAATAATTACCATATACTTCGATTTCAACTAGTAAGAAACCCTTTCTCCAATATTGGAGTAAGCTTCGCTGAAGTTATCACATAAGTTAGGTTATTTACACTCAATAAGCATTGCAAGGAGAAAATCAAAGTATTAAATCCAGAATATGGGATCTTGGTGGCCATAATGGTAAATCAGTTTATTATTCTTAATATAGTAACAAAATAAAAGATATGTAAATGCCCGAGTTTGCGATCTTTGATGCTCCTTCAATATTGGGATTAAGGCCTAGCGGAGTGGAATATCTTCCAGAAGCGTTAAAAGCAGCAGGTTTGCTTGAGGCGTTAGATGCTCATTATCTAGGTAGAATACAACCATTAATACCGTATAGTTCAGAGAGGGACAGTTCTACTCATTTGTTGAATGGTAATGCCATTAGAGCATTTTCACTGGAACTTGCCGAATCAATAACTGAAATTCTTAGTAAGAAGAACCGGTTCATCATAGTACTTGGAGGCGATTGTAGTATTATTATTGGTACGCTCTTAGCGTTACGTCGTCTTGGAAGATATGGGTTATTCTTTATTGATGGTCATGCTGATTTTTATCAACCTGAAGCTTCTGTTACTGGAGAAGTTGCTGACATGGATCTAGCTATCGTATCAGGTAGAGGTCCAAATATACTTACGAACATAAGCGGACTTAAACCGCTAGTCAAAGATGAAGATATTGTTGTATTCGGGTATCGTGATGCAGAACAAGCTGCAAGTTATGGAAGTCAAGACGTAACAACTACTAACATGCAAGTGTATGATCTTTCATGTGCAAAACAGTTAGGGATTAAAAATGCTTCATCTCTTGCCGTTAAAAAGCTATTAGAAAATGAAGTAGAAGGATTTTGGGTTCATCTAGATGCAGATGTTTTAGACGATTCAATTATGCCTGCAGTAGATTATCGCCTAGAAGGAGGACTTAGTTTCTCCGAACTAAGTGACCTATTGAGAACGATAAATTCATCTGGACGTGCTGTGGGAATGTCCATTACTATTTTCAATCCTCGCCTTGATCTAGACAATTCAATTGCAAGCAAATTTGTCTCAAGTATTGTTGATGGTTTGTTGAAAACGTCGTAAGAGGCATCACAAGGTAAACTCAAGTTGAATGAGATTATAATTTTGGATATGGAGATGATAATTCAAATATAATTTGCATATCTCAGCTCTAATTCAACAGGTAACAATTGTACTAGATTCTTCTAGTACTTACATTAGTCATAAATAAGTATGAATGTCTTCTGTAATAAGATTGAATAAAAGGTTGACAAAACAACTCAAGCATAGATCTAGATCAGAAATAATTTCAGCTATTCTCGAAGTAACCAATGGTAACAGGGCAAGAATTACCGAGATACAATTCAAGACATATCTATCTTATAACATACTGAAAGAGTATCTAGTTCATCTGCTGGAGAATGACCTTATTGAATACATAGAAGGAGAAAGAACTTTTAAAACTACCCCGAAAGGAATGCAGGCTTTACAAGTATATAATAGGATGGAAGAATTGCTGGTTGTAAAGCATGAATTCAAATGATGACAACGATCTGAAAAATAATCATTCGGGCTAAGTCAAGAAAGATCAATTTTTAGATTTAGATTCTACGACGAATGGATATAGACTTAGGTTCATTTACGTATGTATTTATCTTTACACTGGAAAAATAGTTCTGCCAGTAACACGAATCTCACACAAAATGTATATAGTTTTATGGTTTACTCTTTCATTTCCTCTTATTTTTTTGCAAGTATACATTTATTCCCTTAGATGCTTATTAGTTACAACTTCATCATAGCATCACAGGGAAAAAATATTTGAATAATTTTCAACTGGAATTATTCACATTAAGTAGGGTGATGATAATTACTCTATCTGCTGCTGCTATATTGTTTCCTATCCTGATTATGATTCATGTAATCCCTCCTGATTTACAATCATTGTATTATGCTCTAGCTCAGAACTCTTCCACACAAAACACTACCTATCAATATTTACCTTTACCTACAACAATTTCAAATGAAGCACAAGAAGAGCTACGTAATACGGTATTTGATCCTTCTATGTTGAAAGCTCCTGATCCAGATGATCTGAATGGGTGGAAAAGGCAATATCATGATTTTGAATCTATGCTTATGGCGCTCTCGCAACCTATCATTGACCTTTACCAACCTGACATATCAGAAATTATGCTAGATGGAATTCAGATCCTGGATATCAAACCCAAAAACTGGACTGATAATGGAAAAGTATTAGTCTACGCACATGGAGGAGGATATACTTTTGGTAGTGCTAACTCGACTCTTGGTAGTCCTGTTCTGGCCGCTAATGCTACAGGTCTTAGAGTCATGTCTATTAATTATACAGTCGCACCTTTTTCAAAATGGAATCAAACCACAGATCAAATAGTCTCAATAATTCAAATGTTAAAAGAACAACTAGGTTATTCGGGTGATGACATAGCGGTGTATGGAGATTCAGCTGGAGGAGGTTTGGTAACAGGCAGCATTTTGAAAATGAGGGATCAAGGGCTGGAATTGCCAGCTGCATTAGTACTTTGGTCGCCCTGGCTTGACCTCACTGAAACTGGTGATACTTATTTTACACTAAAGTATGCAGATCCGTACCTTTCATATGATTCATTCTTAAAGAATACTGCGGGAGCATACGTCGATCATGCAGATCAGAAGAATCCATATGTTTCTCCAGTATATGGTAATTTCACCGGAGGATATACTCCTACTTTAATTCAAGGCGGTACGAGAGAAATTTTTCTGAGTGGATTTATTCGATTATACCAAGCCTTAGACCAAGCAGACGTCCCGGTAAAGCTTGACATTTACGAAGGAATGCCACACGTACACCAATACTTGTACAAGACGCCAGAATCAAAGATTGCACTTTCCAAGATGAATGAATTCTTAAAAACATACTTGGATTATTAATTGTAAAATCTGAGGGGATGTATGGACTGAGCTAGAAATACTCGATAATATAACTTTAAACTGATCACTCTCTAGAATGTCCAGCCCCAAACAGATCTCGAGCCAGATATATCACTTGAATACATACGTACTAAATAGCTAGTCTAGCTCAAAGCAATTTGCAAGAAGATTACTTCAGTTAACATAAGGAAAATAACATAACGAAAGAATTCAATCGGCCTAGAACTTCTGTTAAATAGTCCTTGCAACTAGCTCATTACATGTTGCATTCGCTCTTTCCACCATCATGCACAAAAAATAAAGAGGGTACCTAGTCAATAGGCATCGCATTTTTCACTATGCAACTTCGCTTTCTTAACCGGTATCTCCGTCTTCATCATCGCCACCTAGGCCTCCTTCACCGGTATCTCCGCCTTCACCGGCATCTCCGCCTTCACCGGCATCTCCGCCTTCATCACTTCCGGATTCAGTTCCCTCATCAGAAGCGCCTCCGCTCAAGTCAGTCCCACCATCTGCTACATCAGCCGTTCCAACATCTACAGGTTGATTTGTTATTGTAACCGTATCACTTGAAATAATAACGCTAACCCCTAAAGGTGGAAATCCACTCATGTCCGTATCTGTTGCTCCTTCTGTGCTAATAGTTACCGTCCCATTAGCCGGTAGTGGTGCAGCAGGATCTATTGAAATGTCCGCTTCTGTTACATTACCAGATAGAGTCTCCTTTGATAGAGGTTCTTGAGCCGATACCTGCATAGTACTCAGC
>Ga0081455_10005724_pt1 | contig 13549 bp, 12 predicted proteins | sample TabmetS3T2R1_FD_70207 | JGI IMG/M metagenome (GOLD analysis project Ga0081455, IMG submission 70207) | Tabebuia heterophylla rhizosphere microbial communities from the University of Puerto Rico - S3T2R1 | ecosystem: Host-associated > Plants > Roots > Rhizosphere ... | reverse complement strand
TTCGCGGCCATCCGCCAGAAGGACCTCATCATCCACCACCCGTACGAGTCGTTCGACGTGGTGGTGCAGTTCCTGCAGCAGGCCGCGCGCGACCCGGATGTGGTCGCCATCAAGCAGACGCTCTACCGGACGTCGTCGGAATCGCCGATCGTACGGGCGTTGTCGGAGGCGGCCGAGGCCGGCAAGTCGGTCACCGCGCTGGTCGAGCTGAAGGCGCGCTTCGACGAGGCGGCCAACATCCGCTGGGCGCGCGATCTGGAGAGCGCGGGCGTGCACGTGGTCTATGGCTTCATCGAGCTCAAGACCCACGCCAAGCTCGGCCTGATCGTACGCAGGGAGGCGGGCGACATCGCCACCTACTGCCATGTCGGCACCGGCAACTATCATCCGGTGACGGCCAAGATCTACAGCGACCTGTCGTTCTTCACGGCCGACCCGGTGATCGGCCGCGACGTGACACGCACCTTCAATTTCGTCACCGGCTACGCGGAGCCCGCCGAGATCGCGCGGGTGGTCGCCTTCCTCGCGTCGGACGAGGCGTCGTACGTGACGGGCAGCGAGATCGCGGTCGACGGCGGGTGGCTGGCCTATGGCGGCTGGTGAACGCAGCGGCCGCCCAGGCACTGGGGAGCCCGGATTCGAACCGGGATAGCGGGATCCAAAGTCCCGCGGCTTGCCGTTAGCCGACTCCCCAAGCGGGGAGTGACAGCGTAGCCGCGGTCAGCGGTCGTCCTCGTCCGGCTCCTCCTCCGAGGTGTACTCGTGGTCGGCCTCGCCGTACTCCTGGTCGAGCGCCCGCGGGTCCTCGTCGATGCCCTCGGCGTCGGCGATCGGCGAAGGACCGTGCGCGTTCTCCGCGCGCTCGATCAGCTCTGCCTCGGCCTCCTCGAAGCCCTCGGACTCGCCGCCGCCCGCCTCCTCGACGGGGCGCCACGCCTCGTCGCTGATCCCGGCCGGGCGCGAGTCGCGCTCGATGTAGTCGAGGTCGTCGTCGGGCTCGCCGGCAAAGCGCCGGACGTCCTCGGCCGCCGCCTCTTCTTCCTCGCGGTCGTACTCCATCCTCGCGAGGCTACCGGGGTGGCGGCGTCGGCAACCGCCCGCGCACGAGCGCGGCGAGCGCGGGCGGCGCGAGCGGGTCGATCGCGAGGGCGCGGGCGTCGGCCGCGCTGGCGAGACGGCGCTCGTGGCGCAGCATGCCGATGGTCAGACCGCGCTCGCCGAACGCGGTCAGGACGCCGTCCGCGAACGACTCCTCGACGAGCCCGAGCAGGTCGGCGTCAGGGCGCGGGACGGCGACGATGTACGGGCGGGCGTCGTGGGCCGCACCGAGGACGACGTCGCAGCCCGCCGCGAGGTCGGCGAGAGCCTGCGAGGCCAGCCGTTCGTCGAGCGCGGGCACGTCGGGCGCGGCGAGCAGGACCGGGCCGTCGTGCCCGTGCAGCGCCGCTTCGGCGGCTGCGAGCGAGGTGGCCTCGAACGCGCGGCCGGCGGCAACCGCGGCCGCCCACCGGCGCGCGCGTGCCGCGAGCTCAGTGCGCAGCGCGTGCGCGGCCTCGGCCCCGAGCAACTCGTCGAGCTCGGGGTCGCGCGGCGCCGCGAGCGACGCCACGATGACGGCGGCCGCCGGGCCCATCAGGTGACCGGCGCGGCCGGGGGCTCGACGAGGCTCCGCAGCGCCTCGCGCGCGTGGCGCGCGCCGACGAGGTTCTGCTTGCGCTCCGCCACGTCGATCGCCGCATTGAGCGCGTTCTCCGCCTCGGCGGGCCGACCGGCGAGCCGCAGGACCTCCGCCTTGCTCATCAGCGCCAGCCAGTGCAGGTCGAGCGAGTCGGTCGTCTCCACGAGCGTCACCGACTCGCGCACGAGCCGGAGCGCCTCGGCGCCGTCGCCCTGGCGCGCGGCGCACTTCGCTCGCACGCTGCGCCACAGCACCTGCGAGTAGGCGTCCTCGGTGCCGGCGGATTGTTCGCTGATGCGCGTGAACTGCTCCGCCTCGTCGTACCTGCCCTGCGCATAGATCGCCTCCGCGAGCAGGCCCGCCACCGTCGAGAGGAACGTCACTTCGCCGATGTCGCGCAGCGTCTCGTAGCCGCTGCGCAACTCCGCCTCGGCGACGGCCGGCTTGCCCTCGAGCAGCAACGCCCAGGCGAGCGCCTGCGTCAGCGCACCGGCCAGCCACACGAGCAGCGCGACCTCCTCGAGCAGCGCCCGCGACTTCCCGAAGAGCTCGCGCGCCTCGTCGAAGTGCCCGAGCGCCGCCTCGAGACCCGCCTGCGCAAACAGCGCCGTCGACATCGCCTTGCGATCTCCCTGGGCCTGGCCGAAGAGCGCATGGCAGCGCTGGACGCCGTCGGCTGCGCGCGTCGGGCCGAGCCACACGGAGGCGGCGACCCACGCGAGGCCCTCGAGCGCCTCCCGGCGGTTGCCGGCGAGCTGGGCGTGCTCGACCGCCCGCGCCCAGGCCATTTCCGAAGCGGCGAAGCGGGAGGTCAGCATGCCGACCAGTCCGAGCAGCGACCAGGCCCGGGCGAGCCCGCGCTCGTCGCCCAGGCGCGCGAAGGTGTCGATGGCACGGGTCGCTTCGGTCTGTGCCTCGGCGGCCCAGCCCTCCGGGTTCGTGAACAGACGGATCCACAGGCCGATGACGGTCGCATGCGCCTGCAGTCGCGCGTCCCCCGTCTCGTTCGCAGCGAGGTCCATGTCCCGTGCGACCGCGATGAGCCGGTCGAAGTCGCCCGACTCCATGAGCGCGAATGCCACCTCGGGCAGCAGCTCCAGCCGCCGCGCGTGGTGGTCGGGCAAGAGCCTCGTCGCCCGGGAGAGGAGGCTGACCGCCGCCGGCATGTCGCCGCGCGCGAACGCGCGCTCGCCCGCCGAGGCCAGCCGCTCCGCGGTCCGCTGTCCCAGAGCCGCCGTGCGATCGCCGGGAGGACCGAGCTCGAGCAGCGCGGTATGCGCCTGCTCGAGGTGGTAGGCGATGATCTCCTCGTAGTCGCCCGCCAGGACGCGCGTGTTGCGCTCGATCCAGTCGGCGAGGCGCTCGTGCAACTCGGCTCGTGTGGCCTTGGGGATGGCGTTGTAGGCGGCGTCGCGAACGAGGATGTGGGTGAAGCGGAAGGCATCCTCGCCGCGAATCTCGGAGCGGTCCGGCCGGATGAGCTCCTTGCGCACGAGCGATTGCAGGCAGGCCGCCACGCGCGGCTGCACCTCGGGCGGCGAGAGCTCGGAGACCGCGCCCCACCAGAACGACCGCCCGATGACCGCTCCGCGCTCGATGACCGTCCGTTGCTCGGGCTCGAGCCGGTCCAGCCGCGCGGCGAGCAGCGCATGGATCGTCGGCGGCACGGCGATCCGTGCGAGGTCTTCGGCGACCGTCCAGCGTCCTCCGAGTTGTTGCAGGACACCGTCGTCGATGAGCATCCGGATGGTCTCCTCGACGAACAGCGGGTTGCCTTCCGTGACGTCGGCGATCCGCGTCCGCGCCTCCGGCGGCACCTCGGTCCCGCCGACAAGGCTGCGGATCAGTCCGTCGGTTTCGTCCTCAGTGAGCGGCGCCAACACGACCGACGACGCGTTCTGCTTCGCCGTCATCCACTCGGGGCGGACCTCGCGCAGCTCGGGGCGCGCAAGGCAGAGCAGCAGCACCGGCGCTCCCCGGAGCCAATCGGCGAGGTAGTCGAGCAGGTCCAGGAAGGTGGATTCGGCCCAATGGATGTCGTCGAAGACGACCAGGAGCGGGCCAGCGCCGGCGAGCCGTTCGAAGAGCGTTCGGACGGCCCAGTAGGTCTCCTTGATGCCCACGTCCGCGGCGTCCACGCCGAGGAGCGGAGCGAGGCCATTCCAGATCGCCTCGTCGTCGGCGCCCGTCGCTCCGGTCGCCCCCGCGAGGAGCTCCGAAAGCTTGCGCCGAGCCTCGACTTCGGTATCTCCCTCGTCCACCCCGATCGCGTCCATCACGGCGGACGCGACCGGCCAGAACGCGATCCCGTCGCCGTACGGGAGGCAGCGGCCCTGCAGCACGGCTGCGCGTGCCCCGACCCGCGAGACCAGCTCGAGAGCGAGCCGCGACTTGCCCACTCCCGCCGGCCCCATCACGGTGACGACCTCGCACGCCGACGTGTCGGCGACACGTGCAAACGCCTGCTCGAGTTGTCCTAGCTCGCGCGCTCGCCCTACGAGCGCCGAGTCGAGCCGGCGGCCCCACCCGGGTGCCTTCGGGATGACCTCGACGAGGCGCCAGGCCGGGACGGGCATCGCCCTGCCTCGCACGTCGAGCGGACCGATCCGCTCGACGGTGACCGCCTCGTGCACGAGGCGGTAGGTGTCGGATCCGATGAGGATCTCGTCCGGCGCCGCAAGCTGCTCGAGGCGGGCGGCGACGTTGACCGCGTCGCCGACCAGCAGCGACTGGACGTCGCCCAACTCGGAGCTCAGGACCTCGCCGGTGTTCACCCCGATGCGGGCCGCGATCGTCACGCCCCATGACGACACGAACTCCTCGTTGAGCTCGATGAGTCGCGCGCGCATCTCCCCGGCCGCCCGGACGGCTCGCAGCGCATCGTCCTCGTGGGCCGACGGGACGCCGAAGACCGCCATGACCGCGTCGCCGATGAACTTCGTCACGCGGCCGCCGTGGCGCTCGACCACGCGCTGCATCTCCGCGAAGTAGCGCGACAACAGGTGCCGCAGGGGCTCGGGGTCGAGCTTCTCGCCGAGACCGGTCGATCCGCTGATGTCGGCGAACAGGACCGTCACGACCTTCCGGGCCTCTGTCGCGACCGGACCATCGGTCATGGGCGGATTGTCTCGGAGCCTTCACCGGGTTGACAAGGCGGGCAGCCGCACAGGAGGGTGGGGTATCACGACGGCGGGCGATCGGCCGTCGCGACCGAAACGGAGGCGTTGATGGGCACCGAGTCCGACAACGAGCAGCGGCTTCGAGACGCAGGTGTGATCCTCACGACTGAGCGACTCGAGCCGGAGTACCAGGCTGTCGTGGAAGGGCTCACGCCCGACGAGGTCGATGTCCTCATCGCCGTGAACCGGCGGCTCACCGAGGCCGACCGTTCGTTTGGCTGGGATCCGGACTCCGGCGAACCGCCGCCGTCTTCGATGCGAATGCCGCCGTAAGGTGGTGCGGTGACGACCGCGAGCGAGCGTCTGAGCCGCAAGCTCGACCTCGTCCTCGCTGCCTACGACACGCCAGGCCAGATCCTGCTGGACCACCCGCGCGCGCGGGATCTGTACCCGGCGTACCTGACGATCGGCGCGTACGTCGCGCTGACGATGGTGCCGCTCATGGAGGCTGCGCTCGGCCGTGCGCGGGCGCTGGAACGCACGGATCCGGTCGCAGCCGCGCTCGTCGCCTACCTGGAGCGGCACATCCCCGAGGAGATGCATGGGGACGAGCCGGGCGGCGACCTGCTCGACGACCTGACTGCCGTCGGCGTGGACACCGAGGAACTGCGAACGCGGCCGCTGCCCGAGCCGGTCGCAGCGCTGATCGGCACGCAGTTCTTCCGGATCCAGCACGCGCATCCGGTGGCGGTGCTCGGCCTCCTCTGGCTCGAGGTCTATCCGCCGGACGCTCCGACCGTCGAGCGATTCATCGAGAAGACGGGCCTACCGCGCGACGGCTTCCGCCAGCTGCTGCTGCACTCCGAGGTCGACGCGCGCCATGGCCCGGAGCTGCGTGACCTGCTCGACGAACTGCCGCTCGAGCCGTGGCACGAGCGGTTGATCGGGCTCAGCGCGCTCCAGACGATCTCGTTCGTCACGGACGCCTGGCTCGACATCGTCGCTGCCGACGGCTAAGGCCAGGAGAAGTGCGTCCCGACCTGCTCGGGCGCGGCGCCGATCCGCGGGACCGCCTCGGCCAGCGTGCGGGCGAAGCTCTCCGTGCTGGCACCGACCAGCCGGACGAGCTCCTCGACGGGGGTCGGCTCTTCGGGCTTGACGCCGTTCGCGTAATCGGTCGCGTAGCCGAGCAGCGCGTAGGGCACCTTCGCCTCGCCGGCCAGCACCGTCTCGGGGCCGGCAGTCTGGGACACCGCAGTGACGCCGGCCTGCATGAGCGAGCGGATCTCGGTGCGGCTGTTGAAGCGCGGGCCGTCGACGTGGCCGTAGCAGCCGCCATCGCGCACGGCGAAGCCGCACTCGCGTGCGCCGGCGAGCAGCGCGTGGCGCAAGGGCTCGCTGAACGGCAGATCGAAGATCCAGTGGCCGCGGCCGGGTGTGCCGGGCTCCGTGTGCAGGGTGCACAGCGAGCCGTCGGGCAGGCGGTTGGCCAGGAAGTGCAGGTCGTCGAAGACGATGAGCGTCCCGAGCTCGAGCTCGGGATCGAGGGCGCCGCAGACGGTGACCGCGAGGATCGCCTGCGCGCCGCGCTCGCGCAGCGCCCAGATGTTCGCCTGGTGGGTCACCGCGCTGCTGAGCCGGTGATGGCCCTCGCCGTGGCGCGTGATGTGCAGGACCTCGGCGCCGGCGAAGGTGCCTTGAGAGACGAAGGCGTCGCCGAAGGGCGTCGCGACCGGGGTCGGGTCTGTCGTGTCGAGCAGCGAGTAGGTGCCTGACCCGGTGATGATCCCGATCCGCATGGCGGCGGATCGTACGGGGTGTCAGCCGTCCGTCATCGGCGGCCGTGCGGGCGCGGGGGCGCTTGTTATGAGCGGCGCGGCACGCGGCCGCCGCCCGCGCCGGCCTCGCTCGCGGGCCCGCCGCGGTAGGCGATGCCGAGCACGCGCATCGCCTTGAGCCCGAGCGAGAGCTTCTCGCGCCCGTCCGTCGAGCCGACGTCGAGGCCCGAGAGCTCCTTCACGCGCTCCAGGCGGTAGCGGATCGTGTGGCGGTGGGTGAACAGCCGCTGCGCGGTGCCGGCGACGTTGCCGTCGGCATCGAGGAACGCCTCGACCGTCTGCACCAGCCCGGTCTCGTACTGCTCGTCGTAGGCGACGAGCGGCTCGACCGTCTCGGCGTAGAAGCGCTGGAGCTCGGCGGGGTCCTCGCTCATCGCGCTCAGGAGCAGGCGGTAGGCGCCCGACTCCTCGAACGCGAGCAGCGGGCGGTCGGCGTCGCCCTCGGCGACGTTGGCCGCCAGCAGCGCCTCGGCGCCGGCGCGGTGAAGATCGGCGGGGTCGCCGGCGGGGCGGCTGCGACCGACCGCGAACGTGTGCCCGGGCAGGGCGCTGTGCAGCTCGCGCAGGGTCGCCTCCGCGGTCCGCGCGGCGACGGCATCGTCGGTGCCTGGCAGCACGATGACGATCTCGGCGCCCGACGCGTCGGCGCGCGTGGCGAGCGAGGCGACGGCCCCCGGCACCACCGCGCGGGCGCCGCGGTCCGCGACGGCGAGCACGCGCTGGCGCCAGCCGTCCTCGGTCGGCACGAGCGAATGCGCGCGGGCGACGACGATCGTCGCTCCGGCGACGAGGTCGAGCCCGAGCTCGCCGGCCCGCGCGAGGATGTCCTCGCGGCCGGAGAGATCGCGCTGGAGCACGGCGTGCAGGAACGCCGCAAGCGCCTCCTCGGAGGCCCGCTCGGGCGCACGGACGCGCTCGACCTCGGATGCGACGAGCGTGGTGACGAGCCGGACGAGCGCCGTGCCGAGCTCGCCGCGGGCGCGCATGCGCAGCGTCCCGACGGGCGCGTCGGCCACGCGCAGCTCGATCGCCTCGACCCCCGGCGTGTCGCCGAGCAGCGACCGCTCGTCGGCCGGCGAGCGCGCGGCGACCGCGAGCACGGCTCCCGCGCGGTCGGTCAGCACCAGGCTCGCATCGAGCGCCTTGGCCGCGGCACGGACGACCTCGGGCAGGCCGGCACCCGACTCGACGGCCTCCGTGATCGCGTCCAGGGACGCAAGGTCGAGCCCGGTCGCCGGTCCGTGGGCCGGGGTGGACATGCACGGATTCTAGGCCGCAGCCTGTGCGCAACGACCGGCGTCAGCCCGTTATGCGGTCCCAGAACCAGATGACGGCGGCGCCGGAGACCACGCCGAGGATGAGGAATCCGGCGAGCACGTACAGCGTGAGCAGCGACGCCGCGAGGCGCTCCCAGATGCGGCTGTACGCGGTCCACGCGGGCACCAGGATCAGCCCGATGTAGGCCGCCAGGCCGAAGACGCCGCTGCACGCCGCGACGAGGTAGATGATCGATTCGTTGCTCATGCGCGGGTCAGCGCATTGTTCCGCAGGTAGGGGACGAGGAGGGCGACGGTACCGCACAGCGCGAACATCGCCGACCCCAGTCCCCAGCCGCCGACGACGTCCGAGAGGTAGTGGACGCGCAGGTACATGCGCGAGGCGCCGATCGCCACAGCGAGCACGATCGCGACGGTGATGAACGCGAAGCGCGACGCGAGGTTGGGCAGGACCCGGCTCACGGCGACCGCGACGGCCACCCACGTGATCGCGTACGCCGCGTGACCCGACGGATAGGCCGAGCCCTCGGCGTCGACGAGCCCGCCGGACGGCCGCGGGCGATCGATCGCGTCCTTCGTGATGTGCACCAGCGCCCAGGTGATGAGCAGGGCGAGGGCGAGGGCGATCGGGTAGCGGCGCTCGCGTTGCCACAGCAGCACCGCCGACGCCAGCACGACGAGCGCGATCGCAACCGGCAGCGACCCGAGGACGCTGAGGATCTTGGCGATCGTGACCCCGACGTCGGCGTTGAGCCGGTCGGCCAGCCGCAGGAAGGCCTTGTCGCCGGCGAGGTACGCGTCCTGCTGGACGCGCACGAGGTCCCAGACGAACACGAAGCCGCCGACGCTGGCGACGGCCAGCAGCGTCGTGAGCTGCAGGCCCGTGTCGCCGGGGGTGACCCGGTCCCACACGAACTTGGCCGGCCGGCGGGAGCGGCGGACCACGGGGCGCAGGACGCGCGCGAGCGGACGTAGCGCGGGCCGCTCGGCCTGCTCCTCGAGCCAGGCCCGCAGCTTCGCGCGGTTCTCGGGCTGGCGGATCCAGCGAACCAGCCACACGATCCCGACGACGAGCACGATGACCGCGCCCAGCGCGAGCGCGCCCTTCTTGGCGTAGTCGACGAGCTGGCTGAAGCTCTGCCAGAAGATGTAGCCGAGGACCACGAAGGTCGAGCCCCAGAGCCCGGCCCCGATGACGTCGTAGGGGACGAAGCGCCGCAGCGGCATGCCCGACGAGCCCGCGAGGAACGGGGCGATGGCGCGCACCAGGCCGACGAAGCGGCCGATGAGGATCGCCTTGCCGCCGTGCTTGTCGAAGAAGCGCTCGACGGTGTGGAGGCGGTCCTCGGTGATGTGCACCCTGGGCCCGTGCTTGACGAGGAAGGAGCGGCCGAGGCGGCGGCCGAGGAAGAAGCTCGTCAGGTCGCCGGCCACGGCGGCCGCCCAGACGATCGCGATGAGCGTGAGCAGGTCGATCTGGCCCTGGCCGGCGACGAGGCCGCCGAGGAGCAGCGCCGTCTCGCCGGGGGCGATGAGCCCGATGAACGCGCCGGTCTCGAGGAACGCCAGCCCCCCGACGAGCAGGTAGGTCCAGTTGCCCAGGCGCTTGCCGATGTCGATGAGCAGGTGCTCGAGGTTCGGCAGGTGGATGACGCCGAGGCTGTAGACGAAGGCCACGACGGCCACGATGAGTCCGCCGATGACGAGCGTCGGCTCCAGGCGCCGGCGGCGCCAGACGACGAAGGCGGCCAGCGCGATCGCGAAGATCATCCAAACCGGCTTCACAGCGTCGCCCCCCATGGTGCGACGGCGATCGGGCGTGGGTCGCGGTCGGCGAGCCGCGCGGCGGCGCCGCGCGCGGCCTGGATGTCGTGGAAGAGCCCGATGACCGTGGGACCCGATCCGCACACGAACGCGTGGCGGGCGCCGACGCCCCGCGCCGCGAGCAGCGCCTCGTCGATCGACGGGCAGAGCGCGCGGGCGGCGGGCTCGAGGTCGTTGGCGATGAGGCCGTCGGGCAGGTCGGCGGCCGCCGTCGAGACCTCGCGCAGGCGCGCGGCGAGGTCGTCGGGGCTCCGTGGCAGGCCTTGGCGATCCGCTTCGCGGTAGACGTCGGCGGTCGCCAGCTTGTCGTTCGAGGGCAACACCAGCACCCCATAGGGTGTCGGGGCGGGCAGCGGCGTGAGTCGCTCACCCGCGCCGGTGGCCAGGTAGCGGCGCGGACGGACCTGCGCGGCGACGTCGGCGCCGAGCCCGGCAGCGATCTCGCGCAGGAGGTTGTCGTCGGAGATTCCCGCGGCGCGCGCGGCGAGCCGCAGCGCGGCGCCGGCGTCGGCGCTGCCGCCGGCCATGCCGGCGGCGACGGGGATGCGCTTCTCGATGGTCAGCCGCACCGGGCTGCCGGTCCAGCCCGTGCGCTCGCGGAAGCGACGCAGCGCGATGGTCGCGAGGTTCTCGCCGTCGACGCCCGGGCAGAGGACGCGATCGGCCGCCGCGCCGAGGCCCGCGGGCGTGAGCTCGACGGTGTCGGCGAGACCGATCGGCTGGAACACGGTGACGAGCTCGTGGCGGCCGTCGGCGCGGGTTGGGCCGAGGTAGAGGCAGAGGTTGACCTTGGCGGGGGCGGAGTCGCGGATGCCGCTGGTCACAGCAGTGCCTCCCCCAGGGCGCGGAAGTCCTCGGGCGACAGGCGCTCGGCGCGGACGTCGGCCGGGTGGCCGAGGCGCTGCACGGCCTCGCGCGCGCGGTCGCGGATGTCCGGGCCGAAGCCGGGGGTCAGCGCCAGCGAGCGCGCGAGCGCCTTCCGGCGGTGCGCGAAGGCGGCCTGCACCAGCGCGCGCAGCTCGGGCGGCGCGGCCGGGCCGGTGCGGCGCAGGACAACAAGCACCGAGTCGACGTTCGGCACCGGGTGAAAGACGGTGCGGGCGATCGAACGGTGGACGCGGACCTCGCACGCCAGCTGTGCGAGCACGCTCGGCACGCCGTACGCGGAGGTGCCGGGGGCCGCGGCGAAGCGCTCGCCGACCTCGCGCTGCACCATCGCGACCCAACGGTCGACGCGGTCGAGCTCCTCGATCGTGCGCAGGATCGCGCTGGCCGCGATGCCGTACGGGAGGTTGGCGACGACCTTCGTCGGCTGGGGTTGCAGCGCGCGCAGGTCGAGCTCGAGCGCGTCGGCGACATGGAGGGTGGTGTTGGGGTGGTCGTGCAAGGCGTCCTCGAGCGCCGGCACGAGCGCGCGGTCGAGCTCGACGACGTGGACGTGCGCGGCGCGCTCAGCCAGGTATTCGCTGAGAACGCCGAGACCCCCGCCGATCTCGAGCACGATGTCCTCGTCGCTGAGCTCGGCCGCGCGCGCGATGACGCCGAGGATGTTCGAGTCGACGAGGAAGTTCTGGCCGAGATCGCGCTTGGGGCGCACGCCGAACTGGCGCAGGCGGCGCAGGCTCGGTTGGCTCGGGAGGTCCTCGGTCACCACCCGAACAGGGTGGCGGCGTTGGCGTCGACGATGCGCTCGAGCTCGTCGTAGGGCACGCCGCGGCGCTCCGCCACGAAGCGCGCGGTGTGGGTCACGTAGGCGGGCTGGTTGCGCTCCTTGCGCACCACCTGCGGCGTGAGGTAGGGCGCGTCGGTTTCGACGAGCAGGCGGTCGTCGGGGACGCGCTCCGCGGCCTCGGCCAGGTCGGTCGCCTTCGGGTAGGTGACGTTGCCGGCGAACGAGATCCACCAGCCCTCGGCGAGGCATTCGTCGAGGCGCGCGGGCATCGAGAAGCAGTGCATGATCACGCTGACGCCCTGGGCCCGGGCCTTCAGCGTTGCCACGGTGTCGTCCTCGGCGGCGCGGGTGTGGATCACGAGCGGCTTGCCCGTCGCGCGGGCGAGCTCGATCTGCGCGTGGAACGCGCGCTCCTGGTCGGCGCGCGGCGCGTAGTCGCGGTAGTAGTCGAGGCCGGTCTCGCCGATCGCGGCACAGCGCGGGTGTGCGGCGAGCGCCTGGAGGTCGGCGAGGTCGGCGTCGTCGAACCCGGTCGCGTGGTTGGGGTGCCGGCCGATCGCGACGTGTACCTGCGGGAAGTCCTCGGCGGCCTGGAGCGCCGCGCGGTTGGTGGCGCCGTCCATGCCGACGGTGAGGATCCGCTCGACGCCCTCTCGCGCCGCGTTCGCGACGAGCTCCGCGTTCGGCGGTCCGCACGAATCGAGGTGCGTGTGGCTGTCGTTCACGGGCGCCTCAGCCGTGTTTGGGGAACAGCGGATCGAGCGCCGCGACCGTCGTGATCTCACCGGCACCGAACCTCGCGTTCTTGAGGCTGAGGTCGGGAGCACCGAGGGCGGCGAGGAGCTTGTCCGTGGCTCCGGGGACCCAGGGCGCGAGCAGGACGGCGAGGACGCGCAGCCCCTCGGCGAGCGTGTGCAGCACGCGGTCGAGGTCGCCGGCGCGGTCGGGGTCGCGGGCGAGCGTCCAGGGCGCCTGCTCCTCGACATAGCGGTTCAGGCGCCGCACGCGCTGCCAGATCTCGTCGAGCGCCTGCGTGAGCTGCACGCGGTCGATGAGCTCCGCCACGCGGTCTGGGAGGCCGTCGAACTCCGCGGCGAGCGCGGGATCGAGGTCGGCGTCGGGCACGGTGCCCTCGCGGTAGCGCGCGACCATCGCCAGGGTGCGGCTGGCGAGGTTGCCGAACTCGTTGGCCAGTTCGGTTTCGTAGCGCGACTCGAACGCGGTCGTCGAGACCGAGCCGTCCTCGCCGAAGGAGACGTCGCGCAGCAGGTAGTAGCGCAGCGCGTCGGTGCCGAAGCGGTCGATGATCTCGAACGGGTCGAGCACGTTGCCCAGCGACTTGCTCATCTTCTCGCCGTCCATGAGCAGGAAGCCGTGGACGAAGACCTGCCGGGGCAGCGCGATGTCGGCGGCCATGAGCATCGCCGGCCAGAACACCGTGTGGAAGCGCAGGATGTCCTTGCCGATGAGGTGGCAGGTGGCGGGCCAGAAGCGATCGGTGAGGTCCTCGCCGGGGCGGGCGAAGCCCAGCGCGGTGTAGTAGTTGAGCAGCGCGTCGAACCAGACGTAGAAGACGTGGCTCGGGTCCCATGGGACGGGAACACCCCATGTGAGCTGCTTGCGCGAGAGCGAGATGTCCTGCAGCCCGCGCTGGATAAATGACAGGGCCTCGTTGTAGCGGACCCGGGGTGCGACGAAGTCGGGCTGGTCGGCATAGAGCCGCTCGAGGCGCTCCTGGAAGGCGCTGAGGGCGAAGAAGTAGTTCTCCTCGCTGTGGCGCTCGAGGACGATGTGGTGGATCGGGCAGCGGTTGCCCTCCTCGATCTCGTTCTCGACCTTGAAGTCGGCGCAGCGGGGGCAGTACCACCCCTCGTACAGGCCCTCGTGCACGTAGCCGTTGTCGTAGACGCGCTGGAGGACCTCCTGGACGCGCTTGATGTGCTCGGGGTCGCTGGTGCGGATGAAGAAGTCGTTCGTGACCTCGAGCCGGGGCGCGAGCGCTCTGAAGCGCTCGGCGTTGCGGTCGGCGAGCTCCTTGGGCTCGAGCCCCTGGGCCTTCGCGGCGTCGGCGACCGGCTCGCCGTGCTCGTCGGTGCCCGTGAGGAAGAAGACGTCCTCCCCGCGCTGGCGGTGATGGCGCG
>Ga0081455_10005723_pt1 | contig 13549 bp, 11 predicted proteins | sample TabmetS3T2R1_FD_70207 | JGI IMG/M metagenome (GOLD analysis project Ga0081455, IMG submission 70207) | Tabebuia heterophylla rhizosphere microbial communities from the University of Puerto Rico - S3T2R1 | ecosystem: Host-associated > Plants > Roots > Rhizosphere ... | reverse complement strand
TACAGCTTCCTCACCCTTTTCCTGACGGAGTTCCATGCCAAGGTCGTCATCGGCATCGTCTCCTACATCGGCTTCATTGTGATTGCCTGGATGCTTTCGCGCGTGGTGCCCTGGACAGCCGCCCCCGGACTGGCCAAGGACGCCGACCTGAAACGAGATCCACTCACCATCGCCCTGCGCACGGCCCTCGTGCTTTCGGTGGCCTGGCTGATCACCTCGATGTACACGCTTTCTTGGTACGACCTGCTTGCTTGGATGCCGCTGGCGGTGCTAGCCGCAAGCAAACTCGATCAGATCATGGTGATCAGGGGCGCTGCGCTGTCGCTGGCCTACGTACCGGGACGAGCAATCGACATGGGGCCAGCGCTGGATTTCACCGCGACCCGAATGCGGGACACCGTGTCGCCGATCATTCAAATGGCGATGCTGCTTGCCGTGGTCTTGTGGTGGCGGCAACCTGACCGCCCGGAGCTCTTTCCCTTCAAGAAGCCGAAGGCTCCGTCTGCTGAATCCTCACCCACCGACTCTGGCCGGAATGCTGCGCCACGGAAGGTTCCGCCGCCGCGCAGTTCGCCGCCGAAGGCGGCGCGTACTCAAGCTGTGGCTCCAGTCAAGGAGCCGGCGTAGCCGCGTAAGAGCTGATCTGGGCACGCAGCGAGTTCTTGGTTTCCGGGCTGGCGAATGAGGCATCTACCGCGGCAAGTGCCAACGCGATCAGGCCGCGCTCATCGAGTTTGAGTAGCTGAGCCGCGATCGCGTACTCGATGTTCAGGTTGGTGCCCACCATCGGTGGATCGTCGGTGTTGATGGTGATCGTGACACCGGCATCGACCAGCTCACGGATCGGATGATGATCAAGGTCGGACACCACTCGTAGCGCGACGTTGGACGTCAGACAGATGTCTAGTGCGATCTGGTGTGCAACGAGGTATTCGAGCAGGCGATGATCGGCGACAGCAGCGTCGCCGTGCTCGATGCGTTCCGCGCCGAGGTTGATCAGGGCATCCCAAACGCTCTCGGGACCGGCGGTCTCGCCAGCGTGCGGCACGCTGTGCAGGCCAGCCGCCCGAGCCCGATCGAACTGATCACGGAACATCGAGCGCGGGAAGCCAAGGTCGGATCCGCCTAGTCCGAAGCCGACCAGGCCTGGTACGTCGTGATCAAGAGCAACCGATGCCGTCAGCTCGGCAGCCGGCAATCCAAAGTCGGCGGGAATGTCGAAGATCCACTGCAGCTCCAGACCGTGATCACGAAGCGCTGCCTGGCGGGCGTCCTCGATCGCTTCCAGGAACGCTTCGGCCGGCAGATCGTCGCTGATCGAAATGTACGGCGTCACGGTGAGTTCGGCGTAGCGGATGTTCTGGTCCGCCATGTCGGCTGCCACTTCGTAAGTGATCAGGCGTACATCTTCGGCCGTCTTGATCAGATCCACAACCGCGAGATAGTTCCGGATGAAGTGAGCGAAGTCGTCGAAAATGAAGAACCTCGCAAGCTCATCCGGATCGCTGGGCACCTTGCCCGGATGTCGGGTGGCAAGTTCGGCGACAACGCGCTGTGACACTGAGCCAACGTGGTGGACGTGCAACTCAGCCTTGGGCAGGCCGGCGATGAAGCCCTCAGAGATCGGCACGAGGGCCAGTTTCCCAGGACTCTCAGGTATGCCCTTCGACGGGCTCAGGGCACATACGCGCGCTCTATCACGGGCGAACTCCGCATTGGTCGGAAATTCGACCCATGGGAGCGGGTCGGGGTGTCGAAAACTCCGCATTGGTCGGAAATTCGAACCCATGGGAGCGGGTCGGGTGTCGAAAACCCGCATTGGTCGGAAATTCGAGCCACGAAGCCCGGTCTGGTGTGGAAAACGCCGCATTGGTCGGAGATTCGACAATGGGGAGCCGGTAGGCGTGTCGAAACTCCGCAGTGGTCGGATTTTTGACTAGGCAGACGACGGCCCGGTCAGGCAAAGCGGCGGGCCGATGCTTCCTCCTCCGCTGTTCGACGGAGTGCGAGAATCAAGGGCTCGATCAGAACCGTGCCCAACACCACGTACCGCACCGTCGCGGTGGGTGAGTCGGTCGGCACATTGGCGATCTCAAACTCTGCGATCTGGCGCATGTGGTCCGCATAGAACTCCATGGCGCTTTCCGGAAGTTCGAAACCTGCTTCCTCGAGTGCGCGGAGTGCATCCTCCACAGTCGGTCGGTCCACAGCGTGCGCAGCGATTGTCAGCAACTCCCGTACAGAGTCCGGAGGCTCCTCGACGGCTCGAATCACCCGATGAGCGGCGGCGACCGAAAGCCCGCCAGGCCCGAGAAGAGCCCGAATCAGCCGCAGTCGGGCCTCATGACTCTGGTCGTATTGCGCTTGTGTGGCCGCGGTCCGCACACCCTGATGCAGCAAGTTCTCCCGCAGATAGAACTTGATCGTCGCGACGGGGATCCCGGTACGCGATGAGAGCTCAGAGATTCGCATAGCGGCCTCACTTGACATTGGATAGTGTTACTCTCCAATATTAGAGAGTAACACTATCTAGTTGGAGGATCTTATGACTGACGTGCTTCCGGGTCGCATGACTCACGCCTATGACGGCGATCTTGTCGTATTCCTGATCGGGATGCGCATCAATAGGGCGTGGCGGCTGGATCTCTGGCTCCCGGTGTTCATGGCGATGCCGGCGATGTTGGCCGAGTTGTCGAAGGACAAGGATTCCGGGCTGCTTGGTTACCGGCTGACGTTCGGTGCTGGGGGACCACTTGTCGTGCAGTACTGGAACTCCCACGAGAAGCTGTATCGCTATGCAAGTGACCGGGACGGGACCCACCGTCCGGCCTGGGCTGCGTTCAACCGCCGCGTCCGAAAGGCTCCGGGCGCGGTCGGCATTTGGCACGAGACCTACGTGGTCGAGCGGGCGGAAACGATCTATGCCAACATGCCCGCTTCTGGATTGGCTGCCGCGACCTCCGTGGTCCCAGTGGCACGGCGCGGTGAGACCGCGCGGGAGCGGCTCGGCATCCGAGAGGCCGCCTAGGGCTGCGCCCTTCGACAGGCTCAGGGCGCGGTAGGGCTCAGGGCGCAGTAGGGCTCAGGGCGCAGTGGGGCTCAGGGCGCAATTACGACAGGGGCAGCTCGGGTGAGAAATGGTCATAGGGTCGCTTCAGGCGGAGATAACCTGAGCCGGTGCTCGCAGTCCCGGGTTCTCATTACGGCTACTTCGGACCGGTCGGAACCTTCACTCACCAAGCGCTGTTGACGCTGCCCCCGCTCCGAGATGAACCGGCACCGTACGCGACCGTCGGGTTGGCTCTGCAGGCCGTTCGGGCCGGCGAGGTCGCGGCGGCCCTGGTGCCGATCGAGAATTCGGTTGAAGGTGGCGTCTCGGCGACCCTGGACAACTTGACCTACGGAGAACCGTTGAGGATTACTCGTGAGGTAGTGCTACCGGTTCAGTTCACCCTCTTTGCCCGGAACGGCACCCAGCTCCACGACGTACGCCGGGTGCTGACTCATCCGCATGCGGCTGCGCAGTGCCGCGACTGGCTGGCGCGCCACTTGCCTGATGCAGTCATCACCGAGGGTGGCTCGACTGCGGCTGCGGCTGCGGAAGTGGCTGATCCTCACTCGCGATTCGATGCGGCGATCTGCGCCGAGATTGCCGGCGAGTTGAACAAATTGACACCGCTAGCGACCCGAATTGCGGACAATCCTGATGCAGTCACACGATTTGTGTTGGTCTCGCGTCCTGGTCCGGTAGGTCCGTCCACCGGCGCCGACAAGACCACCATGGTTCTGTTCATGCGAGACAACCATCCGGGCGCCTTGCTCGAGATCCTCGAGCAGTTCGCCAGTCGCGGCGTGAATCTGTGCCGCATTGAGTCACGGCCGACCAAGCGGAGCCTGGGTGACTATTGCTTCAGCGTCGATGCCGAGGGTCATATTGATGATGCCCGGCTCGCCGAGGCAATGATGGGACTTCACCGAGTATGTGGCGACGTGGTGTTCCTGGGCAGCTACCCGCGGGCCGACCTGACTGAGCCGATCATCCCGCACGGCACATCTAACGAGGCTTACGCCGCAGCCGCGACCTGGCTGCAGAAGTTGCGCGGCTGACCGCGGGCACTCCCGCCACTCCCAGGTGCTTGGGGCGCGGCGCAGATGCGATTGCGCCGTCCACCGCGGCAGGCTCGCTGAGTGGCCGAGGCACGCGAAGCTGCAGGGCACCGGGCATCACCTCAGCGGTCAGGGTGCTGCACTCTCCGGCGTTGTCACCGTCGAGCTGAAATTGATCACGCTCGTCTACCGTGATGGTGACCCTGTGCCCCGTCAGCCGATCCAGCTGATCATCAGGTTGCCTCCGCCGGGTTAGTACGCGGGTCGTCAGCCTGACCCAATCCCGCAGCGTGCGCGGTGAGGCGACGAGCACATCCAGCATTCCGTCGTCGGCACGTGCGCCGGGAATCAGCTGGATGTTGGCCAGCAGGAAACCGACATTGCCCACCACGATGAGGTGAGCCCGGCGCCTGAATGGCGGCTGATCATCGACGGCGATGGTGGCGTGCATGGCGGGATGGTTCGCGTTTTTCGCGGCCGAGACGAAGTAGGCCGCTGAGCCGACTGCCTTCTTGAGGTTCGCGTCCGCACCTTCCATGATCACCGCGTCCAGACCGATACCCGCCATGACCGCGAAATGATCAGGCGGCCGGTCGTCGACGGTAAGTCGTACCAGATCCGTGGGCTTGTCCACGCCGTCGAAGGCGACACCCAGCGCGGCACCCTCATCCAGGGGAATGCCGACATTGCGCGCCAGCAAATTGCCGGTCCCAGCTGGAATCAATCCGAACGGAATGCCGGTATTGGCCAGGCCCGAACAGATGATGCGGATCGTGCCGTCGCCGCCAGCGCCCAGCACCAGATCCACCTTCTCGCGTACCGCCTGCTCAGTCATCGCCCGACCAGGATCCTCGCTAGTCGTCTCGAGCCAGAGGGCTCGGTCCCAGCCCCGCGTTTTGAGCTCATACTCCACGTGGCGCCGGAAAGTGATCCAATCGGTGACTTTCGCTGGGTTGAAGATGACCGCTGCACGCAGTGATGGGGCCGCAGGCGCCACCTCCGGGACAGTCCGGCTGCGGACGATCTCCCCGACGAGCTCGTGTGGCACCGGCACCTTGACGCCCGCCACAAGCAGGGCGACCGTCGCCGCGAGCGCCCCATACAGCGCGCCGGCCACGATGTCGGAGACGTAGTGCGCACCGGTGATCCAGCGATCGAAGGCCACCGCGAGTACCAGCAGACCCGAGCCGACCTGCCAGAAGATCCGGGCACGAACGCTCTGTCTGGTCACGGCAAAAGTTGCCCCAATGGCGATCGACAAGGCGACGACCCCGGCCGTGTGACCGGACGGATAGGCGTAACCCCTTGCGGTCAGCAGCTCGAGTGCCTGCTCCGGCCGAGCCCTTTGATAGATGATCTTGAGAAGGTCTACGCCACCCCAGGCGAGGGCGATCACCAGCAGCAGCGCGGCAGCGAGCTGACGCAAGCGGTGCCGCACCGCCCAGAAGGCGACCGCCGCCAGCGCGGCATACTCAAGTCCCGGCCAGGTCAGCAGTGCGAACGCGCTGGCGATCTCGGCTGCCGGCGAATCCGGATCCAGTGAAGGCGGTTGGGTACGCAGATCGAAGTCCGCAAGGGCGGCCGTGTTGAAAGTCAGCCAGGTCCAGAGAACGAACGCTGCCAGCAGTGAGATCGCGATCAGAACCGATGATCGGCTCGGGGGGCGGCGAACCATAACCGCTTCATCATGGCAGCAGGACCAAATCGAGGTGTCGGTTTGCCACCTGACGAATCGAATCGCTTCGCTAAACGGCCATGGTTAGGCTTGCCCGGTGATTGATATCAAGGTGCTCCGCCTCGATCCAGATCGGCTACGAGCGTCCCAGCGCGCCCGCGGCGAGTCGGAGTCTCTGGTCGACGACCTGGTCACTGCGGACGAGGCCCGTCGCAACGCGATTGCCCAATTCGAGGAGCTCCGAGCCGAGCAGAAGGTGCTTGGCAAGCAGGTGGCGCAGGCGAACGGCCAGGAACGTGCGGTCCTGCTCAGCCAAACCAAAGAGCTTGCCGACATGGTCAAGAAGGCCGAAGCAGCACAGAACGAGATCACCCTGGCTTTCGATCAGATGTTGCGCCAGGTGGGGAATGTGGTCTTCGACGACGTTCCGCCCGGCGGGGAGGACGACTATGTCGTGTTGGAGACGGTGGGTACGCCGCGCGACTTCGCCGCCGAGGGCTTACAACCCAAAGATCATCTAGAGCTCGGCCAGTTGCTTGGCGCGATCGACGTGGAACGCGGCGCGAAGGTCTCCGGGTCACGTTTCTACTACCTGACCGGTCAAGGGGCGGAGCTCGAGCTGGCCTTGATCAATCTTGCGATGAGCACGGCAACCGCGAACGGCTTCATCCCTTTCATCCCGCCCTCACTGGTCAAGCCACAGGCGATGGAAGGCACCGGCTTCCTCGGCCAGGCTGCCCAGGACGTCTACCATCTCGAGCAAGATGATCTTTATCTGGTGGGAACTTCCGAAGTCCCCCTTGCGGCCTACCACGCCGATGAGATCCTCGATCCCGACGCGCTTCCGCTGCATTACGTCGGACTCAGTCCGTGCTATCGGCGCGAGGCCGGCTCCCACGGCAAGGACACCAGGGGCATCTTTCGGGTGCACTGGTTCGACAAGGTCGAGATGTTCGTCTTCTGCGAGCCTCCCGATGCGGGGGCAGAACACCAGAGACTGCTGCAGTGGGAGAAGGAGTTCATCACTGCACTCGAGATCCCATTTCAAGTGATCGAGCTGGCAGCCGGCGATCTTGGTCTGAGCGCGGCCCGCAAGTACGACTGCAACGGCTGGCTGCCCACTCAGGCCCGTTATCGGGAGATCACCTCGACTTCCAACTGCACCGATTTTCAGGCGCGACGGCTCAACATCCGAGCCCGCTTCGATTCCGGTACGGCACCCGTCGCCACCTTGAACGGAACGCTGTGCGCCATGACCAGGACCATCATCATGATCCTGGAAAATCACCAGCAGGCTGATGGATCGGTGCGGATTCCGGAAGCGCTACGGCCCTACCTGGGAGGCCGGGAGGCTCTGACCCCGCGTTGAGAAACTCAGCTGGTCAGACCTGGCGTCCGCGGCTGGTCGCGCTGGACATCGATGGCACTTTGGTAGATCGCAATGGCCTGCTGCTGGGTACGGTGGCCGAAGCCGTGGGGCTGGTCGTCAAGGCTGGCGTGCCGGTGGTGTTGTCAACAGGCCGGTCATGGCATGGCACCAGGCCGCTCTTCGAGGAGCTCATGTTGCCACCCGGACCAACTGTCTGCTCCAACGGCGCTGTGATCGTGCGGTACCCACCGCAGGAGATCATCAAGGCGATTACCTTCGACCCGCGACCTGTGATCACTCAGGTGGAAGACTTCGCGCCCGGCACGTTGATCGCGGTGGAAGAGATCGGTCGCGGGTACCGCCTCAACGATCGTTTTCCGGGCGAGGACCTGACTGGGGAGTTGATCATCGAAGATGCCGAGCAGCTCAGCTCCCGACCGGTGACTCGGGTGATCTTGCGAGATCCGACACGATCCGATGAAGACTTCGTCGCGCTGGCACGCCACCTCGGTTTGCAGGGTGTCAGCTACTTCGTGGGGTGGAGTGCTTGGCTCGACATAGCTCCCGATGGCGTCAACAAGGCGACCGGGCTAGCCGAGGTAGCTGCGGGCTTCGGTGTCTCGGCTGCCGACGTACTGGCGTTCGGCGACGGCCGGAACGACATCGAGATGCTGCGCTGGGCCGGTCGTGGTGTCGCGATTGGTGACGCCCCTGACGAGGTCAAGGCTGCCGCGGACGACGTCACGCAGACGATAGACGAGGGCGGGCCGGCGGCCGAGTTACGTCACTGGTTCGGCTAGCTGCACTCAGCTCACATCTCTGACGAGTTTCAGCGGCGCGGGTCGGTAGATCTTTCGTCGGCGACGCCGGGGTCTCCCCGGTCATCCGCACGGCGGAGGTCATCCCTCACCGAGCTGTCATCGGCATCCGCCCGCGTCGAACTCGCTTGCTCATCGCGTACGGTCTCATCACGCACTGCCTCATCGCGCACGGTCCGATCACGTGCGGTCTCGTTGCCTACGGTCTCATCGCGTACGGTCTCGTCGCGAACACTCCGATCACGGGCGTCTACGTCACCTGATGCCTCGTCTGTCGCACGGCGGGCCGAAGCACGGCGGGCGCCAGTGTCATCAACATCTGCTGACCGACGCCCCGCATCAGGGTCAATACGGTCGGCCTTTCGCAGTGACTCCTCGACATCGTCACGCGCCGCGGCAGTTTCCTGGCGTTGCTCTGCTGAGGTCGATTCCATTCGATCCGCCTCGAGCCGGGCATCCTGAGCCTGTGCAGCCAGCGCGTTCGCGTCGGCCTCCTTCCGATCGAGCTCGGCGGCCCGCTCGGTTGCCTCCTGGCGGATCTGCTCAGCGCGAGCGCGACGGGCGCCAGCACGTCGATTCATCACGAAGAAGACCACAACGGCCACGATGACGAGGACGACGATGATGAGAATGATCCATGAGACGGTGCTCATTGTCGGTCCCTTCTGTTGGGCGGACATGGAACATCTTTGTCCCTGCACGGTGTCGCCGCGTAAAAAACGTCCGCTTGAAATCGGTACCCGTAAGGGATCAATTTGAAACTGGCCGCGACGTCAATCCCACTCTGCATCAATTGCTTGGACTCCGCTCTGTTTGCAGATGATTCGACGTCCAAGTAAACGAAGCCAAGTGGCAGCTTGACCTTGTCTTGGGTCAGGCCGCTTGCGAGCTACGACGTACCGGCGCTGCGCCGGTCACGCTAGCGGCGGCCGCGAGCACCTCATCAACCGAAGGCTTGGTGACCGCGTCGGTACGTCCCGAAGGCTCACGACGCTCCCGACGCAGGTGCCGCTTGACTGTGGACAGCGAGCATCCAAGCCGGCGGGCCAGCATTTCCAAGCTCTCGTGTGGATTGGCACGACGAAGGCGTACCACCTCGCTGTGATTGATCTGACGGTGCCGGCCGGTCACGCCTGTCAACGTGTCGAAGTCTTCTGGCTGCACCACAATGTCGAGCCGGCGGCGAATCTGTGCCCGCTGCGGAGGCGTCGTACCGGCGACGTAACCCGCGACGTCATATTCGACGACCGCGCGGTAGAGGCACTCGGCGGTCAGCGGGCATTCCCGGCATGCGCCTTGCGCGGCAGTGATCAAGCCCGCCTGGCGGCGCCGCACTGCCGCGGGTGCGCTCGGCGGTAGCGGGTCCTCGAGTAGCTGATCTTGGAATACCGCTGCGAGTTCGACGCATCGGGCGGTGGTGCGGTCAGCAGTGCTGGTGCTTGATGTGGGCATGTGCTCTCTCTCCCCGAGGTCTCGTGGTCATGACAGACCTCGCGTGGGACGGCAGCATCAATTGCCCGGTTCCGCCGGATCCGGGTTTCTCAGGAAGTTCCCTTTTATTCTTGGCCGGGGTTCAGCCTGCGGTCGCTAGCGGAATTGCCTGACAGCTCAGAGGTACATGCCGCCGCTGCCCTCGCGTGGCCGAGGTTCCGGTTGCGGTGGCACGGGCCCGGACGGTAACGCTCGCCGCATCTGCTCTAGCTGTGCTCGAGCAGCCATTTGCTGGGCAAATAAGGCCGTCTGGATGCCATGGAACAAACCCTCGAGCCAGCCGACCAGCTGGGCCTGCGCAATCCGCAGCTCAGCATCACTCGGCGTGGTGTCGTCACTGAACGGCAACGTGATGCGTTCCAACTCTTCGGCCAGTTCCGGGGCGAGGCCCTGCTTGAGCTCTTCGATCGAGGTCTGGTGGATCGCTCTCAGTCGCTGCCGACTTGCATCGTCGAGGGGCGCGGACTTCACCTCGGCGAGCAGCTGGCGAATCATATTGCCGATCCGCATCACCTTGGCGGGCTGCTCGACCATGTCGGTTACGGACTTCGGCTCCCCGTCTGTCGCGTCCTCCCCACGCGGTGGCCCTTCGACGGCCATTGCCTGCGGCGTCACCACATAGACGCGACCGTCGTCGGTCGCTCCCGCGACACCTTGCATCTCGGGCTCTTCATTGCCGGGTGTGGAGTCAGTGGTCATAGGTCCGATCCTAGATAGCGCGCTTCTACCCACTACAGCTGAGGGAAAACCATTGGAGCCAGTCTGCGCTCCAGCCCTACGCTGATTTGGTCATGCATGACTTTCCACCGCTGGTCCCGGATTTCACGGGACCAGAGGTTCGCACGCACACCACAACCAATCGCAGCTGGCGGGCCGTGGTGCGTCGGCGCCTGCCCGCGCGCGACTTCTCAGACCCGGACACTCGCAGTGGGACTCGATTCCTCGGCTGGTTGCTGTGGCAGCAACTGCCTCTGCTGTTGCTCAGCTCTTTGATCAGCGTGATCGAGTGGCTGCCCGGTTCGGTAGGGCCATACCTTGTCGGCAAGATCGTGGACGAGGGCATCATTCCCCACAACCTTGCCGTGGTCGGCAAGCTCAGCTTGATCATGTTTGGTCTGGTGGTGGCAGGCATCATCGCCAGCGTGCTGAGCCACACGCTTGTGGTGCGGACGTGGCTGGTCGCCATGTACGGCGCGATGAAGCTGGTGACACGCAAGGCGACGCAGATGGGTCACGTGTTGCCACGACGTACGCCGACCGGCGAGGTGCTCAGTGTCTCAGCCGGCGACTCCGACGAGTTCGGGTCGTTGACCGAGATCGTGTCACGGTTCATCGGCGCCTTGATCGCGTACCTGGTGATCGCGGGTTTGGTGCTGTCAACATCGGTGAAGCTAGGCATTGTGGTGCTTGTCACTGCACCGCTGATCGCTTTGTTCGCGATGCCCTTGCTGCGGCCGCTGCAGCGACGTGAGGAGATCGAGCGCACCCGAACCTCGGATCTGACGTCGATGGCAACTGACATCGTCGCTGGGTTGCGCATCCTGCGCGGCATCGGCGGTGAGCAGACCTTCGCCCGCAACTACACCGATCAGTCGCAGTGGACCCGGCGGGCCGCCGTCTCCGCTGGTGTTTGGCAAGCCGCAGTCGAGGCCACAGGCGTGCTGTTCTCGGGTTTGTTCCTAGTCGTCCTGACCTGGCTCGGGGCCCGCGACGTGGTGGCCGGAGAGCTCAGCGTCGGCCAGTTGATCAGTTTCTTCGGGTACGCGATCTTCATGGTCTGGCCGATTCAGACCTTTTTCGAGCTCGCTCAGAAGTGGATCCGTAACGTGGTATCGGCGCGGAAGACCGTTGCAGTGCTGGGCCAGCAGCCGCCGTGGCATGTCTCCGAGCAGCAGTTGTCACTACCTGATCAGGGTGTCTTGCATGATCAAGAGTCCGGGTTCGTCGCGCAGCCGGGCGAGTTCACGATCATCGTGTCCGCCCTCCCAGACGACTCTGCCGCGCTGGCAGACCGGCTCGGTCGCTATCTTCCAACTGATCATGATCCGGTGAGCCTGGATGTTGCGGAAGGCCTCAAGGGCCGAGCTGCAAGACGGGCACGCAAGGAACAGCGGATGGAGCGAGCCGAGCTGGCAGCGCAAGATCGCCAGCTCGCCGCAGAGAAGTGGGGTGTCAGCCTGGGCACAGTGGACCTCGCCGATGTACCGATTGGTCAGATACGGCAGAAGATTGTGGTCAGTGACACTGCAAGCCAAGTCTTCGCCGGCACGCTACAGTCCGCCATTGATCCGCACGGACGGCTCAGCCTCCAAGAGGCCGAGACAGTGTTGTGGGTTGCGGCGGCCGAGGATGTGTTCGCCGGCTCGCATGGCGGTTGGCAAGGTCGGATCGACGAACGGGGACGCGGCCTGTCCGGCGGCCAACGGCAGCGAGTTGTGCTCGCGCGTGTGCTGGGGCTCGACCCGCAGATCTTGATCTTGGTCGAACCGACATCCGCGGTCGATGCGCATACGGAGGCTTTGATCGCTGAGCGGCTGGTCGCTCATCGTCGCGGCAAGACCACAATTGTGACCACAGCCTCGCCGCTGTTGTTGCACCATGCCGATCGCGTGGCGTTTCTGGTCAACAACCGGATCTCGGCGTACGGGACCCACGAGGAACTGCTGCAAACGAACCGGGACTACCGGCGTACCGTGACGCGCGCACTGGACGAGCCCGCGGAGGGATCCGATGGCTGAGCTGCAGATCGGCTTGCAGGGCTCGGCCGAGACCTGGCGGTCGACGCCGCCCACGCCGCAGGTGCCGGAGGAGTTGCTACCCCCGGCGCACGGTTCATTGACATCGCGGCTGCGGGGGTTGCGGCATCGCCACCTGCTCCGGGAGCGCCGAGCAGAGGAGTTTTTCGCAGACTCGCGCAAGCCTGAGCTGGGGCTTCCCGTGGCGGACCGGCGTGACGTCGGTGGCTTCGCTGCTCGGTTGCTCAGCAGGAGGCGTTGGATCATCACGGCAATGCTGCTGTTGCATGCAATGGCCGCTGTGGCGGGCCTGATCGTGCCCCGCATCCTCGGTTCATTGGTGGACGCCGCATCGGCCGGCGGCACCCTGGCAGCCACACTGCAGGGGTTGGCGCTGGCAGTCACTGGCGTTGTCGTGTTGCAAGCGATCTTGACCTTCTTTGCGCTGTGGATGTCAGTGATCTTCGGCCAGGATTTGCTTGCGGAGGCACGCGAGTATGTTGTGCAGACGGTCCTCGGGCTGCCGCTGGGCAGGGTCGAGAGCGCGAGCACGGGCGACCTGGTGACTCGCGTCACTCGCGACGTGTCCACGATGAGCATGAGTGTCCGCTTCGGCTTGCCGGAGTCCGTGATCGCCGGAATGACAACGCTGCTGACAGTGGTCGCCATGCTCTTGAACTCGCCACTGCTCACTCTGCCACTGCTCGTGACGGCGCCATTGTTGATCATCGCTGCCAGGCGCTATATCAAGCGGGCGCCGAAGGGCTACATAACCGAGGGCGGTACCTACTCTCGGATCAACTCGACATTCACCGAGACGGTCGAAGGCGTGCGCACGGTCGAGGCCCTCGGATTGCAGCGAAGTCGGATCAATCGCGGCGATGAGGACATCGCCATATCAGCACAGGCCGAGCGTTACACGATGTCACTGCGCAACCTGCTGTTCACTGCGATCGGCTTCGCGTACGACACGCCGCTGGTCATGGTGCTGATCCTGGGTGCCGTCGGCTATGCGAACGGCTGGGTCACCTTGGGTCAGGTAACCGCGGCGACCCTGTACGTGCAGGCTCTGGTCGAGCCATTAGATCGGCTGATCCGTAACGTCGACCGGCTGCAAGTTGGCATCGCTTCCACCTGCCGGTTGCTGGGCATCGCCGCCGTCCCGCAGGATCGCGTGCCTGGCGATGAGCTGCCGGTTGGAAAGCAACTGGTCGGGCGGAACCTGCGCTTCGCGTACCGCGATGATCATGACGTACTGCATGGCATCGACTTGGCGCTGCATCCTGGAGAAAGGCTGGCCATTGTCGGGCCGAGCGGCTCCGGGAAGTCCACATTGGGGCGGCTCATGTCAGGC
>Ga0081455_10005722_pt1 | contig 13553 bp, 10 predicted proteins | sample TabmetS3T2R1_FD_70207 | JGI IMG/M metagenome (GOLD analysis project Ga0081455, IMG submission 70207) | Tabebuia heterophylla rhizosphere microbial communities from the University of Puerto Rico - S3T2R1 | ecosystem: Host-associated > Plants > Roots > Rhizosphere ... | reverse complement strand
TCGGCCGCGAGCTCGGCGGCGGCGATGATGCCGTCGCGGATGGCGGCGAGATCGCGCGGGCCGCCGCGGTCGACCACGAGCCGCGCCAGCGCGCGGGCGAGGTCGGGCGCCGCCTTGAGGCGCGCGCGCATATCGCTTCGCGCTGCGGCGTCGGTCACGAAGAATTCGACCGCATCGTGTCGCGTCGCGATCGCCGCGGGCTCGGTGAGCGGAGCTGCCAGCCGCTGCGCGAGAAGGCGCGAGCCTGCCGCGGTGACGCTCCTGTCGATGGCGGCGAGGAGCGATCCGCGCCGCTCGCCCGCGAGCGTGCGCACGAGCTCGAGATTGCTGCGCGTCGCCTGGTCGATGAGCAGCGTCGCGCCCTGTGCCTCGCGCAGCGGCGGCGACAGCGGCGGACGCTGGTCGAGCTGGGTGCGCTCGACATAGCTGATGCAGGCGGCGGCCGCGGTCAGCTCGAGCCGGGTGAGCGCGCCGAAGCCCTGCGTGGTGGAGAGGCCGAAATAGCCGGCTAGGCGGCGCTCGGCGGTGGCGCCGTCGAACACGTCGCGGGTGAGCGGCGTGACCGCCGGCAGCGTGCGCAGGTAGGGCGCGAGCTCGGGGTCGCCGTAGAGCGTGTCGGAGACGATGATCTCGCCCGGCTCGAGCCGTGCGATGTCGGCGGCGAGCGCCGCGCGGTCGCATTCGGCGATGCGGAACTCGCCGGTGGAGATGTCGATCCAGGCGAGAGCGAAGCGGCTCTCCTCGTTGCCGCGCGCGCGTGCGATCGACAGGAGATAATTGTTGCGGCGCGCGTCGAGCAGCGTGTCCTCGGTGAGCGTGCCGGGCGTCACCAGGCGCACGACGTTGCGCTTCACCACGCTCTTGTTGCCGCGTTTCTTCGCCTCGGCAGGGTCCTCGAGCTGCTCGCACACCGCGACGCGATGGCCGGACGCGATCAGCCGATGCAGATACTCGTCGGCGCGATGCACCGGCACGCCGCACATCGGGATGTCGCGGCCGAGATGCTTGCCGCGCTTGGTCAGCACGATGCCGAGCGCGCGCGCCGCGATCTCGGCGTCCTCGAAGAACAATTCGTAGAAATCGCCCATCCGATAGAACAACAGGCAATCGGGATGCGCGGCCTTGATCTCGATGAACTGCTCCATCACCGGCGTCGCGCGACCGGCACCTTCGGTGGGCGGACCAGACTCGAAACCTTGTGGTGTCAGGGGACGGGCAGCATCCATGGCGCCGCGACGCTAGCAGAGGACGCGGGCGGATGCATGGGGGCGGGGAGAGGAACCCACAGTCCGTGGCCGGATGGACCCAACCGAGAATCAATCACGAGATTGGTCGGATCACACACTACATCAATGGTGATCGTCCTCGCGGCCAGCACGTCAAGTCTTTCTTGCCCGCAATGAGAGGGCGAGCGGAATCCTTGATACGCTGTCGGGCAGTCGATAGTACCCGTCCCCTGCGGGCACCATCATCTGGAAGGGCTTCCAGGGCAAGAGCTCATGTTCACGCAGCATTTCGATCTGCAGCCCGGCGGCGAGAAGGCCTGACACGATCTCGGAGACCGGATGAATCCATTGGTACGTCTTGGTGTTCGCCAATGGCGTACGATCGCCGGTGTAGGTGGTAGCTGCTTCGAACACGAGCGGCGCCTCCGGCGGCGTGCGCCACGGATAGGTCGCGACCAGTCGGCCGTCGATCTGCTCGAGCATTTGCGCCGATGGATGGTCGTCAGCGAAATAGAGCAGGCCGCCGGGAGCAAGCACTGCTGCAATCACCTGTGCCCAGCGGGCAATGTCAGGCAGCCAGGTGATAGTGCCCCAGGTGGTATAGACAATGTCAAATGGTTCCGGGACGAGCGTTGGGGCGTCGTAGACGTTTCCTTCGACGAAGCGCGCTGCAATCCCGGCGCGGCGGCTGAATTCCCGCGCCGCCTCGATCGCGCGGGGTGAGAAATCAAGGCCCGTCGCTTGCGCACCACATCGGACAAGGCAGAGCGTGCCGAGCCCGATATGGCATTGCAGGTGCAGGAGACGCCGGCCGCGGATATCCCCCAATTCGCTCGCCTCGATCCGCCCCAGGGTAGCGCGGCCGGCGAGGGTGGCCTCCGTCTCATAGAAACCGGTCGCGTCCCGAACATGGATTGGAACGCGCTCCTCCCAATTGCGGCAGTTGGTTTCGAAGAAACTCTGCTGTCCCATGTCTCGCCTCGTCAGCTCCCCCGTGGCGCTGGCGGTCATCGTGCGTGGCCGGTGCACGACCGCCTATCCCCACCGGCGATGTTGCGAACGGGGTCTAAACGAATCCAAGAACGTCGCGACGAAAGGTGAGCGCAACGGATCGCCGTAGCCAAGCCAGAATAGCGAGCTCGCCCGGTCAGTGCAGGCCAGGAGGATCAACGTCGCCTCCCAATCGGGCACCTTGAACAACATCGACGAGAACGCGTCGAGATACCAACCGTAGTGCCAGATCGGCGGCGACCTGTCTTCGGGAACGTCCCAGACGAACCAGCCGAGCCCGTAGGGAAATCGCTGTCCGGTTGGGGACACTGCGGCGGTCCAAATTTGTGGCTTGGTCTGTGCGCTGTAGACGAGGTCACGGTCAATCGCGACATCGTATCTGGCCAGATCCATGACGGTGGAGATGATGCCGGAGGCTGCGGTGACGTTGCTGAATGGCGGCTTGATGGAGAGCGGCTCCACCAGATTCCAATCCTGATCCAGTCTGTAGGGCCGCGCCATTCGCGAAACAACATGGGCCTTGCTAGGGTCGTCAGGGCCCAGGGCGGTGTCATTCATTCCCAGCGGCTTGAGGATGTCTTCTTCGATCGAGCCGACAAATCCCTTCGGGCTCAACGTGTCGACGACCGTCGACAAACGCGCGAACAGAGCTCCGTTGTATTCGAAATTCGTCCCCGGTTTGCCCTGCGCCGTATGCATCAGGTGGTGACGAACGGTGATGCGCTCGCTATCGCCGTTGTAGACCGTCGCTCCCGGCGGCGCGAGGGAGTTCACGTTGGCGCACCATTGCGCGTAGTTGGGATCGTAAGTCGAGAGTGGCTCATCAAGGTCGAGCCTTCCTGCCTCGACCAACCGCAAGATAACAGCGGATGCGAATGTCTTGGTGATGGAGGCGATCGGGTACGGCGTGTTCTCCGTGGCCTCAATTCCTTTGGCGAGGTCGACGACGCCGAATCCCCGAGCCAATACCACGGCTTGCTTGTAGACGACCGCCACCGACATGCCAGGAATGTCGAGCGACTTCCGAATGAGGTCCAGCCGCTGTTCGAACCGTTCGATCTTGCGGGTCATGGGCCTAGCCTGAATATCAATTCTTTGAGGTCCGCCGGGCTCTTTTCATCCAAAAGCTACTGTCAAACGTGCCGCCCGATGCCGCGGTTTCGCCTTGAGCACGATTTCCACGTCGCGGTCGAGGATGGTCATGAATTTCAACAGCCGCCCGAGCGAGTATTTGGTCAGCCGGCCACGCAGCAGCGCCGACAGATCGGGTTGGGTAATTCCCAGGAGCTTCGCGGCGGCGACCTGTGTTAGCCGGCGTCGCTTGATGATCTCGCGCAGCTCATGCACCAGATCGGCGCGCAATTGCATCTCTTCCGGATTGTCGAATCCGAGATCGGCAAACACATTGCCGCTGCTACGATGGACCGGGATTTTGCCGCTCATGACTTCCCAACTGTGGCGCGTAAGGCGAAATCGCGTAGCGAATTCCGCCAGGTCACCATGACGGCCGTCGGCGCAATACGCTTCGCTATTGCGCCCTACAGCTGCGGGCTCGCCCCATCGCTGATTTCACATCCCGCGCCGCGAGCTGACGTGGACAGGCGCGGGCCGGCCGGTCAGGCGTGGCAGGGGCCGGCGTTTGCGATAATGATGCAGCCGGTCGTGGATCAACACGAAGCCGCAGAGCATGAGGCTCGACCACACCGCGGCTGAGAAATAGAGCGACATCCAGGCGAATTCCTGCTGCCAATGCGCGACGTCGCGGGTGACGATCCAGCGCGTGCTCACGTCATGCAGGCCTGAGAAAATGCCGAGGAGCTCCTTGCCATTGGCGAGATCCGTCTGCCAGCGCGCGAAGTACATCGGCACGTCGATCGTGACCAGGAAAGCCAGATAGGCCGCGATCCCGACGACGGTTGCCCCGATCGCCCAGCGCATCGCGCCGTGGAACTCCATCATCAGCCGAAGGAGGGCGACCGCGATCAAGAGGAAGGTGACGGCCCAGATCGAGTTCTCGACCGTGTTGCCGAGATAGCTCGTGGTGATTACCGCATACCAGGAGCAGATCTCAGCAATGACGATCATGGGAACGACCAGGCGCGCGATGCCAAGGGCGGCGTCCGACCGCGCCAACGTTGCGAGCTGGCGCAGCACGATGGCCCATTGCAACGCGAAGCAGATCTCGGCAATCGTAGCAACCGATCGCCCGACGACGATGCTCGACAGCCAGGTATCGAACAGGCAGATCCGCTGCACATCCGCGCGCGGCAGCAGCGAGCGGAACGCGCAGCCGAACACATAGGCCGCGCACAACAGGACCATCAGCTCTAGACCGAGAATGCCGTTTCGTGGCGGAAACGCCTTGCTGCGCAGGCGGCGTTGCAGGATCAGCCAGAGCGCGATGTTGGTCATGCTGACGGTGATCAGGAAGCTCCACCAGATCGCCACCGGATTTGACCAGGCCAGCCAGTCGAGAGTCATGACGCTACTCACTGTGATCGCATGTCATTGAAGCTACATTAACCTGTAACAATACTGACACGAATCGCAAGTGTTTCTGCGCGGCTCGTTTATGACAGTTATATGACAGCTCGCATGTCAGCGGCAGTCGAAAAGAGAAACATCGAACTCAAACGGCGAAGCATTTCGCCAAGATGAATTCGTCGTGACGAAGAAGCGCTGATGTTCAATCGACGCAATGGGCGTGGACGCCATTGTGCCGCATGTTCCGCAATGTCAGTCGCCGAGCGTGAGCGCCACGCGAAAGCCGGTATTGTAAAAACGCTTTGCGGTCCGCACGGGTGATCGGATGGCCGATCGGACCCGGCGAGATCCTGCCGCAAAGCTACCGCCACGAATGACGCCGACTTCGCAATTCTTGGGGCGCGAGAACGCCGACCCGTCAACCGGAATCTCTTCGGAATGGGGCGTCCAGCAATCTTCGACCCATTCCCAGACGTTGCCGTGCATATCGAAAAGTCCCCATGGGTTGGGCTTGAGGCTTCCAACCGGGGCAGCTCCATAGGTGACCATTTCGCTGCGGCAGCCATCGCGCCAGCCGAATTGTGAAGCGAGGTCCGCAAACCTCGCATAGGCACAGAGCACGGTCTCATCGTTGCCGAAACTGTAGCGGGTCTTTGTGCCGGCGCGCGCGGCATATTCCCATTCGGCTTCGGTGGGCAGCCGATAAGGCTTGCCGGTGTGGCGCTGTAGCCATGCCACATACGACTGCGCCTCATGCCAGCTGATGCAGACGGCGGGGTGCGACCCCGTGATCTCAAAGCCCGGCTGCCGAAGCGATGCGTCCGGCTCGCCCCAGTTGACGACTGTACGACTCGGGTCAGTGATCACGCGACAAGACGCACCGACGGCCATTCCGGTTTCCGCCATAAAGACGGACATCTGGTCGACCGTGACCTCGTATTTTCCGATCGCGATACGTTTCGGTATGACCACGCGTCGCAGCGGCCCTTCGACGTCGAGGTGACCGAGCTCGCTCTCAGGCGAGCCCATCATGAATTCCCCGGCCGGCAGCATGACCATTTCCGGACAGGTCTCACAGTCCTGGAAGCCGGGTTGCTGCGCGCCAGACGCATGACGGGAGCCGATCAGTGACGGTGTGCCAAGCAGATAGGTCGCGCACGACACCACGCTGAGGAACAACGTCGCGAGCGCGGCCCAGGCGCGCGGTCCATAAACCGTGCTTGAGTTTGCAGCCTGAGATGGGGCTTGCAGCACGCCGGGTGCCGCTGCGGCGGCTTTGTCCGGCAGGCTCTGAGGTGTCTCCGCTGTGACCGTGGTGTCGAGCAAATATCCACGGCGCGAGACCGTCTTGATCAGGCTGTGCTCGTCATCATCGAGCTTGCTGCGCAACTCGCTGATACATTGCGCGATGGAGTCATCCGAAACGATGACATTGGGCCAGATCGCGTCATAAAGCTCCTGCTTGGCGATGAGGCGTCCGGCGTTCTCTGCCAGGTGCCGAAGCACGTCAAATGCCTTGGGTCGTAATTCAATCTCCTGATCGCCCATTTCTTGATCGCTCACGCGCAGACAGCCACGCGCGAGATCGAGCGAGAACTTGTCAAAATGCAGGACGCGAGGGGCCGTCACTTCCAGCATTCAGCATCTCCCGGTTGATCGCTGCTCAATCACGTATCGGGGAGTCGCTGGCGCTCTTGTGCGGCCAGTCCGCAAAATGCTCAGTCGCTCAGCGTCAGCGCAACCCGCAAGCCTGCATTGTACATGTGGTTTGCGGTGCGCATTGGCGAGCGGATGGCCGATCGAACCATGATCGAGCTTGAGGAGAAGCTGCCACCGCGAATGACGCCGATCTCGCAATTTCCGGGGCGCGTGAACGCGGATCCGTCGACTGGAATCTCCAGCGGATTGGGGGTCCAGCAATCCTCGACCCATTCCCAGACGTTACCGTGCATATCAAAAATTCCCCATTGGTTGGACTTGAAGCTTCCAACCGGGGCAGCTCCATAGGCAGCCAATTCACCGTGACAGCCGTCGCGCCAGCCGAATTGCGAACCGAGGTCGGCGAATCGCCCAAAGGCACAGAGCGCAGTCTCATCGTTGCCGAAACTGTAGCGGGTGGTCGTGCCGGCGCGTGCGGCATATTCCCATTCGGCCTCGGTGGGAAGCCGATAGGGCTTGCCGGTTCGCCGCTGCAGCCATGCCACATATGATTCCGCCTCATGCCAGCTGATGCAGACTGCGGGATGTGACCCGGTGATTTCGAACCCTGGACTCTCAAGCGAAGCTTCCGGCGCGCTCCAGGTCGGAGGAGGGCGCTCGGGGTTCACAAGCCGCCGGCAGGAGCCGCCGATGCTCATTCCGGTCTCCACCATGAAGGCAGAGATCTGGTCGACCGTGACTTCAAATTTCCCGATCGCAATTCGTTTCGGGATGACCACGCGCCGCGGCAACCCTTCGACGTCCACGCGACCCGTCTCGCTCACAGGCGAGCCCATCAAGAATTCTCCAGCCGGCAGCACAACCATCTCCGGACAGGTCTCGCAGTCCTGGAAGCCGAGCTGCTGCTCGCCAGGAACGGTGCGCAGGCCAGTCAGCGAGGTGCCGCCAAGCAGGAAGGTCGCCCCCCACACCACGCTGAGGAAGAACGTGACCACCGCAACCCAGGCGCGCGGTCCAAAGACGGGGCCTGGGTTTGCGGCGCGAGGCGCGGGCTGCAGCTTTTCATGCACGGTTGCGGCCGCTGGGACGGGCTGTGGCGGCGCGCTCGACGTGACCGTGGCGTCAAGCAGATATCCGCGGCGCGAGACCGTCTTGATCAGGCTGTGATCATCGTCGCCAAGCTTGCCGCGCAGCTCCCGGATGCATTGCGCAATGGAATCATCCGACACGATTACGTTCGGCCATATCGCGTCATAGAGCTCCTGCTTGCCAACGAGGCGGCCGGCGTTCTCGGCCAGGTATTTCAACACCTCAAACGCCTTGGGTCGCAGCTCAATATCCTGGTCACCTGCTCGCAGGCATCCGCGCGCGAAATCGAGCGAGAACTCGCCGAAATACAGAATACGAGGGGCCGCAATTTCCGACATCCGGCATCTCCCGATTGATCACTGCTCAAATCAAACATCTTTACCGGAAAAATCAGCCTTCTTTCATGCCTCGATCAGGACTGGGCCGGCGTGCTCCGGTAGCAAAACCGGGCCTTGGATGGTTTGAGCGTCTCCTATTGTCAACCGTTTGGCCAAACTTGGACTCAACGGCGGAGGCGGCCCCAAGCGAGGGGGGAGCAATTGAGCAAGGGAGCAGCCTCGCTAGCCATGAACGTCGCATCCAAAAGTTCCCCACTCCCGGGCGATGATGTTCGCCGCGGGTATCAAGGTGTACACGCTCGCAATGGTGCCGCACCACCCACTTGGCACAGCAGCAGCGTGGACACCCATTCGTTTGCGCGTGGGTTCTTACCGCATGACTTTTCCGTCGAAAGAGATCGCCCGCTCGGCGCCTCGCTCTTCGCAGAGGATGGTATGGCGGACCCAAGGCACATTTCTTCACTGATCGGCGATATCTACGATGCTGTCCTGAACAAATCATTGTGGATCGAAGTGCTCGGCAGGGCGGCGCATTTCGTTGGCGCGCAGGCAGCAGCATTGGCGTGGCGGAACGCCGTGAGCCGATCCGCCGACGTCGTCCATACGTTCGGAATTGAAACTCCCTATTCTGAATCGTATGCGGAGCAGTACGCAAGGCTTGATCCCACCACGACACCGATGTTCCTGCGCGATGTCGGCGAGGTGGTTAGCACGACCGATCTCGTCCCGTACAGCGAGTTTCTGGAAACGCGCTTCTACAAAGAATGGGCCCGGCCGCAAGGCCTGGTCGACCAGGTGCAAGCCAATCTCGACAAGTCGGCCACGAGCTTTGTGCACCTGAGCTTCTGGCGCAACAGCAACAGCGGCATTGCGGACGAGGCGACACGGGATCGCATGCGGCTGATCGTCCCGCATATGCGCCGGGCGGTGCTGGTCAGCCATTTGGTCGATGACAGGACCGCTGAAGCTGCAACCTATGGCGATGCTCTCGATGGGATCGGAGCCGGTCTCTTCTTCGTGGATGCAGGTGGAGGGATCGTCCATGCCAATGCGAGCGGCCATGCCATGCTGGCGCAAGGGACGCTGCTGCGCGCAAGCGGTGGCAAGCTCGTACCCCACGATGCAAGCGCGGAGCGAGGGCTCTACGAGACGTTCAGCATGGCCGAACGCGGCGACGAGGCCGTTGGCACGCGCGGTGTCGCCGTGCCGCTGGTGGCGCGCGACGGTGAGCACTATGTCGCGCATGTGTTGCCGCTGACTGCCGGTGCGCGGCGTCGCGCCGGTGCCGCCTACGCGGCCGTTGCCGCCGTGTTCGTGCACAAGGCGGAGCTCGATATGCCGTCACCGCAGGAGGTCATCGCCAAATTCTACAAGCTGACACCGACGGAGCTGCGGGTGCTGTTCGCGATCGTTCAAGTGGGCGGCGTCCCTGAAGTGGCTGAAGCGATGGGCATCTCCGAGAGCACCGTCAAGACACACTTGCGTCGGCTGTTTGCCAAGACCGGTTCCGACCGCCAGGCCGATCTGGTCAAGCTGGTGGCCGCCTACGCCAATCCGCTCGTCGCGTGACCTGCGCCCTCCGTGCAGACTCGTTCGAACGGGGGACGCGATGGGCCGGTGGGGCAGCTACGATGCATCACCTGGTGGAATTGCGAACGAGGCTGTGGCAGTTGGAGACCGTCGACAAACCCCAAGAGATTCCTTGAAACTCCAAGAGATTCCTGAAACCCCAAGAACTCCTGAAACCCCAAGAACTCCTGAAACTCCAAGAGATTCCTGAGAGCGCCATGACCATTCATCGATCTCTGCTTACGATCCTCGTTTGCTTGTTCGCCATGCCTGCCGCCGCGGAGACCATCGACGTGAACGACAACCACGGCGGCAGCGTCGCGCAATACAATGCGCGCTGGGCTGGTCTCGCCGCCCGCGGCGTCGATGTGCGCATCGTCGGACCTTGCCAGTCGGCATGTACGGTCCTGCTTGGCCACATCCCGCGCAACAAGATCTGCGTGACTCCAGCCGCGCGGTTCGGATTTCACCTGGCGCGCCGGCAAGACGCCACGCAGACGCTCTGGGGCGCCTATCAGGCCGACATCCGCGGCTGGATCAACGCGCACGGCGGATTGCAGAAGGATTTCGTCTGGATGGGCGCGCCCGACATCTATCGCTACTTCCGTAAGTGTTAAGCGTGGTCGCCCGTATCTCAAACCCCTGAGGATACGGGTGATCGCCGCCGGGGAGCAGGTCACTGCCTGAAAACGCCACCTGATGCGGGTGGTGACACTCGGCTGCGCCCCGGCGGCTCTCTTTCAGGTCTCGCCTCCTGCGGGAGAGGACCATCGTGGATGCGTGATCACCCGATCGATCACCCGATCGGAGGACGAAAGTGCAACGCACCTGTGTAGTCTGTAGAGTCCGCGGATCGAAGTGTGGCCGGGCATACGCTCCCACACCACTCACGCGCTAGCGCCGTCGCGTCGACCACTAAGGGCGACCTCCATGCCCTGAACCCCGCGACGGCGCGCTGCCGTGCGCGCAATGAAGACAAATCAGCGAACCGGCGGTGTCGCCTGCAGAAACTCCTGCAGCTGCGCCTTCCACAACTTCGCCTGGCCGGTGGTGAGGTGTCCGCGCGTTTCTTCGCTCGCCGGTATGAGATAGATGCGGCCGTTCTTGACGCGCTTGATCTCGCGCTCGAGCAATCCGGTCTCGGGCGGATTGCGCTCGTCGTCGGCGGAATTGATGGCGAGAAGCCGCGCCACGATGCGGTCGAGCTGCGGCGCCGGATTGTAGTCGCGCGAGGACTCCCACTGATAGAGCAGGTCGTTTGCATCGGCTGCGGGCGTTGCCAGGCGCTCGTTGAGGACCTTGTCGGCGAGCTCGCGCGTCGGCGCGAGCTTCTGCAAGGCCAGCGTGCCGCCGGCCGTCGCAATGCCGTAGAACACGGTGGCGGCTTTGACCGACCGCGGCTGACTTGTGTAATTGCCGTTGTTCCACTCGGGATCGTTGCGGATTGTGTCGATGATCAGGCGGCGCATCATCCAGTTGCGGCTCGACATCTCCGTCGGTTGCGAGGCCATCGGCACAAGCGCGTCCATGAAGGTCGGATAGGTCGTGCCCCAGAGCCAGGTGTGCATGCCGCCCATCGAGTTGCCGATGACGAGGCGCAGGTGGCGGATGCCGAGGCCCTCGGTCAGCAGCCGATAATGGGCCTGGACCATGTCGTCGTAATTGTATTTCGGGAATTTGGTGCGCATTCCGTCAGAGGGCTTCGACGATTTGCCGGTGCCGATCGCGTCGGGCAGGATGATGAAGTGCTTGGTAGCGTCGAGCGGCTGGCCGGCGCCGAACAGCTCGCCCCCAAACGCTGGCGTGAGCATATTGGCGCCTGAGCCGCCGGTACCGTGCAGCACCAGCACCGGCTGGCCGGACGGCTCGCCCACGGTGCGGTAGTTGAGGCGCAGCTCCGGCATCACCTCGCCGGTGTGGAAGCGGAAGTCGCGCAGGACAAAGCTTGCTTCCTTGGGTGCCGGATACTCGGCCGCCGCAGCCGGCAGCGACATCAACGCAAACGTCATTGCCGCGAGCGCGTAAGAGAGCTTCATCGATTCCTCCCGGTCCATTAGATATACAAGGCTTGGCCCTGCTTGGACGCAAGCCTAGCCTGTCGGGCGCGACATTTGGAGGGGGAGGTGGCGGCGCTCCGCGCCGCCTACTTCACCAGCTTCACGCCGGTCACGGCCTCGAGGTTCTTGTAATCCATCATGGCGCGCTGCTCCTTCGGGATATCGAGGGAGTCGAGGATCCGCAGCGTCTCGCGCGGATACATGGAGCCGCCTTCAGGATCGAACGGGCAGTCGGAGGCGAATACGACCTTGTCGTGCGGGAAGAACTCGAGCCCGCATTTGGTCGCGGGCACGCCGCCGAACACCGCGGTGTCGGCCCAGAAGTCCTGCTTGAAATAGTCGAGCGGGCGCTTCTTGAGGCTCTTACGCAGCCCGACATAGTCCTCCTCCGAGGTGCGCGAGCCCATCACGTCGTTGCCCGGCCCGAGCCGGCCTTCCAGCATCGGCACGATGCCGCCGAAATGGTGGGTGATGATCTTGAGATTGGGATAGGTGTCCATGATCTTGGAATAGACGAGGCGCGTCATCGCGCAGGCGGTCTCGTAGGACCAGCCGAGCGTCCACCAGATCTCGTAGAGCGACTTCTTCTCGGCGAGCGGATAGTCGGGCGTCTCGGCGCTGCGCGCGGGATGAATCCAGATCGGCTTGCCGAGCGCATTCATCTTTTCCCAGAACGGCCGGTATTGCGGCAGGTCGATCGGCTTGCCGCCCACGTTGGTGTAGATCTGCACCCCAAGCGCGCCGTTCTTGATCGCACGCTCGGCTTCCGCCGCGCCGGCATCGGGGGCGCCGAGCGCCACCTGCGCGACCCAGGCCGGGAAGCGGTCCTTCTCCTTGTCGCACAGCTCGGCAAAGCCGTCGTTGCAGAGACGGATCATCTCGTCCATCTGCTGCGGCGTCTTGCACAAGCTCTCGAACGGCGGCTGCGGATAGGAGAGGACCTGCTGATAGTCCTTGTGCTGGTCGACGATCTTCTTGCGCACATCGAGGTCATAGAGCGCCGGCAGCGAGCGCACGCGCTTGCCCATGTCCTTATAGTCGCCGGCGATCTCCATCATCTTGTCGAAGAACTTCTTCGGGAAGAAATGCGTGTAGGCGTCGATGCGCATGGGGATCTCCGGTCGGGGCTATTAGACGCGCTTGTTGTGGGCGGCAGCCCGCGACAGGCGGCGAAGGGATCGCCGCGTTGTTATCGCGTCGATTGGCCGGAGTCCACGGCCCGCGCGGGCAGCCTGCGACACGGCAGACCTTTCCCCGTCCGGACGGCTACGGTAGACCCGTTCCGTTGGAATCGGGAGACATTCTCGATTCGTTAAGGGGCGCATGTTCTTGTTGGCGAACCCATGTCCGCTTCGCCGGACCATGCGCTAGACAGCCCTTGCTCCCGGAAGGCGGGGCAATACTCGTTCCCGGAGGATGCCATGAGGATCGGCCGCGCGCTCGCCGCTTGTGTCGCTGGACTGTTGGTTACTATTCCCTTCACGTCGCCGCTATCCGCCCAATCCTGGCCGCAGCGCCCGGTCAAGTTCATCGTGTCGCTCGGGCCCGGCAGCGGCGCCGACATCGGGGCGCGGCTTCTGGCCGAGCGGCTCACCACGCGCTGGAACCAGCCGGTCGTGGTGGAGAACCGCCCGGGCGGTGACGCGGTCGTCGCCATCAACGCCTTCATCGGGGCGCGCGACGACCACACGCTGCTCTACACGCCGACCTCCTCGTTCACCGCCCACCCCTATCAGCTCGACAAGATGCCCTACGACCCGCGCGAGCTCTCGCCGGTCACGCGGATCTCCAACACCCTCGTCGGCCTGGTGGTGCCGGCCTCGCTCAACGTCAAGTCGGTCGCGGAGCTTGTCGCGATGATCAAGGCGCAGCCGGGCAAGCTCAACTACTCGACCGCAACCGGCATGACCGACGTGATCTACGAGGGCTACTTCAAGAGCGCCGGCCTCCAGATCACACGCGTGCCCTACCGCGACGTGGTGGCGCCGCTGACCGACCTTGGCGAGGGCCGCATCCAGGCCTATGTGGGCGCGCTCGCGATCGTGCAGCCGCACGTCCAGGCCGGCCGAGTGAAGCTGATCGCGGTCACCAACACGCAGCGCGCGCCCAACTATCCGGAC
>Ga0081455_10005721_pt1 | contig 13556 bp, 10 predicted proteins | sample TabmetS3T2R1_FD_70207 | JGI IMG/M metagenome (GOLD analysis project Ga0081455, IMG submission 70207) | Tabebuia heterophylla rhizosphere microbial communities from the University of Puerto Rico - S3T2R1 | ecosystem: Host-associated > Plants > Roots > Rhizosphere ... | reverse complement strand
ATCGAATCTCCTCCTTCCGTGTGAGAGGCGTATCATGACGGCACGCGTACGACGAGACCCTTGGGAGGTGGCTAGTGGCCCTCTCAGATGAGGAGCAACGGCTTCTCGAGCAGATGGAAGCCGCACTGGCGGCCGAGGATCCGAAGCTGGTCAACGCTCTACGGGGCACTAGCGTCCGACGGGTCCATCGGCGTCGCGCGGCGCTCGCAGGCGTGGGATTCTTTGCTGGTCTCGGGCTCCTCATTGCAGGTATCTCGATCAATCCTTTCCTTAGCGTGCTTGGCTTCGTGATCATGGTCGCTGCGGCGGTGACGGCCATCTATTCCTGGCAACACGTCGGCGGCAACGCCGATGCTGGGCAGGGCCGGGACCGAGCGAAGACCTCTCAAGGCTCGCGCGCCCATGACGGGCAGGGCTTCATGGACAAGATGGAGGAGCGCTGGCGTCGCCGCCGCGACGAAGGTTTATAAGTCGCCGTGGCAGTGGGGGGCTTGTGGGCTGTCCCTCGAAGATCAACAACGCGTAATGTGTGACTACCCGTCAGGCTCCTTGGGCGTACGCCGGAATAGCGACCGCGGAAGCAACAGCGCCATGACCTTGTGTCTCCAATCGGACGGAGCGGCCACCCCGCGACGAATCTCAGACGTCATCGCCGACAGCTCACCCAAGGCACCGCCGTCGTCGAAGCTGCGCGCATAGCGCGACCGCTCGACTAGTGTTGCTACCCGGCTCATCGACTCGGTCTCCTCAGTCTCGAGTCGATTGGAGACTTCATGGCCTATCGCACGCGGTGAGCCCTCGGGCCAAGATCCGCCGTAGTCCACCACGGTGTCCCTGATCTCGGCCCAAGCATCCTCCACCTGCTCCTCGGCCGGCCGACTCCCGTTGAGCCGGCCGCTGCGACGTCGCACTCGAATGGTCGCGGGCGCCGCCAAGATCGCCAACAACACCAAGACGATGCCGGCTGTGATCAGGGTGCGTGCCCAGGTCGCACCCGGGCCTTGTCCAAGATCACTCGGCTGCTCGCTCGGCCCGATCGAGGGCTCGGCTCCGGGCGAGACCTCACCTGCCGTTGACTCCGACGACGGGTCCGCGGATGGATCGTTTCCGGATGAGTCTGAGTTCTGTACCGTCCACGCTGGCGCGGTTCCGGTGACACTGGCGGGGGTGGGCTCGAACCGCACCCAGCCATAGTTGGCGAAGTACAGCTCAGGCCAGGCATGCATGTCGCGGATCGAGACCTTCCAGCCCGCTTCATCCTGCTCTCCTGGGAGAAAGCCGATCGACACCCGGGACGGAATACCGACCACGCGCGCCATCATCGCCATCGCAGACGCGAACTGTTCGCAATAGCCGCGGTGATCTCGCAACAGGAAGTTCTGCAGCGCCTCATAGCCGCTGCCGGGCAGTGGCTCGGTGCTATAGGTGAACTGGCTGCTTCGGAGATAGGCCTGGATTGCGGCCGCCTTTGCGGCGGGGGTGTCGGCCTTGGCTGTGATGCGATTTGCCAGCTGGATCAGATTGTCGGGCAGGTCGGAGGGGATGACAGCGGTCACCGCAGCGTCTGCAGGAGTACCGGCGACGGCATCGTTGAGATCACCGCTATCCGGCTCGACGTCGACGCTTTCGACGGTGTAGCTCAGACGGCGGAGATCTTGCGCGCGCTGGTCGGCGTTCACCACGATCAAGGAGTTCGCATCGAAGCGCCAGTCACCCGGCGCGTCGAAGGTCCGGGGCGCGTACGGAAGCGGTAGGTACTGGGAGGCGAAGTCCAGCACCCGGATCGTCGTCTTCCGCCGCTCGCCAGGCTCGCCGCTCCGGCCCGGGATAGCCGGGAGATCTTGCCCGTTGTTCAGCCGTATCTGCACATTGCTCCAGCCGTTCGCAGTCAACTGAGGCAGCGAGGCTAGACGCAGGTAGAGCCCGCCGGCAGAGTTGGTCTGGTACTCGATCACGTCCCGATCTTCTGGCTGGTTGAGATTGCGGCGCAGATCCAAGGTGGGATCGGTCAGCTGAAGCGGACCGTTGCCGCCCGGCCCATTGCCGAAACCGAATCCGGGCAAGGACAGCGTGGGCAATGCGAACCCGAGAACGATGGTCGCAATGATGGCCGGAACTGCGAGATAGCCGGCGGCGCGCCACACCACCGGCATGGCTGTGCCGAAGCCCTCTGCCGAGTCGCGAGAGAGTCCTCGCGTCCATCGCGCGGTACTGTTCAACCCCTCGGCGATCAGGATGGCTAGATATCCAACGGCGATCAGGCAGAAGCTGATCACTCCCGTGTCAGTGCCCAGTCCGAGCGCCGGCACCATGAACAGCGTGGCAGGCGGTGCAATGGCCCAAGCTGGTCGGCCCACGCCGGACACCAGCAGATCGGTCATGATCATGATCATTCCGATCACCGTCACGAAGATCAGCTTTACTCCGTTGTCAGGATCCATCGGGGCAGCCTGAGTCCGCATGTGCTCGATGCCCTGCGCCCAGAGTGAGGGATAGTGCTCGAACCACGGAGTACTCAGGTCAGTCATATCTGAGGTCAGAGTGAGGCTGAGGGCCAGCGAATAGAACACCAGGATCGCGACCTGGATGCTGAGCACTGCGCCGCCCGCCAACCTGAGACGCCGTAATCCCAGGCTGGTGGCACCGATGGCGATGATCAGGAGCCAACTCAGACCGAGGAAGCCGGAATCCGAAGTCAGCGGGGTGACGGTCAGGCAGGCGAGCATCACCGAGAGGGTGACGGCGATGGCACTGCGGTCGGTGGCACGCATGCTAGGCCGCCGTGTTGAGCTGTTCGAGGGCGGACCACGCGTCTGCCACTCCCATGCCGCGTGGTACATCGATGACCCGCCACTGATTGTCACGCAAGATCTGCCCAGCCAGCTCGTGCTGTACCAGCTGCTGCTCACTGGCAGGTTCGTCGGTAAACGTGTCGACATCGAGCAGCATCGCCAGGCCCTGGGCCCTATTGCGTCGCACCCGGAGCAGCGAGTGCGCATCTTGTGCATTCATCCGGCCCATGATCGCGACTGCCAGCTGTCCGGGCCGATCAACCGTTGCGGACTCGACGGCGTAATGAATCATGGTGGTCAACCGCGGCCTGAGATCAGTAAGCCGGGTGATCACCAGTTCCTGCGATGCCGAGCTGTGCTGGCCCATCGCCCCGCTGATGTGCAGTGGTCCGTCAGCTTCATAGATCTCGATGCTGAAGCCGTCGTCCAAGAAGTGGATACCAATAGAGGCTGCCGCAGAGATTGCCCACTCCAGCGAGTTCTGCATGCCCCGGCCCGCGTGGGCGATTGATCTGGAGTCGAGCACGATGCTGGCGCTCGGGTCCCAGGCCTGTTCCTCGCGCCGCACCATGAGATCGCCCCACCGCGCAGTCGAGCGCCAATGGATCCGCCTGACATCATCACCCTGCCGGTACTCGCGTACCAGCGCGTCATCTTGGCCTACCACGCCGACTCGGTGTGGTCGAGCCTCGCCGGTATTGCCCCCGCCACCAATCGTCTTGATCGTCGGCAGTGGCACGATCCGCGGCGTGACCATCACCTCGCTGGTGGCGACGAACTGCCGATCGAGCTGCACCAGACCGAACGGATCAACAGTCCGCACAGTTAGCGGGCCGGTGGAGAAGCGGCCGCGTACCCGTCCGAGCAGCGGATACTCCACAACCCGTCGCCAGCTCTGGTTTGCACCGTCCACCAGGAATCGTGGCCGGGTGCCCAACTCGCGCGGCACCGAGTCTTCGAGCAGCAGGATCCCGGCCGGCAGCCTGCCGTCCTGGCCGAGAATGATGCGGCCTTTCATAGGTGATCCGAGGGGCACCTGGGCGGGCTCGATCGAACGTTCGCACGACATCCGCAGCCGGGCCCGGGAAACCAAGACGGCGGCAATAACGGGGAGGGCCGTCAAGAACAGCCCAAGGCGCATGACATCACGCTGGCCGCTGGCCATCGCCACAAGCACCACGAGGAAGCCGATCAAGACGAAGAATCGCCCCCGGGTCGTGAGTAGCCGCCATGGACGCGACATGGTGCTATCTCCGGTCGGGAATGTGCACGGATTGAATGGCTTGGGCGATGACGTCGGTCACCGTGCGGCGGGCGAGCTGGGCGTCGGTGGAAGGCAACACCCGATGCGCCAGGACGGAGACACCGAGCGCCGCGACATCGTCCGGGGTTACGTAGTCCCGGCCGGACATCGCGGCGAAGGCGCGACTGGCGCGAAGCAGTTGCAGCGTCGCGCGAGGTGATGCGCCGAGGCGAAGATCGCGGGAGTTCCGAGTGGCGTTGACCATTTGAACGATGTAGTGCTTGACAGCCGGGCTCACGTAGACCTTCTTGACCGCCTCGATCAGCCCTCGGATGGTGGAGCCGTCGGTCACGGGTCGCAGCGCAGCAAGCGGATCGGAGGAGCCATGGGATTCCAGCATGTCCAGCTCGGAGTTGGGAGTCGGATAACCCATCTGGATCCGCGCCATGAATCGGTCCCGCTGCGCCTCAGGAAGCGGGTAGGTGCCTTCCATCTCGATCGGGTTCTGGGTGGCAACGACCATGAACGGCGGCTCGAGCCGGTAGGTCGTGCCATCGACGCTGACTTGACGTTCCTCCATCGACTCCAAAAGTGCCGACTGTGTCTTGGGTGAGGCACGGTTGATCTCGTCACCGACCACGATGTTGGCGAAGATGCCGCCAGGTTTGAACTCGAACTCGCGCGTCTCTTGATTGAACACCGAGACGCCGGTGATGTCTGATGGCAACAGATCCGGAGTGAACTGCACGCGGCGTACTGAGCACGCAATCGAGCGGCCCAATGCCTTGGCAAGCATCGTTTTTCCGACCCCAGGGACATCTTCGACAAGGAGGTGGCCCTCGGCCAACAGCACGACCAACGCGAGGTCGATCGAGCTTCGCTTTCCCTCGATCACGCTCTCCATCGCGTGCCTTACCTGGCCCATCACCTGGACCGCGTCGGCGAGTGAGTAGGCCCGGTCCGAACTGCGTCCTACCTCGGCTGCCTTCTCATAGCCCAGGGACATGTCCAAACCCTACGTGTTATGTGCCGCTCTAAGGAAAAGGGCAACACGCCGAAGCTAACCGACAAAGCCCACATGGGGTGCCATGTGGGGAAAAGTGGAGTATGGTGGGGCGAAGTGGAGCACAGTGGGCGATGAGTGGGGTTAGGGAGGGTGGTCCATGTTTCTTGGCACCCACACTCCCAAGCTCGACGACAAAGGCCGTCTGATCCTTCCGGCGAAGTACCGAAATGAGCTTGCTGAAGGCCTGGTGATCACCCGATTCCAGGAGCACTGCCTGGCCATCTGGCCGACAGACAAGTTCGTTGATGAGGTAACCAAAACCGCGAGGGGCGCCTCCACCAGTCAGCAACGAGTCCGGGACTACCAGCGGATGCTCGCCTCTGGGGCTTCGGATGAGAAACCAGACAAGCAGGGCCGCATCACGATCCCGCCTCATCTGCGGTCGTATGCGGGCCTCGACAAGGACTGCGTCGTGGTGGGAGCGATCGATCGTGTGGAGGTCTGGGATGCCGCCGCATGGGAGGAGTACTCCGCCGCGAAGGAGGCGGCCTTTGCCGAACTGAACGAGGCCGTGTTCCCCGGCGGCTGAGGAGCGTGGCACAAACAGAAAGACAAGAAGACAGATGGCTCGTGTAGAGAGGCTTCAACCCGCAGGTTCGACTCCCTGACACACCTTCCCCGGTGCCAGGTAGGTCTCCCCCGCGGATCTCGGGTTGAAACCCCTCTGCACGAGCCAACGAGCTCGGAGCGCCGGGAATCGCGCGCCGCCGAACGGAGGATTGAGCGAGCAGAGACGTCTTTCTCTGTGAGCGACGACGACGGCGGGTCCACCGCGCGATGCCGGAGCAGCTCGAAGATCAGAAGGGTCGATGTCGGATGAATGGCCTGGCCGAGCTGCACGTACCGGTAATGCTGGCGGAGGTCGTTGCCTTGCTGGCTCCGGCCCTGGAGCCATCGCCCGAAGATCTTGATGGTGACTGCGTGCTCGTCGATTGCACACTCGGCCTCGGCGGCCACGCCCTCGCCTTGTTGGCTGCCTGTCCTCAAGCTCAGCTGATCGGCCTGGACCGCGATCCGCAAGCGCTGGCTCTCGCGCGCGAGAGGCTGGCAGAGTTCGCCGATCGCATCACACTCGTCGAGGCCGTCTACGACCAGCTGCCGGCTGTGCTTGCTCGGCTCGGCCGGCCCAAGGTTCAAGGGATCTTGCTTGACCTGGGCGTTTCTTCGGTTCAAATAGATGATCGTGAACGGGGCTTCGCCTACGCTCACGATGCGCCGCTCGACATGCGGATGGGACGTCAGGATCTGACCGCCGCTCAGGTACTCAATACCTACTCGCGATCCGAGCTATCCCGCGTATTGCGAACCTACGGCGAAGAGCGGTACGCGGACCGAATTGCTCGCCGGATCGTCGCCGAGCGGGAACGCGAGCCCTTCGTGACCTCCGGCCGACTCGTCCAGCTGCTTTATGACACGGTTCCGGCGGCCTCCCGCAGAACCGGTGGTCATCCGGCCAAGCGGACATTCCAGGCTCTCCGGATCGAGGTGAATTCAGAGCTCGAATCCCTGGAGTCTGTCCTGCCGAATGCCATCGCGGCGCTCGCGCTCCATGGACGGATCGCCGTGCTGGCCTACCACTCGCTGGAGGACAGGCTGGTAAAGCAAATCCTCGGCCTTGCCGCTCAAGATCGCGCGCCACGTGACCTGCCTGTGGTCCCGCCGAACCTCCGGCCGGAGCTGCGGTTGTTGACTCGCGGAGCGCTGCGACCGAGCTCTGACGAGATCGCGCGCAACCCCCGCGCTGCCTCGGCACGGCTCCGCGCGGCGGTCCGCATCACTGAGATGGCGGTGGCCGGATGAGCGCACTGTGGGCTCCACTGAACGCCCGGGATGACGAGGTCCGGATCACCGGTCGACCGCTGCGGGTTGTCGCGCCGCCAACCGCCCGCTTGGCGCGATTTCCTTTTGTCCTGGTACTGCTCTTGATCTTCGGTATCGGCATGGCAGGCCTACTCATGCTCAACACCACGTTGCAGAGCCAGGCGTTCCAGTCGCGCACGCTCAACAGGCAGGCAACCGAACTCGCGTACGCGCAGGCTGATCTGGAGAATCAGCTTGACGCTCTGGCCGCTCCCCAGGAGCTCGCCCGTCGCGCCTCCGCGCTGGGAATGCGGCCCAACCCCGTCCCCGCATTCCTCGTCTTGCCCAGCGGCAAGGTGGTAGGCGACCCCGCTCCGGTGAGCGGTAGCGAGATACCTGCCCTGATAGTGAAGACGCCGGCACAGCTGGCGGCGGAGGAGGCGGCCAAGCGCGCACGGGCTGAGGCGAAGGTTGCCGCAAAGGCGACGAAGGAGGCTGCCGCAGCAGCGGTTCGGCGGAAAGTTGCTGAGCGAGTGGCAGAGAAGAAGAACGCTCAGGGCGACGGCTCAACGGCAAGGAAGCGCGCGGACGACAGCGGACGGCAGTAATGGATGAGGAACGGCGTCCTCATCCGCAAGCACGGCGGGCCGCTTCGCGTCCGCTCCGGACACCGACTCCGGACGGCCATTCGCGCCCGACGGCCACGAACGGGCCGTCCACTCTGCACGCTCGTGGCGTGCGTATTCTCCGCGACGGCACGGTGCCGCCGCCTCGGCAACGTGCAGTCAAGCCACCACGGATCCGGCTAGTTCGCCGCCGACCTCCCATGCGGCTGCCGCTGGCCTCGGCCCCGCGACGGTTGCACGTCGTGCTCATCGCTGTTGCCATGGCACTCTCACTGTGCGCGGGCCGGCTGCTGCAACTCCAGGGGTTCGACTCCTCTTCCTACACCGCCGACGCTCTGACCCGGACATTGCCGCTGCTGCCGGCGCGCGGTGAGATCACTGATCGCAACGGTCTGGTGCTTGCCTCGACCCAGCCGGCCGTTGCAGTGACAGCCGACCCGACACTGACAACACCCCGTGCCGCAGAGTTCGCCAGCGTGCTCGCCGGTCACCTCGGGATGTCGCAGGCGGAGCTGATGCCACTGCTGACCAAGACCGGCACCCACTTTGTCTATGTCAAGAAGAAGGTCCCAGCGCTCACCTACAGCGCGCTCGCGGCCGACTTGTCGAGTCGCGACCTGCATGGCGTCTTCCGGGAGAGCGATCCCATCCGTACATACCCCAATGGCTCGGTCGGCGCCTCGGTCGTCGGTTTCGTCGGAGCGGAGGGGAAGGGACTGGCCGGATTCGAGCGGACTCACAACGCTCAGCTCGCCGGCGTCGAAGGAAAGGAAACGTATGAGAGCGCCCCCAACGGCAGCAAGATTCCGCTTGGCCAGAGCTCCATTGCGCCGGCGCGCAACGGCCTCAGCTTCCAGCTGACCCTCGACTCTGAGGTGCAGTGGGTCGCCGAACGGCGGCTGGCCGAGCAGGTGGCCAAGAACAGGGCTGACTCAGGTATCGCCATCGTGTTGGACGTCGAGACGGGCCAGGTGATCGCGATGGCCAATGCCCCCAGCTACGACTCATCCCGGCCGCAGGCTGCAAAGTCAGAAGACCGTGGCAATCGTGCTGTTTCGGCACCGTACGAGCCGGGAAGCGTCCAAAAGATCTTGACTTCGGCGGCATTGATCGACTCCGGCACGGTGACGCCGTCCACGCGGGTCGTCATTCCCAGCCGTCTCGCGTCAGGTGGCCGCTCGATCAAAGATCACTTCTCACACGGGGTGCTGCACTACACCATGCGAGGCGTGATCGCGGATTCATCCAACATCGGCACAGTGTTGCTCACCCGGCAGCTCGACAAGCAGAAGCTGCACGACTATCTGGTGAGCTTTGGCCTGGGGTCGAAAACCAACATCGAGCTTCCCGGAGAGTCCGCAGGGATCATGCCCAAGTCCGACATGACCAACGGCCAGCGCGATCAGATCGCGTTCGGACAGGCGATGGCGGTTACAGCAATCCAGGAAGCCGCCGCCATCGCAGGCATCGTGAACGGCGGGATCTACAACCAGCCCACGGTGATCAAGAGGGCAACTGACGGGGACGGCAAGGATGTGGCGTTGCCGCGAGCCCCGCAGCGACGGGTGATCTCGGAGCAGAGTTCAGCCCAGGTTCGCGAACTGATGGAGGCAGTCATCGACAGCATCAACGGTCAGCGGAATCTGAAGCTTGACAGATACACCACGGGTGGGAAGACCGGCACCGCTCAGCGCGCGGATACCACATGCGGCTGCTATCGGGGCTACGTGACCTCGTTTGTGGGTTTCGCGCCACTCGACGATCCGCAGATCCTTACTTATGTGGTGATCAGCAACCCGAGGGCAGGGGATACCGGATCAGTCACCGCAGCTCCGGCGTATCGCGACATCATGAATATTGCGTTGCCGCGCTACTCAGTAGCCCCCGATGCCCAGCCGCACAAGCCGCTGCCCACCACGTGGTGAGCTGCAGCGAGCTAAGCAATCAAACACCGGATCGCGCGCCGCCGTGCTGAGCCAGGCTGACGCTGACAAGCGCCAGCCTCACCGAGCGGAGCGAGCAAATATGAAGAAGAGGGAGCCGACATGCATTTTCGTCGGCGAGCGACGACGAAGTAGGCGGCTTCCGGGCGCGAGCCGCAGCGAGCGGCAGCGAGCAATTAAACACGGGTATTGGTCCGCTCGGGCCGAAGAGTCGATAACGTCACCAGCGTGTCTATTGGTCTACGGGGGGCCGTGCTCCGGCCGCGCACCAGGCACCAGATCGGTTTGGCCGAGCTGTTCGGGGGCCGCGCCGCGGCGAGCGACCCGCTTGTCAGTGGCATCAGTATCGACTCCCGGCTGGTTCGTCCCGGCGATCTGTACGTCGCGCTTTCAGGTGCGCATCATCACGGCGCAGAATTCATCCAACAAGCCGCCCAGGCGGGGGCAGTTGCCATCCTCACCGACACGGTTGGCGGCCGGATTGCCAACGGCCTTCAGCTACCGGTGATCGTGGTCGACCGACCCAGGCAGGCAATGGCAGGTGTCGCGGCCACCATCTACGGCCGGCCCGCCGACGCGCTAACCATGTGTGCCGTCACCGGTACCAACGGCAAGACCACCACGACGTTCCTGTTGGAGGCCGCCCTGCGGGCGGGAGAGGTGAGCACCGGGCTGGTCGGGACCGTCGGTTTCCGGCTGAACGGCGTAACCCTCGACTGCGTACCCACCACTGTGACAACGCCGGAGTCGACTGATCTTCAGGGCCTACTGGCTTTCCTGCTCGAAGAGGGAGTAGAGACAGTCGTCATGGAGGTCTCCTCGCATGCCCTGGTGCTCGGCCGCGCGGACGCCATCACCTTCGACGTCGCAGCCTTTACCAACCTCGGCAGAGATCATCTGGATTTCCACGGCGACATGGAGTCGTACTTCGAGGCGAAGGCATCGCTATTCACACCAGAGCGGACCAGGCATGCGGTGATCAACGTCGACGATCCGCGAGGCCGTGAGCTGGTGCAGCGCGTTGGCCGCCAGGCCGGCGTCGGCCTCACCACGGTGAGTATCGACGGCGATGCAGCCTGCCGCGCATTAGAGTATCGAGCACGACCCGACGGAGGAACGAATGTTCGGGCCGACGTGCGTGGTCGAACCGTCGACTTCAGCCTGAAGCTGCCCGGTGATTTCAATGTCCGCAACGCGTTGACGGCGCTGGCAATGGTTGACGCGATCGGTGGCGACCTGGAACGTGCGGCCGCAGGCTTGGCGCAAGCCAACGTGTCGGGCCGGATGCAGCGGGTCGAGCTGGGTGCCGAAGCACCGCTGGTCTACGTCGACTTTGCCCATACGCCCCAGGCAATTGCCGCGGCGCTGGAGGCAGTCGGAAGCCGCCGCAGAATTGTGGTCGTTGGCTGCGGTGGCGACCGCGACCCCCAGAAACGGGCGCCGATGGGCGAGGCGGCGGCACGGCATGCTGATGTGGTGATCGCCACAGATGACAACCCGCGCTCCGAAGACCCAGCGGCTATCCGGGCACAGCTGATCAGTGGAGCCCGCGGGGCAGTGCTCCGAGATCGTCTGACGACTGAGGTCATCGACGGCGGCGATCGGCGCTCAGCCATCAATCTCGCGCTTCAGCTGGCAGCTCCCGGAGACGTTATCGCGATCCTCGGCAAGGGCCACGAGCTCGGTCAGGAGATCGCTGGAGAGGTCGTGTCCTTCAGCGATCCGGTTGTGACAGCCGAGGAGTGGGCTGCGTTGCACCCCGATCTGCCCGGGCCGGCCGGGCAACAGGATCCGATGCCGTGATTGCAGTGACGGTCGACGAGATCGCCACAATGCTGGGTGCTCAGCTATCTGGCCCCGGTGACCCGACTGCAGTCGTGACCGCCCTGACTGCCGACTCCCGGACGGTCTCGACTGGTGCCCTGTTCGTGGCATTGCAGGGAGAGCATTCCGACGGGCATGACTTCGTCGCAGCGGCCATGGCGGCGGGGGCGGCAGCCTCGCTTACCAGGCATCCGGTGGAGGGAGCCCTGTGCCTGGTGGTGGTTGATCCCCTTGTAGGGCTGGGCCGGCTGTCCCGATACCTCATCGACCGGGCGAGTGCCGGAGGTTTGCAGGTCATCGGCATTACCGGATCGGTCGGCAAGACCTCGACCAAGGACCTGCTCGGGCAGGTTCTGGAACGAGCCGGTCCAACGGTGGCGGCAGTCGGCAATCTCAACAATGAGCTCGGTGTGCCGCTCACCGTCGGACGTGTCGATGAGCAGACCAGATTCCTCGTCGCGGAGATGGGTGCGCGTGGCTTAGGCCATATCGCCTACCTCTGTGACATCGCACCACCCCGAGTCGGAGTTGTGCTGAACGTCGGCCAGGCCCACGTCGGAGAGTTCGGTGGGCAGGCCGCAATCGCTCGTGCCAAGGGTGAATTGGTGGAGGCACTTCCACCTGATGGCTGGGCTGTGTTGAACATTGACGATCCGCTGGTCTGGTCGATGCGCCGGCGTACCCAGGCACACGTCTTGCCCTGGTCGACGATCCAGCGCCTTGACGACGGTGTTTGGGCCTCCGAATTGCTCGGCGACGCCTACGGTCGCTACTCCTTCGCGCTCCATGACGGCCGAAACGATCAATCCGAGTCGGTGCAGCTTCAGCTCACTGGGCGGCATCAGGTCGCAAACGCGGTTGCCGCGGCAACTGCGGCAGCTGCGGTGGGTGTTGAACTCGACCAAATCGCTGCGGCACTTCGAGCGGCCGGTCCGCGATCGCGCTGGCGGATGGAACTGCGTGACCGATCAGATGGCGTTACGGTGATCAACGATTCCTACAACGCCAACCCCGATTCGATGCGTGCTGCGTTGACCACCTTGGCTGAGCTGGGCCGAGCAGGCCGGCACACCTGGGCTGTGCTGGGAGACATGCTCGAGCTGGGCGAGACGGCAGCCGTGGAGCACGCTGCGATCGGCCGGTTCGCGGCAGAGAACGGGGTCGAGCACCTCGTGGCCATTGGTGAACACGCAGCGCTTATCACGAGGGCCGCCGTTGCTGCCGGCTTACCGCCCAGCCGCGCGGTGCGAGTGACAGCCAAGGCTGATGCAGTGGCCGTCGTCACGAGTGATCTTGGGCCCGGTGACGTGGTCTTGGTCAAGGCGTCCCGTGGCTTAGCCTTGGACACCGTGGCCGACGAAATCCTCACCGCAGTCGGACCACCATCAGATCAGGATGCCGTGTGAAGACCATTGTCTTCGCCGGCGGCCTAGCCCTGCTCGGCACGCTTCTCGGGACTCGGCTCGCAATCCTGATCCTGGTGAAGAAGGGCTACGGGCAACTGATCCGCGACGACGGCCCGACCTCCCACCACGTCAAGCGGGGAACTCCCACCATGGGCGGGCTGGTCATCATTGCCGCTGTCTTGTTCGCCTATTTCGGCAGCCATTTGATCACGTTCACGGCCCCCTCGGCGTCTGCATTGCTGGTGCTGTTCCTCTTCACCGGGCTAGGTGTGGTCGGGTTCCTCGATGACTACATCAAGATCAGCAAGCAACGCTCGCTCGGGCTGCGAAGCAAGGCGAAGATCGCCGGCCAGTCGATCGTCGCCATCGTGTTCGCGGTCGCGTCGCTGCAGTTTCCCGACGAGCGGGGAGTTACCCCGGCCTCGCCGGCCATTTCCTTCCTGCGCGACATCGAATGGCTCCAACTCCCGCTAATCCTCGTGATCATCTGGGTGATGCTGTTGATCGCCGCCGCCAGCAATGGCGTCAACCTCACAGACGGACTCGACGGCCTTGCGTCCGGTGCCTGCGTCATGATCTTCGGCGCGTACACGCTGGTCAACATCTGGCAGTACAACCAGTCATGCGCTTACACCGCGTCTGCCGGGCCAAAATGCTACGAGGTACGTGACCCCTACGATCTGGCGGTGGTCGCGGTCGCCCTCGCGGGCGCCTGCTTCGGCTTCCTGTGGTGGAATGCCGAGCCCGCCAAAATCTTCATGGGTGATACCGGCTCGCTGTCTCTTGGCGGCGCGCTCGCCGGGATGGCGATCTTCACCCGAACCGAGCTCCTGCTGGTGATCTTGGGAGGGCTGCT
>Ga0081455_10005720_pt1 | contig 13556 bp, 13 predicted proteins | sample TabmetS3T2R1_FD_70207 | JGI IMG/M metagenome (GOLD analysis project Ga0081455, IMG submission 70207) | Tabebuia heterophylla rhizosphere microbial communities from the University of Puerto Rico - S3T2R1 | ecosystem: Host-associated > Plants > Roots > Rhizosphere ... | reverse complement strand
CGTGTCGCCGGCCCACGTGCGAGGCCGGGACGTGACGAGGTGGCGCGCTCGCTCGCCCGCGCAACGCGCCACAGTGGCGCGGTCCTGACGACGATGAAGCTCGTCAAGGCAGGTCACAAGCCGCGCCTCGAGTTTCACGGTCGGCTGAGTCCCGGGTACTACGTGTACGGCCTTCGGCTGACCTCGTCGATGAACCGCGAGAGGTCACGGACGTTCGTCAGCAAGGTCTTTCGCATCGGCTGACTTGACACGAACGCGTGTTCGCTCTACGATGACGAACACATGTTCGCAAAAGCGCTCCTCATCGCGTTCGTGCTTGCGCTCGCCATCGCCGTCTCCGCGCGCACGTCGGATAGCGCGGGGCCCGAGGCCCGCTACGTCGTGAAGCGCTACGACACCCTGTGGTCGATTGCGACGTCGAATTACGCCGGGGATCCGCGCGAGGCGGTGTGGGACATCCAGGAGCGCAACGGTCTCCAGGGCGCGGAGATCACGCCGGGCCAGGTACTCCGGCTGCCGTAAAGCCGATCAGACCGGCGCCGGCTCGAGCACGCGCTCGAGGAAGTCCGCGACCCGCGGATACGCGTCGAGGCGGTTCTTCAGCTTCTGGAGCCCGTGGCCTTCGTCGTCGTAGACGAGCAGCTCGCTCGGCACGCCGCGCCGTTCGAGCTCAGCGTGGAGCTGCTTAGCCTCCGAGAGCGGCACCCGCGGGTCATTCGCGCCGTGGACGATGAAGAGCGGCGCCCGGATCCGGCCCACATGCGTGATCGGTGAGACCTGCTCGAGGAATTCGCGGTCGGTCGCCAGGTATCCGTATTCCCGCTCGCGGAAGGCGCGTCGCCACACCGAGGTGTTCTCGAGGAACGTGACAAGGCTGGAGATGCCGACGATGTCGACACCCGCGGCGAACAGCTCGGGGTGGAACGCGAGCCCCGCCAGCGCCATGTAGCCGCCGTAGGAGCCGCCCGAGAGCGCGATCCGTGACGCGTCGACCGTGTTGCTCGCTGCGAGCCAGTCGTGCAGCGACGCGAGGTCGCGCACCGAGTCGAGGCGCTTGTGGCGATCATCGAGGTGCTCGTAACGCTTGCCGTACCCGGTGGAGCCGCGGACGTTCGGCACCGCCACCGCGAACCCGCGGGAGACCCAGTACGCGTTCACTGCACCCCAGATCGGACGGGCCTGGGCCTCCGGCCCGCCGTGGATTGAGACGATCACGGGCACGGGATCGGGACGGTCGGGCCGGTAGAGGAAGACCGGGATCGACTCGTCGTCGAACGAGTCGAAGCGGTACAGCTCCGGTTCCGGCATCGATGCGAGCAGCTCCTCGTCGGCGCTGCGCGTCAGGCGCGCCGTCTCGCACGTTTCCGTGTCGTAGAGCCACACGTCGCCGGGCTCACGCGGCGATGTGAAGTGGTAGGCGAGGAAGCGGCCGTCGCGGGAGAAGACGAACGGCTGCGCGACACCGCGCCCCGGCAGCGGGACGCGCGCGCGGAGCTCGAGCGTCTGCGGGTCGCGCAGCTCGACACGGCTGTACCCGTCCTCGTTCGCCTCGACGAGCAGGTGACGGCCGGATCGGTCGCCGTGTGCGCACAGATCCCATTCGTCCTCGAGCACATAGTCGAGTCGAGCGGCGTCGAGGTCGTATCGTGCGATCGCGGTCGTGTCGCGCCCCGTGCTCGTCGCGAAGAGGAAGGAGCGCGAGTCCGGGCGCCAGACGGGTCGCTCGAACGCTGCCTCGTCGTCGTGCGGCGACACGTGCACGACCTCGACGTCATCGACGCCGACCAGGTAGAGGTCGTTGTCGCCGCTCCGGTCGGTGAGCTTCGACACCGCGAGCCAGCGCCCGTCGGGCGAGAACCCGACCGTGTCGCACCAGCCTCCGAGCTCCGCGACGAAGCGAACGTCACCGCCGAGCGGCTGCACATAGACGTCGAAGTCGACGCCGTTCCGCCTGTTCGACACGTAGCCGACGAGGCGGCCGTCGAACGACGTGCACTCCGAGCGATGGATCGACTCCGGATCGACCGCGAACGGCTGCGGGTCCGTTCCGGGATCGAGCAGATGGAGCTGGTGCCGCTCGTTGCCTCCCACGTCGATCGACAGCAGGATCCGGCCGCCGGCGCCGGGAACGTACTGCCCCGCAACCGGCTCGTCGAACTCCGTCAGCTGGACGAGCTCGCCGCCGGAGCGCGCCACGCGGTACAGCTGCATCGTGCCCGCGCGGTTCGAGAGGAGCAGCACCGACTCACCGTCGTCGGAGAATCCAGCGGGAAGTGCGACGCGAAGCTCGAGCAGTTGCCGCAGCGACAGCACCGGCGAAGCGTAGTTGGCGCAACCCTGTCGCGAAACCGTCCGATCTGCCCGCGTAGGCTGGAGATGTGGACGTGCTTGCCGGCCTCAACCCCGAACAGCGACGGGCGGCGGAAGCGGTCCGCGGCCCGGTCTGCATCCTCGCCGGCGCCGGCTCCGGCAAGACGACGACGATCACGCACCGGATCGCGCATCAGGTCGGGACTGAAGTGTTTCGCTCCGGCGAGATCCTTGCAGTCACCTTCACCGACAAGGCCGCCCGAGAGCTGCGCACGCGGCTGGAACGGCTCGGAGCGCCCGGCGTCACCGCGCGCACCTTCCACGCTGCCGCGCTCGCGCAGCTGCACCGCTTCGCCCCGGAGCGCGTCGGCAAGCTCGTCCCGTCCAAGGCGTTACCGCTGCGCCACCTCGTGCGGTCGCTACCCGGCGCCTACCGGTTCCGTCCGCTCGCCGACATCGCCACAGAGATCGAGTGGGCCAAGAACCGCCGCATCCCGCCGGAGCGCTACCGGAGCGAGCTCGGCGACCACGAGCCGCCCCTCCCGGCCGACCTCATGCACCGGATCTATGTCCGCTACGAAGCGGGCAAGCGCGCGAAAGGGTTTGTCGACTTCGAGGATCTGCTCGAGCTGGCGATCCGCACCTACGAGGAAGACGATCGAGCGCTGGCGCTCTTTCGCGAGCGCTACCGGGCCTTCACGGTCGACGAGTACCAGGACGTCAACCTGCTCCAGCAGACCCTCCTCGACCTCTGGCTCGGCGCGCGCGACGACCTCTGCGTCGTCGGCGACGATTACCAGTCGATCTACGCATTCACCGGTGCATCGCCGGAGCACCTCCTGGGGATGCCGTCGCGCTTCCCGAACGCGACTGTCGTCCGGCTGGAGGTGAACTACCGCTCGACGCCCCAGGTGCTGGAGCTCGCGAACCGCCTCGTGCCCAGGCTCGGCGGCGCCGAGAAGACGCTGCGCCCAACGCGACCGGACGGGCCCGACCCCGAGCTGGTGCAGGCGGCGGACGAGGGCGCATTTGTCGTGGAGCGAATCCGTGAGCTCGACGTGCCGCACGAGGAAATCGCGGTTCTCTGCCGCACGAACGCGCGGCTGACCGACTTCGAAGGCGCGCTGGCGGCCGCGGGCATCCCGTATCAAGGGTCGTCGTTCCTCGCCCGCGACGCTGCGCGATTCGTATTGCGGAAGCTCGACTCCCCGGCTGACGTGCGGCGGCTCGCGCTCGATGCGGGCTGGCAGGAGAGCGAGCACAACGGCTTCGGCGAGCGCGAGCTCGTGCGGCAGCGCGACCTGGGACGGCTCATTGCCCTCGCCCAGGAGCTCGCGGAGCTCGACGGTCCTGGCTTTGTCGCGGAGCTGGAACGGCGCTTCGGCGATGGCGGCGAGTCACGCCGCGGAGTCCATTTGCTGACGCTGCACGGCGCGAAGGGGCTCGAGTTCGATGCCGTCTTCGTGGCGCACGTCGAGGCACGGGAGCTACCCGCGCGACAGGCGAAGACCGAGGCGGCGGTAACGGAGGAGCGGCGCCTCCTCTACGTCGGCCTCACCCGCGCGCGGCGGCACCTCTGGTTGACGTGGGCACGGCGCCCGTCGCCGTTCCTCGCGGAGCTCGGGGACGCGAAGTCGGCGCCGGGACGCGTCTCGGTAGAGCCCGAGCCTGGCGACGCCGTGTACGCCACGCTCAAGCAGTGGCGCCTCGAGCGCGCGAAGGCGGACGGGGTGCCGGCATACGTCGTCTTCCACAACTCGACCCTTGTGGAGCTCGCGGCGCGCCGACCGAGGACGCTGAACGAGCTCGCATCCATCCCGGGCGTCGGCCCCACGAAGCTCGAGCGCTACGGCGCGGGTGTCCTGGCGGCGCTCGGCGCGCCGTAGCCTCCCACACGCACGCTTCTACAATCGGCCGGTGGACTTCGATCTCGTCTTCCTCGGCACGTCCGGGTCGATGCCGACGCCACGCCGAGCACCGACGGCCCTCCTGGTACGCAGGGGCGGCGAGCGCCTGCTCTTCGACTGCGCGGAGGGCACTCAGCGACAGCTGCTGAAGTCTTCGGTGGGCCTCATCGAGCTGCGGGAGATCTTCATCACGCACTATCACGCCGACCACTACCTCGGCCTCCCGGGAATGCTGAAGACGTTCGCGCTTCGGGGGCGTGAGCTCCCGATGACGGTCTACGGCCCGCCGGGCCTGCGCGACCTCTTCGGATCCCTGCGGCGCATCTTCGGGCGGCTCACGTACGAGTGCGAGCTCGTCGAGCTCCGGGCGGGCGATGTCCTTGGGCGAGGCGGCTACGAGCTTCGGGCGTTCGCGGTCGACCATGGAGTGTCAGCGGTCGGCTACGCGTTCGTCGAAGACGCTCGGCCCGGGAGGTTCGACGTGGAGGTAGCGGACGCGCTCGGCGTGCCGCCCGGGCCGGAGCGGGGGGCGCTGCAGGCCGGGGAGGAGGTGCACTTGCCCGGTGGACGTATCGTCGCGCCGGAGGAGGTGCTAGGGCCGCCGCGACCCGGTAGGAAGCTCGTGCTCGCCGGAGACACGGCGCCGTTTCACGGCGTCGTGGAGGCCGCCGCCGCGGCCGACCTCCTCGTCCACGAGGCCACGTTTCTCGAGGACGAGCTCGAGCGCGCCCGCGAGACATCGCACTCGACCGCTGCGGACGCGGCGGGCGTCGCTCGTGACGCCGGCGTCGAGTTGCTGGCGCTCACGCACCTGTCCAACCGCTACTCCGGCCGCGATGCGGCCGACGAAGCTAGACGAATGTTCCCCGAGACGGTCGTGCCGAGGGACTTCGATATCATCGAGCTTCCTTTCAGGGAGCGAGGAACTCCAGTGCTCGTGAAGGGTGGAGCGCTCCACGGCCGTGACGCTCCGGTCGAGGCAGTCCACGTCGGAGAGGAGTCGAGAACGTGACCGACATGGTGCAGGTGGCGCTCGCCGAAGACATCGCCGAAGCCGAGGAAATCCAGGCGATCCTCGGGGCCGCTGGCATCGATTCCGTGCTCGAGACGGCGGTCGACCACCACCCGAGCGCAACCGAAGACGCACCGCAGAAGATCCTCGTCGACGAGTCGTCGCTCGAGGCGGCGCAGCACGCCATCGAGGCGATGACGGACACCGAGATCACCGCGGACTAGGTCGCAACTGCGGCTCGCGCACGGCATCAAGGTCGCCACGAAGCCGCTCCTTCCGCGCGGCCCGGCGATGCGGCGGCTGCCGCTGGGGCTCGGTCGCGGGCTCACGATGGAGATCGACTTCGACCGGGATGCCCGTTACTGGCTCGGCATCTACGAGGTCGAGCTCTCACGCCACATCCGGGCACTGTGCGCCCCCGGCTCGGCGTGCTTCGACCTCGGCTCCGCCTCGGGCTACTACGCCCTCGTCTTCGTGCATTGCGGTGCCGCTCGCGTGGTCGCCGTGGAGGCCGACTCCGAGACGTGTGCGCGTCTGCGTCGCAACGTCGCGGCGAATCCAGGGCTGGCTGAGAGGATCGAGGTTCGAGAGAGCCGGATCGCTCGGACGAGCACCGCCGGCTCGGTGTCGATCGACGAGCTCGCGTACGGTCCCGGTGGCGTCGTGCCCGATCTCGTGAAGCTCGACGTGGAGGGGAAGGAGGTGGCGGCTATCCGTGGTGCGGAGCGCCTGCTCGCCGAGCGCAAGCCGCACGTGATCGTGGAGACCCATTCCGAAGATCTCGACGCCGGCTGCCGCCGGCTGCTCGAGGATCACGACTACAGCGTCCAGGCCGTCGAGCCACGCCGCTGGTTGCCGGAAGTGCGCACTGCCTGCTTCAATCGCTGGTGCGTCGCACGCGGCGACGGTCCGTGAGCTCGAGTCCCGACTTCGGGCGCCTCGCCGACGACTATGACCGGGTTCGGCCGGTGGACGACAACTGGCGTGAGCTCTTCGAGCTCGTCGTCCGCGAAGGCGACCTCCGCGGCCGGCGCGTGCTCGACTGCGGCTGCGGCACGGGACGACTGAGCAAGGCGCTTGCAACGTCAGCCGCCTCGAAGGTCTGGGGTGTCGATCCCGAGCCGAAGATGCTGCGCGTCGCCGAGCAGAACGTTCCTCCTTCGGTCGGGCTGAAGGCGGGGCACGCGGAGCAGCTTCCGTTCCGAGGTGCCTGGTTCGAGCGGGCGGTCATGTGGCTCGTCTGCCACCTCGTCGACCGACCGGCCGCGTTTGCCGAGTTGCGGCGGGTGCTCACTCGGGAAGGCCGGCTCGTGGTCGTGACCTTCGACCCCGCGCATTTCGGTGAGTTCTGGCTCAACCGCTACTTCCCGTCGATCGAGAGGATCGACCGTGCTCGTTTTCCCGGCGGCGACGAGCTCCGGGAGCAGCTCGCGGCTGGCGGCTTCGGCGGCGTCCGCCTCCTCCGCCACTCGCAACACGCCTCGATCACGCGCGAGCAGGCACTCGAGCGCATCGAGAAGCGCCATATCTCGACGTTCGACCTGCTCTCCGACGACGAGGTTCGCGACGGCGCGAACCGCGCGGCGCAGGAACTGCCCGCGAATGTCCAATATGAAGTGGAGTGGCTCATCGCTGTAGCCGTGGTCTGATCGCCGTCGCGGGTTGTGCGGCGCTGGTGGCTGCCGCCTGGACGACGGGTGGGAACGCCGCTGCGCAAGTCGACGTCCGGGCCAAGGTGACCTGGGTGAAGCGTGACATCGAGTACCGGCGCGTTCAAGTGCGGATCACGCGGGATGGGCGTTCGTGGACCTCCGGGCGCCTTGGCACCGCGTACTTCATCCGGCCGGTCGTCCACGTGCGCGACCTCGACGCCGACGGCGAGCCGGAGGTATGGGTCGACACGTACACGGGGGGTGCGCACTGCTGCCTCGATTCGAGGTTCTTCCGCTGGGTCGCGTCACGCAGCACGTACACCTCCACGGAGCACGGCTGGCGTGACATCGGGTACCAGCGCCGGCGTCTTGACGGCGACACCCGGCCGGAGCTCGTAAGCGCCGACGCCCGCTTCGGCTATATGTTCACGGCCTTTGCCGCGTCGGCGTTCCCGATCCAGATCTGGCGCTTCGACCGCGGGCACCTGATCGACGTCACCCGCAACTATCCCGCAGAGATCGAGCGGCATGCGGACCAGCTCTGGCGTTCGTACCGGCGGTTTCGATCCGGTCGTGACGATCCGCGCGGCGTGCTCGCAGCGTGGGTCGCCGATCAGTACCTCCTCGGCCGGGGGGCCGAGGGTTGGACGACGCTCACATCGCTTGCGAGGAAGCGCGAGTTCGGCCCACGGCCCGACCTGGTCGGCTGGCCGCAGGGCGGCGCGTACTTGCGCGCGCTGCGCAGCTTCTTGAAGAAGACGGGCTACGCCAAGTAGAGTAGCCCCGACATGACCATGGTGATCTTCCGTGGCAGACCGACGCGCGCGACGCGTGGCGTCTGCCCGTCGTGCTTCTAGTCAGCATTTTCTGAGGAGCCCGCGCTTGGCGGCAACGCTGGTCGCCGATGCGGGCGTGCTGGCAACCGACGTCGTGGTGGAGATCGGTGCAGGCACGGGTCGACTGACAGTGCCCCTGTCACAGCGGGCGCGCGAGGTGCATGCGATCGAGCTCGATCCCGTCCTCGCCGCAGGATTGCGGAAACGGTTCAGCGGTCACGCGAACGTCCGCGTCATCCAGGGCGATGCCCTCTCCGTTCGCTTGCCACAAGAGGAGTTCCGTGTGGTCGGCAACCTCCCCTTCGGCTGCTCGAGCGCAATCCTGCGCCGCTTGCTCGATGACCCGTTTCTTCCGCTCGAGCGCGGCGATCTCGTCGTCGAGTGGGGCGCAGCGGTGAAACGGACCGCCTGCTGGCCGAGCACGATGCTCAATGTCACGCGAGGTGCCCTGTACGAGGCTGTGCTGGCGCGACGGCTGCCGGCCCGCTGCTTCGAACCTGCACCTCGTGTGGACGCCGGTCTCGTGAGCATCCGGCGCCGTCCCGTGCCGCTCGTGCCGGAACGTGAGTGGGCGGCGTTCCGGGCTCTGGTCACTGAAGGATTTCGAGTCGGGCCGCGGCGAGCGGCGACAGGGCGTCTACCGCGTCTGCGGTATACGCGCGTCGCACGTGACCTTGGCTTCGTGCCCACGGCGAACGCTCGCGAGCTCGATCTCCACCAATGGGTGGGGCTTCACCGAGCTGTCCGCGAGATGCGCTAGGCTCAACTCACTCACGTACCCCTTTAACCCGGTCCCGTGAGGCCGGAAAGGAGTCGAATGACGAACCCTGCGCAGGCGCCGGCGTCCGACCGAGTCCTGCTCGACGCTGACGCGATCGAACGCACTCTCCACCGCATCGCCCACGAGATCATCGAGGGCAACCCTGACCTCGAGCAGGTCGCGCTCGTAGGCATCCACACGCGCGGTGTCTGCGTGGCCCAGCGGCTCCGGGCACTGATCGGGCAGTTCGCCGGCACGGAGATCGCGCTCGGCACGCTCGACATCACGTTCTATCGCGACGACGTCCACGTCCGTGGCCGCGAGGCGCCACTTCATCCGCAGCCGGTCGTGCGCGCCACTCGCCTCGACTTTCCGCTCGAAGGGAGGACGTGCGTGCTCGTGGACGACGTCCTCTACACCGGCCGCACGATCCGCGCGGCCATCGAGGCGCTCTTCGACTACGGGCGGCCGGCCGCCGTCCGCCTCGCCGTGCTCTGCGACAGGGGGCACCGCGAGCTGCCCATCCGCCCTGACTACATCGGCAAGAACCTGCCCACGTCGCGCGGCGAGCGCGTGCAGGTGCAGCTCGTCGAAGTCGACGAGGTCGACCAGGTCGTGCTCTGCCCCGCTTCCGAGGAGGAATCGCACTGATGCCCGAGATCAGCGTCGTGCGTGACGACCTGCCGCCCAGGCAGGCCGAGCGCCGGCACCTCATATCCATCGCAGACCTCACCCGCGACGACGTCGAGCGACTGCTCGCGACTGCACGCAACTTCGAGAACGCCGTCGACCGCGAGGTCAAGAAGCTGCCGACGCTTCGCGGCCGCACGGTCGTCAACGTCTTCTACGAGTCGTCGACGCGAACGTCGTCGAGCTTCGAGCTGGCGGCGAAGCGGCTGTCCGCCGACGTCATGTCCCTCAAGGCCACGGGCTCGGCCGTCGACAAGGGGGAGTCGCTGAAAGACACGGCGCTCACGCTCGACGCGTACGGGCCCGACGTCATCGTCATCCGTCACCCGCACATCGGCGCGCCGCAGCTCGTGGCGCGCGTGACGGGCGCACACGTCGTCAACGCCGGGGACGGCAAGCACCAGCATCCGACCCAGGCGTTGCTCGACCTCTACACGATCAAGCAGGAGCTGGGTCGGATCGAGGGGCTGCACGTGGCGATCGTCGGCGACGTCCTGCACTCGCGTGTCGCCCGCTCGAACATCCAGGCGCTCGTGCTCTGCGGTGCCTCGGTGACGCTCGTCGGGCCGCCGACGCTCATGCCGCGTGGCATCGAGGCGATGGGCTGCACGGTCTCAACCGACATCGACGCGATCAGGGAGGCCGACGTCGTCTACGTCCTCCGCATGCAGCGCGAGCGGATGCTCGAGGGCGCGAACTACGTTCCGAGTCTCCGCGAGTACACCGCGCGCTGGGGCGTGACGCCTGAGCGCGTGCGGCCCGGGCAGAAGATCATGCACCCAGGGCCGATGAATCGCGGCGTCGAGATCGACCCTCGTGTCGCCGATGCGTCGGACGCGCTCATCGAGACACAGGTCCGGGCGGGCCTCGTCACCCGCATGGCCGTGCTCTACGACCTGTTGACGCACGGGCCGGCCGCCGTCCCGGCCGAGCTCGAGCTGGAGGTGGCTTCATGACGTTGCTCCACGCGAAGGACGCCGCCAGGGACAGCCTCGTCATTCGCGGCGCGCGCGTCCTCGATCCCGCCCGAGGGGTCGACGCGCTGCTCGACGTGCGGGTCGACGAAGGCGTCATCGCCCAGCTCGGCGCCGACGTCCAGGCGAACGGCCACCGCGTCGTCGATGGCACGGGCCTCGTGCTGACGCCTGCGTTCGTCGACCCGCACGTCCATCTGCGCACGCCCGGGCGGGAGGACGAGGAGACGATCGCGTCCGGGACGCAGGCTGCCGCCGCCGGCGGCTTTTGCGCCATCCTCGCCATGCCCAACACCGAGCCGGTCGTCGACTCGGCAGCCGTCCTCGGCGCGCTCATCGATCGCGCGCAGGCAGAAGCGGAAGTGTCCGTAGGCTTCCTCGCCGCGATCTCCAAGGGCTCTGAGGGCGGCGAGCTGACGGAGATGGGTGAGCTCGCCGCGGCCGGCGCTGCCGGGTTCACGGACGACGGCCGGCCAGTCGTCGCAGCCTCGCTCATGCGGCGCGCCCTGCAGTACGGTGCGGTCGCCGGTCGGACGATCGCCGTCCATTGCGAAGAGCCCTCGCTCTCGCGCTCCGGCCAGATGCACGAGGGGGCGGTCTCGGCGGAGCTCGGCTTTGCCGGCTACCCCTCCGTAGCCGAAAGCGTCATGGTCATCCGAGACGTCGCTCTCGCCGCCTACGAGGAGCGACCGGTGCACCTGCTGCACGTCTCGGCCCGCGAGTCGGTGGAGGCGGTTCGCCGTGCGCAGGCCGACGGGGTCGCGACGACCGCCGAGGTGACACCTCACCATCTCGTGCTGACGGACGATGCACTTCGCTCACTCGATCCCAACGTGAAGATGAACCCGCCTCTGCGCTCCACTGCCGACCGGCAAGCGCTCATCGAGGCCCTTCGCGACGGGACGATCAGCGCGATCGCGACCGACCACGCGCCGCACGCACGTCACGAGAAGGAGGTGCCGTTCGAGGAGGCGCCGTTCGGCGTCACCGGCCTCGAGACGGCGTTCTCCGCCCTCTACACGCACCTCGTGGAGCCCGGCATCGTTCCGCTGGCGACGCTGCTCGAGCGGATGTCCGCCGGCCCCTGCCGGATCTACGGGCTGGAGGCGCCGCGCATCGAGCCCGGCGCCGAGGCCAACCTCGTGCTGCTCGACACCGAGGCGACCTGGCGCGTGACGGAGGACGGCTTCCGCTCACGGTCGGCGAACTCGTGGCTGCTCGGCCAAGAGCTGCGGGCGAAGGTGCGGATGACGGTCGCGGCAGGCCGCATCGTATACGAGGGATGAGCGGGCTGCTGCTCGAGGACGGGGAGCTCTTCCCCGGCGAGCCCGTGGGCGCTCCAGGCCGGGCGCTGGGGGAAGCGGTGTTCGCGACGTCGATGACGGGCTACCAGGAGCTCGTCACCGATCCGAGCTACGCGGGGCAGATCCTCTGCTTCACGGCGCCCATGGTCGGCAACTACGGCGTCGCGCCGGCGCGGTCGGAGTCGGCAGCCCCACATGTACGTGCGGTGGTCATGCGCGAGGCGCGCGGGCCCGAGTGGACGGACTGGCTCGGGGAGACCGGCGTCGTCGGGCTGACGGGCGTGGACACACGAGCGCTCGTCACCCACCTGCGCGACTGCGGTGCGATGCGCGCCGGGATCAACGCGACGCTCGAGGAGGTTCGCGCGGTGCCCGAGATGGCAGGCCAGGCGCTGGCGGGCGAGGTCTCGACGGGGACGCCATACGTCTTCCACGAGGAGGGCGACGTGCGCGTCGCGGTCGTCGACTACGGCTGCAAGCGATCTATCACCGTGCGTCTCGCGGCCGCGGGGGCCGCCGTCACCGTGTACCCCCACGACGTGGATGCCGACGAGCTCGCGGCCTACGACGGGGTCGTTCTCTCCAACGGTCCGGGCGACCCCGAGCCGTTACACGCTGAGGTGGCGACCGTCTCGGACATCCTGGGACGCACGCCGGTGCTCGGCATCTGCCTCGGTCATCAGCTGATCGCGCTCGCGACTGGACACGGGACGTACAAGCTGCCGTTCGGCCATCGCGGTGCGAACCACCCGGTGCTCGAACGGGCCTCCGGACGCGTGCTCGTCACGAGCCAGAACCATGGCTTCGCCGTTCGGGAGTCTGACGAGCGCGCCGCGACCCATGTCTCCCTCTACGACGGCACGGTCGAAGGGCTCGCCTATCCCGACCTGCGGGCGCGCTCGCTCCAGTTCCATCCCGAGGCAGGACCGGGCCCGCACGACGCCCGGCCGTTGATCGAATCGTTTGTCCAGGAGCTGCGCGATGCCTCGTAGAGACGACCTCCAGACGATCTGCATCATCGGCTCGGGGCCGATCGTCATCGGCCAGGCCTGCGAGTTCGACTACGCGGGCTGTCAGGCGCTCAAGGTGCTGCGGGAGGACGGCTTTCGCACGATCGTCGTCAATTCGAACCCGGCGACGATCATGACCGACCCGGGCTTCGCGGACCGCACGTACATCGATCCGCTCGACTTGGATGCCGTGGCGGACGTCCTGGCGCGCGAGCGTCCTGACGCACTGTTGTCGACGATGGGCGGTCAGACGGCGCTCAACCTCACGCGCGAGCTCGACGAGGCGGGCGTGCTGGCCAGGTACGGCGTGGAGGTCATCGGCGCCGGGCTCGACTCCATCCGCCGCGCAGAGGACCGTCAGCTCTTCCGCGCGGCGGTGCGCTCGGTCGGCCTCCGCGTGCCCGAGTCACGCATCGTCACGACCGTCGGCGAGCTGGCTGATGTCGCGCTGCCGGCAGTCGTCAGGCCTGCCTTCACCCTCGGCGGCCACGGCGGCGGCTTCGCCTCGACCCGTGAGGAGTTGCGCCGGAGGGTGGAAGTCGGCCTCCGCGAGTCGCCGATCGGCCAGGTGCTCGTCGAGGAGTCCGTCCGCGGCTGGGACGAGTTCGAGCTCGAGGTGATGCGCGACGCCGTCGACAACGTCGTCGTCGTCTGCTCGATCGAGAACCTCGATCCCATGGGCACGCACACGGGTGACTCCGTCACGGTGGCGCCGCAGATGACGCTGTCCGACGAGGTTTTTCAGGAGCTCCGCAACGCGGCTGCGGCGGTCATTCGCGCCGTAGGCGTCGAGTGCGGCGGCTCGAACATCCAGTTCGCGCGGCAGCGCGAGAGCGGGGAGCTGCGGGTGATCGAGATGAACCCACGTGTGTCGCGCTCCTCGGCGCTCGCATCGAAGGCCACCGGCTATCCCATCGCGAAGGTGGCCGCGAAGCTTGCCGTCGGCTACACGCTCGACGAGATCCCAAACGACCTCACGCAGACGACGCCGGCGAGCTTCGAGCCGACGCTCGATTACGTCGTCGTGAAGTTCCCGCGCTTCGCCTTCGAGAAGTTCCCAGGCGCCGACCGGACGCTCGGCACACAGATGAAGTCGGTGGG
>Ga0081455_10005719_pt1 | contig 13557 bp, 9 predicted proteins | sample TabmetS3T2R1_FD_70207 | JGI IMG/M metagenome (GOLD analysis project Ga0081455, IMG submission 70207) | Tabebuia heterophylla rhizosphere microbial communities from the University of Puerto Rico - S3T2R1 | ecosystem: Host-associated > Plants > Roots > Rhizosphere ... | reverse complement strand
AAGTGCCTCCTGCCTTCTTGGCATTGTAACGGGGATGCCCCTATCACATTCGCTGTCCCCCGAGTATGTGCCCAGCCTGAAACGTTGTCAATCCATATGGCAAAGCATCTGCCATCAATGCCAAACTGCCGGCGCAGCTTTGCCATTTCCCTGTCTGTTAGGCAAAGCTCTCAGGGTACATTCATGAGTATGTATAAGGAGGTGAAGCCCTGGCATCACTGGGTGAAGAGCTGCTGATCTCAGCTGACTCGCACGTCATCGAGGAGCCGCACTGCTGGGAGAACCAGCTGCCCGCAACCTGCAAAGACCAGGCACCGGTGTTCCCCGACCGGGAGGTGGGCAGTCCCGCCTTTTCAGGCAACGCCAGCACACCAGGAGCACAGGTGGCCCAGCAGGACCACCTGCAGCTCTCACTAGAGATTCAGGGAGGCGTCCTCGAAGTCGTTGAGCTTGTTGTAGACCTGCAGGCGGTGGCGTGTCACCTCCAGGACGAATATCCTCCCCGCCGCATCGACGTTGACCGCCACTGGTCGCCGGAACCGCCACTCTGGTTCCAGATTCACTCTCCGGCGCGCCTTAAGGATGTCAGGATTCGCCTCAATATAGGTCTGCGCCCAGGGCGAAATCTGCTGCGCGTCTCCTACCAGCGAAGTAATAAAAGTCCCGTCCTGGCCAAAGATCTGCAGCCGATGGCTATCCCAGTCGGTCACGTAGACATCCCCATCGGCATCCACCGCTACGCCAGTGGGACGGTGAATCTCACCCACACTTCCCTCGGCACCACCAAAGGTGGCCAGGAATGCCCCGGTGGGTGAGAATTTTTGTATACGGCTGTTCTTCCAATCGGCGACATACACGTCGCCCTGGCTGTCCAGGCAGATCCCCCAGGGCATATCGAACTCGCCCTCGCCCCGGCCGTGCTGCCCCCACATCGTCAAAAACTGCCCGTCTTTGGTGAACTTCTGGACGCGGCTGTTGAGACTGTCCACAATGTAGAGGTTATCCTCGCGGTCGAAGGCCAGCCCCGATGGACCGCGCAGTTCGCCCTTGCCGCTGCCAGCTTTGCCCCACTTGCCGAGAAACTTCCCGTCCTTATCAAAGATGGAAATCCGTTGCAAGTATTCGTCAGCGACATACAGGTTCTCGTCCTGGTCCAGGTCAATGGATGCCGGCCAGATAAACTGCCCATCCCCAGGGCCAAAGCCGCCAAACTGACCGAGGAACTGATGGTCCGTGGTACATTTGCTAATGCGCTGGCCGAGTTCTTCCCCACCGCGATTGATGACATATAAGACACCGTTGGCACCCAGGGCAAAATCGAACGGGTCCCAGAACCCCAGGCCAGACATGCCATACATCCCAATGCAGTAACTGTGGTCAAAGACCCGCCCGGCTGCAGTCGTTGTCAGCATTGCTCCCTCCTCCCAGACGCAGTGGTTAGTGGTTAGTGATTAGTGGCTAGTAAAGGCCCGTTTTTCTCTAACCACTAACCACCAACCACGAACCACTATGTTTTAGATGAAGTCAAGCTGCTCAAAATTCCCGCCCACAATAGGGACAGGGTCCAGCCCCAACCACTTCTCCACCACGGTGGCGTAGAAACCCCGGAAGTCATAGTTGGGAGCCAGGTCACCCTGTTGCAGGTCGGCGGGCCGGAGCGATGGATACTCGCTGTACATACCGCCCTTGACGCGATTGCCGATGACAAACGCCACCCCACCGGCACCGTGGTCAGTGCCCGTGCCGTTGTCGTGCACGCGGCGGCCGAACTCGGTAAACAGCATCATGATCAGGTTGTCGCCAGCGTCATGTTCCCGCAGGTCATCGAAAAAGTTCTCGAGGGCCGTGGAGACGTCGATCCACAGCTTGTTATGCATAGGAACCTGGTTGAAGTGGGTATCGAAGCTGCCATGCGCCGTGTAGAACAGCTGCGTGCCCAGATTGGCCAGGTAGACCTGGGCGATATTGCACAAATTTTTCGCGATCGGGGTGTCGGCATACTGCACCGTTGAGGTGTATTGCTGCGGGGCAGTCTTGAGAATGTCGACCCCCTTCAGCACATCCTGCCCGGTGTGGCCCAGGTAATCCATCACCGGCCCCGTCCCAATGGCCGGCGCGTACATGCGGGCGAAGCGCTCCAGCACCCGCGTCTTCTCCTGCTCCCCGCTGATGGCCGGCACGCCGGTCAGCACCCCGTAGGACGCCAGGTCAGAGACCGACGTGACCGGCACGCCCCGCACCACCATGGCTCGGGGTAGGCCCTGGCCGAAGTTCACGCCTTTGAGGACGTTCTCCCCGGCGGGATCCAGGTCGCGGATCACCCGGCCGGCCCAGCCCTCGGTGCCGACGCTGTCCGGCTCGCAGGTATGCCAGATATCCATGGAACGGAAGTGCGAGCGCGGTGAGTTGGCGTAGCCAATGCCATGGATGATGGCCACCTTGCCCTCGTCCCAGAGCTTTTTCACCGGCCCCATGTTCGGGTGGAAGGCCAGCGTATCGTCAATGGGCAGGACCTTGTCCTCAGGGACGCCCACATTCGGCCTGTTGTCCCTGTAGAGAGGGTTCGTGTAAGGAATGACCGTGTTGAGATAATCATTCGCTCCCGTGAGCTGCAGGACCACCACCACCGGATCAGAGTTCGTCGATGCCATAGTTCATCCTCCTGGGTTGATGGGCGTCTCGCGCCCGCTGGGGTTAGGCAAACTGGTATTCTCTAGAAGCGCCGATGAGCGCCAGCATGACGCCTACACGTTGTGCGGAGGCACGGCATGCCTGCTCCGTATCCCAGCACAGGTCACCTTCCTCCTCGGCCTGCGCTAGCAGTTCACCGTGGGTCTGCTCGCTCACCTCCAGAGGGCCGAGCAGGTCGAGACAGCCGTCCACAAACGCCGCTGGCGACAGGGTGCCGCGCGCCCTGAGCCCGTCGATGATCGCCCGGATGCCAGGCAGGGACGCATCACCCAAGAACTTGGCGGCAAAATTGACCCGCCGCACCAGGGCCCCGCCATCGATCCACTCCTGGCCGGTATGCCAGCTCTCGACGCTGGGGGGATTCAGGAGCTCTTGCCCCTGGTAGTTGCACTCCCAGGCGAGGTCCTGGAAACCGAGCCTGGGGGCAGCAAAATTCCCCGCCAGGCGCACCGTCCCGATGACCAGCTCAGCCGGGCTCTTCACCCTGGCAAAGCGTGCCTGCTTGAAGAACTCCGACCGGAACAGGACGCGCAGGACCGAGCGCATGTCATAGTGGGACTCGGTATACGCCTGTACCAGAGTCTGGATGGCCTCCGGGTTCCCTGGTGGCGTAATGTTCCAGCTCGGCACCTGAGGCTCGTCAGCCACGAAGAAGTTGTACAGGTGGCGCGCCAGGAACCTGGCGGTAGCCGGCTGCTGCACGACGATGTCAATGATATCTTCGCCATTAAAGCGCCCCCGATGACCCAGGAAGGTCTTCTCACCGTCGTCGTGATCCTCGGGCTTATACGCAAAACTCCAGTAGAAACGGCCCAGGGGCAGGCGTGGGAGCTTCGGGCCGATGGTCCAGCCGGTAAAGGCGCGCGAGGCTTCCTTGATATCGTCCTCGCTGTAGTTGCCCACACCCATCGAGAACAACTCCAGCAGCTCCCGCCCCCAGTTCTCGTTGATGGCGCCGCGATGATTGCCGTTGTTGTCCAGCCAGAAGATCATTGCCGGGTTTTTGGCCAGCTCGACCAGCAGGTCGCGGAAGCTGCCCAGCCCGTGGCGGCGGAACATGGCGATCTGTTGCAGCAGCTCGGGGGGGTTGTCGATCTTCGAGTTCCCGGTCGCGAACAGCTGGTGCCAGAACAGGGCCATCTTCTCCTCAAGTGGCCGTGGTGTGTTGATCATACGGTAGACCCAGTTGGTCTGGGCCTGCACCGGGGCCAGGGGCCCTTCGAGGTTGGGGAAGTAGCGATACAGGGTATCTTCGTCTAGCTCGGGTTGACTCTCCGGGTGTAGCAACTCCTCCACCGTGGCTTCGTATCCCTTGGCCACACGGGCTTCCAGCTCGGCACGGGACGCGCCAAAGCCAGCGCGCCGCATCAGGTGGGCCATCAAGGCGATATCATGGTCTGGCATGGTTTTCTCTCCCTATAGCCACAGGTTTAGCATATGCATAAGGACGGCCTGCCGGTCGCCCTGACACGTTTACTCCTGCTCCAGGAACTCGCGCACCCAGTGCGTCATGGGCTCGCGGTCGTAGAGGTTCGCCAGGATGATAGCATTGCGGAAGCTATCACCACCGAACCAGCGCTCGTACAGCACCTGCCTGGTGGCGAAGGCGCTGCAACAGGTATCCCACGCGAGGCGGAACAGCCGCACCCGCTCCTCTGCCGAGGCCGTGTCCGTCCCCATGTAGCGGTGGATTTCGTCTGCCAGTGGGCCGTGCAGGTCGGCCTCCGTGGGCAGTGCCATGAGGCTGCTGGAACCGAGCATATGCAGAATTTCCGCCATCCTGGGGTACGACCGGATGAACTGGGCCCGGGCGATCATCAAGGGGAACTGGGCCGGACACATGACGCCCCACTGGTCGAGCCTGGCATCGGCCTCAGCGGCGCGCAGGCAGGCCTTGGTCACCTCGAGGTTTTCGATGATCTCGGCGATCATCTGCTGCACGTGCGGGGCCTGCCCGGAGCCTAGAGTCTGCACCATCAGATTGGCCAGGCCCAGCATGAACTCGGCCTTGACTACCTGCTTGGTGACCACTTGTTGGCCAGTGTGCACGTTGCGGTTGGTGGCGGTGCCCCAGTTATTGCACAGCTCCACATCGCCCAGCAGGAAGACCCGCTCCCAGGGCACCAGCACATCATCGAAGAAGACAATGGCATCCATCTCCTCGAACCGGGAGCCCAGGGGATGGTCGAAGTGCGAGCGCCCCAGGTCGAGGCTCTCCCGGCACAGAAATTTGAGGCCTGGGGTGTTGCAGGGGATGGCAAAGGCGAAAGAGTAGCGTCCTTGCGCATCCTGCGGGAGCTGGTGGTTCCTGGCCGGGTACACGGCAATCTCGTCGGCCAGCGGCCCCAGGGTGGCGAGCACGCGGGGGCCGCGCACGATGATCCCAGCACTGGTCTCGCGTACCACGCCCAGGGCTACATCCGTGCGGTCTTGTAGGGGTGTAGCCATGGGCGAGCGATTGCGTTGCATATTCACCAGGGTATGGGTGAGCACCAGATCGTTTTCCCGAATGTATTCGTAGTACCGCTCGATGTTCTGCTTGAACTCCGGGCGGTTCTGGGCGCAGTAATCACTGGTAGCGGCCATACACGCCACATTCACGTTCATGAAGTCCGGACTCCGGCCCGTCATGCCGCACGTGGCTCGCGCCCAGTGGGCCATCATAGTGTGTCGCCGCTCCAGATCCTGCGCTGTCCTGGGGACGATGAACGAGAGTCCCACCCGCTCCCCTGTGGTGGGCGACGCGTACGTCATGGCCTCCTGCAAGGCCGGGTCATGCTGCATGTCATACAGATGGGCAATGCTGCGTATGCCGTTGCGGAAGGCAGGATGGGTCGTCACGTCCTTCACCTGCTCCCCACAGATGTAGATCTCGGCGGCGCGTTCCCGCAGCCCCGTAATGTATTCCTCGCCTGTCCTGGCTGGCATGGCTTGTCCTCCCTCTTGCTCCGCACGTTTGAGTAGGATAACACGAAAATGGGCCGCAATACAGGGCAGGGTTCTGCAGTATTGGTGTGCCCAGTAAACGCATCCGACATCGTGTCTCCTACAGGCTTACTGTTTTCCCATGGCTTTGGACCATGCGTAGTTGCGGTTGCTGTAGGCTTCCTCAGGCATGAGTGACTGCACACCGCGCCTGGCCAGTTCCACCTCGAATTTCTGGCGGATGAACGGATCCTCATCCGGGTATTCGATCTGGTCTTTGGCCCGATCTTCCACCTTCTCGGCATGGCCATGGAACTGCATGGGGGGATGCAGGGCGAGATAGCGGGCGTGACTGCCGCCGACGTTAAAGTGCTGGTGAAACCACCTGTTGGGTGGGACAAAGAGACTGCATTCGTGCCACGGGACGACAATTTTTTCTTTGCCTTCTTCCCACATGACAGAATAGCCTTCCCCGGCAGGAATGATGATGGCTCGCCCAGGGCCGTGGCGGTGGGCCTTCTTGTAGGTCTGCGCCGCAAACACCGACATGTGCGCCGACACCTCGGAGTGGGGAAACTGAATGTACACGCTTCTGCCGCCGGCGCCGCGTCTGACATTCGCCTCCAGCTTGTCCCAGGCCCGCATGTCCGGGAAGAAATTGCCGTACCAGTAGACCCGTAATCCCAGCCCTGCGTCGCCCTCGGCAGCCTGCGCCATTTTGGCTTCCGAGTAGAAATCGTCCTGCTCCACGAGGGTATCCGGAGTGTGGTGGGGGTTATTAAAGAAGAAGTCGGGATCGGGCACGGCTGATAGACCAAGCGGGAGGTAGCTGTAGTGAAACAGCCGCGCGCGCCTGTCACCCTGCATGTTACTGAAGGTGTGGTGACAACCATGGGGCAGCAAAAACATGCTGTGCTGCTGCCACTCGAAGCTTTTTTTGGCGCTGCTATTGTCGTACCAGATGGTGGTGAGACCCCTGCCCGCAACTACGTACACGACTTCATCGAGGGCGAATTTGAGCGGGCGTGTGCTTTCACCGGCGGGAATTTCTGTGATGCGGCTCGAACTCACGCCCTCCGAACCCAGCAACTGGATAAAGGCGGACATGCACTGACGCTCTTCCCACCAGCCGAGTTCCGCGGTGCGCAGATCGTCGACGAAAAAGCCGGTGTGGATAGGCACGCCGGTGGATTCCATCCAGTAATCGTAGGTAAACTTCTTGCTCCACATGGCCCGTTCCGGTTTGAAGGCAGCCTGTGCCATAGCTGATTCTCCTATGCTTATCTACTGCGGCCTGATGCCGGGAAACATCAACGACTTGACCGTGACGGGAAGGACTTCGGTGATCCCCATGGGTGTACCGATGTCAATATAGTCGAGATCCCCTACGTCAATGCCATCAATGGCGATGACCTCGCGGTCCAACTTGAGTTCCTCTTTCAAGATACCGCCGAGCGCTTTGGCGACATCGACATCCAGCGCCAGGTACAGCGGACTCGTGTGGCTTGCCGAGTTTTCGCAGATGGCCGCGACTCCCTCCGCTACCTCTCTGACGGTTTTGTAGTTCAGTGGCCCGTCAAGTGACAAGGACAGGGCCAGTCCGGAGGTAAAACAGGGCAGGTCGAACTTCGCCAGCGCCTGCTGCAAAGCCTCAAGCACGGCTTGGTCTGGTTTGAGCCCTACCCGCACCACCTTGAGGCCGAACACCGGCAAGACCCGGGGATTTGAAATGTAGCTCGTCGTGCCGCTTGCCTGTACGGTGTAGGCACCGGCTCCGATCACCGTGGCCCGAATACCTTCCAGCGGCTCGCGCAGCATATGGTGCCTGGAGAGTCCTTGCAGAGCATCCCTGACGTGTTTGCCCAGGAGGGGACCGACATCGCCGTACGCAGTCCGGTCGTGGTCGTAGACGTGCTCGGAGACACCACCCGAGAAGACAAGGTGGTCAACCTGATCCAACCGGTAATGCCGGAACGGTGGCGTGAGCATGAGCTGCCTGGCGAGCGCGGACGTGGGGCCGTGTTCAATCACCTCGACAAGCACTTTAGCCATCAAAGCCGCGCCGGCCTCTTTTTGTTCTCTGGTTATTTTCTTCCCGAGTGCCACACGCGAGCTGAGTTCATGCATGAGGATGCTTCCGGCAGCCTCGATGCGTGTCACCACATCCGACTCGTCAAAGGCGATCAGCCGGGCTCCAATGTTGATCGCCGCGGTTTGCGTCACCTCCCCATGTGCAATGAGTGCGAACTTCGTCGTGCCGCCTCCCATGTCCACATTGAGGATCGTCTTGCCCTCGCTCTGCGAGAGCTCGACGGCGCCAGAACCATAGGCGGCGAGGAGCGCCTCGTGGTTGTGACCCGCCGCCGCACAGATGAATTTGCCGGCATACTGCGCAAAGTACTTGACGATCGGCTGGGCGTTCTCCTTTTTGAGGGCTTCACCGGTGATAATAACCGCTCCCGTATCGATATCGTCCGGTTGCAGCCGGGCCTCTTGATAGGCGTTGGCAATGAAGCGCTGCACCTGCTCGACGTCAATCAGGGTGCCGGAAAGATACGGGGTCAGGATGATCTTGGAACGAAACAAGACCTGTCTTTCCGTGACCTTGAAGCGCCCCGACAGCGACGCTCCCTGCCGTCGTAAGGTCAGCCGGGAGAACACCAGGTGTGAGGTCGAGGAGCCGATGTCGATGCCGACGCTCTTGAGTGAGAACATTTCCAGGCCCTCAATGTCCTCCATGAGGGTGTCCGGGCCTATGGCAGCAAACTCAGGATGTTCGTGGTCTTCATCGAGATCGTGCATGCGGCATGCCCTCTAGCGCTCCAACCACAACGCGGCGACGCAACTGCGACCAGGGGCATGGCGAGGACGCGTGTTCTGTGGTTGCATAAGTATTCCTACTTCATGTCCTGGCCTCCTCTTGCGGACTAGCGGCTCTGCACAGCGACTATGGGCGCCGGTACCACGCCATGGCCGTTCGTGCCTGGGCGTTCCTGCGGCCGCGGCACGCTGCGGCCGGGGATCTGGAAGGCGGTACGGGCCACGCCAATGTCCTCCTCGCCACGATAGGCGAGCATCGGATAATTCTTGGCCGGGTCACGGACCAGGCCTGGTGGGTCCTCGCCGCGCTGAACAGCGTTGATCGCGTCGCTCAGCATATTCCGGTAGAGGATGATGCCGCGGTCAGAGACGCCAAGGTGCTCGAGGTGGCGTGGCGCCAGCGGCCCCGGTGTGATCCAGGCCATCATGTCGGTGCCAATAACCGTGTCCAGATACAGCCGGCCGTCCTCGTGCTGCCACGGCACATCGTACACCGTGACGGTCGGCTCCTCGCCATCGTGCAGAAGGCGTGTGTTGTACATGAGGTGCCAGGTGTGCGTATCGTCAATGGGCACGCGGATCTGGAAGTTACCGCCGGACTTGCTCTTGAACGCCAGGATATTCGGGAAGAGGACCGGGTGGCCCACCAGCCAGTCAGGCGAGGTTTCGGGATCGTCGCCCTCCAGCAACCGCCGCTTGTAGATGCCGTACTCGAACACGTCGAAGGCGATCTTCACGTGCCGGGACGGCTTCATCACCGGCGGCTCACCTCTCTTCTTCGCCAGGAAATTCATGAGGTTGGCGTGCAGCCATTCGAAATGCACGGGGTCGAGTGAGTTCTCCATGCACTGCAGCCAGTTGCAGGGCAGATGTGTGACGCCGATCGACTTATGGACGCCCTCGCGCACGAACCCCTCCCAGCGCGGCAGGAGTGGCATCTTCTCCAGTGGACCCATGTAGGCCCAGACCAGACCGCCCATCTCCTCGACCGGGTAGGCCGTGATCGTAATCTTGTCTTTAAATGTGCTCGCCGGGTTTTCGGTATCGTCGTACGGCTGAGCCAGGCATTGTCCTGCCTTGTTAAAGTACCAGCCGTGGTAGGGGCAACGGATCCCGTCCTCGTCCGGTATGCCATAGGCGAGCGACGCGGAGCGGTGGGGACAGCGCTGCTGCACCAGCCCTGGCTCGCCTCTGTCGCTGCGGTACAGGGCAAGATCCTCACCCAGGATTCTCACTGTCAGGACCTTCTCGCGGTCCAGGTCTGGGATGGTCGCCACCGGGTGCCAGTACCGTCGCAGCATATTCCCCATGGGTGTTCCCGGACCGACACGGCTCAGTCTGTCGTTCTCGCGTTCCGTGAGCATCCGCTCCTCCTTCACTCATGCTTTGAAGCATGCACCTCGCCCTGGCCGACCTGGCCTGCCGCGTATGCGGTGCAGTTGTTGCCGCGCCATGTGTTATGCCATCGAGTCATTGCCGTTTGCCAGTGGGGAGTATGGGCTATAGCACAGTGGAATGCAAGATGAGGAGCGGGCCATAGGCGGACGGTAAAGCCAATGAAAAAGGTGCGTTTACTTATTTTGACTCTACGTACCGACTAGGACTAGTGATGCTTGGCAGAAGGGTAGTGTTGTAGATTTGCACTTTGGCCGTCATGCATGCCATACTGGCGTCCCACAAACCACCAATGATTGGCTTCGACGGCTGCTTCTACGATGTACGTGCTGAGTTCCAAGAGACGTTCCTATGCCCCATGGAGAGTGGTTGACCAGGCATGAGAATGATACTGCACCCCCAGCCAGCACCAAAGAAACAAACGATGGTCGGCCTTGCCACTGCGATGCTCACACCAGCGACGATCGACCCAGTGGAGGTCCGTCCCGAGGACGGGTTGCCGTGGAGGCGTCGCTGGCATCTCACGCAACCAGGCTGCTAACGGGATCCCAAAACCCTTTTTAGGACGATGTAGGAGCTGCCGTGGCAAGACACCAGCCAACGCTTTTTTGAGCAGGTACTTCCGCACCCCTTTGCGCATTTTCCAGTGGTGCGGTAAGCGCTGGGCAAACGCCACCAGGTCATTGTCTAAAAAAGGGGCACGCACTTCGAGCGCTACCATCATAGAGGCTCGATCAACTTTGGTCAAAATGTTGTCTGGGAGATAGAGGTTGGCATAAAACTCGAGCGTGCGGTCGACTATATTGGTTGCACCGCTGTCGTACCACAGTGCCATGGCCTCACTGTAGAGATCCTCGAGGTCAATCGTTTCGTGAAAGAGTTCCGCAATGGCATCAGCTTCCAGAGGGCCCAACCAGACAGGGTTCCACAGATAGGGGGGGTACGAGAGCCCTGCAAGGCTCCGGCGCAATTTGAAATCTATACTCATATTACGTGTGGAGATAGGCAGGAGGTCGATAAGCCGCCGCATGCCGCGATGGAGTACGCGCGGCACACAGGCATGATAGAGCTGCGCTGGCCGTAAGGCTTGAAACGGGTCGTACCCGGCAAAGAGCTCATCGCCTCCATCGCCACCAAGAGCCACCTTGACGTGACCGCTGGCAAACTTGCTGAGCCAATAGGTCGGGAGGATCGACGCGTCGCCACAAGGTTCGTCAAGCCGTTGGAGAAGCTCCGTAGTGAGATCCCGCACCTCCTTAAGGTGTAGCATATCCTCATGGTGACACGAGCCTACCGTCTGGGCAGCCAGCCGCGCCCACAGAGACTCGTCGAAGGACGGTTCGCGGAAACCGATTGAAAACGACGCCAGAGGACGACCTTGGAGGTGGGCCGAAGCCATAGCCAACATCGCACTTGAGTCGATACCACCGGAGAGAAAGATGCCCAAGGGGACATCACTCATCAAACGCCGTTGTACCGCTTGCGAGAGGAGTTCCAGTAGCTCCTCGGCTAGATCCTGCTCACAGCGCCGACGCATGGCCTCATCCGGCTCGACCCGATACTGCCAATACCGTTGGATGTGTAGCCGTCCTGTGTCAATATCAAATGTGAGAGAGGCAGCGGCCTGTAGCTTATAGGTATGGCAATAGAGCGCATTGGGAGCTGGGAGAAAGCCATACGCAAAGAGCTTTTGGAGTGCACGTTTGTCCAGTACCGTGTCGAGGGCACGATGCTGCATTAATGCCCTCAGTTCGGAGGCAAAGGCAAACACTCCTCGCTGGAGGCTATAGTACAGTGGCTTTTCCCCAAAACGATCACGAGCTAGAAAAAGGCGACGGCACCGGCGATCGTAAATGGCAAATGCAAACATCCCGTTGAGCCGTCTGGGTAAATCTTCTGCCCATTCTTCGTACCCGTGCACCAGTACTTCTGTGTCAGAATGATCGGTGCTGAACCGGTGCCCTGCCGCAGTCAAAGCGCGTCGGAGATCAAGATGGTTGTATATTTCCCCATTAAAGACGACGTAAACTGTGCCGTCCTCGTTCGGCATGGGCTGATGCCCACCTGCAAGATCGACAATGGAGAGCCGGCGATGCCCTAAAAAGACAGCCTGGCTCTCGTCGGCGTAATAGCCAAAGTCATCGGGGCCACGATGCACGAGAGCTGATGTCATCGCGGCTAAGTCGGTATGCGTACCAACACCGACAAATCCACATAGACCACACATTACGCCTCCGATGTGACATTGATTGTATCTCTAATCAGATAAATACTCTTTCCCTGCGACTCAAAATAAATACGCACCAGTATTTCCACCATAATGCCCATCAGAATATTCATAACGCCTGTCATAAAAGCCATCGCTGCCAATACTGGCAATGGCGTAGCAATCATAGATACGCCCCACCCCATTTTGAGCAGCACCATGACGGCTACGACAAGAAAAGCTAAGGCAAGAAACATTAAACCAATCCCACCAAAAATGTAAATGGGCTTCGTAAAGTGACTCCCCAGAAATTTCATCAGTAGGAGATCCAAAATGACCTTTGCAGTGCGCTCGATCCCATACTTGGAGGTGCCGTGCAGCCGCGGGTGGTGTTGCACGATGACTTCGCTGATACGGGCACCCTGCCATGCGGCATAAATGGGGATGAAGCGATGCATTTCCCCATACAAGCGCATGCCTTTTATGATGTCGCGACGGTATGCTTTCAAGGTGCAACCATAGTCGTGGAGATGGACCCCCGAGGTGTGCGAGATCACCCAATTCGCTATCCGACTCGGGAGATTCCGTCGCAGACTCGCATCCTGGCGGTGCTTCCGCCATCCCGAGACCACGTCATAGCCATTATCAATCTCCTGCAATAAGAGCGGGATATCCTCTGGATCGTTCTGTAAATCGCCATCCATGGGGATAATGATATCTCCACAGGCAAAGTCAATGCCGGCACACATAGCTGCAGTTTGCCCATAGTTGCGACGGAGCTGCAGCACTTTGATATGCCTATCATATTCAGCAGCTTTCATTAAAAATTTTTGGGTATTATCAGTACTTCCATCATTTATAAAAATTATTTCAAAAGTACTTCTAGAGTCTTTTAAAGATTCAATAATTCTTCTTGCTAAAATTAGAACATTTTCTTCCTCATTGTAAACTGGTATTATAATAGATAAGTGCATAATATTTATGTATAAGAAACGAGTTTTGTGTAATTAATGCTTATAGAAGATAAGCATATAAGACCATGGTGAGTCTATTAGTAACGCACCATGAATTTGTCAGGCTAAGATTTTACCAACCCACAGAAGGCTATTATGCTCATGTCTCTCGGTATTGTCAACACAATACACACTTCTGGAAGAGTTGGTCCATACACTGGCGCCGCGGCGACTTGCGGCGGACCTGCTGACCGTAGGTCGTCGTGGGAAGCTTCAGAATCCAACGCTCGTAGGCCACAGGATAGACCAGGGTGACGCGGTAATGCCGACTGAGCGCGCGCATTTTCCGGCGGATCGAAGCGAAACTGCCCGTCTGAATCTCGATGATGTGGTTGCCGCGCCGCAGGTCGACGATATAGCCATCCAGCTCTGCCTCCAGTACATCCCCCGGCCTGGCATACCAGCGCTTCAGTGCTGCATGCAGCGGTTGCTCATTGAGGAGACCAATGGTCGTCATCCGTAGTCCTTGCGTGTAGTGCATAGCAAAGTACAGCAGGGAGGTAAACG
>Ga0081455_10005718_pt1 | contig 13557 bp, 18 predicted proteins | sample TabmetS3T2R1_FD_70207 | JGI IMG/M metagenome (GOLD analysis project Ga0081455, IMG submission 70207) | Tabebuia heterophylla rhizosphere microbial communities from the University of Puerto Rico - S3T2R1 | ecosystem: Host-associated > Plants > Roots > Rhizosphere ... | reverse complement strand
TCCGTCCTCTTCGAGCAGAAGGACGGCGCCAGCCTCTTCAAAGGCTATCAGCCGGGCTTCCAGGTCAACGATTGCATCACCGTCGCGCGGAACGAGAAGCAGGACCGGCTGATCTGCATCACCGGCCATGTCGGACAGGGCCATCTGGAATCCGGCGTCGCGGAAATGGTGTTCACCCGCGACTTCTCAGGGACGATCGACGTATCCCTCAACTATTTCGTGACCGGCGAGGACGCGGTCGGCGCCTACGGCTCCAACGTCGTCGAATGCAAGGAGGCCTCGAAATATTTCGGCTTCGCAAAACTCGGCGCCGGGCCGGCGCGCGATACCGTCACCGTCGAGATCGCCCATGCCGACAAGGAGACGATTGCGACCGCGTGCGGAAAAGGCTTTCCCAAGCCGAAGGAGACGTTCGGCGAGCTTGGCACAGGCGAGGCCTATGTGCCCGAGGGTTTTGAGAAGAAGTCACGGTTCGTGATCGACCTCACCAGCAGCAAGGCGGTGCCGGAGGCGGAATTCGCAAAACAATAGGCCGCGCGGCCGCCGGCATTGAACCTGTTTGGCGCTGGCGGTGTCAGAGTAGTTTCAGAAAACTTTAAGTCCTTTTGCGGATTGATAGTGCCGCCGTGCCGTTCACAATGGATCAAGCTGCAAGGGCCGATCGAACAAGGGTAGGCGAATGACCGAGGGATCGAACCGCCAGCGCGTGCTGGACTTTCTCAACGTCCTGTACTCCGGCGATATCGACGCCGCGCTGGAGCGCTGCACCGACGACGTCGAATCCCTCGCCAACGCCCCGATCGACATCCTGCCGCATATGGGCCACCGCCGCGGCAAGGCCGAACTGCGCGAGATGTGGGATGCGGTGCGCGCCCGCTATTCCGAGCTGCGCTGCGAGGTGCCGATGCTGGTCGTCGAGGGCGACAAGGCCGCCGCCTTCATCCGCGTGTTCTTCCGCAAGAACATCAACCAGCGCATGGTGCAGTTCGACATCGCCGGCTTCTACACGCTGCGGGGCGGCAAGATCAGCCACATCAGGGAAGTCATCGATACGTTCGACCTGGTCCAGCAGTTGCTGGAGCGCGACGTCGCCGCGATCCTGACCGGCCGAAGGCCCGATCCGATTTAGCGCTCGTTTGTTATGCCGTCATTCCGGGATGGTCCGAAGGACCAGCCCCGGAATCTCGAGATTCCGGGTTCGATGCTGACGCATCGCCCCGGAAAGACTCACTACCTTTCTCGTCCACCCAATTGCACATCTACGGTGGATGCCGATGCGCTGCTCATTTACCAGGCCGCATTGAACCTGATCGCCCTGCCCGTGACACACCACAAGGCTGTTTGCGGGCAAGATGAACTTATGAAGATCGCGTTGCTGGCTTTGCTGGGCTTGGCATTGGGAACATTGGGAGGCGCGGCGCTTGGCATTGGGGCCGGCCTCGCCTGGGTCGAAATCTTCAAAACCACGAGTTTTGAAGGCTATAGCGGGATGCTGGTGTTCTTTACCTTCATGCCGGCCGGCGCCGCGATCGGCGGTATCGGCGGCGCCCTGCTGTTCGGCATCCTCGCCATTCGCGACGCCGAGATCGCCATCGAGCGCCGCCGCGACCGCTGATTCCGGCCGTAACAGCCGCATTTGTGCAATGCAAAAGCGACAGTTGTGTTTACGCCGAGCTGCTCTATTTCTCGCTGCAACAGTAAATGTCGGCATGGCCGCCCGGCGTCGATGAAGACGCCCGGTTTGGGGCGCGACTGCCGTTTTTTGAATCCAGCTTTCAAGGACTGCATGAAATGACAGAGCATAGTCTCTGGCGTTTTTCACGCGCGTTGCATCGCGCGGTCAACGAACGCCAGCCCGCCGACGTCGAAGCCCTGCTCGACGAGGACGTCGAGTGGTCGATCTACGGCCCGATCGACCTGTACCCGTTCTTCGGTTCGCGCCGCGGCAAGTCGGCCGTGATGGATGTGATCCGGCAGATCGCGGATAATTTCCGCGTCCACCGCTTCGACCGCGAATCGATCATGCTGGGCGTGGACTCGGCTTCCTCGATGATGCGCTATTCGCTGACGGCGCTGGATTCGAACAAGCCGATCAGCCTGCGCATCGCCCATTTCGCGCAGTTCAAGGCCGGCCGCCTCACCAACTTCCGCGTGCTGGTCGACACGTTCGATCTGGTCGAGCAGACCGTCGGCTATCCGATCAACCTGCCGCGAATGGCGGTTTAGTCGGGTCTTTCGCTGCACCCGCCATAATTTCGCAACAGAGCGAACGCATTCTAGGCGCGACTTGGAATGCGGGCGGGCAATGATTCCGAAAATGCGATTTGGCTGGGCGCGGCTGCCATTGCTGGTGGCCGGCGTAAGTTTGGCTACGATGCTGACGGCAGCGGCGCAAACGCCGCCGGCGAACGACGAACCGGAGACGCAGGAGGCCGAAGAGACCGAGGCGGCTCCCAGCGTCAACGACGTCGACATCATGAAGGACATCGACGTCGACAAGCTCGACTGGAGTCAACTCAACGTCGATGCGTCGACCCTGATGGACTTGATGGCGAAGGGAGGCAGCTCGTCGAAGGGCGCTGCCAGCGCCGACGCTTCCTGGTCCGCCAATGAGAGGGCGAACGGCACCTCCGCTGTGTCGGTCAAGCAATCGATCTCGCCGTTCTGGGATACGCGCATCGGCGCCGACATGACCGTCGCCCGGCAAGGCACCGCGACCACATCCGAGCAGCTCTCCGAAAAGCTCGCCAATGGCGGCAGCCTGCCGCAATCGTCCGGCACCGCATGGGCCGCGATCACGGCTCCCGGCGTCGCTTCGATCTGGGACAAGACCGCGGTCGAAGCCCGCGTCGATCCCGGATCCGAGCAGAGCAAGCTCGGCACCTCCCTGAGCAAGTCGCTACCGATCAGCGAGCAATATTCGCTGACGCTGCGAAACGACTACAACCTGATCCAGCAGGGCATCGTGCCGGTGCCCGGCATCGTCAGCCATCCCTCCCGCAGCTACGAGACCGACCAGTCGGCACGGCTCAGCATTGCCGATACCGGCACCAGCTTCCTCGCCGGCCAGACCCTGTCGACCTCCGACGACAAGTGGCTGCGCAAGGTCGGCGCCGAGCAGAAGCTGTTCGACGGCGTCACCATCTCCGGCTCGATCGGCGAAACGCCCTCCGGCGTCGCCAGCAAGAGCCTCAGCGCGGGCTTCAAACGGAGCTGGTAAGGGGCGAAATCGCCCGATTTGGCGAGGGTTTTCAGCCCCTTAAGGTTAACGCCGGAGAATGAACGACCATTGCCGCAGAATGGCCCAGATGCGGTCAAAATCGGCGGGACAGATGAGGCCCGCTCCACTTCGTCGTGCGGGGGACTGTCCGCGCTCGCCTGAAAGCGAAACAGAGGAATAGCCGATGAACGCCACCAATCGACCCGAACAGGTTGAAGCAAACACGGAGGTCGACAACGATCTCGCCGCCGTCTCCGAAGTAGAGGCCGGCATCCGTGATTTCGTTCGCAACGATATCGCCTATCTGCGCCGCCCCGCAGTCGCTCCGGACACCGCGCCGCTCGACGCCAATGCAGAAGCGACCGTCAACAACGTCAATTCGCTGATCCAGCGCGTCGCCGGCACCTCGCTGGCTGAAATCGAAAAGCTGATTTCCGAACTCGAAAGCCTGCGCGACCTCTTGCATGCCGAAGGCCAGCGCGTTCAGCGCGAGATCTCGGGCTATGCGCAGCTCAGCCAGGCGGCGATGAAGTCGACGCGCATGATCGCCGACAACGTCACGCAGTGGAAGCGCGCTGCCGACGGCCTGCGCAACGCCTGATCTGATCGTTGCAAAAATCTAACACTCCGCCGTGTTCCGTAATGGAGCGCGGCGGTTTTGTTTGGCTGTGCTCGATCTGAACTTTATAAATCGGTCGCGTCCAAGGACGGATGTCGTCACGTGGCGACAGGCACCTTTTGTGGGACACACCGGCGATGCAAAACGTTCAGCCAGACAACGTGGATTCAATGCCGTTGCGGCAATCGTCCCATAGCATGGGCACGCTCGTGATCCGCTTCGTCGGGCTGCTGACGCTCGCGGTCGTGGCAATGACGCTGATCTGGAGCCGCTGAACTTTCTTCAGCGCTCGCTAACGATCCGATCCTGCAATTACTGACGCGCGAACGAGGTTTCCTCGATCGTGTAGACGCCGTCGGCGTAGGACTTCACCACCATGGTGGCGGTCAGCATCACCGCCATCGTGACGGTTGCGAAGACAAAGCCGACGAGTTTCAGGCTGCTGCGATCTGCCATGGGTTCATCCCCTCGGTACTTCCCCTATGACGCTTATGGCAGGCAGAAAGTTCAAAATGCGTTAGCAAAAAATCCGTTGCGCGGAGTCATGGATTACGAAGCCCTAACGGAACAATTCGCTAACCATGCGCCGGGCTATGATTAACCACCCCGCCGCGGCACGAAGGCCGTGGCAAGGAACGAGAACACGACTTCGCCGCGCTGGTTGATGCCGGTATTGCGGGCCTGGAGGATGCCCCATTGGGGACGCTTCTCCGAGGTTCGCTTGGTCTCGACCTGGTTGGAAAAGCTGATGGTATCGCCGGCCAACACCGGCCTGATCCAGCGCAGTTCACGAAACCCCGGAGACGGCCCCCATACCGCAACCTTCTCGCCGCGCGCGGCGGCCTCCGCCGACAGCCGCTTGCCGTCGGCGACCAAAAGCTTCATGCACACTGCCGCGACGTGCCAGCCCGATGCCGCGAGACCCCCGAACAGGGAGTTGCGTCCCTCCTCCTCATCGAGGTGAAAGCGCTGCGGATCGAACTGCGCGGCAAACCGCTTGATGTCTTCGGCGGCAAAAGTAAACGAGCCGAACTCGCGCCGGGCGCCGATCTCGATGTCCTCGAAGAAACGCATCGCTACGCCGCTCCCGCCTCGAGGCGCCGGCGCACGATGATCGGCGACTCCATCTCGCACAGCACAACGCCTGCCGCGTTGCGGATCGTGCCCTTGAAGGTCACGATGCCGGTCTCGGGGCGGCTCTTCGAAATCCTGGCCTCGGCGACGTCGACATCCAGCGTCAGGTCGTCGCCCGGACGCAGCGGCGCCAGCCAGCGCATTTCGTTGACGCCGGGCGAGCCGAGCGAGGCGGTGCGGCCGATGAAGCCGTCGAACAGCATTCGCATCATCAGCGAGCCGAGATGCCAGCCTGAGCCGGACAGGCCCTTGAGCATCGAGGCCTTGGCCGCCTCTTCGTCCAGATGCATCGGCTGCGGGTCGTATTCGGCGGCGAAGGCCAAAATCTCCTCGCGCGTGACATGGCGTGGTCCGAACGTGCCGAAATGGCCGGGCTTGAAATCTTCGAAGGTCAGCGTGGTCATGGATGTGGGAATTGAGGATAGCTATGGGCAAGCCCGAATGTGGCCGTTATTTGCAGCAATCTCAACCCGCCCACTCGCATGGCTCGTTCGCCGGGAGAGAGTGCCGCCTGCGGCGCTCGCCCCTGACTTGCCCGAAGCAATTTTCGGGGTTAGCCCTGTGTTATCTGGGGACCAGGTTATTTGACTCGCCGGGGAGGGCCACCGATGTTCGATTTTCAGGACCTGTTTCAGTGGGACCGTTTCATTACGCCCACGATCATCAAGACTTTTTACTGGCTGGTCATCGGCTTGATCGTGCTGTTCGGCCTGTCCGGAATCTTTTCGGCGCTTGCCGCGATGGCGATCAGTCCGTTCGCCGGATTCATCCTGCTGCTGTCCTCGATCGCCGGCGTCGTGGTCGGCGTGGTGTTTTCCCGCATCGCCGCTGAATTCATCCTGATCGTCTTCCGTATCAACGAGCATCTCGGCGCAATCCGCGATCAGGGCGGGATGCGGTAATCACGCTGCAATCGTAGGGTGGGCAAAGGCGCTTTGCGCCGTGCCCACCGTCTTTCCCCGATCGCGAGAAATGGTGGGCACGCTGCGCTTTGCCCTCCCTACGGATCGGAGGGCCCGCATCCGCGGCACCCAATATCTCAGTTATTGAACCTGAAATGCATCACGTCGCCGTCGGCGACGACATATTCCTTGCCTTCCAGCCGCAGCTTGCCGGCATCGCGGGCGCCGGCTTCGCCGCTCAGCGCGACATAGTCGGGATAGGCAATGGTCTCGGCCCGGATAAAGCCCTTTTCGAAATCGGTATGGATGACGCCGGCCGCCGCAGGCGCCTTGGTGCCGCGGTGGATGGTCCAGGCACGGGCTTCCTTCGGGCCGACGGTGAAATAGGTGATGAGGTCGAGCAGCTGATAGCCGGCGCGGATCAGGCGGTCGAGGCCGGCCTCTTCCAGCCCGAGCGTATCGAGAAATTCGGTGCGCTCCTCGCGTGACAGGGTCGCGATCTCGGATTCGATCTTGGCCGAGATCACGACCGCGACAGCGCCTTCCTTCTTGGCGTGCTCGAATACCTGCTTCGAAAAGCTGTTGCCTTCCTTGGCCGAGCCTTCCTCGACGTTGCAGACGTAGAGCACCGGCTTGGAGGTCAACAGACCGAGCATGCCGAACGCGCGCTCTTCCTCCGGCTTACGTTCGAGAAAGCGTGCGGGCTTGCCGTCGCGCAAAAGCACCAGGGCGCGATTGACGAGATCGAGCGCTTCCTTGGCGTCCTTGTCGTTGCCCTTGGCCTTCTTGGTGAGATTGTCGACGCGCTTTTCCAGGCTGTCGAGGTCGGCGAGCATCAGTTCGGTTTCGATGGTCTCGATATCGGCCAGCGGCGCGATCTTGCCTTCGACATGGGTGATGTCGGAATCCTCAAAGCACCGCACCACGTGAGCGACCGCGTCGACCTCGCGGATGGTGGCGAGAAACTGGTTGCCGAGGCCTTCGCCCTTGGAGGCGCCGCGCACCAGACCGGCGATATCGACGAAGGTCAGCCGCGTCGGGATGATCTGCGCGGACTTGGCGATATCAGAGAGCTTGTCGAGCCGGGGATCCGGCACCGCGACCTCGCCGACATTCGGCTCGATGGTGCAGAACGGATAATTGGCCGCCTGCGCCGCAGCCGTCTCGGTCAGCGCGTTGAACAGCGTCGACTTGCCGACATTGGGCAGGCCGACGATACCGCATTTGAATCCCATCGTGTCCTCAAAACCATTCTGTCGTCATGGCCGGGCTTGTCCCGGCGTGACGGTTGCGAGATCAAGCCGGCTTGTCTCCGCCGCCTTCCTTCTCGAAAAATCCCTTGGCCTGCAGCGCCAGATGCACCTTGTTCGCGAACGAGGAGTCGTGCCCTGCCGCCAGCAAGCCGGCATTGTCGGCCACCGCCGCGCACAAGGCTTCCACCCAGGCCCGGTCGCTCTTCGCAAAGTCCGACAACACGTGGCTGTGCACCATTTCCTTGATGCCGGGATGACCGATCCCGAGCCGCACCCGGCGATAGTCGTTGCCGATATGCGAGGAGATCGAGCGCAGCCCGTTGTGGCCGGCGATACCGCCGCCGACCTTGACGCGCACTTTCGCCGGCGGCAGTTCGAGTTCGTCCTGAAACACGGTGACGTCGGAGGCGCCGAGCTTGAAGAAGTTCGCCGCTTCCTGAACCGCGCGCCCGGACTCGTTCATGTAGGTGGTCGGCCGAAGCAGAACGACCTTCTCGCGATCGAGCGTGCCTTCGGAAGTCTCGCCCTGAAAACGGCGGCGCCACGGTGCGAAACCGTGACGCCGCGCAATTTCATCGACGGCCATGAAGCCGATGTTGTGCCGGTTGTTCGCGTATTTCGAACCGGGGTTACCGAGACCGACAAACAGGCGCATGGCGCGGCATCCCTGCCGCTGCTTACTTCTTCTTGTCGCCGCCCGCCGGCGCCTTGGCGGCCGCCGCCGGAGCTGCAGCACCTGCCGCAGGCGCGGCAGCAGCGGCCGGAGCGGCACCCGCCGCCGGAGCAGCAGTGCCTGCAGCCGCGGCAGCCGCCGCAGCCTTCTGTTCTTCGGCGTAGCCGGACGGCGGCACGATGGTGACGAGCGTCGCGTCCTCACGCGACAGCGCCTTCACGCCGGCCGGCAGCTTGATGTCGGAGAGATGCAGCGAGTAGCTGATTTCCAGCGCGCCAACGTCGGCTTCGAGGTACTGCGGGATGTTATCGACCGAGCACTCGAGATCGACGGTATGGGTGACGATGTTGACCGTGCCGCCGCGCTTGACGCCGGGCGAGGTTTCGCCGTTGACGACGTGCAAGGGAACGCTGACGCGGATGGTGGCGCCTTCGCCCAGCCGCAGGAAGTCGACATGGAGCGGGAAGTCCTTCACCGGATCGAGGTGGAAGTCGCGCGGAATCACGCGGTGCTTCTTGCCCTCGAGATCGATGTCGAACAGCGTGGTCAGGAACCGGCCGGCCAGGATGCGCTGGCGCAGTTCCTTGTCATCGACCGAAATGGTCACGGGGGGCTGGTTGTTGCCGTAGATCACTCCGGGCACTCTCCCGGCGCGACGCTCTGCCCGGGCGGCCCCCTTGCCGCTCTGCGGACGCGCGGTCGCCTTCAATTCCTTGACGGTCGCCATCGTGTTAAGTCCTTGTTTTCTAAAAAGTTAAAGGCCGCATCGCGGCCCGTTGGCGTCCTACAGCAAGCCTCCAGGGGTGCGGGGGCTGCGGACGTGGCGGGCTTTTAGCCCCAAAGGGGCGAAATGACAAGGAAATGAAGGGATTTTTCTGCGGCTTTAGGGGCCGATGAAGGCCCCAAAAGCCGTCATGCCCGGCCTTGGACCGGGCATCCACGTTCTTGCCGCCGCGACGAAGAGCGTGGATGGCCGGGAATGTAGCCGGCCATGACGATGGGTGATGAAATCCCCTACCCGTCCGCCTTCGTGGTGCCGGCATCCGGGGCGGCCGGCGAAATGCCGAGCTTGGCTTCCAGGGCTGCGATCCGGCTCTTGAGCGCCTCGTTTTCCTCGCGCGCCAAGCGGGCCATGTCCTTGACCGCGTCGAACTCCTCGCGCTTGACGAGATCGAGGTCGCGCAGGATGCGTTCGGCCTGGTTGCGCATGACCGTATCGACCTCGCGCTTGACGCCCTGAGCGGCGCCGGCGGCGTCGTTCATCAAACGGCCGATCTCGTCGAAAAACCGATTGCTGGTCTGGGTCATCTCAAAACGCTCCGGTCGCTGCAAATTGATCGTCACAAGACAATGGCAATCCCGGGAGAAACGTTCAAGAGCGCGGTTCAGGGCCCGTCGTGACCGCTGCTCGCCTTGTCATGCTGCGGTTTCCTTGCAATCGTATCCAACATCCAGCCAGCCCCCAGAATCACAAAGCAAAAAGAAGCGCCCATGATCGACCAGCAGATCGATATTGCGACCAAGGACGGCAAGACCACGACCTTCATCACCCATCCCGAGCGCGGCGGACCCTTCCCGGTCATCATCTTCTACATGGATGCGCCGGCGATCCGCGAGGAATTGCGCGACATGGCGCGTCGCCTCGGCACCTCGGGCTATTACGTGATGCTGCCAAACCTGTATTACCGTTCGGGCGTCATGGAGCTGGGGCCGATCCCGCCGGATCCGGAGGCGCCCGAGCGCAAGCGGATGTTCGGCTTCATGAACTCCATCAACATTCCCATGGTGATGGACGACACCAAGGCCCTGCTCGCTTATGCAGAGACTCAGCCTGCGGCAAACACGAAGATCGTCGGCACCGTCGGCTACTGCATGAGCGGCCGTTATGCCGTCAACGCGGCGACGCAGTTTCCGGATCGCGTGAAGGCGGCGGCTTCCATCTACGGCACGCATCTGGCGACCGACCAGGCCGACAGCCCGCATCTGGCTGCATCGAAGACCAAGGCTGAATTGTATTTCGCCTGCGCCGAGACCGACATCTACGCGCCGCAGGAAATCATCGACAAGCTGAAGCAGGCGATGCAGGGAACCAAGAACGAGGTCGAGATCTTTCCCGATACCCATCACGGCTTCGCTTTCCCGAAGCGGCCGGTCTATCACCGCGACGCCGCCGAGCGGCACTGGGAGCGGCTGTTGGCGCTGTATCACCGCAACCTCGCGCAGTAGACCGCCGCCCGATGTCCTTCCTCACCATCGCCTTTCCGGAAATCGATCCGGTCGCCATTTCGATCGGACCGTTCGCGATCCGATGGTATGCGCTGGCCTATATCTGCGGCATCGTGCTCGGATGGATCTATGCGCGCGTGCTGATCAGAAGCGAGAAATTGTGGGGCGGGCCGGCGCCGATCGCGCCGGTGCAACTCGACGACTTCATTCTCTGGGTCACGCTCGGCATCATCATCGGCGGCCGCACCGGCTACGTGCTGTTCTATAACCCGGCCTTCTTCATCCAGAATCCTGCCGCCATTCTCAAACTATGGGAAGGCGGCATGTCCTTCCATGGCGGGTTTCTCGGCTGCGTCGCGGCAGTGATGCTGTTTGCGATCAAGAACAACATCTCCATCCTGTCGCTTGGCGACATCACGACCGCCGTCGCTCCGATCGGAATATTCCTCGGGCGGCTCGCCAACTTCATCAAGGGCGAGTTGTGGGGACGGCCGGCGGATGCCAGCGTGCCCTGGGCCATGGTGTTTCCCGATGGCGGGCCGCTGCCGCGTCACCCGAGCCAGCTCTACGAGGCCGGGCTCGAGGGCATCCTGCTGTTTGCGGTTCTGGCTGTCATGGTCCGGATGGGCGCGCTGAAGCGGCCGGGCCTGATCCTCGGCAGCTTCATTGCAATCTACGCGCTTGCGCGCATTGCGAGCGAGTTTTTCCGCGAACCCGATCCCCAGCTCGGATTTTTGTGGGGCGGGCTGACCATGGGTATGCTGTTATCGGTGCCGATGGTCATTGTCGGGGGCATCCTGATCATGGTGGCATGGCGCCGCGGAACGCCGCAGCATATAGAGAAGTCGATTTAAGGCAGGCCGTGACCGAACTTTCACCGTTGCAGGCGGAGATCCACAAGCTGATCCGATCGTCAGGACCGATGCCGGTCTGGCGGTACATGGAGCTGTGCCTGATGCATCCCGAGCACGGCTATTACGTGTCGCGCGATCCACTGGGCCGCGAGGGCGATTTCACCACCGCGCCCGAAGTCAGCCAGATGTTCGGCGAACTGCTCGGCTTATGGGCGGCCTCGGTCTGGAAGGCGATCGGCTCGCCGCCTGCGCTGCGGCTGGTCGAGCTTGGTCCCGGCCGCGGCACCATGATGGCGGACGTGCTGCGCGCGGTCCGGGTGCTGCCGCCGCTCTATCAATCGCTCCACGTCGACCTCGTCGAGGTCAATCCGGTGCTGCGCGAGAAGCAGCGGGAGACGCTATCCGGCGTGCGCAACATCACCTGGCATGACAACATCGACGACGTGCCCGAGGGTCCCGCGGTCATCCTCGCCAACGAATATTTCGACGTGCTGCCGATCCATCAGGTGGTGAAGCGCGAGACCGGCTGGCACGAGCGCGTCGTCGAGCTCGACGCCGATGGCAAGCTGATATTCGCAGCTGCGGACGATCCGATACCGCGCTTTGAGGTGCTGCTGCCGCCGCTGGTGCGCGTGGCTCCGATCGGCGCCGTGTTCGAATGGCGGCCGGACCACGAGATGATGAAGATCGCGACGCGGGTGCGCGACCAGGACGGCGCGGCGCTGATCATCGATTACGGCCATGTGCGCAGCGACGCCGGGGATACTTTCCAGGCGATCGCCCGCCACAGCTTTGCCGACCCCCTGAAAAATCCGGGACAGGCCGACGTCACCGCCCATGTCGATTTCCAGGCGCTGGCGCGCGCGGCGGAAGACGTCGGTGCGCGCGTTCACGGCCCGGCGACGCAGGGTGACTTCCTCAAGCGGCTCGGCATCGAGACCCGGGCCGTCACGCTGATGGGAAAAACCACCGCGGAAGTTTCCGCCGATATTTCCGCTGCGCTGAAGCGCCTGACCGACAGTGGCCGCGGCGGCATGGGATCGATGTTCAAGGTGCTTGCGGTCACCGAGCCCAATCTCACCTCGGTCGCAGGTCTCAGCGACGAACCGCCGGCGCCCGGAGAAGAAACGGAATGACGTTCGGATCATCTCTGCTCGCTGCCATTCCGGGGCTGCGCCACGCCTTCTTCACCCGCGAGGGCGGGGTATCGAGCGGAATTTATGAGGGCCTCAATGGCGGTCTCGGCTCGAACGACGATCCGGCTCATGTCGCGGAAAATCGCCGTCGGATGGCCGAGCAGATGGGCGTTGCGCCCGAGCGCCTCCTCAGCGCGCACCAGATCCACTCGCCCGATGTCGTGGTGGCGACCGGACCATGGCAAGGCGACAAGCCGCGCGCCGACGCGCTCGTCACCCGCACCGAAGGCATCGCGATCGGCGTTACCGCCGCGGATTGCGGGCCGATCCTGTTTGCCGACGCCAGCGCGCGCGTGATCGGCGCGGCCCATGCCGGCTGGAAGGGCGCGCTGACCGGCGTGCTGGAATCCACCATCGAGGCGATGGAAAAGCTCGGCGCCGACCGCTCCGGCATCGTCGCCGCCATCGGCCCGCTGATCCGCCAGCAGTCCTATGAAGTCGGCAGCGAATTCGTCGAGCGCTTCATGGATGCCGACGCGGAGAACGGCGTGTTCTTCATCCCCTCGGTTCGATCGGGCCATGCCATGTTCGATCTCGCCGGCTTCATCCGCATGCGGCTGGAGAATGCCGGCATCCTGATGATCGACGACATCGGCGTCGACACCTATTCCGACGAGCGCTTCTACAGCTACCGCCGCTCGGTGCACCGCAAGGAGCCGGACTACGGCCGCCACGTCCACGCGATCGCGCTGGCCGCAGAGTAATCTTCTATTTCACCTGCAACACGACCTTGCCGCGCGCACGGCCTGCTTCGAGATAGGTCAGCGCATCGGGCAACTGCTCGAAGGCAAATTCGCGATCGATCACCGGCTTGATCGCGCCGCTCTCGACGAGCCCGGCGATCTCGCGCAACTGATCGCCGCTCGGCTCGGTGAAAAACCAGCAATAGGTCGCGCCGGCCTGAGTACTCGCAGCATAGACCTTTCGGCTCATCAGCCAGACCGCGGCGCGGACCAGCCAGCCCGCGCCTTCGCGGCGGGCGAAATCGCGGTCGGGCGGACCGCTCAGCGAAATCACGGCGCCGCCCCGCTTCACCACCTTGAAGGCGTCGATTGTGAACGCGCCGCCGAGCGTGTCGTAGACGATGTCGTAGCCGCCGCCCGCATCGAGATAGTTTTCGCGGTCATAGGCAATGACCCTGTCGGCGCCGAGCGATTTGACGAAATCGGCATTCTTCGAACTCGTGGTCGTGGTGACCTCAAGGCCGAGATGCCTGGCATATTGGACCGCGAACGTGCCGATGCCGCCGGCGCCGGCGTGGATCAGGATGCGCTGGCCGGGACGCGCCTTGACACGCGCAAATCCCTGCAGCGTCGTCAGCCCCACCAGCGGCAGCGCCGCGGCTTGTGCATGCGAGATGGCCGCCGGCTTCCGGGCTACGAATTTTTCCGGCAGCGCGATCTTTTCGGCAAAGGTGCCGATGGTCTCGCGCGAGGCGCGCACATAGACCGCATCGACCGGCTTGAAGCTGACAGCACGC
>Ga0081455_10005717_pt1 | contig 13557 bp, 17 predicted proteins | sample TabmetS3T2R1_FD_70207 | JGI IMG/M metagenome (GOLD analysis project Ga0081455, IMG submission 70207) | Tabebuia heterophylla rhizosphere microbial communities from the University of Puerto Rico - S3T2R1 | ecosystem: Host-associated > Plants > Roots > Rhizosphere ... | reverse complement strand
GGTCAAGGAGTACGAGCAGCAGTACCAGGACGGCCTGATCACCTCGGGCGAGAAGTACAACAAGGTGGTCGACGCCTGGTCGCGCTGCTCGGATCGCGTGGCCGAGGAGATGATGAAGGGCATCTCGACGCCCAAGCCCGGACGGCCGGTCAACTCGGTGTGGATGATGGCGCACTCCGGTGCGCGCGGCTCGACCACGCAGATGAAGCAGCTCGCCGGCATGCGCGGCCTGATGACCAAGCCCTCTGGCGAGATCATCGAGACGCCGATCATCTCCAACTTCAAGGAAGGCCTGAGCGTGCTGGAGTACTTCAACTCCACCCACGGCGCGCGCAAGGGCTTGGCCGATACCGCGCTCAAGACCGCCAACTCGGGCTACCTGACGCGGCGCCTGGTCGACGTGGCCCAGGACTGCATCATCTTCGAGGAGGATTGCGGCACCGAGCGTGGGCTCACGATGCGCGCCGTCGTCGACGGCGGTGACGTGATCGAGCCCTTGAGCGAGCGTGTGCTGGGCCGCACCGCGCTCGACGACATCGTCGATCCGCTGAACGGTACGGTGATCTCCAAGGCCGGAGAGCTGATCGATGAGGTTGCGGTCGAGCAGATCGACAAGGCCGGCATCGAGGAGATTCGCATCCGCTCGGTGCTGACCTGTGACACCAAGATGGGCGTCTGCGGCAAGTGCTACGGCCGTGACCTGGCACGCGGCACGCCGGTCAATATCGGCGAGGCGGTCGGCGTCATCGCCGCGCAGTCGATCGGCGAGCCGGGCACCCAGCTCACCATGCGTACCTTCCACATCGGCGGCGCGGCTCAGCGCGGCGCCGAGCAGTCGAGCATCGAGGCGAGCCACGACGGCCACATCCAGGTGCGCAACCGCAACGTCGTCATCAACAGCCAGGGTGTGCCGGTCGTGATGGGCCGCAACACCGAGATCGTGCTGATCGACGGCGCCCAGCGCGAGCGCGCCAAGCACCGCGTGCCCTACGGCGCGCGCCTGCTGGTCGACAACGAAACGCCGGTGGCCAAGGGCCAGAAGCTGGCGGAGTGGGATCCCTACACCCTGCCGATCATCACCGAGAAGGCGGGCAAGGCGGTCTATGTCGACCTGGTCGAGGGCGTCTCGATGCGCGAGGTGATCGACGAATCGACCGGCATCTCCAACCGTGTCGTCGTCGATTGGAAGGGCCAGCCGCGCGGCGGGGACCTGCGTCCGCGCATCGCCATCCACGACGCCGAGGGCAACCCGATCCTGCTGGCCAACGGCCAGGAGGCCCGCTACCTGCTGTCGATCGACTCCGTGCTTTCGGTCGAGAACGGCCAGGAAGTGCACGCCGGCGACATCCTGGCGCGTATCCCGCGCGAGGGCGGCAAGAACCGCGACATCACGGGCGGTCTGCCGCGCGTGGCCGAGCTGTTCGAGGCGCGCAAGCCCAAGGATTTCGCCATCATCTGCGACATCGCGGGCCGCATCGAGTTCGGCAAGGACTACAAGAGCAAGCGTCGCATCCTGATCGTGCCGGAAGGCGAGGAGGGTGCGGAGCCCGTCGAGTACCTGATCCCCAAGGGCAAGCGTATCGCCGTCCAGGAAGGCGACTACGTGGAGCGCGGCGATCTTCTGATCGACGGCAACCCGGTTCCGCACGACATCCTGCGCGTGCTGGGAATCGAGAAGCTGGCCGAGTATCTCGTCAACGAGATCCAGGAGGTCTATCGCCTGCAGGGCGTGAAGATCAACGACAAGCACATCGAGACGATCGCACGTCAGATGCTGCAGAAGGTCGAGATCACCGACGCCGGCGATTCGACCTTCCTGATCGGCGAGCAGGTCGACAAGCAGGAGTTCGATCACGAGAACGCCAAGCTTGCGACCGAGAGCCTGAGGCCCGCCAAGGCTGACCCGGTGCTGCTCGGCATCACCAAGGCGAGCCTGCAGACGAAGTCGTTCATCTCGGCGGCGTCGTTCCAGGAGACCACGCGCGTGCTCACCGAGGCGGCCGTCTCCGGTCGCGTCGACACGCTGCAGGGTCTCAAGGAGAACGTCATCGTCGGCCGTCTCATCCCGGCCGGCACAGGCGGGGTGGTCAATCGGATGAAGGCCATCGCCGCCCAGCGCGACCGTGCCATCCTGGCTTCGGGCAGCGAACGTGAAAGCGAGCGCGAAAGCGAAGGCCAGCAGCCGGTGCCGACGCTGCCGCAGGAGCACGCGGCCGACGACTGATGAAGCGTCGCGGCCGTCACGGCCGCGAGCGAGTGTCGGCAACGCCAGAACGGCAAAGGCCGTCGTCGCAAGACGACGGCCTTTTCTTCGGGCCGGCCAAGCGGCCCTGGAAAAGTTGTGCAGCGGCTTTCTTCATCAGGGATGGCGGGTCATCCAATCGTCGCGCCCGAGCTGCCAGACCATCTGTGAAGTTTCGCCGCCGACGAAATTGTGCAGGCGCAGGTCGACCAGTCGGGCACCCTGCTTCTCCTTGATGCGGCGCGACGCGGTGTTGCCCTGTGCATTGCTGACCCACAGATGCGGCCAACCGAGCTCGCGGAAGGCGTAGTCCGTCACCCGATCGGCCGCCTCGCTCATCAGGCCACGGCCATGAAACTCCGGATCAAGCCAGAAACCGCGCTGATCGCAGCTGAGGCCGTCGTCCGGCCACAGGCTGATGGCTCCGATCAGGTCAGCCGGACCGGTCTTCGGCACGATCGCCCAATGGGATTTGTCACCGCGCGCCATCTCCTCGAGGCACGTCGCCACGTAGGTCGAGGCACCGTCAGGCGGATAGGGCCAGGGCACCTTGATGTCGAGCCACTGGACGATTTCCCAGCGCGGGAAACGTCTTTGGATCACCGGCGCATCCTTGCTGCGCAGGGGACGCAGGACGAGGTGCGACGTCTGGAGTATCGGCGTCGGCGGCATCTTGGGGGGTGACATCTCGGGTCTCGCTTCCGTTGCCGGAGGGCGGGACCCGTTGCGCTCAAGACCCCGTCCATCTCGGCGGGGTCAGGGTTTCTGAGGTCGGCTTCAGATCAGACGATCGCGCACGACTTCCCCTGCCCCAAAGCGAGTACCTTTGGTGGCCGAGTTGGTTCGCGGACCGTGGCGCAACATGATCGTCCGATAGCCTACGCGGCGCTTGAAGTAAACAGATCGATCGAATGCAGTGCGGGCGGGTATTTTCCGGCGCACGGTCTTCACACGATCGCTATGTTGTGGTCTTTCTGGCGAGCTGGGGGCAATGGTAGTGGGTCCAGATGCCTTACCCCCGGCTCCGGTGCTTGATTAATCGGGTGCGGCCGTGACGTAGCGGCAATCTCCACATGTGGTTGTTAGATTCTTGCGCACGCGACGCCTTCGCGGTTGCGAACGAGTCATCCGCTGTTGGCGCGAAATCATGAAGAAAATCAACGAGAAATGCACTCCAGCGCGCTTGACGTGCGTGGTCCTGCGGCCATATAAGCGCGCCACCTCGCCGGGGGGCTGGTAGTAGGCGCAAGCCTAGACGCAGCCTGACGTCGAGGACCGCTACATGTCAGGGCCTCATGGGCCGCAGAGTTTTGTCGCGCGGGCGCTGCGTTTTCGCCGCTAGCCCGCGTATTCGCTTTGCGCCGATGCCCGGCCTGAGTGGACCCGAGACGGCGATTAGGAAACCGGAAGTCGATGCCGACCATTAACCAGTTGATCAGCAAGGGCCGCCGCCCGCTCACCTCGCGCAACAAGGTGCCTGCGCTGCAGGCCTGCCCGCAGAAGCGCGGCGTGTGCACGCGCGTCTACACGACCACGCCGAAGAAGCCGAACTCCGCGTTGCGCAAGGTCGCCAAGGTGCGCCTCACCAACGGCTACGAGGTGGTGAGCTACATCCCGGGCGAAGGCCACAACCTGCAGGAACACTCGGTGGTCATGATCCGCGGCGGCCGCGTGAAGGACCTGCCGGGCGTGCGCTACCACATCATCCGCGGCACCCTCGACACCCAGGGCGTCAAGGACCGCAAGCAACGCCGGTCGAAATACGGCGCCAAGCGTCCGAAGTAAGGCGGGGAGGAAACCATGTCCCGTCGTCGCGCAGCCGAGAAACGCGAAGTCCTGCCGGACGCCAAGTACGGCGATGTCGTGTTGTCCAAGTTCATGAACACGCTGATGCAGCGTGGCAAGAAGTCGGTCGCCGAGCGTGTCGTCTACGGCGCTCTCGACGAGATCGAGGCCAAGCTCAAGCAGGAACCTGTTCCTGCCTTCCACGAGGCGCTGGAGAACGTGAAGCCGGCCGTCGAGGTCCGCTCGCGCCGCGTCGGCGGTGCCACCTACCAGGTGCCGGTCGAGGTGCGTCCCGAGCGTCGTCAGGCGCTTGCCATTCGCTGGATCATCCAGGCCGCCCGCGATCGGTCGGGTCACAGCATGACCGAGAAGCTCTCAGCCGAGCTGCTCGACGCCTTCAATCGCCGCGGCAATGCCGTCAAGAAGCGCGAGGACACCCACAAGATGGCTGACGCCAACAAGGCGTTCGCCCACTACCGCTGGTAAGCGCGCTCGCGAACACGAACCCGTTCGAGAAAGTCCCCTTCATGGCTCGCACCACCCCCATCGCCCACTACCGAAACATCGGTATCATGGCGCATATCGACGCCGGCAAGACGACGACGACCGAGCGCATCCTGTACTACACGGGCAAGTCGCATAAGATCGGCGAGGTACATGACGGCGCCGCCACCATGGATTGGATGGAGCAGGAGCAGGAGCGCGGCATCACGATCACGTCGGCCGCTACGACTGCCTTCTGGAAGACCGAGGCGGGCCCCTTCGCCGGACCCAGCTTCCGCGTCAACATCATCGACACACCGGGCCACGTCGATTTCACCATCGAGGTCGAGCGTAGCTTGCGCGTGCTCGACGGTGCGGTCTGCGTGTTCGACTCGGTGGCAGGCGTCGAGCCGCAATCGGAGACGGTGTGGCGCCAGGCCGACAAGTACGGCGTGCCGCGCATCTGCTTCGTCAACAAGATGGACCGCACCGGCGCCAACTACTGGCGCACCATCGACATGATCACGGACCGCCTGGGCAGCAAGCCGTTGGTCACCCAGGTGCCGATCGGCTCGGAGTCGAACTTCAAGGGCTTGGTCGACCTGGTCTCCAACAAGGCCATCATCTGGCTGGAGGAGACGCTGGGCGCCAAGTTCGAGGTTGTCGAGATCCCGGCTGACCTCAAGGAGCAGGCTGCCGAATGGCGCCACAAGATGATCGAGATGGCCGTCGAGCAGGATGACACCGCGCTCGAGAAGTATCTGGGTGGCGAGGAGCCGGACTACGACACGCTGATCAAGTGCATCCGCAAGGGCACGATCTCCTATGCCTTCGTGCCCGTGCTGTGCGGCTCGGCCTTCAAGAACAAGGGCGTTCAGCCCATGCTCGACGCGGTGGTGAACTATCTGCCGGCGCCGACCGACGTGCCGGACGTCAAGGGCGTGAAGATGGGCAGCGACGAGGCGATCACGTTGCCGTCGAATGACGATGCGCCGCTGTCGGCGCTCGCTTTCAAGATCATGACCGACCCGTTCGTGGGCTCGCTGACCTTCGCGCGCGTCTATTCGGGCGTGCTCGAATCTGCCAGTGGTGTGCTGAACAGCACAAAGGACCGTAAAGAGCGCATCGGCCGCATGCTGCTGATGCACGCCAACAATCGCGAGGACGTGAAGGAAGCGCGTGCGGGTGACATCATCGCGCTCGCTGGTCTGAAGAGCGTCACAACCGGCGACACGCTGTGCGATCCGGATCACGCGGTGATCCTCGAGAAGATGGACTTTCCCGACCCGGTCATCGAGCTTGCTATCGAGCCGAAGTCGAAGGCCGACCAGGAGAAGATGGGCCAGGCACTGGGCCGGCTCGTCCAGGAGGACCCGACCTTCCGCGTCGCGACCGACCAGGAGACCGGGCAGACCGTCATCAAGGGCATGGGCGAGCTGCACCTGGAGATCAAGGTCGACATCCTGAAGCGAACCTACAAGGTCGATGCCAATGTCGGCGCGCCGCAGGTTGCCTATCGCGAGACGCTCGGCCGCCGGTCGGAGATCGACTACACCCACAAGAAGCAGAGCGGTGGCTCCGGCCAGTTCGCGCGCATCAAGCTAGTGTTCGAGCCGGGTGAGCCGGGCTCGGGCTACCACTTCGACAGCAAGATCGTGGGTGGCTCGGTGCCGAAGGAATACATCCCCGGCGTCGAGAAGGGCCTCGAAGCGTCGCGCGAATCGGGCGTGCTGGCCGGCTTCCCGGTGATCGACTTCAAGGTGACCCTGATCGATGGCGCCTACCATGACGTCGATTCGAGCGTGCTGGCCTTCGAGATCGCCGCCCGCGCGGCCTTCAAGGAGGGCCTGCAGAAGGCTCAGTGCAAGCTGCTCGAGCCGATCATGAAGGTCGAGGTGGTGACACCCGAGGACTACATGGGCGACTGCATCGGCGACTTGAACAGCCGGCGCGGCCAGATCCAGGGCATGGAAGCGCGCGGCAACGCGCAGGTCATCAATGCCATGGTGCCGCTCGCCAACATGTTCGGCTACGTGAACACGCTCCGGTCGATGACCCAGGGCCGTGCGTCCTACACCATGACCTTCGATCACTACTCGCCTGTGCCGCAGGCCGTAGCGGACGAAGTTGTCGCCAAGCTGGCGGGCTAAAGCCGCCGATCGAACCAGTCTGATTAAGGAACAAGACCATGACGAAGGCGAAGTTTGAGCGGAACAAGCCGCACTGCAACATCGGGACGATCGGTCACGTGGATCATGGGAAGACGTCTTTGACGGCGGCGATCACGAAGATCCTGGCGAAGACGGGCGGAGCGACGTACACGGCGTACGACCAGATCGACAAGGCGCCTGAGGAGCGGGAGCGCGGGATCACGATCTCGACGGCGCACGTCGAGTACGAGACGACGAACCGGCATTATGCGCACGTCGATTGCCCGGGCCATGCGGACTACGTGAAGAACATGATCACGGGCGCGGCGCAGATGGACGGGGCGATCCTGGTGGTTTCAGCGGCGGACGGCCCGATGCCGCAGACGCGCGAGCACATCCTGCTGGCGCGCCAGGTCGGGGTGCCGGCGCTGGTCGTGTATATGAACAAGGTGGACATGGTTGACGATCCGGAGCTTCTGGATCTGGTTGAGCTCGAGGTTCGCGAGCTTCTGAAGAGCTACCAGTTTCCGGGCGACGACATCCCGGTGATCCGCGGGTCGGCGCTGATGGCGCTGGAGGACAAGGATCCGGAGCAGGGCGAGCAGTCGGTGCTGAAGCTGATGGCGGAGGTTGACCGCTACATTCCGCAGCCGACGCGCGACAAGGACAAGCCGTTTTTGATGCCGATCGAGGACGTGTTCTCGATCTCGGGCCGCGGCACGGTGGTGACGGGCCGCGTGGAGCGCGGCGTGGTCAAGGTTGGCGAGGAGATCGAGATCGTTGGCCTGAAGCCGACGGCGAAGACGGTGGTGACGGGCGTTGAGATGTTCCGCAAGCTTCTGGACCAGGGCGAGGCGGGGGACAATATCGGGGCGCTGCTGCGCGGCATCGGGCGCGAGGACGTGGAGCGCGGCCAGGTTCTGGCCAAGCCCGGGTCGATCACGCCGCACACCAACTTCGAGGCGGAAGCCTACATTTTGACGAAGGAGGAGGGCGGTCGGCACACGCCGTTCTTCACCAACTACCGTCCGCAGTTCTACTTCCGCACGACCGACGTGACGGGGGTGGTGACCTTGCCGGAGGGGACGGAGATGGTGATGCCGGGGGACAATGCGCGCATGGTGGTGGAGCTGATCCAGCCGATCGCCATGGACGAGGGGCTGCGCTTCGCCATCCGCGAGGGCGGCCGCACCGTCGGCGCCGGCGTCGTCACAAAGATCGTAAAGTAACCAAAGCAAACGGCGCCAAGCGAGCAGACCAATGGACAGCACCAATATCCGAATCCGGCTGAAAGCTTTCGATCACCGCGTGCTCGATACGTCGACCAGCGAGATCGTGAGTACGGCCAAGCGGACCGGCGCGCAGGTGCGCGGGCCGATCCCGCTGCCGACGGGCATCGAGAAGTTCACGGTCAACCGCTCGCCGCATATCGACAAGAAGTCGCGCGAGCAGTTCGAGATCCGCACGCATAAGCGCGTGCTCGATATCGTCGATCCCACGCCGCAGACAGTGGACGCGTTGATGAAGCTCGACCTCGCCTCCGGCGTCGACGTCGAGATCAAGCTCGGCGCCTAAGGGCAGGAAAAGGGAAGAAGGAACAGGACCATGCGTTGCGGTCTCGTCGCCCAGAAGGTTGGCATGACTCGCGTCTTCAACGATGCGGGCGAGCATGTGCCTGTCACCGTTCTGAAGGTGGATCAGCTGCAGGTTGTCGCCGTCCGCTCGGAAGAGAAGGACAAGTACACGGCTGTCCAGCTCGGCTACGGCAAGGCCAAGGTGAAGAATGTGAGCCAGCCGATGCGCGGCCACTTCGCCAAGGCCAAGGTCGAACCCAAGAAGAAGCTGGTCGAGTTCCGCGTCGCCAAGGACGCCGTCCTTGAGGTCGGCGCCGAGCTGGTGCCGAGCCACTTCGTGCCCGGCCAGTTCGTCGACGTCGTTGGCACCACCATAGGCCGTGGCTTCACCGGCTCGATGGTGCGCTGGAACTTCGGCGGCCTCGAAGCCAGCCACGGCGTGTCGGTCTCGCATCGCAGCCACGGCTCGACCGGTAACCGCCAGGATCCCGGCCGCACTTTCCCCGGCAAGAAGATGGCGGGCCACTACGGCCATGAGCGCGTGACCACGCAGAACCTCAAGGTCGTCGCGGCCGACGACGAGAAGGGGCTGCTGCTGGTTTCCGGCGCCGTACCCGGTCCGCGCGGCGGTTACATCATCGTCAAGGACGCGTCCAAGCGCGCTCGCCCGAAGGAAGCGCCGTATCCGGCCGGCCTGCGCCAGGCTGCGGTGGCAACGGAAGCAGCACCGGCGACCGAAGCGCCTGCGGCGGAGGCTCCTCCGGCTGAAGGGCCGGCGGCTTAAGGGTAGAATCATGAAGATCGCGGTCAAAACCATCGAAGGCGGCAGTGCCGGCGAGATCGATCTCGCCGATGCGGTGTTCGCCGTGCCGGTCCGCAAGGACATCCTGCAGCGCTGCGTCGTGTGGCAGCTGTCGCGCCGCCAGCAGGGCACGCACAAGACCAAGGGCCGTTCCGAAGTGACGGCCACGGCGAAGAAGATGTACGCCCAGAAGGGCACAGGTCGCGCCCGCCATGGCAACGAGGCGGCGCCTCAGTTCCGCGGCGGCGGCAAGGCGTTCGGGCCGGTCGTGCGCAGCCATGCGCAGGCCCTGCCCAAGAAGGTGCGCCAGCTCGCGCTGCGCACGGCGCTGTCGGCCAAGGCGGCTGAGGGCAAGCTGGTGGTCGTCGAGACGGCCGCTCTGCAGGAGCCCAAGACGGCCAAGCTGTCGGCTCATTTCGGCGCGCTCGGCATCTCCAACGCGCTGATCATCGCCGGTGCCGAGGTCGACACCAACTTCGCCCGCGCCGCAGCCAACATCGCCCATGTCGACGTGCTGCCGCAGCAGGGCGCCAACGTCTACGACATCCTGCGTCGCGACACGCTGGTGCTGACCAAGGATGCCGTGAAGCATCTCGAGGAGCGCCTGCAATGAGCGTCAAGGCGAACAGGGCCGCCGTGGGAGCCACCGTTTCCCGCGCCCGCATGTACGAGGTGATCCGCTCGCCGCTGATCACCGAGAAGACCACCAACGGCTCCGAGCACGGCCAGGTGACCTTCCGTGTCGCGTCGGACGCCACCAAGCCCGAGATCAAGCAGGCCGTCGAAGGCCTGTTCAAGGTCAAGGTGAAGGCGATCAACACCGTCACCGTGAAGGGCAAGAAGAAGATCTTCCGCGGCCGTCCCGGCGTGCGGAGCGACTGGAAGAAAGCGATCGTCTCGCTGGTCGAGGGTCACAAGATCGACGTGACCACGGGCCTGTAGGACGGGGGACAGAAGTATGGCTCTTAAGACTTACAAGCCGATCACGCCGTCGCTCCGGCAGCTGGTCATCGTCGACCGTACGGGCCTGTGGAAGGGCAAGCCGGTCAAGGCGCTGACGCGCGGCAAGAAGAAGACCGGCGGCCGCAACAACCACGGCCACATCACCAGCCACCACATGGGCGGCGGTCACAAGCAGCGCCTGCGCCTGGTCGACTTCAAGCGCCGCAAGTTCGACGTCGCGGCGACCGTCGAGCGCCTGGAGTACGACCCCAACCGGTCGGCCTTCATCGCCCTCATCAAGTACGCCGACGGCGAGCTCGCCTACATCCTGGCGCCGCAGCGCCTCAAGGCGGGCGACGAGGTCGTGTCGGGCCAGCGCGTCGACATCAAGCCGGGCAACGCCATGCCGCTCGCCAACATGCCGGTGGGCACCATCGTGCATAATGTCGAGATGAAGAAGGGCCGTGGCGGTCAGCTCGCTCGCTCGGCCGGCACCTATGTCCAGCTGGTCGGCAAGGACGCGGGTTACGCCCAGATCAAGCTCAATTCGGGCGAGCTGCGTGTTGTCCCGGCCGAGTGCCTGGCGACGGTGGGAGCGGTCAGCAACCCTGACAACCAGAACATCGTGATCGGCAAGGCTGGCCGCCAGCGCTGGCTGGGCCGGCGTCCGGTGGTGCGTGGCGTCGCCATGAACCCGGTCGACCACCCGCACGGCGGCGGCGAAGGCCGCACCTCGGGCGGCCGCCACCCGGTCACGCCGTGGGGCAAGCCGACCAAGGGCAAGAGGACCCGCAAGAACAAGGCGACGGACAAGTTCATCATCCGCCGCCGTCACGCGACCCGCTGACGGCGTTCGAGGAGGAAAAGACAGTGGCACGTTCCGTTTGGAAGGGTCCCTTTGTCGAGGGCAGCCTGATCAGGAAGTCGGAGAAGGCACGCCAGAGTGTGCGCAACGAGGTGATCAAGACCTGGTCGCGGCGTTCGACGATCCTGCCGCAGTTCGTCGGGCTTACCTTCGGCGTCTACAACGGCAAGAAGTTCATCCCGGTGAACGTCACCGAGGAGATGGTGGGACACAAGCTCGGCGAGTTTTCGCCGACCCGCACCTTCACCGGCCATTCGGGCGACAAGAAGGTGTCGAAGGAGTAACGCGATGAGCAAGCCATCTGCTCCCCGCCGCGAAGCGGACAACGAGGCCAAAGCCGTGCTGCGCACCATCCGCGTCAGCCCGCGCAAGCTCGACCTCGTGGCCGCGACCATCCGCGGCAAGAAGGCCCAGTCGGCGGTGAACGAGCTGACCTTCTCCAAGAAGCGCATCGCCCAGGACGTCAGGAAGGTGCTGAACTCGGCCATCGCCAATGCCGAGAACAACCACAATCTCGACGTCGACCGGCTGGTCGTCGCCGAGGCGTCGGTCGGCAAGGGCCTGGTCATGAAGCGCTTCCATACGCGCGGCCGCGGCCGCGCTGCCGGCATCAGGAAGCCGTTCAGCCATCTCACGATCGTGGTGCGCGAGCGCGCCGAGGCGGAGGACAAGTAATGGGTCAGAAGGTCAATCCCATCGGCCTGCGGCTCGGCATCAACCGGACCTGGGACTCGCGGTGGTACGCCGAAGGCGACGAATACTCGAAGATGCTCCATGAGGACATCAGCATCCGCAAGATGTTGCGCGAGCGGCTGGCCCAGGCGGGTGTGGCCAAGATCGTCGTCGAGCGCCCGGCCAAGCGCGCTCGGGTGACGATTCACACGGCCCGTCCGGGCGTGGTCATCGGCAAGAAGGGCGCCGACATCGAGAAGCTGCGCTCCGACCTCGCCAAGATGACCAAGGGCGATGTGGCGCTGAACATCGTCGAGATCCGCAAGCCCGAGATCGACGCGACGCTGATCGCCGAGAACATCGCCCAGCAGCTCGAGCGCCGTGTCGCCTTCCGACGCGCCATGAAGCGCGCCGTTCAGTCGGCCATGCGTCTGGGCGCCCAGGGCATCCGCATCAACTGCTCGGGCCGGCTCGGCGGGGCGGAAATCGCGCGCATGGAGTGGTACCGCGAAGGGCGCGTGCCGCTGCACACGCTGCGTGCCGACATCGACTATGGCACCGCCACCGCTTTCACCACCTTCGGCACCTGCGGCGTCAAGGTCTGGGTGTTCAAGGGCGAGATCATGGCGCACGACCCGCTGGCGCATGACAAGCGCGCCGAGGAAGCGGCGCCGCAACGCACGCCGTCGCGTGTCGAGCGTGACCAGAGGGACGCGTAGGACATCATGCTGCAACCCAAGCGCACCAAGTATCGCAAGGCCTTCAAGGGCCGCATTCACGGCGCGGCCAAGGGCGGGTTCAACCTCGACTTCGGGTCCTTTGGCTTGAAGGCGATGGAGCCCGACCGACTGACGGCCCGCCAGATCGAGGCGGCCCGCCGCGCCATCACGCGTCATATGAAGCGCGCCGGCCGGGTCTGGATCCGCGTGTTCCCCGACGTGCCGGTGTCCAAGAAGCCAGCGGAAGTCCGCATGGGCTCGGGCAAGGGCGCGCCGGAGTTCTGGGCGGCGCGGGTCAAGCCGGGCCGTGTGCTGTTCGAGCTCGAAGGCGTGTCGGTGCAGGTGGCGCGCGAAGCGCTGGCGCTCGCCGCCGCCAAGCTGCCGATCAAGACGCGCTTCATCACCCGTGTCGGCGCCTAAGGCTTTAGGGAGAGAACCATGAAAGCCTCTGATCTGCGCCCCCGGACCAACGACCAGCTCAAGGAAGAGCTGGGCAACCTGCGTAAGGAAGCATTCAACCTGCGGTTCCAGAAGGCCGGCGGCCAGCTGGGAAAGACCGCCCGCGTGCGCCAAGTGCGCCGCGACATCGCCCGCATCAAGACGGTGCTGGCTGAGAAGGCCGCGGGTTAAGGAGCCGCATCAATGCCGAAGCGAATTCTCGAAGGCGTCGTCGTCAGCGACAAGATGGACAAGACCGTCGTCGTGGAGGTCGAGCGCCGCGTCCAGCACCCGATCTACAAGAAATTCATCCGTCGCTCGAAGAAGTATCACGCGCACGACGCAACCAACGCCTTCAAGGGCAAGGTTGGCGCCAAGCTGCGCATCCGTGAATGCCGTCCGCTGTCCAAGACCAAGAGCTGGGAAGTTCTGGTCGAGGGCGCGGAGGGCTGAGCCGGTCGGAGCAAGATCATGATCCAGATGCGGACCAACCTCGAGGTTGCCGACAATTCCGGCGCCCGCCGCGTGCAGTGCATCAAGGTGCTGGGCGGCTCGCGCCGCAAGTACGCCAGCGTGGGCGACGTCATCGTGGTGTCGGTGAAGGATGCCATTCCGCGCGGACGCGTGAAGAAGGGCGAGGTGCATCGCGCCGTCGTGGTGCGTACGTCCTTCGCGCTGCGCCGCCCTGACGGCAGCGCTATCCGCTTTGACCGCAATGCCGCCGTCCTGATCAGCAAGCAGGACGAGCCGATCGGCACGCGCATCTTCGGACCGGTGACCCGCGAGCTGCGCGCCAAGAAGTTCATGAAGATCATCTCGCTCGCGCCGGAGGTCCTCTAAGGAGCCGCCATGACCAACAAGCTCAAGATCAGGAAGGGCGACCGG
>Ga0081455_10005716_pt1 | contig 13558 bp, 12 predicted proteins | sample TabmetS3T2R1_FD_70207 | JGI IMG/M metagenome (GOLD analysis project Ga0081455, IMG submission 70207) | Tabebuia heterophylla rhizosphere microbial communities from the University of Puerto Rico - S3T2R1 | ecosystem: Host-associated > Plants > Roots > Rhizosphere ... | reverse complement strand
CCCGAAGTCCGTCTCCCAGCGGACGGGCTCGTCGGCATCGATCCGCTCGCCGCCGTCGGGCGGGCGCACGGCGAAGCCGTGGTTCTGGGAGGTGATGTCGATTCGCCCGCCGGCGAGTTCCTTGACCGGGTGGTTGGCGCCGCGATGGCCGAAGCGCAGCTTGAACGTGTCGAGGCCGACGGCGCGGCTGAGCAGCTGGTGGCCGAGGCAGATGCCCACCACTGGTCGCTTGCCCACCAGCGCGCGGGTGGTCTCGACCACGTGGTCGAGCGCCGCCGGGTCGCCCGGGCCGTTGGCGAGGAAGACGAGATCGGGGTCGCGCTCCAGCACCGCCTCAGGCCCGGCCGTGCACGGCAGCAGGGTCACCCGGCAGCCCCGCGCCCGGAACTGCTCGATGATCGAGCGCTTGATCCCCGTGTCGAGGGCGACCACGTGGGGTCCGTCCTCCCCCGCGCCCAGCTCCACCGGACGGGTGGGCGCGACCGTGCGTGCGAGGTCGGCGCCCGCCATCGGCGGCTCGGCAGCGACCCGCTCCCGCGCCTCGGCCTCGCCGAGGGAGCCGGGGAAGATCCCGCCGCGCATCGCTCCTCGATCGCGGATGTGCCGGACGAGAGCACGCGTGTCGATCTCGCTGATCGCGGTGATCCCGCCGTCGTTCAGCCAATCGAGCCATCCGCCGCCGGCATCGGTGCCCGGGGCGGCCGGGGAGTTCTTGCCCTCGCGCATGATCACGCCTCGGGCATGGACCCGATCCGACTCCATCGCCGTGTCGGAGACCCCGTAGTTGCCGATCAGTGGATAGGTGAAGGTGATGATCTGGCCGGCGTAGGAGGGGTCGGTGACCGCCTCCTGATATCCGGTCATCGAGGTGTTGAAGACGACTTCGCCGGTGATCGGGCCCGCCGCGGCACACAGCTCGCCGTCGAAGCGGGTTCCGTCCTCGAGGAGGACGTAGTCGGGCTCTCGGCGCTCGGTCCCGCTCATCCGGGGTTTGGCGCGAACTCCAGCACCAGTCTCTGCACCGTCTTGAACTCGTCGGTCCCGGCTCGGCCCACCAGCTCGAACAGCGCGGTCTCGACGCTGGTCACGATGGCCCCGGCACGCTCCATCCGCTCGAGGCCGATCTCCCGGTTCCGCTCGAAGCGCGAGCCGACCGCGTCGCTGGCGACGTGGACCTCGACCGCGCGCTCGAGCAGGTCGAGGGCGGTCTGGTTGACGCACACGTGCGTCTCGATCCCGCAGATCAGCGCCTGGTCGCGGCCGCCGAGGTCGAATCCGTCGGCCTCCGGCGCCGCGAAGCTCAGCTTCTCGAGCGGCTCGACGCCGTCGGGAAGAGCCTCGGCGATCTGCGGGTCCGTGGCGCCGAGGCCCTTCGGGTACTGCTCGGTGACGATCACCGGCATCCCGACCGCCTCGGCCCCGCGCACCAGGATCCGGGCGGCCCTGGCGACCTCCTCGAAGCTCGGCACGGCCTTGCGGAACGCCTCCTGGACGTCGATCACCAGGAGGACGGCTCGGCTCGGATCGAGCCTGGAGTGCCTCATGCGACTCCCAATCCCCGGAAGTCGTCTCGTGCTGAGGGTCGCCTCGAATCCGGGGTACTGCCTGCGACCCTCCTCATGCGACTCCCATGGCGAACTGCCGCTGGCGGTATGCCACGCGCCCGCCGACCACCGTCATCAACACCCTGCCGCGCAGTTCGCGTCCGGTGAAGCACGAGTTCTCGGAGCGGCTCTCCCACCCCTGGGCTCCGGCCTCCCAGGCGGCGTCGGGATCCACCAGCACCAGGTTCGCCTCGCTCCCGGGCGCCACGCTCGGCAGCTCCAGATCGAATGCCGAGGCGCCGGCGCTCATCCGATCGACGAGCACGTCGAGCCCAAGCCTCCCCGGGACGACCAGCTCCGTGTGGAGCACGGCGAACGCGGTCTCGAGCCCGATGACGCCCATCGCCGCCTGCTCGAACGGGACCTCTTTGCGCTCGGGCGGATGGGGGGCGTGGTCGGTGGCGACGCAGTCGATCGTCCCGGCACGCAGACCATCGATCAGGGCCTCACGGTCATCCTCGCTGCGAAGCGGGGGGTTCATCTTGAAGGCCGAGTCGAGGGTGCGGACCTCCTCGTCGGTGAGGGCCAGGTGGTGCGGGGTCGCCTCGCACGTGATGCGCACGCCGGCCTCCTTGGCGGCGGCGACGGCCTCGACCGAGCCCCGTGCCGAGAGGTGCAGCACGTGGATCCGCGCCTCCTCGTGACGCGCCAGCGCCGCGTCGCGAGCGATCATCGTCGACTCGGAGACCGAGGGGATCCCGGCGAGCCCCAGCGCGGCGGACACCGTCCCCTCGTGCATGGCGCCGTCCGCGGAGAGCTCGGGATCCTCTTCGTGGAGGGCGATCTGAAGACCCGCGAGCCGCTGGTACCGGAGCGCCCGGCGGAGCACCCGCGCGCTTCGCACCGGGAGGCCGTCGTCCGTGAGCCCCGCGGCGCCCGCGGCGGCCAGGTCCGCCATCTCGGTCAGCTCCTCGCCGCCCATGCCGCGCGTGATGCAGGCGAAGAAGCCGACCGGCACGGACGCCTCCGCGCGCGCCTGCTCCCGCAGCGCGAGCACGTCGGCGGCGCCGTCCACGGGCGGCTTGGTGTTCGCCACCGCGAGCACCCCGCAATAGCCGCCGGCCGCCGCGGCCCGGGACCCGGTTTCGATGTCCTCGGCGCCCTCGTCGCCCGGCGTCCGCAGATGGACGTGCGGGTCGAAGAAGGCCGGGAAGACTCGCATCCCCTCGGCATCGATCGATTCTGCTCCGCCGTTCTCGACGGTGCCCGGCTCGGCGAGCCCGGTGATCCGTCCATCGCGAATGACGACGTCGTGGACGGCGTCGATCCCCGCTCGCGGGTCGAGCACCGACGCTCGGCGAAGCAGCAGCTCGGGCCCGGGGGGAGCGTCGACGCCGCGCCAGTCGAGCGACGAAATCGGACGAGCGTCACTCACGCCGGCTCACCTATCGGAGTCGGCGCGGGCAGCTCGGCGTCCGGGCCGCGGGCGCGGCCGCCGCGGGGGCGCTCGCCGCCGGCGAGCAGCTCGTACAGGATCGCCATCCGCACGACGAGGCCGCTCTCGACCTGCGTCGCGATCAGCGAGCTGGGGCCGTCGATGACCTCGGCCGCCAGCTCCACGCCGCGGTTCACCGGCCCCGGATGCATGAGCAGCTGGCGGGGCCCGAGGCGCCGCGCGTCGATCTGGTAATGCAGCGTGTACTCGCGCAGGGACGGCACGAACGACTCCGACATCCGCTCCCGTTGCATCCTGAGTGCGTAGACGACGTCGGCGCCGCCGAGGTCGTCCAGGCGGTAGGCGACCTCGCACCCGAGCGCGTCCTCGACCCCCGGGGGGATCAGGGTCGGGGGCCCGCACACGGTCACGCGGGCGCCCATCATCCGGAACGCGAGGGCGCAGGACCGCGCCACCCGGCTGTGGAGCACGTCGCCCACGATCCAGATCGACCTGCCGTCGAGGGCTCCGATCCGGCGACGCAGCGTGTAAACGTCGAGCAGGGCCTGGCTCGGATGCTCGTGCTTGCCGTCGCCCGCGTTGACCACGGCGGCGTCGGTCCAGCGGGTGACCAGCTCCGCGGCGCCGGCGTACGGGGAGCGGATAACGATCGCCTCCGGCCCGTAGGCGGAGAGCGTCTGGACCGTGTCCTTCAGCGACTCGCCCTTCTCGATGGAGGACCCCGAGGCCTTCACGGAGACCACGTCGGCGGAGAGCCGCTTGGCGGCCAGCTCGAACGACGCGCTCGTGCGTGTGCTCGACTCGTAGAAGAGGTTGACGATCGTCCGGCCCCGCAGCGCGGGCACTTTCTTGATGTCGCGGCGTCCGACCTCGGCGAAGCTCTCCGCGCGCTCCAGGATCCGCTCGACGTCGGGGCGCTCGAGCTGCTCGACTGTGAGCAGGTGCCTGATCGCCGTCATCTCTCGTCCTCCCTCCCACTCGTGTGTGCGGGCTGCTCGGCGTGGCCGATCGCCACCTCATCCACCTGGTCGACCTCCTCGAGCCGGACGTAGACGCGCTCGTCCCGCGACGTCGGCAGGTTCTTGCCGACGTAGTCCGGGCGAATCGGGAGCTCGCGATGGCCGCGATCCACGAGCACGGCGAGCTGCACCCGGGCCGGGCGTCCGTAGTCGAACAGCGCGTCGATCGCGGCCCTGGCCGTGCGCCCGGTGAACAGGACGTCGTCGGCCAGCACCACCGTTCGCCCGTCCAGCTCGAAGTCGAGGTGCGAGGCATGCACGACCGGCTGCGCCTGCGCGCGGCGCGACTCGATGTCGTCGCGGTAGAACGAGATATCGAGATCGCCGAGCGGCACGTCCGAGCCGCTGCGCTCGGCCACCAACGTGTGCAGGCGGCGCGCCAGCACCGCCCCGCGCGTGTGGATGCCGACGATCGCGATCGCGTCGCCGCCGGGGTTCTTCTCGATGATCTCGTGCGCGACCCGCACGAGGGTGCGGGCCAGATCCTCGCGGTCGAGGACGACCTTCTCGGCCGAGTCCGCGTCTCTATCCGTCACTCGCGCCCCTTCCTGGCCTCTCTGGACCGGGTTAAAGGAACCGACGCGGCCAATCTAGCAGCAGCGCACCCGGAACCCACCGATTCGGTTCGAGCAGAATCCGCTCTGAGCGGCGGGGGCAACCTGACTCCGGCGCCCGAGAGAACCCCGATGGCCGACCTGCTCCCGGAGAGGTGCGAGGATGGGCCGCCGTGAGCCGGGACCAAGACGTCGCCGACGTGATCGCCGCCCACCGAGCCGCCGGACAGCCGTTCGAGGCCGGGAGCGTGGGCAGCTTCGTCCGCGAGGCCGGCGACGGTCCAGCGGTGGTGCTGGTCCACGGCGTCCCCACCAGCTCCTTCCTCTACCGCAAGCTGATCGACCCCCTGGCCGAGGCGGGCCTGCGAGCGGTCGCATTCGATTTTCCGGGGCTCGGTTTGGCCGAGCGGCCGGACGGGTTCGACTATTCCTGGTCCGGGCTCGCCCGCTGGATGGGCGAGGCGATCGAGGCTCTGGGCATCGACCGCTGCCACCTCGTGGTCCACGACATCGGGGGCCCGATCGGGTGCGAGTGGGCGGTCCGCAACCCGGAGCGGGTGCTCACGCTCACAGCGCTCAACACGCTGCTGAACGTCGCCACGTTCCGGCGACCGTGGGTGATGCAGCCGTTCGCCGTCAGGGGGGTCGGCGAGGTCTGGCTGAGGACGACGCCGCGGCCCGTCTTCGCGGAGCTCTTCTACCGGCAGGGGGTCGCCGATCGGTCGGCCGTCTCCAGGGCCGAGGTGTACGCGTATCGGGAGCTCTTGCGGCGCGAGGACGACGGTCGCGCCTTCCTCCGGATCATGCGGGGCTTCGAGCTCACGCCCGAGAAGCAGCGCCTGCTGTGGGACGGGCTCGCCGAACGGCGGTATCCCGCGCGGATCGTCTGGGGAGAGCGTGACCCGGCGCTCGATCTCCGTCAGCTCAGGGTCGCCCAGGAGGTGCTCCGTGTGGAGGTGCCGATCCGCCTGCCCGCGAAGCACTTCCTCCAGGAGGATCAGGCCCCGGCGATCGCGTCTGCGGTCGCCGACCTCGCCCGCCGCCCGAGGTAGCTCACTCCGACGCCGAGGGGGCCGGCTCCTTCGGGTCCTCCCGAGGCGTCCGGGGAGGGAGCGCGCCCTTCTCGACCAGACGCGGCTCCCCACGCTCGGGGAAGGGGATCTCGGCGACGTCGAAGTCGCGGGGCGCCACCACCGACGACATCACCTGGCGCGCCTGGTCCAGCACGTCCCGCACGTTGTAGCGGGAGGAGATGTGAACGAGTGCGAGCAGCTTGACGCCCGCATCCCGGGCCAGCTCAGCAGCCTCCCGCGCGGTCGCGTGATGGGTCTCGGCGGCACGCTCGGCCTCCTCGTCGGCGAAGCTGGCGTCGTGGACCAGGAGCTCCGCCTCGTGGGCGGCGATCCGGGTCATCTCACACGGGGCCGTGTCGCCGGTGACGACGAGCTTGCGCCCGGGGCGTCCCTCCCCCATGACCTGCTCCGGGCGAACCGGCCCGTCGCGACCGGTCACCTCCTCCCCGTGCTGAAGGCGCCCGAACGCCGGGCCCGGCTCCACCCCGAGTGCCTCGGCCCGCGAGGGGTCGAACCGCCCCGCCCGTCCGTCCTCGATCAGGGCATAGCCCTGCGCCCGAACCCGGTGGTCCACCGCGAAAGCACGCACCTCGTAGCCGTCGTGGCGGACCGCCTCACCGACGTCGAGCTCGACCAGCTCGACCTCGTAGGCGAGGCGGCCGACGATCCGGCGGAGCACCTTGAACAGCTCGACGAGGCCGGGCGGGCCGATGATCTGCAGCGGCCGTTCGCGACCCTGCAGGTCGTAGGTCTTGAGCAGGCCCGGGATCCCGAGATAGTGATCGGCGTGATAGTGCGTGACGTAGATCTCGTCGATCTGGACGAGCCCGGTCGAGCGCTGCATCTGGCGCTGGGCGCCCTCCCCGCAGTCGAACAGGAGCCGATCGCCGCCGGGGCGCACGAGCAGGCACGCGGTTGCCCGCCGTGCGGTGGGCACCGATCCGCCGGTGCCGAGGAAGACGACCGAGAGGTCCATGGGCCTACGGTATCCGCGGCCCGCGGGCGAAGACGGCGGAAATGGCGATTTTCGGGTCCTATACACCCCATAAGGCGCCAACGGGCGAAGGGACTAAGCTGAGGCCCGAGCGCCCGTAGCTCAGTTGGATAGAGCGTGCGCCTCCGGAGCGCAAGGCCACAGGTTCGAGTCCTGTCGGGCGCGTTCGCGCCGCTCGTCGATGCCCTCAGCGGGCGTGCTCCGAGCGCGGCTCGAGCCTTCCGAGCGTGACCCGGCGGCTCTCCGAGGGTCGCCGCGTCTGCGCCGCCAGCCACGCGAGGCCCGCGCCGGCCAGCGCGCCGACCACGGGCAGCACGACCAGCTCCCGCCTGGGTGAGGCGATCAGCACCGCCCCGACGGCCGTGGAGTAGAGCAGGATCAGGGACAGGACGAGCCCCTCCACACGCCGCCGCGCTAGCAGCATCACCAGGGCCAGCGCCGCGGCGACCGGCAGGCCGATGTGAAGGGCCGGCCATGGTCCGCCGCCCATCACGCCGCGCGCCGGCTCCGTCCACATGCGGTACGCCTTGGAGGCGAGCATCGAGGCGAACTCGCCTGGGTGCTCGGCGAGGTCGCGGCCCAGGTTCTCACGGCCGAGGCGCCAGAGCGCCACGTCGGTGTCGGCGCCCGGATGCTCGTCGGCCGCGACCCGAGCCAGGACCCGTTCCAGCACGAGCCTGTCCGGGTCGTCCAGCGGCCCCCTGCGCTCCAGCGCCTCCCGCAGGTGCGGGCGCTCGTCGAGCAGCACGTCGCGGAGCTTCACGCCGTCCCCGCCCGCTTCGAGATTGGTGCCGATGTAGAGCGCCTTCCCGCCGCCAGTGGAAACCGGGACGAACCGGTCGAGAACCACCGCGTTGCGAACCGCCCATGGGGCGAGCACGAGCGCCGCACCCAGCACCATCATCCCGGCGGCCGCCGCGCGCCTGCCGGCGCCCGCGTCTCGGCTTCCCCAGATCAGCCCCACGAGCGGCAACAGGCCGGCGACCGGCAGGTACTCCGGCCTGACGAGCGCCAGCGCACCGAGCAGGCATCCCGTGCCGGCCCAGGTCCACAGGCCCGCCCCGTCGATGGCGCGGAGGAACAGCAACAGTGCCCCCGCCAGGAGCGTCGCCGCCAGCGCCTCGGTCAGGAGCAGGCCGTGATACTCGAGCATCGCTGGATAGACGGCCAGTCCCCCGGCTGCGATTAGCCCCGCGCCCGGCCCGCCCAGCCGGCGGCCGAGCAGGTAGGCGAGCGGCACGGCCATCGCCCCCAGCAGCGCCAGGACCACCCGGGCGGCGGTCAGATGGACGCCGCCGGTGAGCCAATGGACGCCCGCCACCAGGAAGGGAAGGCCGGGCGAGTACGCGTTCGTGGACTGCACCTCCCGCGGCGCGTCCGGTGCGCGCGCGTCGTACGCCCCCTCCTCGTAGAGGTTCTCGGCGATGCGCGCGTAGGCCTTGGAGTCGGGGGGCTGGTAATCCCGCGCATCGAGCGCGTATCCCACCCTGAGCCCGAGCCCGGCGACCACGACGGCGACGAGGGTCGCCAGTCCCCACGGCCCGCCGTTCCGCGCGGCCAGCCGGGCCAGGCGCCGAGTCGAGCTGCCGAAGCCGTTCGCGCGCACGGCGGGATGCTATTGATCGGCCCGCCATCGGCAGAACGGCTCGGCGCCTGGCCCGGCTGGCCTAGGTAGGCCGCGCCTCCGGATGGTTCCGGTACCAGCTGATCGTCGTGCGAAGTCCCTCCTCCAGCCCCACCGCAGGGCGCCATCCGGTGCGCTCCGCGAGCTTCGAGGCATCCACCCATTGCCGCTCGATCTCGCCATCGGGATTGCCGCTGCCGCGGATCTCCGGCGGGACCGTGCCGCCCGCCAGGCCGATGATCAGCTCGACCACCTCGCGAACCGCCCGGGGCCGGCCGCCGCCCGCGTTGAACGCCTCCCCCCGGACGTCCTCCCGGTCCAGGCAATCGGCGATCGCGAGATAGGCGGAGGCGGCGTCCTCGACGTAGAGGAAGTCGCGCTCGGGGGACCCGTTCGAGCGGAGGACGGGCGCGCGGCCGTCGAGGACGGCCGTGACGGTCTCCGGGACCAGGCGCGACCAGTTGACGTCCCCGCCGCCGTAGGTGTTAGCGCAGCGAGTGACCGCCACCGGCAGCCCGTACGAGTGCCAGTAGCTCCGCGCGATCAGCTCGGCCGCCGCCTTCGACGCCTCATACGGCGAGCGGGGGCGCAGCGCGATGTCCTCGCGGTAGGGAAGCTCGGGATGGGCTCCATAGGCCTTGTCCGAGGAGGCGACGACCACCCGCTCGACCCCCTGCCGCCGGCACGCGTCGAGCAGGAGCCAGCTGCCGCGCACGTTGGTCTCGAGGGTGCTGACGGGCGACGCGGCGGCCAATCCCACGATCGTCTCGGCGCCGAGGTGGAAGACGGTGTCGGCGCGGTGCACAGCGATCGCCCGGGCGACGGCGCCCTCCTCCCGCAGGTCACCCTCGACGGCCGCCACCTCTCCCGCGATCCCGAGCAGGTCGAGCGTCGACGGCCCGGCATCCGGCGCTGCCGGACGGTCCAGGGCGATCACGCGCTCGCCGCGCGCGAGCAGGGCCTTCGCCAGCCAGGCGCCGGTGAACCCACGGGCCCCGGTGATCAGATTGGTCATCCAGCGGGCTCTGACGCGAGCCCCGGAACGACCGGCGTCTCGCGCGGTGGCTCACGTCGAGTGCCGGGCTCGCGACCCCACACGCGCCACGGAGCCCGCCCAGCCTCCCAGAGGTCGTTCAGCATCGTGGCGTCCTTGTACGTGTCCATGCAGCCCCAGAAACCGTGGTGGCGATAGGCGGCCAGGCGCCGGTCGGCGGCGGCCCGCTCGAGCGGGCCGCGCTCCAGCACGCTCTCTTCCTCCACATAGTCGAGAAAGCCGGGTTCCACGCACAGAAACCCGCCGTTGATCCACTGATCGAGGCGGGGCTTCTCGTCGAACGCCGTGACCCGGTCGTGCTCGTCGATCGCCGCGATCCCCCACGGGCTGTGAGGCCTCACCACGGTGATCGTCGCCAGCGCCTCCTGTCGAGCGTGAAAGCTCAGCAGCGCCTCCAGGTCGATGTCGGCCACGCCGTCCGCGTAGGTAAGGCAGAACGTCCGGTCGCGGAGGCGGTCGGCCGCCCTCGCGACGCGGCCCCCGGTGGGCGTCTCGACGCCGGTGTCCAGGCACTCGATCTCCACCGGCTCCGCCCAGGCCTCGATCGCGACGAAGTCGGCGATCATCTCGCCGCGGTATCCGGTCAGGAGCAGGAACTGGCGAAAGCCCTGTGCCGCGTAGATCCGGATCACGTGCCAGAGGATCGGCCTGCCGCCGATCTCCACCAGCGGCTTGGGAATCGCGTGCGTCCGCTCCTGGAGCCTGGTGCCGCGACCGCCGCAGAGGATCACGACCTTGGTTTCGGCACGCATCGGCCGGAATCTAATCCGTTGGCGCTAGGGACGAAGTCCCGGGTCGCGGGGGCTCAGGACGCCAGGGCATTGGAGCCCGAACCCGCCGCCCCCGGACGCGGGAGCACAGGGAAATGCCCGAGGCGGAGCCGAGGGCAAGGTATTCGGGCGGGAGCGGAGGAGGCGGCGGAGTTGTTCTGTTGGCCGCCGGCTACCGCGGGCAGGATCGTGACCTCGTCGCCGTCGGCCAGCGCAGTGTCCAGGCCGTCTCGAAAGCGGATGTCCTCGCCCGAGACGTAAACGTTCACGAACCGCCGCAGACTCCCATCGTCCGTGATCCGCTCGCGGAGCTCATGATGCTGGTCGAAGACCGCGTCGAGAGCCTCGCCGACGGTCCCACCCTCGACCTCGACCTCGGACTCACCGCCGGTGACGCCGCGAAGCTGCGCGGGGATCTTCACCGTGATCGACATGGGCCGAAGAATCTAGCGCCCGGTCCCGGCCTGGACTGCGGAGGCCGCCTCCACCCGACCCTCGACCTGCTCCTCGAACGCACTCACCGAGGGATCGATCTCCGCCAGCTCGAAGCCGGCGCGGGTCACGTCGAGCGTCTTCAGTCCCTCCCCGGTGATGTAGGCGACGACGCGCTCCGCCTGACCGATCTCGCCGCGCTCGGCGAGCTTCGCCAGGACCGCGGTGGTCACGCCGCCCGCGGTCTCGGTGAAGATCCCGGTGGTCTCGGCCAGGAGCCGGATCCCGGCGACGATCTCCTCGTCGGTGACCGACTCGATCGTGCCGCCCGTGCTCCGGGCGAGCTCGAGCGCGTACGGGCCGTCCGCCGGGTTGCCGATCGCGAGGCTCTTCGCGATCGTCGCCGGCTTCGCCGGGCGACAGGTATCCCAGCCCTCGCGGAAAGCCTCGGCCACCGGGCCGCAGCCGGCGGCCTGGGCGCCCGAGAAGACCGGCAGCTCTCCCTGGACCAGGCCCAGCTCGAGCCATTCGCGGAAGCCGCGGCCGATCTTGGTGAAGAGCGAGCCCGACGCGATCGGGCAGACAACCCGGTCGGGCAGCTCCCAACCGAGCTGCTCCACCGTCTCGAACGCGATCGTCTTCGAGCCCTCGGCGTAGTAAGGCCGAAGGTTGACGTTGACGAAGGCCCACGGCCGCTCGTCACAGAGCTGCGTGCAGAGTCGATTGACATCGTCGTAGGTGCCTCGTACCCCCACCAGCCTGGTGCCGTAGACACCGGTGGCCAGCAGCTTCTGCTCCTCGAGGTCGGCCGGCACGAACACGTATGAGTCCAGCCCGGCCGCCGCGGCGTGTGCCGCCACCGCGTTGGCCAGATTGCCGGTGGAGGCGCAGGCGATGGTCTCGAATCCAAGCTCGCGGGCCTTCGCGACGGCGACCGCGACGACGCGGTCCTTGAACGAGTGCGTCGGGTTCGCGGCATCGTTCTTCAGCCAGACCTCGCCGAGGCCGAGGCGCGAGGCCAGCCGGTCCGCCCGGACGAGGGGCGTCAAGCCGGGCTCGAGGGTGGTCCGGGTGGCGGGAGGCCCGTCCTCGAACGGGAGGAAGTCGGCGTAGCGCCAGATCCCGGCGCTTCCGGCCTGGATCTTCCGCTTCGCCTCGCCGGCCTCGAGCCGGGTCAGATCGCTGAACGCCTCGAGCGGGCCGAAGCATTGCTCGCAGACGTATCGAGCGTCCGCCGGATACTGGCCCCCGCACTCCTTGCACTTCAACTGCCACGTCGCCATGTCGTCCCCTTCGTCATCTGGACATCTTCCAAACGAAAACCTCCGCCCGGTGAGTGGAGCAGAGGTCCTAGGGGGACTCCGACTCACATCTTCCAGGCCTTCCACCTGCTGGAATTGGCACCTTCCCGTCCGCCATTGGCTTCGGGGGTTGCCGGGGCTTCATCGGGCCAGTCCCTCCACCCCTCTCGATGTGGTGGTTATGTGGCCGCGGAATATAGCTGACGTGAAAATCCGGTTGCGCGCCGGTGCCGCCGGGGTTCCGTCGCGTACCCTTAGCGACAAGGATCCCGATGGACCGCGTGAGCGAGATGGGCCAGACCGATGCCGAGCCTTCCCAAGCCGAGGTTGCGCCGAGCGGCACGTGGCGCCGAGCTCGCCACGCAGCCTGAGCGCGAACGCAAGCCGAACGTCGAGGTCGTCGCCGACGGCGGGCTGCGCTGGGTGAACATCGAACGCCCGTCGCCGCTCGAGATGGCGTGGCTCGAGGAGCACTTCGACTTCCACGCCCTCGACTTCGAGGATGTGCTCTCGCGCAACGAGCGTCCGAAGATCGACGAGTACCCCGACTACCTGTTCATCGTCTTGCACTTCCCGGTCTTCGACCGCACGGTCGGGCGACTGAACGCCGGCGAGCTCGACATCTTCGTGGGCCAGGACTACCTCGTGACCATCCCGAACCAGCCGTTCCAGCCGGTCGAGTACCTGTTCGAGCGCTGCAAGACGAAGCCGGAGCTCCGTCCCGCCCTGTTCTCCAACGGGTCCGGGTACCTCCTCTACCGGATCGTGGACGACTCCTTCGACTACTGCTTCCCGATGCTGAGGAAGATCGCGAACAAGCTCGACGCGGTCGAGGACGAGATCTTCGGGGGCCGCTCGGAGGAGGTCGTGCGGGACATCTCCAACGTGAAGCAGGAGATCATCAACTTCCGCAAGGTGATCCGCCCGCAGCGCACCGTGCTCCGCGACCTCGAGAACTCGAAGCGCCGGTTCCTGTTCCCCGCGGAGGGCGAGCTTGAGATCTACTTCGACGACATCGTCGATGCTCACGAGCGGATCTGGGACATGCTCGAGAACTACAAGGAGGTCGTGGAGGCCCTCGAGGACACGAACGAGTCCGTGATCTCCCACCGCGTGAACGACATCCTCCGCGTGCTCACCGCGATCAGCGTGATCGTGCTGCCGCTGACGTTCATCGCGAGCCTCTGGGGGATGAACGTCGGCGTCCCCGGCGAGGGTGACGAGACCGAGTTCTACGTGCTGGTCGGCGTGATGCTGCTGATCCTGGTCGGCATGGTCACCTACTTCCGCCGTCGCGGCTGGCTCTGACAGACTCCGCCCTGTGGCCACCGAGCGGATCTGGGCGCCCTGGCGCCTGCCCTACGTGAAGGACGCGGCCAAGGACTCGGAGCAGGAGTGCATCTTCTGCGTCAAGCCCACCGCCGACGATGACGAGGCCAACCTGATCGTCCACCGCGGCGAGCGCTGCTTCGTCATGCTCAACCTGTTCCCGTACACGAACGGGCATCTGATGATCGCGCCGTTCGCGCACCTCCCCTCGCTGCCGGAGCTGGATGCCGAGACGCTGGCGGAGATCATGGCCCTCGCCCAGCGGGCGATGGGCGTGCTGGAGGAGGCGTACTCCCCCCACGGGTACAACGTCGGCTTCAACCAGGGTCGGGTCGCGGGCGCCGGGCTCGAGCACCACATCCACCTGCACGTCGTCCCGCGCTGGGGCGGCGACACCAACTTCATGCC
>Ga0081455_10005715_pt1 | contig 13565 bp, 13 predicted proteins | sample TabmetS3T2R1_FD_70207 | JGI IMG/M metagenome (GOLD analysis project Ga0081455, IMG submission 70207) | Tabebuia heterophylla rhizosphere microbial communities from the University of Puerto Rico - S3T2R1 | ecosystem: Host-associated > Plants > Roots > Rhizosphere ... | reverse complement strand
CGACTCCCGCATCCGACTCGACGGCCCCTCCTGGCTGATCAGAGCCTTCCCGACCTGGAACGCCCGCAGCACGTTCGCCCACATCAAACCCGCCCCCGGCGCCGCCACCCCGAACTGAGTTACCGCACCGGCACGCGAAGATGCGTCACATCGCCGCGTCAGCGCGCCTCCCTTCTGTTGTCAACCGGCTGGTTTGAGTGGCCTCTTCCGGGTTGATGGGGTCGGGCGTAGCGTCGTGGGTGCGGGTCCGGGAAGTGGCTGATCCGAAGTGTCGATGTGCGGGTGTGAGTCGACCGCGCTGGATTCTTGAGACGCCCCGCGGTGCCCTCCGGGGCCCGTGCCTGTGTCGTGGTCGGCAGCGTGCTGCGCGTCGGCGACAAGTTGACGGTAGACCGCGTCAGTGATGCGGCGTTTCAGGCATCGCATGGCTTCCAGGGGTTTCTTCCCCTCGGCGCGTTTGCGTTGGTAGTAGCCGCGGCCGACGGGGTGGTGACGGAGCTGGGTGACTGCGGCGATATGAATCATGTGGTTGACCCGGCGGTTGCCGGCCCGGGACAGCCAGTGCCGGGTCTGCTCACCCGACGACGCGTCCAGGGGTGCGGTGCCGGTCCAGGACGCGAACCGGTTCCGGTCGGCGAACCGGGCCACGTCACCGACGTCGGCGAGGATCCGGGCGGCGACCACGGGTCCGACGCCAGGGATGTTCATGAGTCGCGACTCCCGCGCGAGGACCATGGCCTTGAGCTCGGCGGTGGCCTTCTTGATCTTCGCTTCGACCGCGACCAGCTCGGCGAGCTCCTCGGCCGCGATGCGGCGTCGGGTCTTCCCGGCGACGTCGCGGGGACGCACGGACCCGAGCATCGCCCTGGCTTGGCCGGTGGTGATGTCGCGTTTCGCCTGGCCCGGCAGGAGTTCAGCCAGCAGCGCTTGGAGCCGGTCGACGGTCTGGACCCGTCGCCGGGTGAGTGCTTCGCGTCGGTCGGTGAGCATCCGGAGCGCCTCGAGCTCGCCGTCGACCTGCAGCACCCGCAGGGTCGGAGTCCGGGCCGCGACCACGGCGATCGAGTGCGCATCACCGGCGTCGGTCTTGCGGTTGTGCCCGCGGTCGAACAACCGAACCCGGGCAGCGAGCTTCGCCGGAACGTCGACGACGTGTTCACCCACCTCCAACAGCCGCTGCGCCAGCGGACGGCCCACACCGTTGGCGCCCTCGACCGCCCAGACCCGCTCTGGCCAGGCCTTCGCACACCCTCGCATCGCCGCGTACCCGGCCTGATCGGTGGTGAAGCGACCCGCCCCGAGCAGCCGCTCCGCACCGTCGATGACCTCGATCGTGGCCGAAAGCTTGTGGGGAGCCGGCAAGATCCGGGCATCGAACCAGCGGCGGCAGCAAAGTAGGTGCGACACGGCGGTAGCATTCGATGCACCATGCTCGTCTTGAGGTTGAACAGCTTTACGTCAGGACTTTAGGCCTGAGAAGCTCATCGTCGCTACGAAATGGCGCTGGGCGAGCAGGAAGGCCACCAGGAGCGGCAGGGTGGCGACGACGTTCCCCGCCATCAGGAGGGACCAGTCCGTACGCCTGGCACCTTGGAAGTTGGCTAACCCGAGCTGCACCGTGTAGTTGTTCTCGTTGCTGATCGCGATCAGCGGCCACACGAGGTCGTTCCATGAGCCGAGCAAGGTGAAGACCGTGAGTGTTGCTAGGGCCGGCCGAGCGAGTGGGAGCACGATGCGCCAGAAGACGCCGAACGTCGAACAGCCGTCGATCCGCGCCGCGTCCTCGAGCTCCACCGGCAGCGACAGGAAGAACTGCCGCATCAAGAAGACACCGAACGCTGAGGCCAGCCAGGGGACTATGGCAGCCCCGAGCGTGTCGATCAGCCCCACTTTCGCGAACATCACGAACGTCGGGATCATCAGCAGCTGGATCGGGATCATGATCGTCGACACCAACAGGAAGAACCCCGTCGTGCGGCCGAGGAACTTGAGTCGGGCGAAGCCGTATCCCGCCAGCGAGCACAGGAACAGGTGCGATACGACAGCGACCATGCTGACGATCGTCGAGTTCAGCAGCCATTGCCCCATCGAGGACTGCTGGAAGAGCTGGCGATAGCCGTTGAGAGTCAGATCCGTGGGGATGAACCTGGGCGGATACCGGTTCAGGTCGGCGTCGACCATGAATGACGCCAGGATCATCTGCGCCAGCGGGAGGAGGAAGAGCAGCGCCGTCGGCATCAGCAGCAGGTGCCACGGACTGAACGGCAGCCGCAGCTTCCTGCGCACCGGCGACGTCACGACCCGGCCGCCGCCGGCACCGTCGGCTGGAACGTCCGCGACGTCAGCGTCGATCGTCGGCAACGCCATCAGAACGCCTCCATCTTGACCCGGCGCGAGTAGGCGATCACCCCGACCGTGATCAGCAGGGTGAAGCCGAACAGGATGTACGCCACTGCCGATGCGTAGCCGTAGTGGGTGAGCTGGAATGCCTGGTAGTAGACGTAGTAGACGACGGTCTGAGTGGCGCCCAGTGGACCGCCCTTCGTCGTGGTGAACACCAGGTCAAACAGCTGCAGGGCCGTAATGGTCTGCCAGACCGTGGCAAAGACCGTCACGGGGGCGAGGTGGGGCAGCTTGATGTGCCAGAAGACCCGCCATGTCGATGCGCCGTCGACGATTGCCGCCTCGACGAGGCTCTCCGGGATGTCTTGCAAGGCGGCTAGGTAGATGACCACTGTGAAGCCGATCTCGCCCCACAGCGAGATGACGCACAGCGTTAACAGGGCTTGGCTGTCACTCTCCAGGAACTGCTGCTCAGGGAGGTTGAGGACGCGGAGTGCGGCGTTGGCGATGCCGAACTGCGGCGAGAAGACGTAGTTGGCGAGGATGCCGGTAGCCGCTGCGCTCGCCACGAACGGAACGAAGATCGCAGTCCGGTAGAAGGCGACCAGCCGTATCTGTCGGTTCAGCGCCGTGGCGAGCAGCATCCCGATGATGATCGACGCCGGCACGAAGATCGCGGTGAACACCAGCGTGTGCGACACCGCGGAGCGCAGCTGCGGATCGTCGAGCAGCCGCTCGTAGTTGCTCCAGGCAGCAGGCGTCGATGGCGAGATGCCGTCCCAGTTGCGGCGGGAGAGATAGAAGGCCCAGAGCGCCGGGAACACCGTCAGGCCCAGCACGATGAGCGTGGCGGGTGCGACGAACCCCCAGCCCGTCAAGGACTGGCGGAGCGAGCGCTTGCTGGCGCCCGTCCGGCCGGTCCAGACCGAGATGGTGGTCACTGGAACGACAGCGCCTGGTCCGACTGCTCTGCAGCCTCGTCGAGCCCTTCCTGTGCGGACTTCTTGCCTTGCAGGACCTCTGAGACGGACGTCCCGACGTACCGCGAGAGCTCGACGTACTGCTTGATGGTCGGTCGAGCCGTGGTCGCGTTGGCGAGGTTGTCGACGAAGACCTGGATGCCTGGGTAGTCATCGAGGAACTTCTTGTACGCCGGGCTGTCCTTGGCGACCGGCCGAAGCGGCAGGTTGCCGAACGCGAGGTTCCACTTCGCATCGATCTCCGGAGAGGTGAACCACTTCATCAGCTCGGTGGCCCAGTACGCGCGGTTCGCATCGTGGTGGTCGAAGACCGCCCAGATGTCCGGACCAGAGACCGTCTGGTGACTGCCGCTCTCGCCGGCCGGAAGCTGAACCACGCCGTAGGGAGTCCCGGCCTGGACGAAGTCGTAGAGCTGCCAGGGGCCGGTGATCAGCATGCCGACCCGACCGGATGCGAACAACGGCCCCATCCGCTCGTCGGTCTGGTCGAGATAGACCGTCTCGTCGTCGACCGCCATCGCACGCCAGAACTCCAGGGCGTCCACGCCTGCCTCGGAGTTGAATTCCGCCTCGGTCTGGTCGTCGTTGAGGATCTGGCCACCGTTCTGCCACAGCTGTGGCCAGAGCCGCCACGTTGTGTCCTCACCCCCACTCACCGATGTGGCGGTTCCGTAGATCTCGTTCTCGGGGTCGTTGAGGGCCTGTGAGGCTGCCCGGAAGTCGTCCCACGTCCAGTCCGGGTCCGGATAGTCGAGTCCTGCCTGGTCGAAGAGCTCTGTGTTGTAGACGACGGCGAGGTCGTCCACGATCGCTGGGAACCCGATGACCGCCCCGTCCGGTGTCGCGGTCTCTCTGGCTGCTTGCGGGAAGGATTCCCAGTCGACCGCGGGCTCCTTGACCGTCTCGGTTAGGTCGAGCGCACGACCCGACCCAGCCAGCTGACCGGCCCAGCTACCGTACGCGTACGACATGTCGGGGTAGGTGTCGCTGGCGAAAGCGGCCGACAGCTTCTGCAGTAGGTCGTCGGTCGTCGGCGCCCCAGACGAAACCTCGAGGCTGACGTTGGGGTGCAACGCCTCGAACTCCTTGGCCAGCTCCTCGATCAGCGTCTCGGCGTCGTCTGCTTGGCCCGTCCACCAGGTCAGGGTCACGTCGGCGTTCTTGTCCAGCTTGTCCGAACCCCTATCGTCCCCTCCGCAGGCGGTGAGCGAACCGGCCGCAAGCCCCAGTGAGGCGACGATCGTCAGCGATCGCAGTCGGCCTACCCCCGGTCGTGTACGAGCGTTCATGGACGGCCTCCTGGTGATAGGGCGGTCTGGAGCGGCTTCGGGAGGAGCTCACAGTGCGCTGCGACCATGTCGTCGCACAGGTCCCAGATCTGGGGCGGGCTAAGGGTGGCGCTGGTGTTCGGGTCGACCATCGCTGCCTGGCGAAGCAGTCTCGGGTCGCCCTCCGTCGCCGCGGCCACGGTCAGGTCGACGACGTTGAGATAGCCGCGGTTGATCGCGGCGCACTGGCGCGGCAGCGCCCCGACGGCGATCGACGCGACGCCGAGCTCGTCGACGAGGCACGGCACTTCGACGCAGACGTCGCGCGGCAGGTTGTCGATCATCCCGGAGGCGTTGACGACGTTCCCGACGATGCGGCGCGGTGTGCCGGTGACCATGCTGTGCACGACCTGCGGGGCGTACTCGGTGGCAGTGATCTCGAGGTCGATCGGCTCACCCGCAGCAAGCTGCTCCTTCGTTCGTTCGTACGTTGCGACGTTCCCTTCGCTGATCCCGATGTACACCCCAGGCTCGAGTCGAAGCCGCTCGATCTCGTCGGGGTGTCGCAGGTACCAGCTGACGTACTCCGAGGAGTGTTCGCTCGTCTCGGTCGGGTAGTAGCCGAGCCGCCGGTACATGTCGACGCGTACGCGACGCTGCAGCTGTGGATCGGCTGCGATCTTGGCGTCAAGGAGGGGGTACAGGTCCTCGCCATCGCGCTCCCAGCGCAGCAGCCAGGCTTGGTGGTTGACGCCGGCAGACCAGTACGACGCCTCCTCGAGCGGAACGCCGATCTCCTCGCACAGCCCGCTCACGGTCCAGTAGACCGAGTGGCAGAGTCCGACGGCCTTTAGCTGAGGTGCGGTGCGGGCGAGGTATGTGATGTTCATCGCCATCGGGTTGGTGTAGTTCAGCAGCCAAGCGTCCGGGCAGACACGGAGCATGTCCGCCGCGATGTCGTCGAGAGCAGGGAAAGTCCGCAGCGCACGGAAGATTCCTCCGATGCCCAGGGTGTCGGCGATGGTCTGCTGGACGCCGTGCCGGGCCGGCACCTCGAAGTCGACACGGGTGGACGCGAGCCCGCCGACCTGGATCATGTTGACCACGAAGTCCGCTCCGTCGAAGGCCTCGGCGCGGTCGCGATGTGTCGTGATGGCGGCTGCTGCACCGAGCCGGTCGCGCACTTGGCGCGCGATCCCGTCTGCTGTTGCGAGCCGTGCGGGGTCGATGTCGAACAGCCGCACTGCCAGGGGTTCGAGGTCGTCGAACGCGAAGAGGTCGGAGACCAGGTCGCGGGTGAACTCCACGCTGCCGGCTCCGACGAAGACCACCGTGGTCACTGGTCCTCCTCCTTTGGGCCCCCTGCTGGTACGAGGTGTCGCGCCGCCGCGAGCAGGTCGAGCCCGATCCCGTCGAGCCGCTCTCGATCGACCCGGGTGGTGGGAGCCGTGACGCTCACTGCTGCTACTGGCCGTCCGGTGCCGAGGGTGAGCGCAACTGCGGCGCAGTGCACGCCTGGCTCGTTCTCCTCGAGGTCGAGGGCGTAGCCGCGACTGCGGGTCAGCTCCAGCTCGGCGTTGAGCGCGCGGGCTGAACCGGCCGTGCTCGTCGTCTGCCGCACCAGGGGCCCGTACCGCTTCACCCAGGCGTCGACGGCCTTCCGGTCGGGCAACAGGTGCGCGAGCATCGCCTTGCCGACCCCGGTCCGGTAGGCGGGGTTGCGGCCGCCGATGGTGGAACTCAGCCGAAAGGGATGCGTGCCTTCTCGCTTGTCGATATAGACGACATCGCCTCCCGACAGGACTGCGAGATGGGTCGTCTCGTTGTGACGTGACACGAGCTCTTGGAGCAGTGGCGCGACGAGCACGGGGATGTCGAGCTTCTCGTGGAACCCGAAGGCCACCTCGAGGGCGGCAGGCCCGAGCAGGTAGGGCCCGCTCGCCGCGGGTTGGACGGCGAAGCCACGGGTCTTCATGGTCGTCAGGAGCCGGTGCAGCGAACTCTTGGGGAGGCCGGTCTCGTTCGCCAACTCGTCAAGTGTCCAGCCGTCTCCTCGCTGACCGAGCAGCGTAAGCACCCGCAACGCCCGGTCGACACCTTCGAGTCCGTTGGCCATCCGTCTCCCGGTTCTCCCAGGGCCTGCCGATCCGGAACGGTTCGTGCGCATTCCGTTCAGCGGAATGAGGGTTCAGTGACAGGAATGATGCTAGTGTTCGACCGTCGTCGCTGTAAACCCCAGCGCTTCCCAATCCCGATCGAGGTAGCCGTGCGCGCGTTGGTCTTCACCGGCATCAACCAGATGGAGCTTCTCGACGTCGACGAACCAGTTCCGAGCTCTGATGAGGTGCTGGTTTCGGTCGAGTCCGTGGGTGTCTGCGGGAGTGAGCTGCACGGGGTCTCCGGCGGCAGCTGGCGGCAGCCACCACTCGTGATGGGGCACGAGATCGCTGGCGTCGACCCCGAGGGCCGACGCGTCGTCATCAACCCACTGTCCGCCTGCGGAAGCTGCGACAGCTGTGAGCGCGGCCAGACCAACCTTTGTCGTAAGCGAGTGCTGCTCGGGGTGCAGCGACCCGGAGGCTTCGCCGAGTACGTCGCCGCTCCCCGCGCCGGACTCCATGTCCTACCCGAGGAGGTCGGGTGGGAGGCGGCTGCGCTCGTCGAGCCGCTGGCCAACGCCGTCCACGCCACTCGGCTCGCGGGCGACCTCAGCGGGGCCCGCGTCGCAGTCATCGGCGCCGGTGCGCTCGGCTTGCTGTGCACCGCTGTCGTGGCCACGCAGAGCCCGTCGTGGATCACCGTCGCGGACCTCTCGATCCCGAGGCTCGCCGTCGCCAAGAGAGTGGGCGCTTCCAGCACCACTGGGCGCCTCGATGGGGAATACGACGTGGTCATCGACGCTGTCGGAGTGCAGGCCAGCCGCACAGACTCTCTGGATCGGCTGCGGCCCGGCGGGACCACGGTCTGGCTCGGCCTGGCACACGCGGAGGCGACCCTGCACGGCAATGCCGTCGTCCGCGAGGAGAAGCGCGTCACCGGTTCGTTCGCATACACCGACGCAGAGTTCGCCGAGGCGATCAGGCTAGCCGCCCTGACCGACCTGACCTTTGCGACCAGCGTCGCCTTCGAGGACTCCGCGCAGGTGTTCCTGGACCTCGTGGCCGGCCGCTCCGACATCGTCCGCGCGGTCATCCGCCCCCAGGCCTGAGTCGGTCGACGTGCTCACCAGACAGTGGCGAGACTAAGGAAAGGCGGTAGCCAGGTGCGCGGTCTGCAAGGCGCCCGAGTCGTCGTCAGCGGCGGCACCCGAGGCATCGGCTTCACGACTGCCCGACGATTCCTCGAGGAGTCAGCCAGCGTGCATGTCTGCGGTCCCGTCGAGACCGAAGTCGAGACGGCAGTGCAGGAGCTGGCATCGGCCGGAGACGTGTCCGGATCGGTGTGCGACGTCACGGACGAACAGGCCGTACGCCAGCTGGTCGAGACCTGCTCAGGTCGCTGGGGACACATCGACGTACTGGTCAACAACGCCGGGATCTCCTGGCGTGAACCCTTCCTCGAGATCACCCCGGAGCACTGGGACGCGATCATCGCGGTCAACCTCCGCGGCATGTTCCTCATGGCTCAGTCGGTCGCCCGCTCGATGGTTGCGGCCGGCACACGCGGCAGCATCGTGAACATGGCGTCGACCAACGCATTAGGCGGCGAGGCCGACTACGCGCACTACAACGCGTCGAAGGGCGGCGTGGTGCTGCTGACCAAGACGATGGCGGTCGAGCTGGCCTCACACGGCATCCGGGTGAACGCCCTGTGCCCCGGCTACATCGACACGCCCCTGAACCGGCGGATCGTCGAAGACCTCGGCGATCCGGCGTTCGTCGACCGGTACGTCGCGGAGAGCATCCCCATCGGGCGACCCGGGCGCGAGGAGGACATCGCCGCGGCGTACGCCTTCCTCGCCTCGAGTGACGCCGGTTTCATCACCGGCACCACCTTGGTGGTCGACGGCGGCCAGACCGCGGTGATGTGAGGTGATGTCAGCGTGAAGTCGCGCACGCTCGGCCCGGAGCACGTGGTCGGGACTCCTGGTGGCTACCTGTACGAGTCGCCGCTGTGGGACTATCGGCGCAGCGTCTTCGCCTGGGTGGACATCGAGGCCGGAGATGTGTACGAGCTGGACCACAAGACCGGGGCCACGCGCGTCCACCACCTCGGCCAGACCGTCGCCGCAGTGGGGCTGCGCACCGGTGGCGGCTACGTCCTCGCGTTGGGCACCGCGATCGCAGTGGTCGACGCCGACTTCACCGGCCTGGATGTCATCCACCGCTTCGCTTTCCCTGACGACGTGCGGTTCAACGATGCGGCGGTGTCACCCGATGGTGCGTATTGGGCCGGGACGTTGAGCCATGACCGGCCTGGCGCCGGTGAGCTCTATCGGATCGGACCGGACGGCTCCGTCACCTCGATGCTGGATGGCGCCAGCATCTCGAACGGCCTCGACTGGGACGAGGACGGAACGCACTACTGGGTCGACAGCGGCCCCGGCACGGTCGACATCGTCACGTCGGACTCGACCGACAACGGTTGGAAGGTCACGGGGCGCGAGCAGCTCTTCGACTGCGGGCCAGGCATCTCCCCTGACGGCCTGAAGGTAGACGCCGAGGGCGGCGTGTGGGTGGCGCTCTGGGGTGGTAGCAGCGTGATCCGGCTCAACTCCGCAGGAGAGGCGGTGGAGGAGATCCACGTACCTGCGCCACACACGTCGAGCCTCGCGTTCGGTGGCCCCGACCTGCGCGACCTCTACATCACGACGGCTCGGGAGGACCTGAACGAGGAGGCGCTCAGGGCCGCCCCATGGTCGGGGTCGGTCTTCCGCTGCCGAGCAGACGTCGCTGGACGCCACGCGAATGAGTTCCTGGGCTGAGCACGAACATCTCTCCGGCGGCTGGTCACGCTGGCCCAGACGGCAGCCTGAGAGTTCACCAGAGCGTTTCGACGGCCCCGGTCACGACTTCCTCTTGGTCGAGCAGGAGCAGCACCGGCCAACGGTCGAAGGTCGTGCACGGATGCGAGATGCCCAACGCCACCAGGTCGCCGACAGCTACCTCATTGTCGGCTGCGACGCGGACGAACGCGTGCTGGTCGCTCAGCGCCGGGACTGTGGCCCCTCGCAGTGGACGGCGACCCGGGCTGGATGGGCGACTCCAAGCGAGCGGGGTCGGGAGGCCTGCATCGTGAGAGAGATCGCGCCGACCGGCATCGAGCAGCACGAGGTCTGGTTCGGGCCTGGACACAACGCGGCACCAGACCTCCAAGGCGGGCCGGAACGGCTCGAACCCCCAGCTCGGCAGACCACTCGGCGTACCCGACGCATAGAGACCGTGATCGTGGGTGACATAGCAGCCGCTTCGCAGCACCATGGTCGAGTCAACGCTCCGGGGAGCGAGGACCTCGGCGACCACGTCGAAGAACAAGCTCCCACCGGCCGTCACAATCGCGTCATCGGCCAGCAGGCCTTCGGCGGCGCACCGCTCGTGTGCGTTGGCGATGCGCTCGACGAACTCGCGCACGCTCTGCTCAGTGGCCCCATCCCGCTGCGAGCTGATCGTTCCCTCGTATCCCGCAACGCCGGCAAGCTGGACTCGCGGCGAGGCAGCCACCTGGCGAGCCAGTGCGATCGCCTCGTCGTCGTCGCGCAGACCTGTGCGCCCCGCGTCATGGCCCAGCTCGACCAAGAGCCGCGCAGCCCGGTCGGCCTCGAACACGGCGTCGCGAGCCGCATGGAGGCCCCGGACACTGTCGATGTACCACAGCAGCTCGACATCCTGCTGGTCTCGGAGCGTGTTCGCCAGCCACGACAATGCATGCGGGTCCACCACCTCGTTGGCGATCAGCACCCGTCGCACGCCAGCACCGACCAGTGCTGCCGCCTGGTGTGCGTTGGCCGCGGTGATGCCCCACGCACCAGCGCGCAGCTGCCGTCGCACGAGGTCAGGCGTCATCGTGGTCTTGCCGTGCGGCGCGATCGTGACCCCCGCGGCCGCACAGAATCGCGCCATCACCTCGATGTTGTGGTTCACCGCGTCTTCGTGCAGCACAGCTACGGGAGTCGGCGTGTCGCCGGCGAGCGGTCGCCACCCCTTGCCCGCGACATCGTCCAGCGACAGGGCCGCAATGGGAAGCCCCTTGGTCACGCGATCCCCCAGCACCGTTCCTCCACCTTCACCCTCACGTCGTCACGTCGCCACGTCAGCGTAGCCAGCTGCACCTGCCAGCTTTCCGCACATCGCAAAGGAGAAACCGATGCCCCGAACCAACACCCCCACCGACCAGGCGCCGCAGCCTGCAGGTCCGTACAGCCAGAACGCGCGGGTCGGCGCGGTTGTCCAGGCAGCAGGGCAGGTCGGTTTGCGTCCGGACGGCACCCTCCTCGAGGGTGTCAGCGACCAGACGCGGCAGGCCCTGCGCAACATGCTGGCCGTTCTCGCGGCGGCTGGTGCCCAGGAGTCCGACATCATCAGCGTCCGGGTATTCCTGACCGACGTCTCTCACTTCCAGGAGATGAACACGGCGTACGAGACGGCGTTCTCCCAGCCCCCTCCCGCCCGTACGACGGTCTACGTGGGACTTCCCGCTGGTCTCCTCGTTGAAATCGACGCGCTGGCTGTCGTCGAGGGCGAGGGCGACGCGTGAGGCTACTGCGCATCGGACCAGTCGGCGCGGAGCGACCCGCCGTGCTCGTGAACGACGAGCTGCTCGACGTGTCGGGACACGTGACCGACTACGACCGGATGTTCTTCGCCACCGGCGGCCTGGCCGGACTCCGCCGACTCCTCGACGAGTCCGCGGCGACCTTGCCGCGGGTCGTGGACGCGAATCGGATCGGCCCACCGGTCGCCCGGCCCGGCAAGGTGATCTGCATCGGACTCAACTACGCCGACCATGCCGCCGAGTCGGGCGCCCCGATCCCGCCGGAGCCCATCATCTTCATGAAGGGCAGCGACACGGTCGTCGGCCCCTACGACGACGTACGCATTCCTCGAGGCAGCTTGAAGACTGACTACGAGGTGGAGCTTGCGGTGGTCATCGGCGCCGAGGCCCGCTATCTGGGATCGGAAGCCGAGGCGGCTGCGGCCATCGCAGGCTTCTGCATCTCCAACGACGTGTCTGAGCGGGAGTACCAGCTCGAGCGTAGCGGCCAGTGGGACAAGGGCAAATCGTGTGAGACGTTCAACCCGCTCGGTCCATGGCTGGTCACCGCGGACGAGGTGGGTGACCCGCAATGTCTGGGGATGTTCGTCGACGTGAATGGTCAGCCCCGCCAACGCGGTCGTACCTCGACGATGATCTTCGGGGTGCGCGAGCTAGTGCACTACGTCAGCCAGTTCATGGTTTTGGAGCCGGGCGACCTCATCAACACCGGTACGCCACCGGGCGTGGGCATGGCGATGGATCCTCCGGCGTACCTACGTGAAGGTGACGTCGTCGAGCTGAGCATCGAGCAGCTCGGTACGCAACGCCAGCGCCTCGTCCGCGCCCCCTGAGCCCTCCTCCTTTTGCGGGGGCGAGGGTCAGCCTGTCAAGCGGGCCGGCCAATGCCCGCGGCAATGCGCGCGACCCGCAGGGTCAGCCCGTCTGGACGGTGGGAGACATTCCGCCGGAGTCCAACGACGCCACGCTCGGGCTGTGCAGATTGTGCCGCGGACAAGGGCAACGCGACGATCGCACACGAACTGATGATCAGCCTCAAACAGTGCGCAACCACGTCTCGCAAAACGTCACCAAACTGCGGGTGTCCCGACCGGTCGGCGGCAATCGTCATGCCCGAGAAGCAGGCCTCGGCGACAACTGACACCGCGGGCGCCACACAGAGCCCTCGCACTCGATCACCAAAGGACGGCCGGCGCGCCGAGTCCGTCGTCGGGAATCCCCAGAATCACTGCATCTTTCCGGTGCCCCTCTGTTGTCAAGAGGCGGCAGAGTGCACGTGAGCTTCGGCGTTGACCGAGGATGGCTAGGCTCTTCTGGGGGTGACCCGTTTTGACGGACATCCAAGATCAGGGGCTTCGGCCTCGGAAGGATGTCCATCATGGAGAGCGTGGGGAGCAAGAAGAAGTCTCGCCCGCGCCGCTCGTTTACCGCTGAGTTCAAGGTCGAGATCGTCGAGCTGTGCCAGCGCGGGGACCGGTCGATCGGGCAGGTCGCTCGCGACTTCGACCTGACCGAGACCGCGGTGCGGGAGTGGGTCAAGCAGGCCGAGCGTGACGCCGGCACCCGCGACGACGGGGGCCTGACCACAGCCGAGCGGGACGAGCTGGCGCAGCTGCGTCGGGAGAATCGTCGGCTGCGTGAGGACGTGGAAGTCCTCAAGCGGGCCACGGCTTTCTTCGCGAAGGAGACCCGGTGAACGTCTACCCGTTCATCGAGGCGGAGAAGGCCAGCAACGGTAACGTCAAGCGAGCGTGCGAGTTGCTAGAGGTCTCCCGTGCCGCCTACTACCAGCAGCGCACCAATCAGCCCACCGGCCGCGAGCAATCCGATGTGGACCTGACCGAGCAGATCATCCAGCTGCACCGCGAGTCCAAGGGCCGCTATGGAGCACCCAGGATCCACGCCGAGCTGCGCCGCAAGGGCCGACGCCACGGCCGCAAGCGGGTCGCGCGCTTGATGAGGAAGGCCGGGCTTCGCGGGAAGACCCCGAAGCGGTGGAAGAAGACCACCGTGCCCGACCCATCCGCTGCGGTCCCGGTCGACCTGGTCCGCCGCGACTTCACCGTCGACGCGGCCAAGATCAACAGCCGCTGGTGTGGCGACATCACCTACATCAACACCTGGGAGGGCTGGCTGTACCTGGCCACGGTCCTCGACATCGCCTCCCGGCGCGTGGTCGGCTACGCGCTGGCCGACCACCTACGCACCGACCTGATCGCCGACGCCCTGACCAACGCCGTCTCCGCTCGCAACCCCGACCCCG
>Ga0081455_10005714_pt1 | contig 13569 bp, 16 predicted proteins | sample TabmetS3T2R1_FD_70207 | JGI IMG/M metagenome (GOLD analysis project Ga0081455, IMG submission 70207) | Tabebuia heterophylla rhizosphere microbial communities from the University of Puerto Rico - S3T2R1 | ecosystem: Host-associated > Plants > Roots > Rhizosphere ... | reverse complement strand
CCGATCGAGGCGAGCACGGTCCGAGTCTATCGGCGGGTGCGCCCGAGGGCGGACGCGACGGCCTTGCCGAGCAGCAGCCCCCCGGCCACGTCCGAGGGGTAGTGGACGCCCACGTAGACGCGCGAGGCGCCGACCGCCCCCGCCAGCAGGTCCAGGGCGGTTCGGGCACCGCGGCCCGCCTCGAGCTCGCGCGCGGCGACCGTCACGAACGCCAACAAGACGGCGGGGTGGCTGCTCGGCCACGAGGTGCCGTTCGGCCGGCCGATGCGGAGCGTCATGCCCGGCAGGCCGGCGTCGTAGGGCCGCGGGCGCAGGAACAGGCGCTTGAGGCCCTGGCCGGCGACCCAGGCGACCGTGGCGGCGGCGAGGCCACGGGCCGCGGGCCGGCGGCGGCCCGTGGCCGCCAGCACGCCCGCCGCGCCGACCGAGGCCCAGATCGAGCCGAACTCGGTCACGCCCTTGAAGAACCGGTCGGCGCTCGGCCCGCGATCGCGGTTGCCGGCCCCGAAGGCCCGCACGTCGAGCTCGCGGCCGCGGCCGGCCGAGGTCAGGACGCCGACCGCCAGGGCGGCCCCGCCCAGGCCGAGGGCACGGACGACGCATCGTGCTCGCACGCCGGGGATGATGCGAGAATCCGGCAACGGCGTCACGGAGGCGTGCGTGCGGAAGGAAGGCGACGACTACGGCCCGCCACGTGACCCCGGCGGCGGCCGCAGCCAACCGCCCGATGCATCGCGCTCCGGCATCGGCGCCAAGCGGGTCGTCATCGCGATCCTCGCGATCGTCCTGATCGTCTTCGCGATCGCGAACTTCAGGCAGGTCCGGGTCAACTTCCTGCTCTTCGACACGGACGCGCGGTTGGTCACGGTGATCGTCGTGGCGGCCGCGCTCGGGTTCGTGATCGGGTACTTCGTCGGGCGGCCCAACCGCATGCAGCGCAAACGCCTGAAGGAGTGGGACGACCGGCGCGACCGGGACTAGCCGATCTCCCCGTCCCGGTACCGCTCCTCGATCTCCTGCTTCTGCGCGAGCGTCCCGTGCCGGAGCGCGAGGTGCGAGCCGCCCACGCGCGCGAGGCTCCGGGCCGCGATCTCGCCCAGCGGCCCGCCGCGGAAGTGGTAGTCGACGACGTGCTGCAACAGGCTGCGCCCGCCGGCCAGCGGCTCGATCTCCGAGGTCACGGTCGCATCGAGCACGCCCGAGAGCCGGATCTTCGAGCGGTGCGGCGGGTCCCACTCGAGCACCTCGCCGTCGATCGTGGAGCGCAGGACCATGAAGCGCATCTCGGTCGTGTAACGCGAGCCCTCGTGCAGGCCCTCGGGGGGGATGCCGTCCACGCGGACGATGTGGCGATCCCAGTGCGGCAGGCGTCGCGGATCCGAGATCACCTCCCACACCGCCTGCGGCGGCGCGTCCACCACGACGTCGAACTCGACGAGCGTCACCGCAGGCTCACCGTGCCGGAGGTCCACCCGTGCCACCAGACCACGCTGGAGGGCCGAACGCGGACGATCGCCGCGCCGGGGTCCTCGAGCCCCGCGAGCCGGGCGATGCGGCCGGCGGAACCCGCCCCGGACGCAAGGCGCGACGCGAGCGCGACCTCGCCATCTCCGCGGACCATCGCGCCCACCATCTCGCGAGCGCGCCACGTCGAGGGCCGGTCGATCGCCAGCGCGACCCTGGGCGTCCCCTTGGCCCCGCCCAGCGCAAGGGTCTCCTCGGGCGCCGCGGCGTACAGGCCGCCGCCGTCGGCGGCCCATCCGACGGGTAGCACCACGGGGCCGCCGGGCGTCTCCAGGCCGAGGGCCCCGGCGCCGGCGTCGCCGAACGGCGTGCCGGGGACGCGCGCCAGGACCGGCTCGCCGGCGCGGGCGGCCCGGAACCGTTCGGCGCCCTCCAGGTCGTCGCCCCACTCCCCCCAGGCGCTCGAGAGCCGGCCGCCCTCCAGGACCGCCGAACGCTCGATGCGGATCTCGGCGAACACCCGGCCGGGGGGCGTCCACGCGAGCGGGACCTGATGCGCGTCCACCGCGTACCCGGCGAAGAACCGGGCGTTCTTCCGAGTGAACCGCGCGCCCGCGAGCGCCAGCAGCGGTCCGTGCGAGAGCGACCGCCCCCAGCTCTCGGCGTCGAGCAGGTCGTAGGTCGTGACCGTGCCGGTGAACGCGACCGCGCGCTCGCCGTCCCGCACCACGCCTGCCACTCGAGGATCCGAACGCCACGCGCGCGCCTTCACCGAGCCGCGAGAGGTCGTCACCCACACGCTCCCGCCCGCCGCCGCGAACACCATCGGCGTGACGTGCGGACCGGCGGGGGTCGTCGCCCCCACGTGGCAGAACGACCCCCGCTCGAGGACCGTCCGGACCGGCGCGGGGACGACCGCGCTCACGCGGCCTCCGTCGCCGGCTCGCGCACCACCGGGAACGCGATCATCATGCCCGTCCACACGATGTGACACGCGAGCGGCGCAAGGACGCCACCCGTCCACCACGCGAGCGCGACCCACACGGCGCCGCCCACGATCGCCCCCGCCGCGATCGCGAGGTTGCGGCTCGCCAGGTTGGCCACGACGAACGCGAGCCACGCGAGCACCGCCGCGAGCGCCGTCCGGCCGTCGAGCGCCGAGACCAGCTGCCCCTGGAACAGCCCGCGCCAGAACAGCTCCTCCCCGGGCACCGACAGCGCGATCGACAGCAGGAGCGCCACGCCGAGCGAGAGCCCTCCCTGCTTGCGATACATGTCCAGCGATTGGCGGCGGAAGGTCTGCCATCGCCCGATCACCACGAAGGCGATCCGCGTCGCGACGTACAGGCCGATCCCCAGCGCCAGCCCCATTGAGATCGAGACGCCGGCCGCCACGTCCGGGGACCACGCGATCGGACCCACGACGAGCGCGACCAGCCCCATCGTGGCCAGGGTCGGCGTCATCGTCGTCCACACGTTGCGGCCGCGGGCCACGAGCGACCACGCGACGATCTCGGCGATCAGCCCCGCGACCATCAGGACGCCCCTCATGGCTACGGGAGGAACCGGACCTTGGCCGCGAACTCGGCCGTGAGCGCGGTGATCACCGCGAGGTAGAAGAACCCGGTCGCCGACTGCACGGCGGTCGAGCGCGTGCCTTTCAGGGTCACGCGGATCAGCACGGCGATCAGCGCCGTCGCCGCCACCATCCCCAGCGCGATCCAGGACGCGAGCCCGGCCGAGGTGAGCAGCGGGTTGAACTGCGTCGAGGGCTCGGTCGGCCCGAACCCGCCGATCAGCAGCGCGGCCGCCTCCAGGACCACGCCGACGATGAGCAGGTTCGTGGTCCGGTTGATCGGCCCCCGGGTGAGGCCTCGGTCCGTCAGGTACCAGTGGCCGAGCAGCAGCCCGTCGATCACCGCGCCCAGGAACGCGGCGCCGGCCAGCAGCTGCAGGAACGCGACGATCCAGGTCCCCTCGGCGGTGCCGGCCATCACGCCCAGCAACACGATCCCGAGCGGCACCGACGTCACGCCCACCACGCGCGCCGCCGTGTGGCGCTTGGCGAACATCAGCACCACCCAGGCCAGGTTCACGAACGCGAGCACCGCCGACAGCCGCACCGACCAGGCCCCCGCCTCGCTGCCCGGCGTCACCCCGGCCGCCGCCGCGCCCCACGTCGCGAACGACAGGGCCAGCAGCACGCAGCCCGTCAGGGTGAAGAAGCCGCGCTTGACCTCGTTCCACAGCGGCGTCAGGAACAGGATCACGAGGCCGCCCGACACGGTCTCGGCCAGGACGAGCGCGGTCACGCCGGCGGGTCCGCTCACGGCGAGAGCGTACCCGGGCACACGGGCCCGACGGTTTCCGATCCCGGCGCGCGGCCCGTCGCATCCGGCGTCCGCCGGTAGGCTGTTCCGCCGATGGACGACTGGCGCTCCTACGACGAGGTGGCCGAGACCTACGCGCGGATCCACGCGCCGCGCCTGGCCGAGCCGGCCGGCGATCTCGTCGCGCTCGTCGGCGTGCAGCCCGGGTGGCGCGTGCTCGACGTCGGGACCGGCACCGGCGTGGCGGCGAGCGCGGCGGCGAGCGCCGGCGCCCAGGTGTTCGGGATCGACGAGGCGATCGGGATGCTGCAGGTCGGGCGCTCGGCCGACGGCAGCGTGCCGGTCGCCTCGGCCGAGGCGATCGACCTTCCGTTCCGCGACAACGCGTTCGACGCGCTGGTGGCGAACTTCGTGATCGCGCACTTCGCCAAGTACAAGACAGCGCTGTTCGACATGAAGCGCGTGATGAAGCCGGAAGGCCGCATGGGCCTGACGACGTGGGCGGACGCGCAGGACGACCTGCAGCGCACCTGGCTCGAGCTGGTCGAGTCGGTGGTCCCGCGCGAGGTCCTGCAGCCGGCGATGGACGAGCGCCTGCCGTGGCGCGAACGCTTCCGCCACCGCGAGCCGCTGGAGGAGGCGTTGCTCGAGGCCGGCTTCCGCCACGTCCGCACCGAGATGCGGCGCTACCACTTCACCTACCCGCTCGACGAGTACGTCGACGGGCTCACCACGTGGGCCACGGGACGCTTCGTCCGCTCGATGCTCGGCGAGTCAGCGTTCGCGGCCTTCCTCGAACGCGCTCGTGCGGTGTTCCGCGAGCGGTTCGCGGACCCCGTCAACGACTTCCGCGAGGTCCTGTTCGCGACCGGCGCCAAGTCCTGAGGCTAGGCCTTCGACAGCACGTACGCGACGAGCGCCCGGACCGGCACGCCCGTCGCGCCCTTGGGCCAGTAGTCCCCCGCCCGCTCGGAGAACGCCGGGCCGGCGATGTCCAGGTGCACCCACGGCACGTCGCCCACGAACTCGCGCAGGAACATGGCCGCGGTGATCGCGCCGCCGTAGCGCTTGCCGATGTTCTTGATGTCGGCGATGTCCGAGTCGATCAGCCGCCGGTACGGCTCGTACATCGGCAGTTCCCACCCGGGCTCGCCCGCGGCCTCCCCGGCCGCCAGGACGTCCGAGATCAGGCCGCGGTCGTTGCCCATCGCGCCCCACAGGTCGGTCCCGAGCGCGATCATGCACGCGCCAGTGAGCGTCGCCGTGTCGATGATCACGCGCGGCTCCTGCTCGGCCAGGAACGCGAGCGCGTCAGCCAGGACCAGCCGGCCCTCGGCGTCGGTGTTCAGCACCTCGGAGGTCGTGCCGCCGCGGTGATGCAGCACGTCGCCGGGGCGGATCGCGGAGCCGCTCGGCATGTTCTCGGCGGTCGGGATCGCGGCGATCACGTTGACCTTCGGCTTGAGCAGCGCGATCGCGCGCATCGTGGCCAGGATCGAGGCCGCGCCGCCCATGTCCGACTTCATCCACTCCATGCCTTGCGCGTCCTTGATCGACAGCCCGCCCGAGTCGAACGCGATGCCCTTGCCCGTGAGCGCGATCGGCGCGCCCTTGCGGCCGCCGCTGTAGCGGAGCTCGATCAGGCGGGGCGGACGCGTGCTGCCCTGCCCCACGCCGAGGATCCCGCCGAACCCCCCCTTCTTGAGCTCGGCGTCCGTCCACACCTTGCAGGTCAGGCCCACCTTCTTGGCCATCGCCTGGGCCTCCCGGGCGAGCTCGGCCGGCGGGAGGTCGAGGGCGGGCGTGTTCACCAGGTCCCGCGCCCACGCCTGCGACTCGGCGATGACCTGTCCCCGTTCGATCGCCGCCTTGGCGGCCCTGGCGCCCTTCGCGTCGGTCCTGCCGGAGCCCAGCAGCGTCACCGTTCCGAGCTGCGGGGCGCGGCCGTCAGCCTTGGACTTGTAGCGGTCGAAGCGGTGGGAGCCGAGCAGGAGGCCCTCCACCGTCGCCTGTACGGCGCCGGGCGCCTTCGAACCCGACACGATCTGCGGCAGCGTCGTCGCGACCGTCTTGCGCTTGGCGAGCTGCCCCGCGACACGCCCGGCCGCTCTCCGGCATGCGTCGGCGTCCGCGGATGCCCTCGAACCGACGCCGAGCAGCAGGACCGCCTTGGCCGCGAGCTCGTCGGTCCCGGTGTTCGGCACGAGCAGGACCTCGCCGCGCTTGCCCTTGAACCCGGCGCCGGCGTAGACGCCGAGCAGGTCCAGCCCCTTCACGTCCTTCACGCCGGGCCCGGCCTCGGGCCCCTCGAACACCGGGAGCACGAGGACGTCGACGGCCTGATCGGTCGGACGGTCGGTGGAGAAGGTGAACGTGGGCACGGGGGCTCCTTCGGTCGTGGGTGGACGCGGCAGTCTAACGAGGCTCGCGACCCCGGCGCCCGGTACGCTGGGCCGCCGTGGACGCCAGGGACCTGCGCGATCTCGTCCGGTTCGACGAGGACGGACCGAGGCACGAGCCGCTGTTCGAGTCCGAGCACCTGTGGTCCGAGCTCGTCTGCCTCGAGGTCAACCAGGCCCTCGGCACGATCTCGGACCGGGACTCGGACGCGATCGTCCTGATCGTGACGGGGCGGGTGGTCGTGCAGATCGACCGGCGCCGCAAGCGGCTCGAACAGTGGGAGACGGCGCTCGTGCCGGCGGGCGCCGAGCTCACGATCACGAACGCCACCGGCGACCCCGCGGTCGTGCTGCTGGTGGCTGCGCCGCCGCCCCCCAGGCGCGCGGTCACCGAGTAGGGGTTCGGCGCGGCAGCAGCAACGCCAGCGCGAACGCCACGGCGAAGCTCGGGATGCTGGCGCCGAGCCGGCCGTCGAACAGCGGGAAGGGCAGCGCGAGCGCGTCGAACACCCGGCCCACGGCGTCCACCCACCCCTGGGGGCCGGTGGGCACGCACCACTGGTACACGACGAACCCGGCCACCCACGGCACGAACGACAGCCACCGCACGCCCTCCGCCCCGAACACCGTCCGTTCGCCGTACCCGCCTCGGTTCCGCACGAAGTAGTCGGCCACGAACACGGCCGCCAGCGGCACGAACACCGATCCGATCAGGAACAAGAACTGCTCGTAGCGTTCGGCCGTGAAGGCGAGCGCCAGGACGAACCCGATCGCGCCCACCACGCCGACCAACACGCGCTGCGGCAGGTCGTGCGCGACGTTCTGCGTCGAGACCGCCGCCGAGTAGATGTCGGCGAATGCGTTGTCGCTCTCGCCCACCAGCAGCGCGATCAGCACGAGCCCGCCGCCCGCGACCGCGACGATCGCCGAGCCGATCCCGAGCGCGTCCGCGCTCGCGCCGGCCATGAGAACGAGCAGCGCGCCGAGCGCGTAGAACCACGCGTTCCCGATCGCGTAGCCGGCGTACGTGCCGAGCGTGGCCCGCGCCTTCGACCTCGCGAACCGGTTGTAGTCGGCCGCGAGCGGCAGCCAGGACACCGGCATCACGATCACGAGGTCCACCGCGAGCCAGAACGGGAGCCCTCCCTGGCCCGGCGCGCGCCAGACCGAGCCGAGCTCGCCCGCGCGCAGCACCTCGACCGTGATCCAGACCGCCGCGCCTAGCAGCACGTAGATCCCGAACCGTTCCAGCCAGCGGCGCACGACGAGCACCGGTCCGCCCATCGCCAGGCCCGTGCACACGACCGCCACCAGCGCCAACCAGAACAGGCGGGACTCGAACCCGAACAGCCGCTCGGCGACCACGTTGGCGACCTCGCCCATCACCCAGAACTCGACCGCCGTCCAGCCGACGAGCTGGATCACGTTCAGCACCGAGGGGACGGCCGAACCCCTCGCGCCCAGCACCGGCCGAAGCAGCACCATCGTGGGCACGCCCTCGCGCTGGCCGGCCAGCGCCACGAGGGCGAGCGGCACGCACCCGATCACCGTGCCGACCGCGATCGCCATCAGCGCGCTCCCGAACCCGAGCGCCGGCACGAGCAGCGCGCCGGTCACCATCACGAGCAGCCCGATCGACAGGTCGAACCACAGGACGCCGAGGTCGAGCCCGCCGAGCTGCCGTCGTTCGGGCGGGACGGGACGGATGCCCCATGCGGGCGTCTCGCGCTGGAGGATCTTCTCGACGCGTTCGGCGACGCGCGACACGTTCGCTCCCTCCGCCGGTGTGAGCCGGATCAGGTTCCAAGGGTCGCCGGCGGCGGATCCGCGATCCTCGAGCCGGCCTCTCAGCCCGGTTCCCCGGACTCCCCTGCCCTCGTCTCCGATGCTACCCGCACGGCTAGGATGCGCGCGTGACCTCCCGGGACGAGGCCGTCGGCCTGCTCGAGCAGCAACACAGTGCGGTCGCGGAGCTCCTGGACGAGCTGGACCCGGACGCGTTCGCGCGGCGCGGGACGATGGGCGGCGGCGAGTGGTCGGCCAAGGACCTGGTCGTGCACCTGGGGTCGTGGGAGGAGATCGCGACCGGGGTGATCGACGCGTTCGGCCGCGGCGAGCGGCCCGCGGTCGAGGACGCGTTCGGGACGCCGGGCGCGGTCGATCGCACCAACGAGGTAGAGGTGGAGCGGTTCATCGACGCCGCCCCGGGTGACGTGCTCGCGAGGTTCGAGGACCTGCACCACCGGCTCGTCGGCGCGATCCGCGGCACCAGCGACGAGACCTGGTCGGCGCCCTACCCCTTCGACCCGGACGACGACACGCTCGGCGAGCGCGTCGGCACGCTCCTGAGCTCGGACGACGGGCCGTTCATGCACGCCTCGGTGCACCTGCCCGACCTGCGGGCCTACGTCGACTCGATCAGCCGCTGAAGGTTCGCGAGGCTCCCCCGCATCAGCCGCCGCAGGAACGGGCGGTAGCACCACAACGCCAGCGCCCCGAGCACCGGGATCGGAAGCCACAGCTCCTCGGTCCACACGAACACGGTCGCCCCGCCCCGGTCGTGCAGCTCCCACGTGCCCACGCCCCGGACGAAGCTCCGATGCGCCATGTCGACCCGGGCCGGCGGATCCCACTCGACGACCTCGAGCTGCTCGGTGAACAACGGGATGCCGAACACGCGGTTCAGCACCCTGACCCGCACGCCCTCGCCCTCGCGCTCCTCGGTGAGCACGCGGACCCAGACGGCGTCTCGGATCCAGCGGGCCTGCTCCTCCCAGCGGCGGACGTGCTTCCAGACCTGTTCGGGAGCCGCGGGCAGCAGTCGGGAGGCCCGGACGCGGATCGCTACCTCCCCGGGCTCACAGGCCCGTGCCCTCGGCGGGACGGCGCGCGTGCATCGTCTCGCGGATCGACAGCACCAGCCCGAGCGCGATCACGGCGGGGATCGCGTTGATCACGAAGGACGTGCCGAACCCGTATGCCTGCGCCGCCCACCCCGCCACCAGGGGGCCGATCACGAACCCGAGGTCCCCGACGAACCGGTAGACGGCGACGGCGGTCCCCTTCGCCTCTTCGGGCGTCACGTCCGAGAGCATGGGCGCCGCCGGCACCCCCGAGTATCCGCTCGCGACGCCGAGCACCCCCATCGCGATCATGAACCCGACCGGCGTCGAGACCAACCCGAACGCCGCGGTCACCAGCGCGAGGCCGGCGAGCGCGGGGATCAGGACCGTGCGCCGCCCGTAGTGGTCGCTGGCGTGCCCGGCCGGGTACAGGGTCACGAGCTCGGTCGCGGTGGCGATGCCCAGCCCGATGCCGACGCCACCGAGCGTGAGCCCGACCCCGCCGGAAGACGGGTGGCCGGTGCCGAACAGCGGGACCAGCGTCGAGAAGATCGCTCCCACCATCCACAGGTAGACGCCGTTGACGACCAGGACCGTGACGAACGTCCGGTTCCAGGGCAGCTTGCGGAAGCCGCCCTTGCGGACCTCGTGCTCGTGCCGCGCGGGGTTGTGGATCGTCTTCCAGAACAGCACGGCGGAGAGGAAGCAGGCGGCGCCGTAGACGTACAGCGGGCTCGCCAGGCCGAACAGGTGCGCGACGACCCCGCCCAGCGGCCCGCCGATGATGAAGCCGATGTTGAACGAGGCGTAGTACAGGCTCATCACGCGGCCGGTGCGGTTCGAGGGGATCGAGCGCAGCAGGAACGACAGGATCGAGGCGAAGAACAGCGCCGAGCCGATCCCGCCCAGCCCGCGCAGGATCACCAGCAGCGGGAACGTCGGCGCCACCGCCGCCGCGACCGACGACAGGCCCACCCAGACCGCGCCGAGCGTCGACATCGAGCGCTCCCCGTACCGATCGATGAACCGGCCCACGAACGGATCGGCGACCAGGCGCGTGAACGAGAACGCCGAGATCAGCAGGCCGACCGACTCGTAGCCGACGCCGAAGCTGTGCGCGTAGTTCGGCAGGACGGGCGAGAGGATCCCGTACCCGAGCATGATCACGAACGTGCCGAGCATGGCCGCCCGGATCTCGCGGGTGCGGAGCAGGTCCCGGATCCGGATCTGCTCCGCCTTCGCCATCGGGCACAGTGTACGGACGCGCTTGCGCGGCACCGGCGCCGTGCTCTTTCATGGCGCGATGCCGGGTTCCGCGAGCGGCGCGGTCGCCGCGACGACGCTGGTTATGCCGGCCTCGGTCGCGCGCGGCGACGGGCCGTGGCCGGTCGAGGCGTCCGAGCAGGCCGTCGCGTGGGAGGACGGCGTCATCACGTACGTCGGTCCCGCGGACGGGCTCACCGGCGCCGAACCCGAGTGGTTCGAGGGCCGCACGATCGCCCCGGGGTTCGTCGACTGCCACACGCACCTGCCGTTCGCCGGGTGGCGCGCCGACGAGTTCGAGGCGCGGCTATCGGGCGTGTCGTACCGCGAGCTCCACGGCGAAGGTGGGATCTACCGGAGCGCCCGCATGCTCGCGGAGGCGAGTGACGACGAGGTGCTCGCGTTCTGCGCCCCGCTCGTGCAGGAGATGGCCGACCACGGGACGACGACGCTGGAGCTGAAGAGCGGCTACGGGCTCTCGGTGGAGAACGAGCTCCGACAGCTCCGGCTGGCTCGGCGGCTGGCCGAGGAGGCGCCGCAGACCTGTTCGGTCACGCTGCTCGCGTGTCACGCGGTGCCCGAGGGGATGGAGCGCGCGGAGTGGGTTCGGACCGTCTGCGACGAGCTGATCCCCGCGGCCGCGAAGGAGGGCATCGCCGACGCGGTGGACGTGTACGTCGAGGACATCGCGTTCTCGGTCGACGACCTGGCGACGGTGGCCGGGTGCGCCTCGGACGCGGGGCTGCCCGTGCGCTGTCACGCCGACCAGCTCGGGCCGTCGGGTGCGGCCGAGGCGGCGGTGACGCTCGGGGCTCGGAGCGCGGACCACCTGAACAACGTCTCGGCGGCGGGGGTCGAGGCGCTCGGCGGGGCCTCGGGGACCGTCGGCGTCCTGCTCCCGACCTCGACGCTGTTCCTGCGTTCGGCACCGCCGGACGCGCGGGCCCTGCTCGACTCCGGCGCGACGGTCGCGATCGCCTCGGACTTCAACCCGGGCACCTCACCCGTCCTCTCGATGCCCGAGGTGGTCGCGACCGCCTGCTCGCTCTACGGGTTCCGGCCGCTCGAGGCCCTCGCCGCGGCGACGGTGAACGCGGCGGCCGCACTGGGGTTCGACAAGCGCGGTACCCTCTCCCCGGGCGAGCCCGCCGACCTCCTGATCCTGGACGGCGACGCCTTCAGACAGGTGCCGTACCGGCCCGGACACAACCCGGTGCTGCACGCGTTCGTCGACGGGAGGAGGGTGGGAGGACGGTGAAGAGCCTGCGCGTGCTCCTGGTCGCGTTCGCCCTCCTGCTGCTCCTTCCGGCGCGGGCGCTCGCGCAGACCGGCGCGACCGTCACCCTCGACGCATCGGCGGGCAAGGTCGACTTCGGTCAGAAGGTGACGCTCTCGGGGACCTCGACCGGTGTGGCGGAGGGCTCGACGGTCCAGATCCTCGACCAGGCGAGCGCCGAGGTCGCGACCGCCACCACCGACGCCTCGGGCGCGTTCTCGGTCCGGATCGAGCCGCAGGGCACGAACACCTACGTCGCGGTCCTCGCCGACGCGACGAGCGAGCCGGTCACGGTCTCGGTGCGGGCGGTGCTCAAGACTCGGATGGCGCCGGTCCGTCTGTTCGATCGCGTGCTCGTGCGCGGCGCGGTGAAGCCGGCTCGCGACGGCCAGAAGGTAGACGTGAGGCTGCTCCGCTCGGGCCACGAGGTCGACTCGCGGCGCGTGGCGATGAGGGCGGACGGGTCCTTCCGCGCGCGGCTCTCGGTGAGCGAGCCGGGGACGTACCGGGCGCAGGCGACGTTCGCGGCGACGGACCTGTTGAAGGGTTCGGCGCGCTCGAGCGCGGACTCGACGCCGCTCCCCCACCTGTCGTCGGGTTCGTCGGGCACGTACGTCCGGCTGCTCGAGAAGCGGCTCGTCGACCTGCACTACCGGCTGGCCGGCCGGACCGACGGGCGGTACGACTTCCGAACGGCCGACGCCGTGGTCGCGTTCCACAAGGTGCAGGGCATGGCGCGCACGTTCACGGTGGACGAGGCCACGTGGCGCCGGCTCGCCGATCCCCGGGTGCCGCACGCCGTGAAGGACTGGAACGGATTCCACTTCGAGGTCGACCAGACCAAGCAGGTCCTGTACACGGTCGAGGACGGCGACGTCACGAACGTGCTACACGTCTCGACCGGCGCCGGCGGCGCGACCCACGACGGCACGTTCCGGGTGTTCAGCAAGCTCGCGGGCTACAGCGAGCACCGCCTGTACTACCCGAGTTTCTTCGACGGCGAGCGCGCGCTCCACGGCTGGACCGAGGTGCCGACCTACGCCGCGAGCCACGGCTGCGTTCGGATCCCGTACTGGAACGCCAAGTGGGTGTACTACCTCGCCGATTACGGCGTGCGCGTCGTGATCTACCACTGACGCTCCTCATCGAGTCCTGAGAGGAACTCGCGCAGGGGTTTGAGGTCAGTGGCGAATTCCGAAGCGTCGTCCTTTGCGATCTGGAGGATCCGGTTTCTCACCGCCGAGATCATTGACGAGGTGAGCACCCTTTCAAGTTGGCGGTCGTAGTAGAGGTGTCCGACCAATTGAAGGGCGGCTGCCTCCGTGTTCGGATCGGGATGATTGCTGCAATGCAGCAAGAATGTACCGATCGTTCGCTTCTCAGCTTCGGTCTCAGTGATCAAGAGATCCATCGACTCCAAACCGAGAAGAGCTGTTGCAGTCATCCCCAGGATCGACTCGTCGATCGTGCTGTCTGTCGCGAGGATGTACCTGAACACGAGTTCCTTCAGTTTCGGGTTTGGGGGCTCAAAGGTCCAAGGCGCTTTCGCCAGCGGGAATCCGACCGCCCGGACGAGAAAGCGGTTGTCTGAGTCTGCGCACAGGTCGACGAGATCCTGCAACCCGTCGAAGTCGCTACCCAGCCTCAGCGCCTCCGAGTGCAAGCGGAGCTCATCGATGTCATCTGCTGCTGCCATCGCCGCGAGGGCCGCCAGATCGGTCGGGTCAGCCAAAAGGATCAAGACCGGCAGCACGCGCCAATGAGCCATCACGTACCAGCTTTGTCGTAGCGGAGATATCGCCGCCGAGCTCGCGGTCGGCGTCCAGGAACGGAACCGTTTCGCGTATCGCCTCTCGGGCGGCCTTGGTCGCGGCGGCCGGTTCGAGCGGCGCCCGCAGGTCCAGCGCCTGAGCCGCGACGAGGGCCTCGAGCGCGATCACGACCTCGGCGTTCGAGACCACGTCCCGAGCATGGCGGGCCGCCGTCATCCCCAT
>Ga0081455_10000241_pt2 | contig 13570 bp, 12 predicted proteins | sample TabmetS3T2R1_FD_70207 | JGI IMG/M metagenome (GOLD analysis project Ga0081455, IMG submission 70207) | Tabebuia heterophylla rhizosphere microbial communities from the University of Puerto Rico - S3T2R1 | ecosystem: Host-associated > Plants > Roots > Rhizosphere ... | reverse complement strand
CCTTGCTGTTAGCTTTTTTCTAGTCTTCAGGGACCGGACAAGTTATCACGTCCTCCTACCGATGAGCGGAGGAGTTGTCCATGTCAGTGTCTGATGTCGCCGGGTCTGTCAGTCCTACCATCGCGGAAATTCTCTCAAAGTTGGGGGTCGATCCGAAGACCGGTTTAAGTCTCGGTCAAATTCAGGAGCGTTTGCGCGAGTACGGACCGAACGCGCTACCAGAAGAAAAGAAAAGCGCGCTTTCAGCCTTCCTCACTTATTTCTGGGGACCCATTCCATGGATGATCGAGGCCGCGGCCCTGATGGCTCTGATTGTAGGAGACTGGGGCGATCTTACGATCATCACCTCGCTTCTATTGTTCAACGCCTTGTTAGGGTTTTGGGAGGAGCACGAAGCTTCCAACGCACTCGACGCTTTGAAGAATTCGCTGGCGTTGAAAGCGCGCGTGCTTCGCAGTGGAAAATGGGAGCAGGTCGATGCGCGAACACTCGTGCCCGGAGATATTGTTCGTTTGTATCTCGGAGACGTCGTTCCAGGTGATTGCAAGCTCATCCAGGGGGATTACATAAGCATCGACCAATCCGCGCTCACCGGAGAATCGCTGCCGGTAACGAAGAAATCGGGCGACGACGCATACTCAGGCTCCGTCGTGAAAGAGGGCGAAATGGTTGCAGTAATTACGGCAACCGGGGTGAATACGTTTTTTGGACGCACTGCAAAATTGGTGGCCGGCGCTGGAAGTGTTTCTCACTTCCAGAGAGCTGTGATGAAGATAGGCAACTTCCTGATCATTCTGGCGTTGGTTTTAGTCGTGATCCTCGTAGCCAGCCGCCTTTTCGATATGCGAGGTCACTACGATCGCGTTGTCTTGTTAAGGCTCGCCGAAATCGTCCTTATCCTATTGGTTGCCTCAGTGCCTGTAGCGATGCCTGCGGTGCTCTCGGTAACCATGGCACTGGGCGCTCGGAAGCTTGCGAGGAGTAAGGCGATAGTTTCTCGTCTGGAATCAATCGAGGAATTGGCCGGTGTCGATGTGCTTTGTTCGGATAAGACCGGCACGTTGACTCAGAACAAACTTACACTCGGCGAAGCACAGCCGTGGGCAGGGACCGACGCGGCGACATTGATTCTGATGGCATCGCTAGCTTCGCGTGCGGCGGATAACGATCCGATTGATCTCGCAGTAATGGCCGGCCTGAAGGACCCCGCCATACTTCGGAGCTATCAACAGGAAAAGTATGTTCCCTTCGATCCCGTGAACAAGCGGACTGAGGCAACGATTAAGGATGCGTCTGGTAGACTTTTTAGAGTTACGAAGGGCGCGCCGCAGGTGATCTTAGCGCTGACAAAGCTAGCCGGCAGCGATTTCGAGAAAGCCAGCGAGACAGTAAACAACCTAGCCAGTCACGGCTATCGCACTATTGGTGTCGCTCGTGCCGAAGGCGACGGTCCCTGGGAGTTCCTGGGAATCCTACCGTTATTGGATCCGCCTCGACCTGATTCCAAGAGCACGATAGCCAGGGCTCGCGCGTACGGCGTGAAGGTAAAGATGGTTACCGGCGATAACGTGGCCATCGCTCGACAGATCGCATCAGAACTGGACATGGGCGCAAATATTCAGCCTGCGACGGAACTTTTTCCCGGCGATGTTACAAAAGGACAAATCCCATTGGATGCTGCCGAAAAGATTAATGAGGCCGATGGTTTTGCAGAGGTTTTTCCGGAACATAAATACGCCATCGTAAAAATCCTGCAGGAGACCGGCCACATCGTTGGGATGACCGGCGACGGCGTGAACGACGCTCCGGCTCTCAAGCAAGCAGATGTAGGTATCGCGGTGTCAGGAGCAACCGAAGCAGCTCGAGCGGCAGCAGCTTTGATTCTGACTGCGCCGGGTCTCTCGGTCATTATCGAGGGGATCGCAGAAGCCAGGCGCATCTTCGAGCGAATGATGAGTTATGTGTTATACCGCGTCGCCATGACCATCGCCATCATGGTGTTTGTTGTGCTGGCGTCTATTTATTACCATTTCTTTCCTTTGACCGCGATCATGCTTATCGCGCTCGCGCTTCTGGACGACGTGCCTATCATGACCATCGCCTTCGATAACGCCAGTGTTCCACCTAAACCCGTAAAATGGGAGTTGGATCGCGTGTTAGTGATTTCGTCGGTGCTTGGGTTACTTGGAGTTATTCAAAGCTTTGGTTTGCTCTACCTGGGCGACACTCTTCATCATCTCGATCACCCACAGCTGCAGACGATGATGTTTCTCCAGCTCGTAGCTGGCGGTCATCTTATGTTATTCGTGACTCGCACCCGCGGAGCCCTTTGGAGACCGCCCTATCCGAACGCCAAACTCTTCTTTGCGATTGTCATAACTCAAATCGCGGCGGTATTCATGTGCAGTCAGGGTTGGCTGGTGCCACCACTTCCCTGGAGGATTATTGGTTTTGTTTGGGCTTACAATCTTGTTTGGATGATGGTGCAGGATATCGTGAAACTCGGGCTTTATGGAATTCTGGATCCGGCTCATTCGTGGAAGAGATCGTTTTTCCAGTCACTTGGAGCTCCGATGACGCGCGGGCCAGAGGCGGCTAGTTAAGCAAGGAGAACAACATGTCTAACTACCGGAAAAAACTTATCGTGACCCCTGGGTCCGAGGTCCGCCTAAAACATTTTGATCCCGGCTACCACGGCAAACACGAGTCGCACAAGTCGGCCCTGCAGGAGATTGAGGAGAACCTGCAGAAGATGGATCAATTGCAATTCCGGATGTACGCTGAGAACAAGCATTCGCTTCTGATTGTTCTGCAAGGACTCGACGCTGCGGGCAAGGACGGCGTAGTCCGCCACGTTTTGAGTGGTATGAACCCGGAGGGTTGCGTGTCTACTAACTTCAAACAGCCGACTAAGGAGGATCTGGCGCACGATTTCCTCTGGCGTGTGCACCCGCATGTGCCCGGCAAAGGCTCGGTGGCGATTTTCAATCGTTCCCACTACGAAGATGTGCTGGTAGTAAGAGTTCACCGCCTAGCGCCGAAAAAGGTGTGGTCAAAGCGTTACGATCAAATCAACGATTTTGAACGGCTGATCACCATCGAAAACAACACAACGATTCTGAAATTTTTCCTGCACATTTCAAAAGAAGAACAGCTTGCCCGGTTCAAAAAGCGACTGGATGACCCTACCCGGCAGTGGAAAATCAGCGATACGGATTACAAGGAACGCCAATATTGGGGTGATTACATCGAGGCCTTCGAGGATGTGCTTAACAAGACAAGCACCGAGCATGCGCCTTGGTTTATCATTCCTTCAAATCATAAGTGGTTTCGAGATTTGGCTATCTCGCAGATCATCGTCCGACAAATGGAAGAGATGGACATGCAGTTGCCCAAGCCGACGGTGAACCTCGCCGAAATTCGTCGTGAATATCATCAGGCAGTGAATGGGAAGAAACGGTAGCAGTGGCCGAGATCGCGCTATCGCAACGCCTGACGTCACTCCTGGATGAGTCGCCGCTGAAACCGGTTCAGCGATGGCTGTGGGTGCTCTCGACCGGAGGCACATTACTTGATGGTTTTGTAATTTTCGTTCTCGGCGTGGCGATGCCACTGATGATCGCTGAGTTTCATTTCACATCCGGCGTCGTGGGTCTCATCGGCGCAAGTCTGGTGTTCGGTGCTGTCTTTGGAGCCGGACTCGGCGGGCCAGTGGCAGATCGTCTTGGCCGAAAGAAGTTGATGCTCGCCGACATGATAATCATTGTTGCCGGCGCTACGGCCAGCGCGCTGGCTAATGGATTTCCAATGCTCTTTATCGGGCAACTTCTCGTTGGGGTGGGAGTCGGCATCGATTTCCCAGCCAGTAGCAGTTACGTTTCGGAAGTACTTCCCAAACGCAGTCGTGCCCGAATGATGGTCGCCACGATTGCGTGCCAATCGGTGGGCATGTTGGTTGCCGCAGTAATTACGCTGACGCTGTTGAAAAACGTGCACAGCACTCAGAACTGGCGGTTTTTTCTGGCAACCGAAGCCGTCATTGCCGTCCTCTTTTTTCTGCTGCGCCTGTCGGAACCGGACAGTCCGCATTGGTTGATGACTCAAGACAGATTTGCCGAGGCGGCACAAGCGTTCATTCGGATTATGCCGGAGCAGCGCGAGACAGTGTTGCAAATTGCCGGCAACAATGGAGAGCAACGGGTCCCAACTGCAGTCGCGCCAACAAAACCCGGCATGGCGATCCTTTTTTCTGGCGCCTATCGTGCTCGCACGGTGCTTGTCGCGGTTCCGTGGTTCTTGATGGATATTGCCACCTACGGCGTCGGACTTTTTACCCCGATTATTCTCGGTGCGATTGACGTGAAGGGTAAAACAGGCGGTCTCATTGCCAGTGACTTCATGGATGCCAGAGGAAGCGCTGTCATCGATCTATTCCTGCTCCTAGGTTTTCTACTTGGAATCTGGGCTGTTCCACGCTTCGGGCGCATTCGCATGCAGGCGATTGGTTTCGCGAGCATGGCTGCCGGGATGTTGCTGCTCATGATTGCTGTTCACCTGTCGAATTCCAGCCTGCACATTCCTCTCGTGTTTGCCGGATTCATCGTGTTCAACCTGCTAATGAACGCTGGACCCAATTCCACGACGTTTACACTTGCGCCCATCTTGTTTCCGACACAATTGCGAGCAACCGCCAGCGGTTTCGCTGCCGGCGTGGCTAAAATTGGCGCGACTCTGGGCGTCTTCGTTCTGCCAATCCTAAAAGGTAAGTTCGGCGTCTCGGCGGTGCTCGGAATGATGGCGGTCGTCAGCGTCCTTGGTCTGGTTGTTACCCTCGCCTTCAGACGCGAGGATACGGAAGATTAAGACCAGTTGAAGAGAATCGCGGAGTAGAGATGACTGCGATATAGTGATGGTAAGACACCGTGCCTCACAGTGATTTATGGATCTCATTACGACCTATCTGGGATTGAAGCTGCGCACACCGCTTGTCCCATCGGCTTCACCGCTCTCCGAGGACTTGGACAAAGTTAAGAAGATGGAGCAAGCGGGGGCGTCCGCGGTCGTTTTGAATTCGTTGTTTGAGGAGGAAATCGAAGCTGTTCCGCCAGAATGTCGAGTCGGCCCGACCACGTACCTTGAACATATCAGACGGGCGAAGAGCGATGTGAAAATTCCGATCATCGCGAGTCTCAATTGCACAACCGTCGGCGGTTGGATTAGCTATGCACGTCAGATCACGGAGGCGGGAGCCGACGCGATCGAGCTCAACATCTACAGAATACCCACCGAATCGAATGTCGCCGGAAGTACGATCGAAGAAACCTATATCGATACCGTCCGGACCGTGCGAGCCGCTACCAAAATTCCGCTGGCTGTGAAGCTAAGCCCATACTTTAGCAATTTTGCGAATATGGCCCACCGCTTGGATGCGCTCGGCGCGGATGGACTTGTTCTATTCAACCGGTTTTACCAACCTGACATCGATCTGGAGAAGATGGAGGTAACGCCCAACCTCACATTGAGTGTACCCGCCGATATGCGTCTGGCGTTGCATTGGATTGGGATTCTCTACGGAAAAATTCGCGCCAGCCTCGCCGCGACCAGCGGCATTTATCAGGCGCACGACGTGATAAAGATGGTAATGGCCGGGGCAAACGTAACGATGCTCTGCAGCGCGCTCATGCGTCACGGTATTACGCACATCCAAAAAATTGAAATGGAGACTGCCGCATGGCTGAAGGACCATGGCTTTGGTTCGTTGAGCGAAATCAGAGGTAGAATGAGTCAAAAAAATTGCCCGGACCCGAGTGCCTTCGAACGCGCGCAATATGTGCGCGGTCTTTCGAGTTACACTTCGTTATTTCCAATGCGGCGATGATTTGTCGCCTTGTTACGACCGCAACGACGCGGATCTAGACCGCGCCGGCCGGGGTCGATGGTTTGATCGGAACCAGCCCTTCATTCGTTTCAAACACGATTTGATCGACCACAGATTTCATGTCCTGGGTGCGTTCCCACACCATGAGCTGACGATCGGCACCCGTACCTTCGCGCATGATCTGTTCGATGTGTGCCATCTCCGCGTGGTTCCCCAACTCATCTATTTCCGTCGCGATGAATTCCAACATTTCATGAATCAACTCGCGCTCGTCCACTTCACGTTTCCGGCCGAAATCTATTAGCTTTCCGTCCAACCCGTAGCGCGACGCGCGCCAGCGGTTCTCGTCAAGCAAACGTTTCGGATAGCTGCGAAAAGTCACATTGTCGCGCCGCAACTTTTGCAGCTTGGAAACGATCGCTTGCATAAGAGCCGCCAGCGCGATGGTGTCATCCACGCGCGGTTGGGCATCGCAAATGCGAAACTCGATGGTGTCGAAAAACGGATGCAGCCGGACGTCCCACCAAATCTTTTTCGCGTTGTCGATGCAATTGGTCGAGACCAGCAATTTCAAATAATCTTCGTACTCGCTGAGACTTTCAAACGCGTCCGGAATTCCGGTGCGCGGAAAACGATCAAAGATCATCTGGCGATACGCTTTCAACCCGGTGTTTTGTCCCAGCCAGAACGGCGAGTTGACCGAGAGCGCGTACAAATGCGGCAGGAAATACCGCGCCTGATTCATGATATCGATTCCCTCCTCGCGATCGGGGATTCCGACGTGCACGTGGAGACCGAAAATCAAATTTGTGCGGGCGACCTGCTGCATGTCTTGCACGATTGTTGCGTAGCGTTCGTGTACGGTGATCAGCTGGTCCATCCAATGTGAAAATGGATGCGTGCCGGCGGAGGCAATCTGCAACCCACGCTGCGCAGCCAGTTTCGCCAGCTCGCTCCGAAGGTGTACAATCTGTTGCCGGGCAACGCGGGCATCTCCGCAAATTTCTGTGCCCAGCTCGACCACTGACTGGTGCATTTCGGCTTTGACGCGTTCTTGTAAAACCATTTCGCCGTCGGCAAGGATTTGCTGAATGTGCGACCGCAGCTCGCGTGTCTCCGGATCGATGATCTGGAATTCCTCCTCGATTCCGAGAGTAAAAACGTGGTCTTTCATCGCCACGAGACGCTAACACCTTCTCATAGAAAATGCGCCGTCATTCAACTATCCTGCGCGTCCTTCCGACGGACTTACCGACGTGCAAAGGATGCAGCCCGCTCCCTCCGCGTCCTAAGGCCAGCCAACGCCTTTCAAATTCCTCCCATCGCTGCTCGTTCCGAGAGATCGAGGCCTTCGTACGTTTCCGCGACAATGTGATCGACCACTGCTTTCATGTCGTTCGTGCGTGTATAGGCAGCGAGTTGTCGATCTGCGCCGGTGCCGTCACGCATAATCCGCTCGATATGCGCCATCTCGCGGTGCGTGCCGAGCTCGTCAGCCTCGCTGGCCACAAATTCGAGCAGTTCGTTTAGCAAACTGCGCTCTTCCACTTCGGCTTCCCTGCCGAAATCTATCAGTTTTCCGTCAATTCCGTAGCGCGCTGCGCGCCATCGGTTTTCATCCAGAAGACGGCGCCGGTAAATTCGGAAGGTCGTGTTTTTTCGGAGCAACTTGAAAAGCTTGGCGATGACAGCCTGGATCAACGCAGCGATGGCCAGCGTGTCGTCCACCCGGGTCTGGGCATCGCACACCCGCACCTCCAGCGTATCGAAAAAAGGATGCAGCCGAATGTCCCACCAGATTTTCTTCGCGTTGTCGATACAACCGGTTTTGACCAGAAGCTTGCAGTAGTCGTCGTACTCCGAAAGCGATTCGAACGAATCGGGAATACCCGTGCGCGGAAAACGTTCGAACACTTTCAGGCGGTATCCTTTCAGTCCTGTATTTTCGCCTACCCAGAAAGGCGAATTGACTGAGAGCGCGTAGATGTGAGGCAAAAAATAACGGGCCTGATTCATCACGTGGATCGCGCTTTCGCGATCGGGCACTCCGACGTGAACGTGTAATCCAAAGATCAGGTTTGCCCGTGCGAGTAGCTGCATGTCTTCGATGATTTGTTCGTAGCGTTCGCCCCGGGTGATGTGTTGGTGGCGCCAGTGGGAAAAAGGATGCGTACCGACGGAGGCAACCTTCAATCCGCTGCGACCAGCGAGTTCGGCCAGTCTGCTGCGCAATTCGACCACATGAGCGCGCGCACAACCGATGTCATCGCAAACCTCCGTGCCCAGTTCCACTACAGACTGGTGCATCTCAGGTTTGATCTGCTCCTTGAGGAGAATCTTTCCGTCTTCGAGAATTTCGTGAATGTGAGACCGCAGCTCACGCGTTTCCGGATCGATGATGGCGAACTCCTCCTCGATGCCGAGAGTGAACGTATGGTCCTTGAAGCTCATGGAGGGGGACGCAAATGTCCCTCAAAAACGCGTTCGTGTCATCCCAGCGAAACGAGGTTGATTAGCGACTTACGCCAGTTCGCTCAGCGAGCGCCTTGTCGCGGCGGCCTGAAGGAATTTGCCCCAACTCAGATTGTCGCGGCCGGGAACGTGTTCGCGCGCCTTACGAATGGCCATGTCCGAAACAGCTTCGACGACCCATTCGAAATTTGCCTGGCCGACAGAGGCCGCTTCCGCATCCGGCGCCGGATTACAAAAATCGATTGCCAGCGGCACGCCATCGCGCACGGCAAACTCCACCGTGTTTAAATCGTAGCCGAGAAATTGATTCAACCGCAGAACGCCCTCCTCGACTTTTTGCAGAATCTCCTTTGGTGCCTGCCATTCGGTTTGATACCGCAGATGATACGGATGTCGCGGCTCGTAGGGCATGATGCGCACGTGGCGCTGATCGATCGAATAACAACGGAAATACATTTCGAACTTCACTTCTTCCTGCAGCATCATTACCAGCTGACCGGTGTCGTTGTAAGCGCGAAAGAATTCGTCCGGGTTGTGCAATCGATAAACATTTTTCCAACCACCGCCTGCGAACGGTTTGAAGAATGCAGGCCAGCCGACGTAACTGAAAATCGCTTCCCAATTCAACGGGTAACCGAGATTGCGAAATGATTTATCGTTCGTGTCCTGCGGCGGTTGATTCGATGGAAGTAATACGGTTCGCGGGACCGCCACGTCAATTTTCGTCGCAAGCGCGTTATTGAAGAATTTTTCATCGGCGCTCCACCAAAAGGGATTATTGACTACTGCAGTGCCAGTCAGCGCAGCGTTTTTGAGCCAGGCCCGATAGAACGGAACGTCCTGCGAGATGCGATCGATCACCACATCGTAGCCGCACGGTTCGCCTTGGATTACTTTGTCGATCTTTACAAACTCCGCGACGATGTCTTTGCCGCCGGTTTTCTGATTCACCCGCTCGACAAACGCCGGCGGGAAGCTGTGTTCCTGGCCAAAAAGAATTCCGATTTTTTTCATAGGTGTGCTGTTGTTGTTTCGAGCGAAGGTCGCCGTGGCGAACCGACGTCGAGAAATCTCTGGAACGTTCAGACCTCAGCAAGAGATGTCACGGCCTCGCTCGACATGACGCAAAAGGAATCGAGTGGCTGGACCCTCTTTTTCGCGGGCCTAAGCTCGATACCCCGCGGAAGGCGCAATGAAGCAGCTTTACCAGCTTTGTCCAGAGCGAGAGTTTGAATCCGTTCCCCGAAATAATAAGATAAGCCATGGTCAAAAAACTGCTGCATACGCGCTATCGGGTGCAGGATTTGGAGAAAACGGTCTCTTTCTACAAGGAGGTGCTGGGGCTTGAGGAGCTTCGTCGTCACACTTCCGGTCGCGGGTCACAGCTGGTGTTCTTAAAAGCGCCGCACAGCGATGGAGAGATTGAGATTTGCAAATTTGACGACAGCGGGCCGATCGTGATCGGCCCCGACCTGACGCACCTTGCATTTGAAGTGGATGATCTGGAAAAGTTCGCGAAGCACGCGGAGGCAAAAGGTTATCCGCTATCCGATGGGCCGCACTCAACTGGAAGCGGTAAAATCGCATTCATCGACGCGCCGGAAGGCTACGAGATCGAGTTGATCGAGCACGCCAGGGAATCGTAGTCATAAGAATGAGATATGCACCGGCGCTTGCGCCGTTAAAAGTTTTGTCGCTTATTTCCGGCCCATGAGAGTCTCCCGTAGCTGGCTCCGCCTCCTTTGTGTCCTCCTCCTGTCGGCAGTTCCGACCTTATGGAGTCAGGACGCCGCCGATTCCAATGCTGTACGGCCGAGCGGGGTTTCTGGTCCGGTCCGAAAAGCAAAAGCCGTTACAGCAAAAGAGAAGGTTGCCAAGAAGAGCGCTTCCGATGACGAACAGGACGCTGACACCGAACCGACTCCCACCCGCAAAGCGAAAAGCTCAAAGTCGACTCATGGTCGTTCGCACCGGGCGCGGGCGAAGTCGAAAGAAGCGGACGATACCATCCCCGCGCCGACCGAGTTCACTCCCGAGGGGATTCCAAAAACCACCGCGGCGTCAGTGATTGTGGTGGACGCGAATACTGGCAAAACATTGTACGAAAAGAATCCGGATCAATTCAGGGCTCCGGCAAGCACGCAAAAATTACTTACGGCGCTTATCGTAGCGGAGAGCGGTTTTCTTGATCGCCAGGTCACGGTACACCCGACAGATACAAACGCTGAGCCGGTGAAGTTGAACATCAAGGCAGGCGACACGTACCAGCGAATCGATCTTCTGCGCGCGTTACTCGTGAAAAGCCCGAATGACGTCGCACGATGTCTGGCGCGAGATAATGCCGGCAGCATTGAGGCGTTTGCGGAGGTCATGAACAGACGCGCTCAACAACTTGGAGCCGTGCATTCGCGCTTTGTGAATCCAAATGGTTTACCGGTGCCGGGCCAATACTCCACTGCGCGCGATCTCTCACTGATCGCGCGGGCTGCTTATGCGAATCCGACAATTCGGTCGATCGTTTGCCTTCCGCAGCTGGTCTTTCGCTTCGCTAACGGTCGCACACGCGAGCTTGAGAACACCAACAAGCTGCTCAGGCGGCTGCCCTACTGCAACGGGATGAAGACCGGTTACACCGATTCTGCAGGAAAATGTCTGATCGCAAGCGGCACGCGTCCCGGAAGAGATGTGATTGTGGTTGTGTTGGGCGACACTTCGAGCCGTGTCTGGCGCGATGCATCTGCGCTACTTTCCTGGAGCCTCTGGATGTAAAGCGTCCGCTGCGCCGGCAAGACCTGCGCTTGTATCACACCCGGACGCACTGCCAACGAGGCGCTCCGACATCGCGCGCAGCCAGCGGAAAAAAAATCGCAGCGCAACGCTGAACGACATTTTCGATTTTCCATGTACGCGTTCACGAAAAAAAATCGGAACCTCACGTACGCGCAGTGTTCCCCGAGCGCGCAGCATTGTCTCGAAAACAATTTTGAAACCGCTAGTTTGTGGCGCGAGTTCCAGCAATCTGGAACGGCCAATGGCAAAGAAGCCGCACATTGAATCGTGCAAGTCTGTGAGTGGATAGGCGAGCGCTGCGCCTGTTCGGGATACAATCCGGCGCCATACTGGCCAGCCCGGTGTCGCTCCGCCTTTTACATAGCGGCTCCCGACGACAAGGTCTGCAGTGCCGGCAAACAGCGGCGCGACCAAATCTTTGATCCGGTCGGGCGGATGACTCAGGTCTGCATCCATCACCAAAAGAATTTCTCCGCGTGCAGCGCGCGCACCTAACATAATCGCCGTCGCTAACCCCGGACCTGCCCCGTCCTGCTCGATCAAGCGGATCGGATGGTTTGCAGCAAGCGCGCGAATCCTGTCGCGAGTCGCGTCAGTAGAATGATCGTCAACGAACAAGATTTCTCTGAACGGAACAGCGCGGGCAGTAATTTCGGAAACCAGAGGCTCGATATTTTCCTCCTCGTTCAAGGTGGGAACAATGATGGAGACGGAATTAGAGAACGCGGAGAGGTCTGTCATTCTAAGTTGCCAAACGTTTAACGCTCAACCCATCTTGGGCAAGCCGACGGTGTGGCAGGCCCCAACATTCAACGTCGGATTCCAACAAATCGCAATCGAGTGCCTGCCAGGCCGTAGCTCGCAGCCAAAAAATTTACCTGAGGCAAAACGATCCTTCCCACCGAGGCTCCGCCGACAGTGTTCGTCTCCGCGTTGCCGCAAGCGAATGTAGAGCCGACGACGGGATTTGAACCCGTGACCTGCGGTTTACGAAACCGCTGCTCTACCAGCTGAGCTACGTCGGCGGGAGCGGGTGCAAACATTGCATTTCAAAACAGCATGAGCAAACCCATGGCGTCACGGCAGCACGAAAGTCTCACCAATTTCGCGCAGCGCGATGCGCTCCGGAGCGTTTTGGAGGGCGGTCTGGAAGCGTTCGATTGGTTCACGCGACGGCTCGAAACTAAGCCGAAATGTTTGGTGATGCACCGGCATGATGAATTGGGCGCCTGCGGCCGTTGCCATCTGTATGGCCTGCTCCGGTGTGCAGTGCGAATGAATCCACGGGTTGTAGGCGCCGATTGACATGATCGCGATATCGACCGGGTCGCGTAGCTTTGCGAAGCTGTCGGTCATGGCTGTGTCGCCACCGAAAAGAATGCGTCGTCCCTTTCGCTCCATGACATAGCCGTTGTAGCCGCGATAATTATCGCGCTGTTTTCGCGCGCCCCAGTGTCTCACTTGAAAGGCGCTGATCGCGATGTCACCTTTCGTTTGGTTGACGTCGAGGACTTTCGTTTCGCCCCAGCGAAGTTCTGTTATTTCCCGGAGACGGGTCCATCTCAGCAAGTCTGCCGTGTTTGGAGCGGTAATTACGCGGGTATTTTCATCGAAGCGATGGAGCGTTCGCAAATCGAAATGATCGAAGTGCGCGTGGGATAGAAGAATGACGTCAATCCGAGGCAGTTCCTGAAACTGGAGCGCCGGGGCGGTCAATCGCTTTGGACCGATGGTCAATCCCGGCAGTCGAATTCCAATACGCGGAAAGAGCACAGGATCGGTGAGAATGTTGATACCGAAAAAATTAATGAGCACTGTAGCGTGGCCGATCCAGGCTGCCGTTACGCGGGCATCATTCCACTTCAATGGCTCTGGCTTCGCGAAGGCGGGAACGATGGGGCGCCAGCTTTCGATTGTCCATTCGCGCCAAAGATGCGTGATCCAGCGACGCACACGTGCGCTGCGTAGAGTTGGTCGTTCCGATGCGTCCATGCTCTTGCTCATACTCCTGCTCGCCTGAGGAGATTTTCGAGGATGAGCAGAAGCATGAATATGATTGAGAGTACGGGTAGACAACGAACTCGAAGCGCCGTCGTTTCAGTGTCCTTAGCGTCCGCCAAATAATCCTTTGATCGCCTTCCACAGGGTCCGACCGGCCGCAGGTGGCCCGGCGCGCGCGACCAGGACGGGAACATTCGCGCGGTTTAGAATGCTGCGGGTCAGATCGCCCATGATGTAGTGACCGAGCAGACCGCGCGCCTGTGAGGTGCCGGTCACGATCAAATCGTAATCGCCTGTCTGGACTTCTTCAAAAACCTGGTCGATTACGATCCCGTGTCGAAGACGCACTTCGGCAGGGACAGCGAGGCGTTCGAGTTCTCTTTTTTCCCGGCGCAAATTTGTACCGAGCTCCGATTTGGATTCCAGCAA
>Ga0081455_10005713_pt1 | contig 13572 bp, 17 predicted proteins | sample TabmetS3T2R1_FD_70207 | JGI IMG/M metagenome (GOLD analysis project Ga0081455, IMG submission 70207) | Tabebuia heterophylla rhizosphere microbial communities from the University of Puerto Rico - S3T2R1 | ecosystem: Host-associated > Plants > Roots > Rhizosphere ... | reverse complement strand
CGCCTGCGAGTTGGTGATCAAGTCCAGTTCGACTTTGTGAAGCAAGACAGGCGATACACCAAAGGACGCCATCCCTGGCGCTGGCACTGTCACGTTAATTGGAATGAGTAGTCGTGCAGTTAGTTTTGGATCTGCAGCGATGGATCAGCTTTGGGGCGTTGACATTTCAGGCGGGAGCGTCGAGCGCGGTAACCTCACCCCAGACCGCGAAGCGATTGGCCATCACCTGTCGGTAGTCGGCCGCCGACAACAGGTGCCGACGGACCCGGAAATGTGGCGAAATGCCACTGAACGCAGACAGGAACCGTTGGGCATGCCTGGCTGATTTGAAGCGTTTCATCGCCCGCTCGCGTTGCCGGGTGGGCTGATGGGAGTTCTCGGCGCGATTGTTCAGGTACTTCGACCGGCGATGGGCCACCGACGGCATCACCACGCGGTGGCGGCCCCGTAGCTGGCGAGCTTGTCGGTCACCAGCACCCGCGGCACGTACCGCAAGCCCTTGAGCAGTCGGCGGAAGAACTTCTTGGCGGCCTTGGCATCCCGGCGAGGTTGGACCAGGATGTCGAGTACGTTGCCGTGCTGGTCGACCGCGCGCCACAGGTAGTGGATCGTGCCGTTGATCTTCGATGAAGACCTCGTCGAGGTGCCATTTGTCGCCGGGGCGGCGGCGCCGACAGCGCAGCTGATTGGCGTAGGCCTGCCCGAACTTGGCACACCAGCGCCGGATCGTCTCATAGCTGACCACGACACCACGCGCCAGCATCAGCTCCTCGACCTCACGAAAGCTCAGCGAGAACCGAAAGTACAGCCACACGCAGTGGTTAATGATCTCGACCGGGGTCGAGTAGCCCGGGGGAATCGCACCCCCGGGCTCTCACCGAACCGTGCGTAACAGTCTCCCGTTACACGGCTCGTGTCGTCTTGGTCATCAGCGGATGGGTCACCTGTGCCCAGTGAGCGAAGTATCGGGGATAAGTCGTGGTGACGTATTCCCATCTCGCTTGGACGGTACGGGTAGCCCGTAACCGTTTGTATTTCTTGCGGACCCAACGCACCAAGTAGGTGTTGATGCGCGCCAGCAGCGTGGACAACGCTGACGGGTAGAACGCCCCGTAGTAGTTCATCCACCCCCGCACGATCGGGTTGATCATCCGGGCCAGATCAGCGAAGTTGAGATTGGTGCGCCGATGCAACCGCCACCGACGTACCTGCTGCCCCATCTTCTTCAAAGCGTCCTTGCTGACCGCAGGCAGAAACGAGGTGAACACCACCCCGTTCTTGTTGAGTGCCCTCCGTGCGCGAAACGTGAACCCCAGGAACGTAAACGACGTGTGCTCTGCTGAGCCGCGCCGATTGGCGTCCTGGCAGTACACGATTTTGGTTTTGTCGGGATGCAACCGCAGCCCGACCTCGACCATCCTGTCTTCGATCGCCGCCCGCACCTGCTCAGCTTGTTGTTGGCTAACACAATGCACGACCGCATCATCAGCAAAGCGTTCGAAAGGGACGTCCGGAAAGTTCCGGGCCATCCACGCATCAAACGCGTAATGCAAAAACAGGTTCGCTAACACGGGTGAGATCGCTGATCCCTGTGGGGTTCCACGATCTCGGTCCTGCAGGGTGCCATCGGGCAGCTGCATGGGGGCGGCGAGCCACCGTTTCACATACAGCAACACCCACGGCAGGTCGGTGTGCGCGGCAACCGCTTTGACGACTAGATCCCACGAGACGCTGTCGAAAAACTTCTGAACATCGAGGTCGATGACCCAGTCGTATTCCCAACAGCGCGCCCGGCATGTCCCTACCGCAGCCAACGCTGATCGCCCCGGCCGGTAGCCGTATGAGTCTGGATGAAAGATCGGTTCGACCTTTTTCTCCAGCCTCACAGCTACCACTGTTTGAGCGATCCGGTCGCCCACGGTGGGCACACCGAGGATTCTCGTGCCGCCGCCATGCGGTTTCGGTATCTCCACCGCGCGCACCGGAGGCGGGAAATAGGACCCCGAGGACATCCGATTCCAGATCTTAAAAAGGTTGTTCTTGAGATCCTCTTCGAACGCCGCCAGGTCCACACCGTCAACCCCTGGTGCACCCTTGTTCGCCTTGACCTTCTGGTATGCCTGCCAGACCTCCCACTTCGAAATTTCAAACGGTTTCGCTGACGATTTCGGCTCGCTCATACAGCTCCTCCCAAGACCCGACGGGGGCCCTAGTTGACCGGACAAACACAGCCCCAGACGACCCGGCGCCTTCGCTCGGCTCCCATTACAGGAACCTCGTCACTACTACGAGCCGGTCCGCCAGCGCGCCCCGCAACGGTACTCACACCAGACTTAACTTCTGGCTACTCCCTGTCGCAGACGAAACTAGTTCACAGCGAACCGATTTCGCCACGCAGTGTCGGGACACGCCTTCCCACGTTTCCTGCAAGAGCAGCAGACCAGGCTCATGCCGCCTCAATGCCGGACACCACCTGGCCAGAAACCGGGTTACCCGCCAGGCCCTGCTCCCACAGCCCCGCTAATGGCCATGGTTTCGATGCCACTCTGGACTGACGACACGTCAACAGCGGTTCGGGGTTACTCATCTTCCTGGTCCCCACCTGACACCTCACGGGCGCCTTTTCCACATCGCTCACCACGACGGTCTTCAGCCAACGCAGCATGTGGTGGTTTGAAGCCTCCGCCCGACCGGCGACTCCGAAGGGCCAAACCTTCATCTCCTGCAGAACACCGATTCCTGAAAGTCCTACCTACCTACATCCAGACCTCCATTCCTCGTTCGTGGCGCACTACCGGTGTCCCTTGTACGACGACGATGCAGCGGTCACGACCACCGACCTTGGCAGCGACCAGGCAGACCCACCAACTTGACAGTGCCGCGTTAGAACCTCGGTGCCGGGTATGCCGGAACGACCAAGTGCGCACGAAGGTGAACGACCTTCTGGCGTGCGGAGCCAGCTACGCAATGATCCTGCGCGCCCTGGAAGATGACAACGCTGGGCTCGGAAAGCAGGATCGGGTCACCATCGATTCGATCCGCAACCACAGCGCCCGGCACTTCCCCGTACAGAACGTCGCCAGGGCCACCTACCGCGCGATCCTTGAGCGCCGGGCGACGGAGAACGGCGTCGACTTCGTCGAAGGGGTGGCCACCGCGATCACGCCGATGGCGCTCTATGAGAGCGTCATGGTCAAGGGCTACGAGAACTTCGTCGGGTGACCGGTACGACACGCGGGTTGGCGTTCTTGACCCTGGCCTGATTGCTGTTGATCCGCGGCGCAACATGCAGGTGCGGACCTTTGACATGGCAACCCAGAGATGTCGAACTGGGCAGAAAATGCATATCCGACAAGCGCAGACCCAGCGCCTCGCCCCGTCGAACACCGGTTGTGGCCAGCATCGCGACGAACAAGACATCTCGTGGGTTCCGGCATTCGGCCAGAATCATCTTGCCAACATCGACGCGGGCATCACGTCGGCCAGCTCGTTGACGCCGGAGACGGTGCCGCCGTCGATATCACGGCAGTCGATTGATGATGCCGTCGATCGCTGGGCCCGAAATCGCGCACCGGCGCGATTTCAAATAGCTGGCAAAGCCTAGACTCGTCCCACATGCCCTCCGCTGCAGCGAATTTGAACATCTCGCACACGGCATAGGTGATCAGATTGATTCGGTTATCAGCCCGCCCGGGAGGTCGTCCGGGCCCCGCCATACCTAATCGGAGGTGTGGGGATGCGGTCGCGGGTCCGCCACGCAAACGAGCGTCGCGTCTGATTCCCTACAGACGCACGCAATGCGGCCCGTCAAGGGGCACTAGCGTTATGCCATGCGTTCAGTCGCAGTCCGTCTCTGCGCCCTCGCCGCCGTCGGCGTGTTCGCCATGAGCGGATGCTCCGGCGAGCACCCGGCCGGTGTGTCCAGACCGTTCTCGGCCAGCGCGGGACGAGGCCCGTGCGAGGTCGCCGAACAGACCGACGTGCCGGCCACGATGCGCGATGGCACTGTGTTGCGCGCCGATGTCTACCGGCCCCGCACCAACGACCCGGTACCCGTGATCCTGATGCGCACCCAGTACGGCAAATCGGGTGCACAGGCCGGATCGCGCTACCAGACGCCGGACTGGTTCGCTTCACACTGCTATCTGGTGGTCATTCAGGACGTGCGCGGCCAGGGCAATTCGGGCGGCACGTTCAGCGAGTTCACCCATGACATGGCGGACGGCTACGACTCCGTCGAGTGGGCCGCCGCGCTGCCCGGCTCCAACGGCAAGGTCGGGATGTACGGCTCGTCTTACGTCGGTGCCACACAGTGGCTCGCCGCTACGACCGCGCCGCCGCACCTTGCGACGATCGTGCCGGCCAACACCGCCTCGGACTACTACGACGGGTGGACGTACGAGGGCGGCGAGTTCCGGTTGGCGTTCGTGCAGCCGTGGGCGATCGGACTCGCGACCTCGGCCGCCGAGAACCGCAACGACCAAGCAGCCGCTGCGCAATTGAAGGCGGCTGGCGCCGAGCCAACCCGATGGATGGACTTCCGCCCGTTCAAGGACCTGCCGCCGATGCAACCGCAGAACCCCGCCGTCGCTCCGTGGTACTTCGACTGGATCCGGCACTCCACCCGCGACGACTTCTGGCGGCAGTTCAGCATCAGGGAGCGCTACCAGTTGGTGAAGGTGCCGGTCCTCCACTTCGAGGGTTGGTATGACGGCTTCCTCGCTGGCGGTACGGAGAACTTCGCAGGCATGGTGGCCCGCGGTGGCACCGAGCTAGCCCGCGATAACCAGCGCCTGGTCATCGGCCCATGGGATCACGTCAACTGGGGTAGACCCGACTCCTCGCCGGTGCCGCAGCTCAAGGACATCGGCGAGGTCGGAGACAGTCCGATCAACGACCTGATGCTCGCCTGGTTCGACCACTTCCTGAAGGGGCAGCAGAGCGATGTCGCCGGGAAACCCCGGGTTGACTACTTCGTGATGGGCGCCAATACGTGGAAGTCCGCGACGAGTTGGCCTCTGCCGCAGACAAAGTGGACGACGTTCTACCTGTCGGGGCCAGGCGGAATCGATGACCGCAGGGGTGAACTGGTATCCGCAGCGCGCGGCGCCCAGCCGCCGGATACCTACACATACGACCCCCAATTCCCAGCGCCGAGCCTGGGTGGGCACTCCTGTTGCGGCGCGCAGTCCGGCCCGCAAGGACCGTACGACCAGGTTCCCGTCGAGCAGCGATCGGACGTCCTGATTTACAGCAGTGCGCGACTCGAGCACGACACCGAGGTGACAGGACCGGTGACTGTGCGGCTCTGGGCCCAATCGACCTCTGCAGATACAGATTTCACGGCCAAGCTCACGGTGGTCAAGCCAGATGGTCAGGTGATCAACCTGAACAACGGAATCCTGCGGACCCCATTCCGGAAGTCACTGTCGAACCCCACACCGACCACTCCGGGCCGCCCATACGAGTATCAAATCCACATCTGGCCAACCAGTTACGAATTCCGAACCGGCGATCGCATCCGGCTAGAGATCTCCAGCAGCGACTATCCTGAGTTCGCACCGAACCCGAACACCGGCGAACCCTTCGGGACGGACACGGCCACCCGCACCGCGACTCAGACCATCCTTCACGACGGGCAGCACCCATCGGCCGTGACGCTGCCGGTGTTACCCGGCTGATCCTTCAGAGCCTCGACGCTCGAAAGTTGCCCGACTTCAGATGCTTCCCTTCGATCATGCAGGTTCCGCTGTGGCAGTCTCCAATTCGGCGACGAGGTCGCGCCGGATGATCTTGGCGGTCGCGATGTGATCCACAGGCAAATCGCGCACCGCATCACGCGGCAACCTAATCTCGGCTTCTGCCGAATAACGGCAGGAAGAATTGGAACACGTTGACCGCGTCGAGGAAGATCGAGGCGGCGATGAGGGGGCGGAATTCAGATCCGTCGATCGCCGCAGCCGCTGAAAGTCGGACATGGTCAGACCGGCAAAAATGACCAATCCCAGGATCGAATAGATGACCGCCCGGCCGGAATGTGCACGAAGATCAACACGACGCCGAACATGGCCAGACGTTGGTCGCGCCTGACACCGGGGCCCACGGTGATCGTTGCTGGTGCAGCGACCCTAGGTCGGACGGGAGCACCGACACGTCATCCTTTGTGGCGTGGAATCGAGACGACGCGCTGCAGGACATGTTGGTGCGCAAGGTGTCTCGTCCAGATGTCAGTCGGCCGCAGCATTTCGTGCCGAAAGCCGAGGGGTTCGGTGCTGCGGTCCGCGCGTGGTTGGGGCGGGGCATGTTCGCGGAGAAGTTAGCTGCAGCGGCCCCATTCGACGGGTCGGTGGTCCGGGAATCCGATGCACGCCTTGACGTTCTGCCGTTCTGGCAGTGCTGGAGGCTGGACAGCCCAATGGTTAAGACCATCACTGACGCTGTGCGGTCCGTGGCTGCCGGCCTGCGCGGGCCCAGTTGTGATGGTGACGCAGAGTCCGTCAGGTACGTGGGTTCGCACGATTAGGCAGCGCGCAGGCCGTCGATGGTTTGGCGCAGCGAATCTTGGTAAGGAGTGGGCCGCAGCCCGACCGTGTTCTGGGCCGGGGAGGAGTCGAGTATGAACGGCGCGGTGGACTGGTACTGGGTCTCACGTAGCTCGCGCACGGTGGGATCGAAGACCCCACCTGCCCACAGGACCGGGTAGGGCATGCGTGCAAGCCGCGCCGGACGCACGTTGGCCACGCGGGTCGCGTCGTTTTTCAGCTGGCGGATCGAACTGGGCCCGACACTCGGGGCATGCCAAGCGCGGCCCCATCGTTGTTTCAGGCCACATCGACCGGGAACGCCACGAACCAGTAATCGTCCCGCAAATCAGCCGTCGTCAGGTCCGCGAGCAACGGCGCGGTTCCGTGGCAGACCGACGGCGAACAGCGCCGGGGCGGCGGGCAGCGGCGCGCGGCGAGCCCGGGCCGAACCGTCCCGACGAGTCGAGGTCAGTCGCCGTTGGTGATGCGGAATACCTTGTGCCCCAACACGTTATCGAGAGTCAAGGACTGGCTCGGCCGCATACCGGGACTCGGTCGCAACAGGTGTGGTGCAAGCAGACTCGTGGGTGTCATCGCAGCCGGGTTGGTGTGTTGAGTCAGGCCATGAGTCAGCCGTTGGCATCTCCACGACCTGGCTTACGGGCAGCGCCGCCGCGGATCGCCGAGGAGGTAAAACAATGCGGGCACCCAATCGAGAACGGCTCGGTCCCAGCAGGGTCGGACCTAGGCTTGAACGGAACGACGAGCGGCGTCGTGAGTTGGAGTCGGGGACAGGCCGAGGGCCGGGTTCCGGTAGTAGGGGTTGTGGTGGTTTCAAACCTTGAGGCCGCCGTCGCTGAGTTCTGCGAGACGCTCGGCATAGGGCGGACAACCCTCTACCGCTACTTAGCAGAAGACGAGACGGCGTGATCGGCAGGAACCTCGGGGTGAGCCGCGCCACCCTTTACCGGTATCTGGCTGACGAAGCCGGGTGCCCCGTACGAGTTCGGTCCGCCCCGCGGGCCGGAGCTTTGGTCGCCATGGTGGGAGGCGGCAGCTTCGGCTGAGGGCCCGGTGAATAGCGTGGCGGCCTAGCTTCCCGAAGGACAACCCGCCGGTCATGCCCATACGCGCGCAAGCGCGCCGACGACGCTTCGCTAAGTGGCTAAGGGCTGGCCGCCCGTAGGCTTTCCGCTGTGGGATTCAAGGTCTACGGATACAAGTCCGAGCCGTTCGACGAATTTGGCGACGGGGACAGGTACAAGGTGATCGAAGGCGGCGCACTCGAGATTTGGCACGAGGACGGGTCGAAGTTGACCATCAGCCCGACGCGCTGGGGTTGGGTGGAGGAAGACGCGCCCGAGCCTGAGGACACGGCCCGCGCACACATGAGCCGCTCCCACCCCAGTCGCCGCATGCGCTGAACTCCGCCGGTGACCGTCAGGATCGCGCCGATCCGGCAGCTGGCGAGGACCATCTGGTCGGGGTACGGGCGGCGGATGACGTTGGCGGTAAAGGTGTCTCCCTTCTCGACGGTTTGCCGTCGAGTCAGGTCACATCTAGGAACCGGACAGGATTCCGCTGTGGTCGGCTCCTGAGAGTCCGACCGAACGAAACTCGGATGAGCCGGTCCGGGGGCTTCGGGGAGCCAGACATGCAAACCGTCGTTCGCGCTGCTGCACCATGAGGTAGCGCCGAGATGTCGATCTGTGTTCACGAGCGGCATGACAACCGCCACGGGCGAAGCCCTCCGGACGCGTTTCCGCGGGTAGCGAGGACAAGATACGGATCCGCGACCTCTGGGTTATGAGCTAACCGGTCGCGGTCTTCTGCAATACGCTCGGTCTCATAGCTGCACGTCATCGACGTTCAGCCGTCCAAGCTTGAAGCATCCCCGGTTTTATGCACACCTCGTTTCGTGTGACCGGTGTGCTGCCCGATCTGATCGCGAGCGTAGTACTTGGGTGAAGCTTTCCGCTCAGTTCGGGCCGTTGGTGTCGTGCCAGGCCTGCCAGATCTCGGGGCGGAGGCGGCCGCGGTCGGGCACCGGCAGGCCGACGGTGCGGGCCCAGGCGCGGACCTCTGCGGTGCTTGGTTGCGGCGCGGCAGGTGCGCGATGAAGCTCGGTGAGTTCGATGCTGGTTGGTGAGATGTGCTGCAGCGCAGCGTTTTCGGTGCTGGCCCAGGCACGGGCGGCGGCCAGGAACCGGTAGGTCCATTCCTCGGCGAGCTGGCGGGTCTCGCAGAACACCACCGCCACATTGGGCCACCGGATCTGCAGTTCAGCCAGCCCGTCGGCCACGACAGCCGGACGCACCCGGTCGAATTTGAACATCTGCGAGTACCGGTCCTCGACCACGACCGCAGCCCTTGGGAGCGCGGCGAGGTCGGCCACCTGGTAGCGCAGCTTGCCGCTGGTGAGGCTGGCGATGAGGTCTCCCAGCGACTTGCGCTCCACCGACGCGACTAGCTGCCCGTCGACGATCAGACCGTAGTCGCCGCACGGCAACGCCCGCCGAACAGTTGTCACTTGCTGGGTGGGGAATCGGTAGGCGTACTGCTCATGCGCATCGACGACGATCTGCAGGTCGTCGATACCGTGTGCGCGGGCGGTCGGAGTGCGCACGTTCGGGCGGGCCTGCTTGCGGGTGCGCGCCGACTGCCAGAACACCGCATCCCGACCCCGCGCCGTGGTGAAGACGAGCTGGGAGCGGTTCTCCCGGGACCGGTCGGCGATCACATCGATGGCCGCACCGCGGCGCTTGCAGGACCGCAACGGCACGCGTTCGACGATCACCGGATCGGTCGGCCACTCGTCGAGGTCGACCGGGTAGCAATACAACGCTTTGACACGCGGCCACCTCCCCGAGGTCCGAAACAGCAGGTCACCACCGGGCTGCGGAACTCGCAGCAGGAACGGCAGCCGGGAATCCTCGTCCGGATTGACCGCAATCAACATCTCCGCCACGCACCCGAGTCTGCCCGGTCCGCACGCGAGATTAGCGGCCCCAACCGCGGTGGACTTACGACTGGCCCTTGTGCTTGCTGGCCAGTCCGGCGTAGTACTCGGCCTCGGCTTCCGCCGGTGGGATGCGGCCGAGCCGGTGCATGAGCCTTGCCACGTTGTACCAGGCCACCCACGCCGAGGTGATGTTCTCCAGGTCGGCGAGGGTGCCGATCGGCCCGTTGCGGAATGGGGAGCCGTCGCGGATGCACTCGGTCTTGTAGAGCCCAATGGTCGTCTCGCACAACGCATTATCGAGGGCATCGGCGACGGTCCCGACCGACGGGATCAGCCCTTCCAGCATCAGCGTCTCGCCGTAATGTATTGCGGTGTACTGACTTCCGGCATCGGAATGATGGATCGCGTCGTCGAACGGGTGACCCTGGCGGACCCGAAAAGCCACGGCGTGGCGCAGCGCACGCTCGACCAAGCCGGTGTCCTTGACCAGCGAACACTCCCAGCCAGGGATCACACCGGCATAGGCGTCGACGACGAACGCGGTATAGCCGAACCCGCGAGTCATCGGCACGTAGGTGAAGTCCTATGCCGACCCTCGGAATATGCCGATAGTTCTTGGGATGGCCTGCTCTTGTGCAGGTTTCGGGGTTGAGGGTCGGCATAGTCATAGGGATGTGAGCCAGGCCAGGATGTCGGGTTCGGGTTGGTAAATCCCTGGTTTGACGTGGGGTGGCCGGGTCCGGTCGATGGCGGCTTGTTTGATGGCCATGTCGGCGTGGAGGTAGGCGTCGGTGCTGTGGGTGTCGGCGTGCCCGAGCCATAACGCGATTACGGACACGTCGACTCCAGCGGCGAGAAGATTCATGGCGGCGGTGTGTCGCAGGGTGTGCATCGTGACGTGCTTGGCGGTGAGGCTGGGGCGGGTGGTCCTCGCGGTAACAACGTGTTTGGCGAGGCGATGTTCGACTGCGTCGCGGGATAAGGGTTGTCCGTGAGGACCGCAGAACAGCGCGGAGCCTGGCCGGGTCATCCGTTCGGCGAGGTAGGTCGTCATGGTGGTCACGGTGGCTCGGGTCAGTGGGGTGATGCGTTGGCGACGCCCTTTGCCGGTGCAGGCGATGTGCGGGCCGGTGCCGAGGTGGATGTCGTCGTGGGTCAGCGAGCAGATCTCGCTGATCCGTAGACCGGTTTGTGCGGTCATGGCCAGCAGGGCGTGGTCGCGTCGCCCGGTCCAGGTAGTGGAATCTGGTGCGGCCAGTAGTGCATCGACCTCTACGGGGGTGAGGAACTCGAGGACGGGCCTGATGGCACTGTCAAGTTGGTGAGTTGCCTGGTCGCTGCCAAGATCGGTGGTCGTGACCGCTGCATCGTCGTCGTACAAGGGACACCGGTACCCGCCGGAGATCATCGCCCACTGCGTGTGGCTGTATCACCGGTTCCCGCTGAGCTTTCGTGAGGTCGAGGAGTTGATGTTGCAACGCGGCGTCGTGGTCAGCTACGAATCCATCCGGCAGTGGTGCGCGAAGTTCGGGCAGGTCTACGCCAACCGGCTGCGCCGGCGCCGGGCCCGGCCCGGCGACAAATGGCATCTCGATGAAGTCTTCATCGAAGATCAACGGCACGATCCACTTCCTGTGGCGCGCGGTCGACCAACACGGCAATGTGCTCGACGTCCTGGTGCAGTCACGCCGAAACGCGTTGGCCGCCAGGAAGTTCTTCCGCCGACTGCTCAAGGGACTGCGGTACGTGCCGCGGGTGCTCGTCACCGACAAGCTCGCCAGCTACGGGCCCGCCCACCGCGTGGTGATGCCCTCGGTGGAACACCGGCAATCGAAGTATCTGAACAACCGGGCCGAGAACTCGCATCAACCGACCCGGCAACGCGAGCGGGCGATGAAACGGTTCACCTCGCCCCGCCATGCGCAACGGTTCCTGTCCGCGTTCAGCCGCATCTCGCCACATTTCCGTCCGCGGCGGCATCTGCTGTCGGCCACCGGATGGCGCCACGAGATGGCCGACCGCTTCACCGTCTGGAACCAGATCACCGGGGTTACCAGGACCGCCGCCTGAACGTGAACTGGCACAGGGCTTTCCACCAGAACCGACGCACAACGCGCGGACGACAAGTCCACCAATTAACTTGACAGTGCCATGTCGCCACCTACTTCCAGCACAACGAGCGCGCCGCCGCCCTGGGACTGTCGCTGTGCCTCGGCCGGGTAGGAGCCATCTTCGGTCCCATCCTGGGTGGTTGGATTGCCGCCTCGACGCTCGGCGTCGAATGGAACTTCTACGCCTTCGCTTCCTTCGCGGCATTGGGCTGCCTCGCCGTTGCGCTCGTGCCACGCCCCGTTGTGCGCCAAAGGGAGACGCCTGCTGACACACCACCCGAATCGCCGGCAACCGGAGAAGACCGTTCTCCTGTCCACTAGATGAGTAATTCCAAGGGGTGTTGCTGGTGTGGCTGCTGTGATTTTTAGGTGAGGGTGTCCAGGATGGGCGTTGCTAACCCAACCTGGCACTGGAGGCCGAAGTGGACACCGACCTGGACACCCTTGCCACCGCACTGTACGTGACGGCCGATGATTTTCTGGCAGACAATCCGCAGCACCGACCGTGGCGGCCGGAAGTGGGACTCACGCCGCGGCTATCTGACGCTGAACTGATCACATTGGTAGTTCTGCAGGCACTGCTGGGTTTTACTTCCGAGGCAAGGTGGCTGCGCTACGCCAACAGCCATCTACACGCCATGTTTCCTTACCTGCCAACACAATCGGGTTATAACTAGCGTGTCCGGGCGGCCAGCGCGATGCTGCGTGCGGTGTACGCGCATCTGGTCGGGCGCTGCCCACGCTCGACCGACGACCGGTGGGTGGCCGATCCCACGCCCGTCGAGTGCGGGCGATCCCGCGAGACCGCCAAACGCTCCGATCTGGCCGGCTGGGCCGAGTACGGGTACTGCGCGTCGCACTCGCGGTATTTCCGGGGTCTGCGCATGCATCTGTTGTGCACTCCGTGCGGGTTGCCGGTTGCATTCGCGCTGACCGGGGCCAAGGCCGACGAACGCCATACCCTGCTGGGCATGTTCGCCGCCGATCCCACCCTGCTGGCCGCACGTCGCCGACAGACCCTGATCGCCGACAGAAACTACTAGGGCATGCAATTCGAGGCCGAGCTTGTCGAGGCCGACATCACCTTGTTGCGTCCGGCCCGCCGAGGCGAGAAACCCCATGCGGGACAACGCTTTTTCAAACCGCTCCGACAAGTCATCGAGTCCATCAACAACAAGTTCAAGGCGCAACTGGATCTCGAACGACACGGCGGGCGCACCATCGCCGGCGTCGCCGCCCGCGTCCTTCAACGCGTACTCGCCCTGACCGCCGCGATCTGGCACAACGACACAACCGGCCAACCGATCCTGCGCTCACTAACCGCCTACGACCACTGACCCCTTGGAATTACTCATCTAGGGCGCATACAGACACAATCCAGAAACACGGGTCGACTCTCCAGCGGCGCTGATTGTTCTCGACGTAACACGCCCGCCAGCCCAGTCGATGTCGCGGATGTTGCGCCGCCATCCCAACGGCGGTGAAAGCCGTATCCAAGCCGCGAAGTCCCCAGCGCGCTCTCAGCCGGCCCAGACAGGTGGCGAGCGGTACCGCAGCGGCGATAAGGCAGGGCGAAGCCGCGTTCTGCTGGCTCGACCGGTGCGAGATCGCAAACCGAAGACGCCGCTCAGACCGTTAATCGCGCAAACGACAACAGTTGTGGGCGGAGGTGTCATCGCAGCGGCTTCATGCACGATGGCCCCAACGTGCTCGTCATGGTGCTGGCCGGTATGGGAAGGACTTGGGGGCCAATGCATTAGGCCGCATCGCCGTGCGCGCGGACCTGCGTGTACGGCGAACGCGCCGTCGAATTGTTGAAACGACTCAAGGCTGCCCGCCTCGACGCAAGCTACGGCGACGAAATGTGCACGCTGCCTCTGCCGTCAACCTCCTCGTCCTCGACGAATTTCGTTTCCATCTCGCCGTTCCCGGCCTCGGCGCCGCCGCAAGCGGTCTGGGACCACTACAAGGACCT
>Ga0081455_10005712_pt1 | contig 13575 bp, 13 predicted proteins | sample TabmetS3T2R1_FD_70207 | JGI IMG/M metagenome (GOLD analysis project Ga0081455, IMG submission 70207) | Tabebuia heterophylla rhizosphere microbial communities from the University of Puerto Rico - S3T2R1 | ecosystem: Host-associated > Plants > Roots > Rhizosphere ... | reverse complement strand
GCAGCGGTTGCTGGATGGCCGCTTGTGCATGATGCGCGAACGCGGCGCGGGTTCAGCGCCTGAGTTTCACCGTGAACGACATGGCGCCAGCGCCGCAACATGGGCAGCTCATGGCGACGAGGATGTTCTGCTTCTGCTCCTCGTCGAGGTCGGTGCGGTCGAGCATCTGCCGCGTCTGTTGCTCGAACAGCTCGTGCAGCGATAGCGCGCTATAGGAAATCTGCTCTTCCGGCGCCGCGTCCGAAGGCGGCGCCGGAGCCCGCTTCGCCGCCGCGGTGGCGCGGGAGATCTTGCGGCTCGGGTGTTTGGGCCTGGCCATGTCTGTCTACGCGCAGGTATTGGTGAGGGTTCCGATCCCTTCGATCGCGATCTTCACCACGTCGCCGGGCTTGAGGAACTCCTTGCGGGCGAGCCCGACGCCGGCGGGCGTGCCGGTGAGGATCAGGTCGCCGGGCTGAAGCGTCACCCGCGTCGAGAGGTGCGCGATCTGCTCGGCCAGCGTGAAGATCATCTTGCTCGTGTGGGAATCCTGCTTGATCACGTCGTTCACCGTGAGCTTGATGGCGACGTTCTGCGGGTCGGGCACGTCGTCGGCCGGCACGATCCAGGGGCCGAGCGGGCACGCGCCGTCGAAGCATTTCTGGCCGAGCCAGTCGTACTTGAACGGCGAGCCGTCGGCGATGTGCGGCCGTTTGGTGAAGTCGCGCGCGGAGAGATCGTTGGCGATGGTGTAGCCGGCGACATGGTCGAGCGCGTTCGCGATTGCGACGTTCCGGGCAGGGCGGCCGATCACCGCCGTCAGTTCCGCCTCCCAGTCCACCATCTTGGAATAGGCCGGAAGCTTCACCGTGCTGTCGGGGGCGGCGAGGCAGTGCGTGGCTTTGATGAAATGCCAGGGGTTGAGACCGAGGCTGTGCGGATCCGGCTCGGGCGCAAGGTTCTGCACCTGCGCCATTTCCATCATGTGGTCGGAAAAGTTCGCGCCGGCGCAGAAAATTCCCGCCGGCGTCGGCACCGGCGGCAGCAGCGTGGTGCCGCGCAACGGACGGCCATCCGTCCGCTTGGCCGCGCTCATTGCGACGTCGCGCAGAAGCGCGCGCGCGCTGCTCCAATCCCGCAGCAGGCCGAGCATGGTCGCGTAGGATGGCCGGCCGGTCGCCGTCGCAAGGTCGAAAACCGTCTCCCCGACGACCAGTCCCGCCCGCGCGTCCTGCGGGCCTTGATAGGAGACCAGCTTGTATTGCGACATCCTCGGTATTCCTTTTGCGATGTAATCGATGGCGGCACTGTCCGCCGTGCTGGACCCTTATTCCGGCTGCACGCCGATCTCCCGAATGATCTTGCCCCAGGCGTCGAGCTGCGCGCGCACATAGGCGGCAGTCGCCTCCGGTGTCGCGGCTCCCTCGGTATACATGCCCACGTCGCGCATGCGCTTGGCGATCTCGGCATCCTTGAGCGCGGCGTCCATCTCCCGGTTCATGCGCGCGATCACCTCGGCAGGCGTTCCCGCCGGCGCCACCAGCGCGAACCAGCCGATGAAGTCGAAGCCCGGCAGCGTCTCGGCGATCGCCGGTATGCTCTCGAACCCCGGCAGGCGCTTGGCGGAGCTCACCCCCAGCCCGCGCAACTGACCCTGCTCCATCAGCGGGGCGGCCGACGGCACGGCCAGCACGACGAGCTGCACCCGGCCGGCGATCGCATCCTGGGCGCCCTGCGGCATGGTGGCATACGGCACCTGGACGATGCTGGTACCTGCTCGCTTGTTGAACCAGGCGGTGAGCATGCCGGAGAAATTTCGCTGACCGTCGGTTGCTGCTGCGAGCTTGCCGGGCTCGTTCTTGTCGAGCGCGATCAGCTCAGGAACAGTCTTGGCGGAGAGGCCCGGATTGGCCAACAGAAAGAACGGATTGCTCGCCACCATCGACACCGGCACGAAATCGCGCGCAGGATCGTAGGGGAGCGACTTGAAGGTATAGGGATTGGTGACGAGCGCCGCGGCGGTCGCGAAGAAGAAGGTGTAGCCGTCGGGCGCGGCGCGTGCCGCGGCCTGCGCCCCGATGATGTTGCCCGCACCGGGCCGGTTCTCGACCACGACCTGCTGGCCGAGTGCGCGCGAGAGCTTCTCCGTGATCAGCCGGCAGATGATGTCCGGCGTCCCTCCCGCGGCTTGCGATACGATGAACTTGACCGGCCGCGCCGGCCAGGTTTGTGCGCCGGCCTGCTGCGAGGTCGCGAGCAGGACGAGCGCGCCCACCAATCCGACAATCAGTCCCTGCACGCAACCTCCCGTCGTTCCTGCGCTGCGCGGCGCCGATCGCAACATCCAGGCACAGCGGTGGCGCCGCATTTCTTGCCCGCAGCGGCTCATGATACGATACGATCGTATCGAGAGGTAGACCCGACCCAAGAGCCAAGATCAAGGACCGGAAATGAATTCGTCGAGGGAGGCGCACCCGCGCGCGATCGATGTCCACGCCCACGTCATCGTGCCCGAAGTCTACGCGGAGGCGGCCGAGCACAACGTCTTCTCCGAGCTTCCGACCGATCCCGGCGTCACCGAAGAGATGCGCGGCCAGATCAAGCAGCGGGCGAAGGCCGTGCTTGGCCGGATGAGCGACCTCAGCGAGCGCGTCGCCAAGATGGATGCGATGGGAGTCGACGTCCAGGTGCTGAGCGCAAGCTTGGTGCATCAGGGCCTCGAATGGGCCGACGCGCAGACGAGCCTGCGACTCGCGCGCACCACAAACGACTGGATCGCCAAGGCCGTCGCCGGAAATCCGACGCGCTTCGTCGGGCTCGGCACGCTGCCGCTGCACGTGCCGCCGCTCGCGGTCGCCGAGCTGGAACGCTGCCGACGCGAGCTGGGGCTCAGGGGCGTCGCGATCTCGACCACGGCGGGGACGATGGAGCTGGGCGACGGCGCGCTGCGGCCGTTCTGGGCCAAGGCGGAGGAGCTCGACGCGCTGGTCTACATCCATCCCGGCGGCAACCGCGACCGCCGCTTCAAGCGCTTCCACCTGTGGAACAGCGTCGGCCAGGCATTTGAGGAGGCGATGGCGATCTCGTCTTTGATGTATGATGGCGTGCTGGAATCCTTCCCCCGGCTCAGGATCTGCATCTCGCATGGCGGCGGCTACATGCCGTACTATATGGGCCGCATCGACCGGAACTACGTCGAGAAAGCCAACACCCGCGTGAACATGACGAAGCCGCCGATCGACTACCTGCGCATGCTGTATTTCGATTCCTGCGTCTACGAGCGCCCGGTGCTGCAGCACCTGGTGGACAAAGTGGGCGCGGATCGCGTGCTGCTCGGCTCCGACTACCCCGTGGGCGAAGGCAAGCCAATCGAGTTCGTGACCGACACCGCCACGCTTTCGGCCGCGCAGAAGGAGAAGATCGTGTCGAGCAACGCGGCGGCGCTGCTCGGCTTGGCGAATTCCTAGCGGCTCCGAACTAACCCCCAACGGAACACGACATGGACGAACGGCTCCTCAATCCGATCTCCACGCGCGAGCTCGAGCGCCGCTGGGCGGCGGCGCGCAAAGGCATGGCCGAGCGCGACATCGACGCGCTGGTGATGCAGAACAACAACGACTGGCTGGGCGGCTACGTCCGCTGGTTCACCGATACGCCGCTGAGCAACGGCTATCCCCGCAGCGTCATCTTCCCGGCCTCCGATGCGATGACGGTGGTCGACATGGGCGGGCGCGCGGTGCGCCGCCAGGTCGACGGCGGCGACGAGGTTAACCGCGGCGTCGCGGAGATGATCTTCACGCCGGCCTTCACCAGCGTCGCCTATACCGACGCGTATCAGGCCGAGCTCGTCGCCGCCGAGCTCAAGCGGCGCGGCTATCGCACCATCGGCTGGGTCGCCAGCGGCGCCATGCCGCACGCTTTCGTGGCGCGGATCGAGCGCGAGCTCGCAGGCAAGACCACCTTCGTCGACGCGACCGAGTTCATCGATCGCCTCAAGGCGATCAAGAGCGAGGAGGAGAAGGAGCTCATTCGCAAGGCCGCGCGGATGCAGGACGAGGTCTTCGCGCGCGTGCTGGCGAAAATCCGGCCCGGCATGACCGACAACGACGTGACCGCATTGGCGCAATACGAAGGCCGGCTGCTCGGCAGCGAGCAGGGCCTCTTCCTCGGCTCCTCGGCGCCGCTCGGGCAGGCGTCGCGCTTCCTCGACCGCCACCGGCAGGCGCGCCGGCTCAAGCCGGGCGAGCACTTCTCGCTACTGATCGAGAACAACGGGCCCGGTGGCTTCTACACCGAAATCGCGCGCACGATCGTGCTCGGCAAGGCATCGAACGAGCTGATCGACGGCTTCGAGTCGATGAAGGAGGCGCAGGCCCACACCTTGCGCCTGCTCAAGCCGGGCGCGTCCTGCGCCGACGTGGCCAGGAGCCACGACGAGTACATGCGCGCGCGCGGATTGCCGGCGGAGCTGCGCCTCTATTGCCACGGGCAGGGCTACGATCTGGTCGAGCGGCCGCTGGTGCGGGCCGACGAAACCATGGCGATCGAGGAACACATGAACCTCGCGGTCCATCCCGGCTACGAGACGGCGTCGATCTTCGCAGTGATCTGCGACAACTATTTCATAGAGGCTGGCGGCCCGGGGGCGTGCCTGCACCAGACCCCGAAGCAGATCTTCGAGATTTGAACGCGCATGCAGATCGACGTGCTGAGCATCGGCTCGTTTCCCGAGGCGACCAATGCGGAGCTCGCGCGGCGGTTCGCGATTACGCATCATTTTCGCCGGCCGCCCCCGGACGCGCTGAGCCCCGAGCTTCGCGCCCGAGTCCGGGGAATCGCGACCGAGGCCAATCGCGGCGCCGACCGCGGGCTGATCGCGGCGCTGCCGAGGCTCGAGGTGATCTGCGTTTTCGGGGTCGGAACCGATGCCGTCGATCTTGCCGCCGCGCGCGAGCGCGGTGTCCCGGTGACCAATACCCCGGGCATTCTGACCGACGAGGTGGCCGACCTCGCGATCGGGCTGATGCTGGCGTCGGCGCGCCAGATCCCGTTGGCCGATCGCTACGTACGCGACGGCAGCTGGTCGAGCAAGGGCCCGATTCCGCTCGGGCGCAGCGTTGGCGGCAAGACCATGGGCGTCATCGGCCTCGGCGGCATCGGCCGCGCCATCGCCGATCGCGGCGCGGCGTTCCGCATGCGCGTGATCTATACCGGGCCGCGCCGCAAGCCCGACGCGCCTTATGAATACGTCGCCGACGTGGTGGAGCTGGCGCGGCAGAGCGACTATCTCATGGTCGCTTGCAAGGGCGGGCCGGACACCCACCACCTCGTCTCGGCGGCCATCATCGACGCGCTGGGGCCGAACGGCACGCTCATCAATGTCGCGCGCGGCAGCGTCGTCGACGAGGCTGCGCTCATTGCGGCGCTCGCCGAAGGTCGCCTCGGCCATGCCGCCCTCGACGTGTTCGAGAACGAGCCCAACCCATCGCCCGATCTGCTGAAGCTTCCCCACGTCATCGTGCAGCCGCACCATGGCAGCGCCACGGTCGAAACGCGCACCGCGATCGGGCAGCTCATGATCGACAATCTCAGCGCGCATTTCGCCGGCCGGCCGCTGCTTACGCCCGTACGGTAACGCGAGGATTGTTCGGCCCCATTGAAAAGTCCGTTCGCGGCGTCGGCGGTTGTCCGAGCGCCTGCGCTCCCCATTTTCCGCATGCGGCGGAGGAGGAACTGCTGCGCGCAGTCCGGAGGAGGGAAGTCATGAGCAAGCATGTTTGGACACGATCAGGAGCCGCACGCGGGTGTACCGCGGTCGGGCTGGGCCTCGCGATGTTGACGGGGCTCGCTGCGGAAGCCCACGCCTTCGACCCTGTCGCGGATGGTAGTCACGCCATGCGGATGGGCGAGTTCTCCGACGAAAGCCCGATCGGAACGCAGGCCGATCCGACGGAGGACGGCTCCATCATCGTCGAATGCGTCACCTTGCGCGATATTTTCGACACGAATAGCGCAAGAACGAACAATTCGACTCTGGCCGTCATGCCGCAGTATCTGCTCGGCCCGACGAAGTGTTGGCCCAAAGAGCACAACCGGACGTAGGACGTAAAAGTCGCATCATTTCCACGTCGTCCTCGTTCGAGCTTGGCTCCATGTCGAACGCGGTCGTTCGCTCTGTCGCACACTTGAACGTGAGCAAGAGTGATCGCGGACGGCTTGATAACGCGCGAATGGCGGAACATGAGAGACCCCTCTCCGACCAGCGTGTGATCACCGGGATCGCGATCGCATGGACCGCATGACGAGCATGGCCACTTTCGTGAAGGTGGTCGAGAGCGGCGGCTTTTCCGCGGCGGCGCGCGCGCTCGGAATCTCGCCGAGCATGGTCACGACCCATGTCCGCGCGCTCGAGGAGCGGCTCGCCGTGCGGCTGCTCAACCGCAGCACCCGCAAGGTGAGCCTCACCGAGGCGGGGCACGCCTATTACGAGCGCTGCCTGCAAATCCTGACGGACGTGGAGGAGGCCGAGCGCATTGCCGAGGCGCTGCAGTCGACGCCGCGCGGCACGTTGCGCCTGAACACCTCGGTTGCGATCCCGCCGTTCTTGGCGCCGGTCATCGCGGAATTCGTGTCGCTCTACCCAGAGGTCTCGCTCAATTTGGCCATGACCGACCGGATGGTCGACTTGGTGGAGGAGGGCTTCGATCTTGCGGTCCGCAACATGTCGGTTCCGGACTCGAGCCTGATCGTCCGTTGCGTTGCGACCTACCGTTTCGTCGTCTGCGGGTCGCCCGGCTATCTCGCCGCGCGCGGCATGCCGCGACAGCCGGCAGACCTCGTGCATCATAATTGCCTGATCTATTCCCATTCCGCGTGGGGCAACGAATGGCGTTTTGCGGGACCGGACGGCGAGCAGTCGGTGGCGGTGGTCGGGAACCTGCAGGCCAACAGCGACAACGCGCTCCGGCTGGCAGCGGTTCATGGTCAGGGGCTGGCGCTGGCGCCGAGCTTTCTGCTCATCGACGAAATCAAGTCCGGCCGCCTCGTCCCGGTGTTGACCGAGTTCCTGCAGACCGATCATGCCATCAACGCCATCTACCCCGATCGCCGTCATCTCTCGGCCAAGGTGCGCAGCTTCATCGATCTGTTGGCCCGGCGCTTTCGTGACGACCCCGCCTGGGCCGATCCCTGTCGATCGCACCTGACACGGCCCGCGACCGGCCCCGCGCTGGTCGAAGACGCGCCGGCCCTGAGCGGCAACGCCGCCACGGCCCGCAATCTCGCTCCGCAGCAGCCATAGCCGTCCTCTTGCGGCGCCGCCGGCGTGACTTTGCCGTGGAACTTCGGCTAGCTTGCCGGCCCGAGGAGCCGGGGCAGGGGAGGCCATGGCGCAGATCGTCATCGAAAGCGTGGAGCACGTCTATCGGCCGCCGAGCGGGCGGCCCGTGCTCGCGCTCGAAGACGTCTCGCTCGAGGTCAACGGGCGCGAATTCATCGCGCTGCTCGGGCCGTCCGGCTGCGGCAAGTCGACGCTGCTCTATCTCATCGGCGGCTTTCTTCCCACCGAGAAGGGCAAGATCCTCATCGAGGGCAAGCCGGTCGGCGCGCCCGGCCCCGATCGCGGCATCGTCTTTCAGCATTTCGCGCTGTTTCCGTGGAAGACGGTGCGCGCCAACATCCTTTACGGTCTGGAGCGAATGGGACTGCCACGCGCCGAGCGCGAGAAGCGGGCGCAATCCTTCATCGATCTCGTCGGCCTCACCGGCTTCGAGGACAGCTATCCTTCGCAGCTCTCGGGCGGGATGCGCCAGCGCACCGCGATCGCGCGCACGCTCGCCTTCGATCCGAAAATCCTGCTGATGGACGAGCCGTTCGGCGCACTCGATGCGCAGACCCGCAGCCTGATGCAGTCGGAACTGCTGAGCATCTGGCAGCGCACCCCCAAGACCGTGATCTTCGTGACCCACGACGTGCAGGAGGCGGTCTATCTCGCCGATCGGGTGGCGGTGATGTCGGCGCGGCCCGGCCGCATCAAGACCATCGTTGACACCAGGTTCGACAAGACCGACCGGGCGATCTTCAAGAACAAGGCCTTCATCGACAAGGTCGACGAGATCTGGGACCTCGTGCGCATCGAGGCGATCAAGGCGCAGGGCGGGCGGGCCGTCTCATGAACGCGGCGCTCTTTCGCTATATGCCGCTGCTCCTGCTTGCGCTCGCCTGGGAGCTCGGCGCCCGGACCGGTCTTGTCTCCACGCTCGCCCTGCCGCCGCTGAGCACGGTGATCGCGTCCTGGGTCGACCTCGTGAAGGATGGCGAGCTCGTCACCAACGGCGCCGCTTCGCTGTGGCGGGCCGGGGCCGGGCTCTTTCTCGCCGTCGTCATCGGCGCCGCGCTCGGCATCTTCATGGCGTGGTGGCGGCCGGTCAACGTGCTGCTCAGCCCGCTGGTCGAGATGTTCTACCCGATGCCGAAATCGGCCTTGATTCCGGTGACCGTGCTCTGGCTCGGCTTCGGCAACGGCTCGAAAATCCTGTTGATCTTCCTCGGCTGCATGCTTCCGGTCACGATCGGCGCCTTCAACGGGGCGCGCTCGAGCGAACAGGCGCTGGTGTGGTCGGCGCGCAGCATGGGGGCGAATCGGCTGCGCATGCTGTGGGACGTGGTGGTGCCGAGCGCGCTGCCCGAGCTGCTCAACGGCATCCGCACCGCGCTCGCGCTCTCCTTCATCCTGCTGGTGAGCTCGGAGCTGATCGCCGCCCGCGAGGGGCTCGGCTATCTCATCGGCTTCCTCGGCGCGAGCGGCACCTATGACGCGATGTTCGCTGTGGTGCTCACGGTGGCGCTGCTCGGTTTCGTCGCCGACCGGATCTATCTCGTCCTCATGCACAGGATGCTGCGGTGGCAGGAGTGAGCGAAGACATTTCCGATCCGCTCGCCGAGCTCGCGCGTGAGCCATCGGCGCCGCCCTACCGTTGGCTGCGGGCGGCGGGCTGGGGCGTCGCGCGGATATTTTCCATCCTCGCGCTCGCAGCCGCCTGGGAGATCGCGGCGCGCTCCGGCGCGTTCACGCCCTACATGCTGCCCGCGCTGAGCGCGGTGCTCGAGCGGATCTGGAGCGATCTGATCGCCGGCGACCTTCTCATCAATACCGGCGTGACGCTCTACCGCGCCTTGGCCGGATTCCTGATCGGCGCCGTCGCCGGCATCGCGCTCGGCATGGGGATTTGCCGCAACCGGCTCGCCAACTGGTTCTTCGACCCTATTATCTCGGTCGGCTTTCCCATGCCCAAGATCGCCTTCCTGCCGGTGGTCATGCTTTGGCTCGGGGTCTACGACATTTCCAAGATCACGATGATCTCGGTCGAGGCGATCTTCCCGGTGGTCACCGCGACCATCGTCGGCATCCGCGGGGTCGAGCGCGAGCTGCTCTGGTCGGCGCGCAATATGGGAGCGGGGGAGCGGGAGCTCCTCTGGCAGATCGCCCTGCCGGCGGCGCTGCCGCAGATCATCACCGGGTTGCAGGTGGCCTTGCCGATCGCGCTGATCGTGGCGATCGTGACCGAGATGTTCATGGGCGGCTACGGGCTCGGGGGCGCCATGAACACGGCGGCGCGCTTCGCCGATTCGCGCGGCGTCTTCGCCGGCATCGTGGAGATCGCCGTGATCGGCTACGCGCTGGTCAAGGGCATGGGCCTGATCCGCCGGCGGCTGCTGCTGTGGCACCAGGAGGCGGTGGCGCCGAGCACGGTGTGATGTTCCGGCGCAGGCGCGGCCGCGCAGAAATATTCCTTTTCATATAATTCGGCTTTGCTAGCATGGTCCCGGCTGCGGTCGATCGGCCGCGTCCCGGCTTGAGTGGAGGAGGTCGATGCGGGCTCCGGATCTCGATGGACAGGACGCCGACGTTCCGATCTTCGCTGCCGACGCGTTCCGGCTTTCCGATTTCGCAGCCGACCTGATCGGCAAGGCGCGCCGCTTCGGTCGTCGGGTCTTGGCGCCGCGCGCGGCTCAGCATGACCGCGACGCGACATTCCCGCTCGAGAATTTCCGCGACATGCACGGCGAGGGGCTGCTCGCCATCTGCATCCCGAAAGCCGACGGAGGCCTCGGCGCCGATTTCCTCACCTATTGTCTCGCGGCGGCGGAGCTCGGCCGCTACTGCGGCGCGACGGCGCTCTCCTGGAACATGCACGTGTGCTCGACGCTGTGGTCGGGTGCGCTCGCCGATGATCTGCAGATGACGCCGGCGGAGCGCGCCGCGCACCAGAGGCGGCGCCACGCGCATTATCGCCGCATCATCGACGATGGCGCGATCTACGCGCAGCCGTTCTCGGAAGGGGGCGCGGCGGCCGCCGGCGTCGTCGCCTTCGGCACTGAGGCGCGGCCGGTCGAAGGCGGGTTCATCGTCAACGGCAAGAAAATCTTCGCCTCGCTCTCCGGCGCCGCCGACTACTACGGAGTCCTGTGTACCGAGCGTGCCGAAGGCGAAGCCGCGAGCCGCCGCAATACGCTCTACCTGGCCATCCCCGCGAGCGCCGCGGGCGTGTCGGTGGTCGGCGATTGGGATCCGCTCGGCATGCGCGGCACCGTATCGCGCACGCTCCTGTTCAAGGACGTGTTCGTGCCCGCGGACGAGATGCTGATGCCGCACGGCGTCTACTTCCAGGCGGCCACGCGCTGGCCGCACATGTTCCTCACGCTGTCGCCGACCTATATGGGGCTCGCGCAGGCGGCCTACGACTTCACTGTGGCCTATCTGCGCGGCGAAGTTCCCGGCACGCCGCCGGTCAAGCGCCGCATGTTCCCGACCAAGCAGATCGCCGTCGCGGAAATGCGCGTCTCGCTCGAGCAGACCAAGGCGCTGTGGTTCCAGGCGATCAGCGAGGCGCGCGCCAACCCGAGCAAGGAGCAGGTGCTGCGCGCCTACGCCGCCCAGCACACAGTGATGGAGAACGCGAACGTCATCGCCGCCAAGGCGATCCGCACCTGCGGCGGGCAGGCCATGCTCAAGAGCTTGCCGCTCGAGCGCATCTATCGTGACAGCCGCTGCGGCTCGCTCATGCTGCCGTGGACCGCGGAGATCTGCATCGACCGGATCGGCCGCGAGGCGCTCTACGAGCCCGGCGAGAAGGACGAGTGATCGAACATCTGCGATGGACCTCTCCGATCTCATCGACCGCAACGCCGCCTTCACGCCGGACAAGGCCGCTATCCGATTTCAAGGCCGCACGCTCAGCTATGCCGCCCTGGCGGGCCGCATCGCCCGGGCCGCGCGCGCGCTGAAGTCGAAGCTCGGCGTCGGCCGCGGCGACCGCGTGGCCATTCTCGCCGCCAATCATCCCGACTATCTGGTCCTGCTCTACGCCTGCGCGCGGCTCGGCGCCATGCTGGTTCCGCTCAACTGGCGGCTGGCGGTGCCGGAGCAGGTCTTCATCCTCTCCGACGCCTCCGTGAAGGCGCTCGTGGTCGAGGATGGATTCGCCGCGGTCATTCCGCCGCTGACGCAGGCGCTGCCCGACGTCCACGTCATCGGTCTCGATTTTGCCCCCGGCGGCGTGTCGTTCGACGATCTCATCGCCTCCGGCCGCGGCGAGGATCGTAACCCGCACATCGATTTCTCCTGTCCGCTGCTGGTGGTCTACACGTCGGGAACCACCGGGCGGCCGAAGGGCGCGGTGCTGCGCCAGGAGGCGCTCCTTTGGAACGCGGCGATGAGCCAGCACATGCACGGCCTCACCGCCGACGACCATGTTCTCACCGTGCTGCCGCTGTTCCATGTCGGCGGACTCAACATCCAGACCACGCCGGCGCTGCAGACCGGCGCGACCGTGACAATCCACCCTCGATTCACGCCCGACGCGACTATCGCCTCGGTCGCGGAGGACCGACCCACGCTGACCGTGCTCGTGCCGGCGACGCTCCAGGCCCTCATCCAGCATCCCCGCTGGAACGAGACCGACCTGTCGAGCCTGCGCGCGGTCACCACCGGCTCGACGATCGTGCCTCAGCCCCTCATCGATGCGGTGACGGCGCGCGGCGTGCCGGTGCTGCAGGTCTACGGCTCGACCGAAACCTGCCCGATCGCGATCTATACCCGTCTCGGCGGCGACCTCTCCCGCACCAACTCGACCGGCATGCCCGGGCTCTACTGCGAGGCGGGCGTCGTGGACGACACTGGGCGCGAGGTGCCGCACGGCAGCGCCGGCGAGGTCGTCGTGCGCGGTCCCAATGTGTTCTTCGAGTATTGGGGCAACGCGGCTGCCACCAGCGAAGCGCTGCGCAACGGCTGGTATCATACCGGCGACATCGCGACGCGCGATGCCGACGGCTATTTCGTGATCCACGACCGCAAGAAGAACATGATCATCTCGGGCGGCGAGAACGTCTATCCGGCCGAGGTCGAGCGCGTGCTGAGCGAGCATCCGGCGGTGGCCGAGGCGGCGGTGATCGGCCGCGCCGATCCGAAATGGCAGGAGGTTCCGATCGCCTATGTGGTGCGGCGCAAGGGCGCCTCGGTCGACGCCGAGACGCTGGCCCGCCACGTGGGCGCGCAGCTCGCCCGCTTCAAGATTCCGCGCGAGGTCGTTTTCGTCGAGGACCTGCCGCACAACGCGCTCGGCAAGGTCCAGCACTTCCGCCTGAAGGAACAAGCGAAGGAGTCCTGATGCGCATCGCCGTGCTCGGCGGAGGGAACGGCTCGTTCGCGGCCGCGGGCGATCTCGCCATGGCCGGTCACGAGGTTCGGCTGTGGCGGCGCGACAAGGATGCGGTGGCGGCGCACCGTGCCGCCGGCAGCAAGATTTTGGTGAAAGACTTCAAGGGCCGGCACGAGGCGGCGATCGCGCTCGTCACGATCGACATGGGCGAGGCGGTGCGCGGCGCGGAGCTCGTGCTATGTCCCACGCCCGCCACCGCGCAGGCCGACATCGCGGCGGTGCTGAGCTCGCATCTGACCGACGGGCAGGTTGTGTTCCTGCCGCCGGGCACATTCGGCTCGGTGCTGCTCGCGAAGACGGCGTGGGAGGCGGGCAACCGCTTCGACGTCGCCTTCGCGGAGACCGGAACGCTGCCGTGGCTTGCCCGCAAGCACGGGCCGTTCGAGGTGGCGATCACGGTGCGCGCCAAGCGTCTGCCGACCGGCGTCTTCCCGCTCACGCGCAAGGAGCACGCGCTGGCGGTGATCGCGCGCGCCTTTCCCGGCGCGATCGAGCCCTGCGGCGACGCCCTGTCCGGAGCGCTGATGAATGCGGGGCCGATCATTCATCCGCCGCTCATCACCATGAATGCCGGCCCGCTCGAGCATTTCGAGCGCTGGGATATCCACAAGGAGGGCACGCAAGCCTCGATCCGCCGCGTCACCGACGCGCTCGATGCCGAGCGCGTCGCCGTGCGCGAGGCGCTCGGCTACGGCGCCCCGCATTTCCCGCTCGCCAACCATTACGCCAAGGACGGCGAGCAGTGGATGTACGGCCGCGGTGCGCATGATCGCCTGACCGATTCGGGCGACTGGCGCGAACGCATCGTGCTCACCGCCCACCGCTACATGCTCGAGGACACGCGCATCGGTCTGTCGTTCCTGATCTCGGTCGGCGA
>Ga0081455_10005711_pt1 | contig 13575 bp, 12 predicted proteins | sample TabmetS3T2R1_FD_70207 | JGI IMG/M metagenome (GOLD analysis project Ga0081455, IMG submission 70207) | Tabebuia heterophylla rhizosphere microbial communities from the University of Puerto Rico - S3T2R1 | ecosystem: Host-associated > Plants > Roots > Rhizosphere ... | reverse complement strand
TCCGCGCTGGTGGATGCAGTCAACTCGCGCGCCATCGGCTGCACGATTCAGGCGGGCACATACAACTTCCCCGACTTCCGGAGAGCGGGACCGAACGATCGCTGCTCTACCGCAGAGGCGCAGTTCATCGATGAGAATATGCCCGTGTATGAGTTGCTGGCGGCTGGGACGACGCCGAGGCCAGCGTTGAGTTTGCGGGATCGGTCTGCGAGCAAGGGCCCGGAGATTTCGTTGGTGCGGTTGGGAGCAGTCAAGGACGCGGTCACTTGCGCGCAAGTTCGCGCAGCAAAGTACTAAGCGATCGCGAGATCAGAACGCTAGGCGTGCGCTGAGGCCCAAATTCCTACGATCGATGCTCGGCTGCAAGCTCAGCGCTCTCCGCGACTCCGCACGCTCCGGTTTCGCAGCGCCGCCACTCAGCAGCAGATACATCCCCACCCCACCCGTCGCAATCGCAGCGCCGATAAACACGTACTGCAACACCTCGAACGTATTCCCCACGCTGCAGCTGCTCCTCACGCTGCGGAACGCAGCAGCATCCAGCCCATAGCTCCGACCGGCCTCTGCCTCGTCGCAGACTTGGCTCACGCCCATCTTCATCTCACCGACTGCGTAGCGATAGTTCGTGAACGCGGCTGAGCTTTGCGCCGAATGGATCTCGTAGAATGACAGACCGGCCATGCCGGCCGAGGCCAGTGCGGTTCCTAGCAAGATGTAGCCCACCACTGTGCGCGCGCTGCTCGAGGAGCTTGTGTTCGCGCTGGCGCCGGCAGCTGGTGGAGGCGCGGGCAGCTTGAGCAGGCTTTGCGTGAGTTTGTGCGCGTTGCCCAGTAGATCATCGAGCAAGCGTTCGACGCCGCTCGCGAGCTCTTCGTCGTTCGTGCCCGTGGGGTTGAACGTGAACAACGCAGAACGATCGACGCGTTCGCCATGGACGTCGTAACGGCGTAGCAGGGCTACCGGCGAACCGCCGTCGTGCGTGACCGTGCCGAACACGAAACCGTCGAGCTTGAGCTCGCGCGCAATCTTGGCGAGACAGTCGGAACTGGCGGTGCCGCAGTCTTGGGCGAGGCTCAGTTGCGCCAGCGACACTTGCGCGTTTTCCATCGCGTAGCCCGAACGCTGCGCGAGGGCAGTGCGGAGGCGCTCCGTCAGGCGGTTGGCGAGCTGGTCGTGCACGTTGTCGCTGTCGAGCTCCAGAACCGCCAAGCGGTACGGCTCCGCGAGCGCGGTCGCCGGGCCCAACGCGTAGAACGCGAGCGACAGCGCGAGTCCGAATCGGATGCAGTTGGACAGCGGGTGCTGCATTTCGTGGGTACTGCATGCCCGCGCACGTTCAGTCTTCGACTGTGCGGCCATGCGCTGGCGATAGCACGTCCGCGGTGCTTTGTGCAGGGTCCGAAGCGCAGTTGCGAGCAGCACACTCAGCGTCGTACCTCGGCATCGATCTGGTTGCGCAGCCGTGAGCGCACTTGCTCAGCGAAACTTGTCGGTCGCGGCGATCAGCTGGTGCACGATCTCAGGCTCGAATGCCGAGTGGCCCGCGGTTTGCGCGATGAATAGCTCGGCTTCGGGCCAGGCGCGGTGCAGCTCCCAAGCCGTTTCCATCGGGCACACCATGTCGTAACGGCCTTGCACGATCACACCGGGGATGTGGCGGATCTTCGCGGCATCCTCGAGCAGCTGCGACTCGCGCTCGAAGAAGCCGCCGTGCACGAAGTAGTGGCATTCGATGCGCGCGAACGCGAGTGCAAAGTCGTCCTTGCCCATGGATGATTTCATCTCCGGGCTGGGCCGCAAGGTGCTCGTCACCGCTTCCCACAGACTCCAGGCCTTGGCCGCGCGCAAGCGCACGGCGGGATCGTCGCTGGTGAGCCGCTTGTAATACGCGGCCATCAAATCGCTCTGTTCCTCGGGCGGAATTGGCGCGAGATAGGGTTCCCACGCGTCTGGAAATACGCGACTCGCGCCGTCTTGATAGAACCAATCGAGCTCGCGCTTGCGCAACGTGAAGATCCCGCGCAACAGCAATTCCGTTACGCGTTCCGGGTGCTTCTGCGCATACGCGAGCGCAAGCGTGCTGCCCCAGGATCCCCCGAACACTTGCCAGCGCGGAATGCCGAGGTGCGTGCGCAAGCTTTCGATGTCCGCGACGAGGTGCCAGGTGGTGTTGCGCTCGAGGCAGGCGTGCGGTGTGCTACGGCCACAACCGCGCTGATCGAAGAGCACGATGCGATACCGCGTCGGGTCCCAAAACCGCGCTTGCGCAGGCGTGGTGCCGCCGCCCGGTCCGCCGTGCAGAAACAACGCTGGTTTGCCATTGGGATTGCCGTATTGCTCGAAGTAGATCTCGTGCATCGGATCGACTCGCAGGCGATCCGTGGCGTACGGCGTGATTTCGGGGTAGGGGCTACGCAGTGGCTGCTCGTGCATACGGCTGCCGGCAAGCTTACAGCGCCTCGAGGGCGTAGAGCACCGCCGGTGAGCGCTCGTGCACAAAAATCCCGCCGCCGGCGCTCGTGAACGCCCCGCGCAGCCGCTTCCGGTAGAAACTCGCAGGCCGGAGGTAGACCGCGCCGTCGCTGCGCTGCCGGTCGCAGTTCTCGGCCCAGTCCTCGTGCGTCAGCGCTTCGAGGTACAAACAGCCGCGGCAGAGTTCGGCGAGATTGCGCAAGGCCCGGTCGGCTTCGCGCGCCGTCAGATACTGCAGCACGCCCTTACAGATGACCAGGTCGAAACGCCCGCGTGCTTTGAAGTCCACCACCGAGCCGCGCGCAAACCCGTAGCGCTCGCATGCGTACTCGCTGCGTTCCACGCCGAGGTAGCTGGCCTTGGGGAACTGCGCCCGCAGTGGCTTTTGCAGTTGCCCCAGGCCGCAACCGAGATCCAGCACGTTGCGTACCGGTTGCCCCATGTGTTTCAAGTAGCCGGCGATGAAGCGCGCCAGGCGCACGCTGTCGGCGGCTTCGCTCACGCGCGTGCCGGCACTGCGGTAGTAGCGATCGTAGTAGCCGGCGTCGAACCGGAACTCCCGCTTCATGGCTCGCCCACGATCGTGACGCTGATGCGACGCTTGTGCGGTGCGTGGCGATGCTCGTAGAGATACACACCCTGCCACACGCCCAAGTCGAGTTTGCCATCGCGGATGGGAATCCCGAGCGAGGTCTGCGTGAGAATACTGCGCACGTGCGAGGGCATGTCGTCGGGGCCTTCGGCGGTGTGACGAAACAATGGATCAGCGTCGGGAACGAGGCGCGCGAAGAAGCGCTCCAGATCGGCGCGCACTTCGTCGTCCGCGTTTTCGCAGATCATCAGTGAGGCGCTGGTGTGGTGCACGAATACACTGCACAGGCCTGCCCGCACGCGCGAGTCGCGCACGACGCGCTGGATCGCGCCCGTAAGGTCGTAACTGCCTCGGCTGTGCCCCGGCGAGTCTAGGTCGGCTTGGTGGAACACCGCGCTGGCATACCGCACGCGACGCTCCAGGTCGAGGTCCGCTCACACACCTTGCGTGTCGGGCGACCAAATGTACTTGTGGAGCTGCAGCTGTACGCGGGCGTCGAGTCGATCTTCGAGCAGCCACTGCACCAGCAGTTTCGGGTCGAGCTTGCCGTGCACCGGGCTCAACAACAGCTCGTGCACACGCGGGCGCAGTTGTTCGCGCTGGATCAGCGCGCGCGCCCACTCGTAGTCAGCGCGATCGCTGAGCACGAATTTTAGCTCGTCGCGGGGGCTGAGCAGCGCGAGGTTCTCGTAGCGGTTGCGGTGCGATTCGCCGCTGCCGGGGGGCTTCATGTCCAGGATGCGGTGCACGCGCGGGTCGATGTCCGCGATGTCGCGCTCGCCGCTGGTCTCGAGCAATACCGTGCGTCCAGCGTCGCACAGCTCGCGCAGCAGCGGGCGCGCGCCCGGCTGCAGCAACGGTTCGCCGCCCGTGAGCAGCACCAGCGGCGTTTGCAGCGCGAGTGCAGCTTCCCGAACCTCCGCGCGCGTCATGCGCTTGCCACCGTGAAATGCCTGTGGCGTGTCGCACCAGCTGCAGCGCAGGTTGCAGCCCGTCAAGCGGATCAAGGTGCAGGGCCGGCCGGCGAAGCTGGTCTCGCCTTGGACCGAGCGGTAGATCTCGTGCACGACTAGGGTGTCTTCGGTCATGTCGCCGTCCGGGCTCGGCATTAACATGCGTTCGGCTTAGGCGCCAGCGCGTTGCCGAAGGCAGACGCACGGATTGTGACCAGCGCGCTCAGTGCTGGCTGGTTACGCGGCAGTAGATGCGTTCGGAGAGCTCGCGCTGGAGACTACCCAGGGCGGTGCGCATGTCGTCGTATACGGCCAAGGAGTCTTGGCTGAGGTCGTGGTCTTCGTTCGGGTCGGCGACGCGATCGTAGAACTCCTCGGTGCCGGTTTCGCGGTTGACGATCAAACGGTAGCGCGCGCTCAGCAGCGAGACTTTGGGTTGGTAGTCGATGGCGGCGGTGCGGATGAGTTGCATGCGCTCCGCGAGTTTCGCGGGGTCGGTGATGGGAACACGCGCCAAGTCGTACAGCGCGCGGCCGCGGATCGGGAAGGCCTCGCTCAAGCCGTAGCGCTGGTTGGGGTCAGTGCTGAACAGACTGCGTGCGCCGCTTATGGCGGCAGGTTGGCCCAGCCATTCGAGCACGGTCGGTGCGATGTCGCTCAGCAAAACCAGGCGCTGGGAGCGCTGTGGTAGAAGGCCAGGTGCGCGTACGAACAGCGGCACATCGGTCGCGAATTGATTCAGGTAGACGTGGTGCCCGAAGTAGTCGAATTCGCCCAAGGCTTCGCCGTGATCCGAAAACACGATCAGCAGCGAATCCTCGAGATAGCCCAGGCTCTGCAGCGCCTGCAGCAAACGGTTCAGCTGCTGATCGACTTGCTGGATCAAGCCCGCATAACTGCGTTTGGCACTTTCCTCGGCGGCGCGCCCGCGCCCGGTGACCTTCGAAGTGTGCGGTTCGAAGTAGTGGATCCACGCCAAGGTGCGATGGCCGAAGCTGCGAGCCAGTTTCAAGCGGCTGATCATCCAGGTCGTGGATTTCTCCGCATCCGGCCAGTACATCGGTGCGACGCTCTGCGTGAGCAGCTCGGGAACCGGGTGGCGCCGGAACCAGCCCGTGCTGGGCAGCGCGATCCACTGCTCGCGAAACTGTTGCTTGGTGAGCGTGAACAAATTCGCCGGAGGCTTCGGGGCGAACAGCACCTCGCTCGGGCTCTGTCCTGTGAAGGCCGAAGCCAGTGCAAACAAGGTGGCCGGATAAGTCGTGACGGCACGTTCGAACGCGACGCTGTGTTCGGACCACGCGCGCAGCGCCGGCATCGCCGGTTTGTCGTCGAGCTGCATCGACAGTGCATCTTTGCGCAGGGTGTCGATGCTGATCAGGATTACGTTGCGGCGCTTGTCGGGCGGCGTGGGCAGCGACGCGGCTGAGCTTGCAGCTTGCGGCGGCGGACAGTGGAAGCGCGCGGGCTTCGAGATGTCGAGGTTGGCGTACGGCGCGCCGCGTTCGCTGCTGATGGCGAGATCCGTGAGCGCCACCGTGCCGCCGCGCCGCTCGTATTCGGCTTTGGCGCTGCGCACCTCACGCGCGGCGAACTGCGCCGCACACACGGCGATCAGCAGCACGGTCGCCCCGACTGCGCGCAGCTTGCGCTTGGACCAGCGCCAACGGACCTGCAGCGCGAACACTAACGTGGTCGCGAAGAACCACGCGCTCGGCAAAAGGAATTGACACAAGAACACGTACGCGCGCAGGCCGCGATCGACGGTCTCGCCGAATGCGGCGAGGGCCAGGATCCCGGGCACGAGCCAAAGCGCGGTCGCGAAACTGGCCGGCCAGGTTTTCACGTAGCGTGTCGGCAGTGCGATCGCAGGCCAGGGCGTGTAGCTCGGGGCGCGGATCAGCAGCAGCTGCACGTGCCAGAGCACGAGATTCGCGCCGACGAGCACGCACCAGATGCCGATGCGAGCGAGCCAGGCGTGCTCGGAGTCGAGCAGCAGCCCGCCGCTGCTGAGCAACTCAGCCTGACGATAGGCCGGAACGCTCAGGCCGATCAGCAACAGCAGCGTCAGCCAGCGGTCTGCCGAGAGCCCGCGTTGCAGCAGCCACAGGCGCAATCCATGCAGTAGCAGCAGCGGCACGACAAACAGCGCGCTGTACTGGCAGGCCAAACTCGTTAGATACAGCGCGCGCACCAGCACGCGCGCCGGGTCGGGATGACCGGCCCCGAGCTCGAGCGACATCAGGCACAGCCAGCCGAGACTGCCCGACGCGAGCACGTCGATGGCGATGCCGAGGCGCGCCAGCACTGCACGCACGCGCGCCTGCTGCAAAGTTGTGCGATAGCTGGTCACGAGCCGTTGCAGGACGCGAGCTCCGCTCGGCGGCCGGGTATGTCGCAAGACGCGAGCGCCGCTCGGCGGCCCAACGAGGACCGACGCGAGAACGAGGTGAGCATGTTTGCCGATAGTACCAGGGGTTCGCTGTGCGCGCGCCGAGAGAGTCGATCCGCTAAAGCGGGTCGACTCTCTCAGGCCGCTGAAAGAGCCGCCAGGTCGCCTTCTTTTGGCGCCCTGGCGAAGAGCTCTTTCAGCGGCCTGGTTTGTTCACAAAACTAGAGAACCGAACCCAAAGCGGTTCGGTTCTCTAGGTGCTTGATTACGTCGTACAGCGCGCTACCGTGCGTCCGCATTGCCCCTGGCTATGTCGGAATTGTTGTCTGCGCTGGATGCGCTGCCCAGAGTTGCCCTCTTGGGCGGCGGCCCGGAGCATCGCGAGCTCTGGCCGAATGCGCAGCAGTTGGCGGCGGAGAGTTTTGCGACCGGTGCACGGCCTGAGTTGCGCTTCGACGTGATCGTCGTGCCGCGGCCGCCGCTGCGAGAGGCGGGGTTGGCCGAGTGGTTGAGTGCCCTGCGCGCATCGGCGCGCGCTGCGCTGATCGCGGTGCCCGCCCTGGACGACGCACGCTTGCGCGCCGCGCTCGATCCAGAGCAGCTGCTCGCGCGTGCCTCGAGTGCGACGAGCATCGCACCCGCAGCCGTCGCCGGCACCGAGTTGTGGCTCGTGCGCGGTGCGCTGGGCTTTCCCTTGCTGCGTGTGGATGACTATCCCACGGGCGTGCGTCCGATCCCCAGCGATCTGAGCCCCATTCACCGCGTGCTGTCGGCGATGGAAGCGCGCGCGATCCCGTATTGTTTGGGCATCGTACCGGCGATCGTGAGTGACCCCATGTTCGAGTTTCTTGGCTCGCTGGCTCACATGTCGCCGGCGCAACACGGCTACGATCACGCGTATCCGCGCATGTCGGCGAAGCTGCTGCGTAAGCGCGATCCCTTCAACGAACGCGCCACGGTCAACGGCTTCAACGAGTTTCGTTTCCAGCGCTACGCCAGCATCGAACGCAAGTTGCGCCAGGGCAAGCAACTGCTGGAGGCGCGCCTGGGGCGAGCGGTGACCACGTACATCCCGCCCTGCAATCGCTGCGATCGCGCCACCGCCAAAGCCTTGTCTGCGCTCGGCTTCACGCTGTGCCTGTCGGATCGACCCGTCCCCGGCGATCATCTGCCAGTGCTCGGCTCCGACTTCTACGGGCGTTCGAGTGGCGCGCAGCTGCGCCCGGATCAGGACGTGTTGTGCTTGCACACGAATTGGGAGTGGGACCTTGCGCGAGCCGGCGACGAGGCGGCGCTGCCCAAGTTCTTGGATGAGATCGTGGCGCTGACCCAGGAAAAACAACGCGCAGTCGGGCGACTGGCGCATTACCTCAACGCCAGTGCGGCGCCATGAGCTGGCTCTTCGGCGTGCTCGACGCACAGCTGCGCAGCGCATGGCGGCGCCGCCACGGCTCGGGCGAGCCACTGTTGATCAGCCTCGTCCCGGAGCGCTTCGAAGACGGTGCCTGGTCGGGCGTGCCGCGCTTCGATTGGGAGCTGCGCAAAGCGTTCGACGGCTTGATCAGTCTGGCCCTAACGCCGGCTACGCGTGTGCTGCTCGCTCAGCTCGCGCGCTCGCGGCCGGACACGATCGTCATCACTGCCAACGAAACCTCGTTGGACGTGCCGGATGCGCTGCGCACCATCGTCGTGCACCACGGTTGTGCACAGACGCACTTCGACCGCGACCCGCACTGGCGCGGTCGCGGGCCCCACAGGCTGTGCGCGGCGCAGCGCGCGATGTACCAGCGCCCGAACCGAACATTCGTCGCGCCTTCGGCTTGGGTCGCGGAGCAGTTTTCGACGCACTATCAGGTGCCGCTGGCGCCGGTGATCCCGAACTGGGTGCCTGGTTTGGCGGCGGCTGCCGACGAAGCACACGCCAAGCAGCGCGTGCTGGGTGATTTTCGCACCTGGAACAAAGGCAGTGAAGTGCTGCCGCGGTTGGCGGCGCGCATGCCCGAACTGGAGTTCCGAGCGCTGTCCTGCACGTACGCGACCCGTCACGAGGCGTACGCGCGCGCCGACGCCTATCTCGGGCTCTCGGTTTCGGAAGGCGGCAGCTACGCGTTGTGCGATGCCGAAGTCGCGCGCTTGCCGATCGTGATGACGGACGTGGGCAACTGTCGCGAGTTCAGCGCGGCCAACGTGATCGCGTGGGGTGCGCGCGACGATCTCGATCAAGTGTCGAGCGCTTTGGAGCGTGCGCTGCGAGAGCCGCGGGCGGCGTCGTTTTACGAGCAGTTCTCGTTCGAACGCTGGCGTTCGGCGTGGCGCGCCGTGGTGGCAGGCGTGCGTGAAAGCGCGGCCCAGTCATGAGCTCGGTTGCGGACGTCTCCGAGGCCCACGTCAGTCATTCGCGCGCTGCGGGAGTGCTGGTCATGGGGCGTGTGCTCGCGACCGCCTCGGATGCGCTGTTGCCGCTGGTGTTGGTGCGTTTGCTGGACAAAACCGACGTCGGCGTGCTCGGCAGCGTACTGCTCTTGTACCAAACGGTGGCGATCGTGCTGGCTACGGATCTGCCCACGGCTCTGATGTATTACCTGCCGGGTCGCTCGGATGCCGAGCGCCGCGCGATCGCTTGGCAGATGGCTTACGGTCTGTTGGGCTTCGGCGTGCTCGCCGGTGGGTTGCTGTTGATCACGGGCCTATTGCCGACGTGGGCTCCCGCGCTGCAGGCGCGCTTGTTCGACACGGGTGGCTCGGCGCTGCTGCGCGGCGGCGTGAACTACTTGTCGCTGCTGGCGTTGTTTCCGCTCGGCGATCTGCCCGCGCGTATGTTGCCCAATCTGCTGGTGATCGAGAAGCGCAGCGAGGCCGCGGCGCGTTTTGCCGTGATCAAGTCCGTGGGCAACGCGCTGTTCGTGCTGGTGCCCGCAGGGCTCGGCCTGGGCATTCGCAGCGTGATTGTCTCGTACAGCGTGTTCGGACTGCTGCAGGGCGCGATTCTCGTCTACTACTTGCGCGCCGTGTACCGCGGTGCCGCCGACCTAGCTGCACCGATCACCTTCAAGACCTTGCTGCGTTTCGCGATGCCGCTGGGCGTGACCGACGTCGTGGCTCAGCTCAGTGGCCGGCTCGACCGCTACCTGATCTCCGCCAGTTTCACTGCCGCAGTCTTCGCCGAGTACAACGTCGGTGCGTTCCAGATTCCGATCATCGGTACGATCGCATATTCCGTCGGTACCGCGTACACGCCGCTGTTCACCGAACTGATCCAGGCGGGCAAAGCGCGCGAAGCCATCGACGCCTGGCGCGCGTCGATCCCGAAGGTCGCGTTGATCGTAGTGCCGTGCGCGCTCGTCTTCATCGTCGGCGCAGAGGAATTCGTGAGCCTGGTATTCACGCCCGCGTACTTGCGGGCGGCCTCGGTGTTTCGTTGGTACGCGTGCTTGACCTTGGCGCGCGCCGCGGCGTTCGGCTCGCTGATCGTGGCGGCCGGTCGACCGCAGTTTTTGTTGCGTGCGGCGCTGGCGGGACTGGCGTTCAATGCCCTGCTCAGTTTCGTCGGCTTGCGCCTGTTCGGCTTCGAAGGCCCTGCGATCGGCACCGCGCTCGCGGTCTTGCCTACGATCGCGGTGTATGCACACTACATCGCGCGCGCGACGGGCTTACGCGCTTCGAGCATCTATCCGATCGTGGCGCACACAAAGATTCTGCTCTTGGGTTTGATCGCGTGTGTTCCGGCGCTCGCGCTCAAGTCGCTCGTACACTGGCCGGTGCTGTGGGAATTTCTCGCGATCGCCAGCGCAGTGTTGGGCAGCTTCTGTGCACTCGGCCTGCTGACACATCTGGTTTCGCGCGACGACCTGCGCGTTGTCCGCAGCTGGCTGCGGCCTTGAGAACCCGCAAACCCGCGTCGTGTTGCGGGTCGCAGGCGCGTGTACTATAGCGGCCCGCATGCTGCGCCTGCGTCGCAAGAGTGCTCGGACCGATGAAGCGTTGCCGGTCTACATGCATCCGATCGAGTTCTCGCAACTCTTGGCGATCGTCGAGTCGATCGCAGCGCGTCGCTGTTTGGAATGGGGCAGTGGCGGCAGCACGCGCGCGCTACTCGAGCGCTGCCCGTTCATCGAGCACTACGTGTCCGTGGAACACAACGCGGCTTGGCACGCGCAGGTGCAAAAGCACGTGGTCGATCCACGCTTGTCGTTGAATCTGGTGTTGCCGGACGTGCCCGGTCCGGCAGCGAATGCCAGGAAGCTCGACATCGAAGCCTGGGAAGCGCGCGCCGAAGACGATCGCACGCTGCTGCGCTCCTATATCGAGTTTCCACGATCGACCGGCCACGCCTTCGACTTCGTGCTCGTCGATGGTCGCGCGCGCAACTTCTGTGTGGCCGAAGGCTTTTCGCTGCTCGCGCCCGGTGGGGTCTTGGTCATCCACGATGCTCAGCGCACGGAGTACCACGCAGCGATCGCGGCACTTGGGCGGCCGACCTACCTGGAGCCGTGGGAATCAGGTCAGATTTGCCTCGTGCGCAAGGGTTGACGGCTCACACCAATGCCAGCGAGTACTCGTAGCCCGAAGCTTGGCAATCGAAGATGCGATAGCCGAGCTGATTGAGCTGCGTGAGTGCGCGTTCGGTTTGATCGACGCTCAGCTCCGGCAGATGGTGATGGAAGTCGACCACGAGCTGACACGGTCGCAACTTCGTGCGCGTGAGTGCGTCGATGGCGGCGTACTCGGCGCCCTCGAGATCGAAGCGCAATAGGTCCACGTGGGTATGCCCGAAGCGCCGCATCATCAGCTGCAAGCGGTCGACGATCGAGCCAGCGGCCGAGACGTCGCAGGTGTGCACGGTGCAGCCGAAGCGCGTGCGCATTGCCTCGTCGAAGAAGGCCGACGCCGTAGTGCGCGCGGAATACACCACGCTTGAATCGTCCAGCAGATCCGGGGCGACGCTGTAGCGACCGAGCTGCACCTTGGGTAACGCGATCTGAACCGAATGTCGCGGCAGGCCGCGCAAGCGCCGGGAAAACTCGCGAACTGTATCTTCCAAATCCGAGAACAAGCTCATTCGCCCCGTTCGCGTCGGCCGCGCGTAACCCGGGCCCACCTTAGCACAGTGTCGCGGACTGGCATGGTTCAGCCAAAATTCGCCCGCGGGCGCTGGGCAAAAGCGCGTTGACGGGGCCGGCCCGCGGTGTACTCTCTGGCGGCTTCTCGGGAGGAGTGGCCGAGTGGTCGATGGCGGCGGACTTGAAATCCGTTGATCCCGCAAGGGTTCCAGGGGTTCGAATCCCTTCTCCTCCGCTATAGCGGTTCACTGCCCGCAAGCAATGTGGGCAGTGACTTTCTCAGCTGCAGCGCGCTGGCCGCATTCAATACGTTGGCTTGATCAGGCAGAACGTCGCGCCGAACGGATCGGCGACTGCGCTCATGCGGCCGTACGGTGTGTCGAACGGCGGTTGAAACACTTTGCCTCCGAGCTGCTCGAGGCGCTTGCTGGCTGCGTCCGTGTCGCTGACGGCGAAGTACGTGTTCCAGTGCGACGGAACGTCTTTCGGGAACGTCGCGCCCATCTGCATCGCGCCTGCGACGACCTCATCACCGCGCTGCAAGGTCCAGTATTGCGTGTCGCCGGAGCCATCCATCTTCTGCGGCTCGAGCCCGAATACCTGTTGATAGAAGTCGCAGGCCTTGAGCGCATCGCGCGAGTACACCTCGTGCCACGCCATCGCGCCCGGTTCGTTGATGATTTGCGCGCCGGTGTGCGACTTGCTCTGCCACACGCCGAACACCGCGCCGGTCGGATCGGCAAACACGGCCATGCGCCCGTACTCCATGACATCCATCGGGGCTTGCAACACTTGGCCACCCGCTGCTTTCACCTTGCTGGCGCTATCGTCGACACTGTCGGTGCCGATGTAGATGGTCCACGCAGACACCGGCATCTCGGGCGGTTTCTTCCAGAGCGCTGCCACGCGCCGGCCGTTGCGATTGCCGGTCGTGTAGAAGCCGGTCTGTGGATCGTCACCACCCGTGTACGACCACCCCAACAGCTCGCCGTAGAACGCGCGCGCCTTGTCGACGTCGGGCGTCGCAAGATCCGCCCAGACCACTGTGTTCGAGATTGCCTTGTCGAGATTGGGCATCGGTCATGCTCCTTTCGAAAACTGTGAGACCGGGCTTATAGCACCCAGTCGCGCCGGTTGGGTGGACACTCCAGAGGGGCATTTTGGCGTACCATCGCGCGGTCGACTCACAACGAGGAACTCGTGCGCGCACCATGCATCGTCCCGATCACTGTGCTGTGCCTGGCGTGCGCTGCGTGCAGCGACGATGAACCACGTCCGGCACGCCGCACCGACGCTGGTGTCGATGCGAGCCATGCGACGAGCGGGAGCACCGAAACGGCAGCGCCGCCGGAAGTGATCGCCAATCGCAACGCTTGGCCGCTTCCGAATCGCGACTACGACAACACGCGCGCGCTTCGGGGCGGCGGGATCGACAGCGCAAGTGTCGACAAGCTGCATGAGATCTGGCGCATGCCGTTCGAACGTGCAGGGCCGTTCGGTTTCGTGACCAGCAACCCGTTGATCACCGCAGACAGCGTGTTCGTGCAAGACATGCAGAGCCAAGTGTACGCGATCGCGCGCGACAGCGGCGCGCTGCGCTTCAAGTACAGCAGCTCGCTCGTGACCGTGGGACCGAACGGCGTTGCGCTGGGTTGGAACAAGATCTTCGCGAATCTCGGCGATACCGGCATCGTCGCGCTCGATAGCAGCGATGGGCGTGAGCTATGGCGCTTCGAGCCCAAGCTCGTGAGCAGCGAAGGCGTGGACATCCAGCCGCTCGCGTTTGGCGGTCGCGTATACGTGAGCACCGTGCCCGCGAGTTTGCGCGGTGCGTATCTGGGAGGTACGCGCGGCATCATCTCGGCGCTGGACGCAGACGACGGAAGCGTGCGCTGGAGTTTCGACACCGTGGACTCCGAGGACATCTGGGGCGACCCGGTCCACAACGGCGGCGGCGGTGCCTGGTATCCACCGTTGATCGACGCCGATCGCAAACTCACGTATTGGGGGACGGGCAATCCCGCGCCGCTGCCCGGCACACCAGAGCAACCCAGTGGCACGAGCCGGCCCGGGCCCAATCTGTACACCAGCTGCGTCGTTGCGCTC
>Ga0081455_10005710_pt1 | contig 13577 bp, 13 predicted proteins | sample TabmetS3T2R1_FD_70207 | JGI IMG/M metagenome (GOLD analysis project Ga0081455, IMG submission 70207) | Tabebuia heterophylla rhizosphere microbial communities from the University of Puerto Rico - S3T2R1 | ecosystem: Host-associated > Plants > Roots > Rhizosphere ... | reverse complement strand
GACACCTCCGGACGCATGTTGTAGAGTCTTTGTTGCAGGAGGGTATCTCCTGCCAACCTTCGCGCCTGCGGAGGCCCAGCAGGCGGTACAAGAGCGCCTGGAGGCGACCAAGGTGCCTGGGAAGAGGGGAGCTTTCCCAAACATGATAGAGTATAGATGAAGAGTGAGCCGAAAGGGGGAAGCGATGGTGGTATTTCGTCTTCACTATGGTCTATGGTACACAGACCCAGATCATTCACTTCGAGAGGGGTCTATCTTTTGCGTCTATGTCGGAGACCTAGAGCATTTACGCAATACAAGTCCTTGTGGAGGATACCGCTTTCATAGATCTGCAGGGTACGAAGGCTTTGCAGCAGGAGATCAGGTTTCCTCATGGTCTCCTCCAAGCTGCTGGGGTGCGCTTCGCCATTGCACGGATCACGCAAGGGCTTAAGGACGGCCTCTTCCTAGAACCTCCGACACACAACACCTTTACTGTGCCTGTTGAGGCAGCCGATCTTCCCGCCATCCAACAATTGCTTCAAGAGAAAACGTGCACCTACCAGATACGGCAAGGAGGCAACTTGCTCTGTTCTGCGGCCATCTCGATCAATCCCACACGCCGTGCGCAGACAGGACTACAGACTTTGGCGCCCACCTCTCGCGTCTTATGCCGGACGTATGCGCTGCCTGATACCGATTATGTCTGTAGTTTATAGCTGGCGTCGTGTTCCATGGGTACGAATATATCACACAGGATCATTATGGAGCCAGGAGGGAGTCGCACGCATACAATCCTTGACGGAAGGCATGTCGTATTATAAGCTAGCTCATCCTTTCTGGTCGCTCATGGGCTGCTCCCTGCACCTCGTCCACTGTCACAGCTCTCCTTACATAAGCAGGGTGAGACCCAGCGATTCCTGTCCTGTGTAGGAGGACGTCATGCCTCTTGATCCCCAAGCCCAGGCCTTTCTTGAGCAGTTAGCGGCCACTGGCGCCCCACCCTTGCATGAATTGTCCGTTGCTGAGGCACGGCAGGTTATCGTCGCGTTATTTGGCACGCAAGGAGATCCTGAACCGGTAGGCGCGGTAGAAGAGCGGACGATCCCTGGGGCTGGCGGCGAGATGCCGACGCGTATCTACATGCCACACGGCACTGGCCCATTTCCTGTGCTGGTTTACTTGCATGGTGGCGGGTGGGTCATTGGCAATCTCGAGGCCTACGATGCGACGTGTCGTGCCCTGACGAATGCTGCCGGATGCCTCGTGGTGGCTATGGAGTACCGTCTGGCACCAGAGCATAAATTCCCCGCCGCTCCAGAAGACTGTTATGCTGCTACCTGCTGGGTGGCGGCCAACGCCGCGGCCATTGGCGGCGACCCAAGGCGCATTGCCATCGGGGGCGATAGCGCCGGAGGGAACCTCACGGCAGTCGTGGCCCAGATGGCACGCGACCGCAGTGGGCCGGCCCTAGTCTACCAACTTCTGGTGTATCCAGTGACGAACTATGGCTATGACACAGCGTCCTATAGAGAGAACGCTGAGGGATACCTGCTGACCAGGGACGCCATGGTGTGGTTCTGGAACCATTATCTACGCAGTACCGCTGATGGCAACAATCCACTGGCATCGCCACTGCGGGCCAATGACTTGCGTGGTCTGCCCCCGGCTATGGTGCTCACGGCCGAGTTTGATCCACTGCGCGACGAAGGCGAAGCGTATGCCATTCGACTCCAGGAGGCGGGAGTCCCCGTTACACTCAAGCGCTATGCCGGGACAATTCACGGGTTTTTCAGCCTGGGCGCGGTGCTCGATCAGGGCAAGCAGGCTATGGCGGATGCTGCTGCCGCGTTGCGTACTATCTTTGCTGGATAAAGCCATCCTGCCATGATACATCCGGCGCACATGGTGACCCTGGCCGAAGCGTTTTTCGTGATGAACAGACACCGAGGACGGTCTCTTGACGCTGGTTACCGTGCCGATTATGCTCAGTGCCGTGTGACGCGCCGAGGAACTCCCGTAGGACCCTGCACGGCCACTGTGCTGCAATCACAAGAGGAGAAAAAACGGCATGAAGGTGCAGATCATGTCCCCCGCCGCGGATAGAGTGGATTTCAAGGTACCTCCCGCTCCGCGTCTGACCAGCCTGGAGGGTAAGACCATCGGCCTGTATAACAACATGACGGGTGGGGCAGATATTGCCGTGGAGCGGGTGGCCGAGCACCTCAACCAGCGGTACCCTGGCGTCAAGTTCGAGCGCTATGGGGGCGACCTCAGGCCCGGCCGCCCGGCGCTCAGCCGTGGCACGCATATCGATGCTGAGGAGGCGACCCGGATTGCGGCGGAGGTGGATGCCGTTATCGGTGCTACCGCTCATTGAGGAGGATGCACGTCGTGGCTTGCCCATGACATGGTTGCCATTGAGAAGGCGGGTATTCCGGCCGTTGGCATCGTCGCCCGCAGCTTTGTGCGGGCGTGGCAGGCCTGTGTGGAGGGCTGGGGGCAGCCCAGTACGGCCTTTATTACTATCCCCCACGCCACCACAGGCCAGCAGGCGGGTTTCATCCGCACCATGGTGGATACGCAGATCGACGCCGTCATCCGGTGCCTCACCGCGCTACCCGCTGCCGCGGGAACGACTACAGGCGCCCAGAGCAATGGCAAGACCACCGAGATCTTTACGGTGGAGATGGATACGACGCCGGAAGGGCTGGACGCGGTAAACCGCTTCCTGGCGGAGCGGGACTGGAGCGACGGCCTGCCGGTCATCCCGCCCACCCCGGCCGCAGTGGAGCAGATGCTCAAGGGAACCAGGCGCCAGCCCCAGGACGTGCTTATGGTTATGGAGCCCGGCTTCGGCCTGGCGACAGTTGAAAAGATCGCCATCAACGCCGTCATGGCGGGCTGCCGCCCGGCGCACTTTCCTGTGCTCCTCGCTGCCATCGACTGTCTGGCCCAGCCTGAGATGAACCACAGGGACATGCAGGTCTCCGGCCATACCGAAGCGCCCATGATCCTGGTGAATGGCCCCATCGCCCAGAAAGCCGGGCTCAACGTCGGGACCACAGCCATGGGACCGGGCGTGGTTAATAGCGCCAACACGGCTATTGGCCGGGCCTTGCGCCTGTGCCTGATCAATATCGGCTATTGTAAGGCCGGCGCCGGCGACCCCAACTTTATCGGCCTGCCCACCAAGTTTGGCATGTGCCTCGCCGAAAACGAGGAGGTCAGTCCCTGGCAGCCCTACCACGTAGATAGGGGGTTCAAGCGGGACGACAGCGCTGTCACCGTGGTCGTTGTGACCGGCCCCACCACGATCATCGATTCCGGTTCCAGGGCTCCCGAGGACACGCTGAACAACATTGCCTCGATGATGTTCTACCGGCACGCTGGCGCTGGCGGCTGGCTCAGAGGGTGGCAATCCGCCCAGGTGGGCCACACCAACCGGCGGGTTTCGTACCAGGGTCCCTACCACCCCATCATCCTCAGCCCGTCCCGGGCCGTCATTTTGGCTGAAGCCGGTATGAGTAAGCAGGCCGCCCAGGCCTGGCTGCACTGCCACTGCCGTGTCGCGCTGCAGAGCGTCCTGGGCACACGCGGCATGCCCAAGGATGCTAGCGGCACGTGGCTGAGCCATCCGGAGCTACAACATCTGGAGCACGACCCCAATGCGACCATTCCGGCCCTGGAAAGCCCGGAGCAGTACCTTCTCTTCGTCACCGGTGGGTCGACCCACTATGCCCACTTCTTCTATGGAACCTACGGCATTGCCACCAGGCCTGTGGAAGAGGCTTAGCTGCCAGAGAGGGACTTGACGCATAACACCCGTGCCTGACGCACGAGGTGAGATGGGAGCCTCAGGCACGATACGCTGGCTGTGGCACGATCATGCTGAGCAAGCAGCACAGAGGAGGTACGGCGCTTGTGTAGCCTCTCCCCAGGCCTGTTATACTACCTCTTGCACCTGCAAAATTCTTGTGTTACAAGCTGCCCTCGAATGTATGGCTCCTACTGTGGCTGGACGCTCTTGACTCGTTTTGCTGGCCTCGCACGCGCGAGGCCGTATGAGGCCAACTGATCAACGGGAGGACTGACATGAACACCATGATGCGTTTGTCTCTCTGTACGTCCCTTGTACTGATATCTCTGAGCCTGTGTGCACCTGCGCAGGCCCAACAGACCTCTATGACCTTCTTCATCACGAGCACTGGCCCCGGGAAGGGGGCGGATCTCGGCGGCCTGGAGGGCGCGGACCGGTACTGCCAGGCGCTGGCGCAGGCGGCGGGTGCTGGAAGCCGCACCTGGCGCGCCTACCTGAGCACACAGGCCGTGGGCGGTGCCCAGGCTGTCAATGCGCGCGATCGCATCGGGCGCGGCCCGTGGCAGAACGCTAAGGGCGTCACCATCGCCAAGGATGTTGACGAGCTCCACGGCACCAACAATCTCACCAAACAGACGGCGCTCACCGAGAAAGGTGAGACAGTCAATGGCCGCGGCGACACGCCCAACCGACACGACATCCTCACCGGCTCGACGCCCGATGGCCGCGCACTTCCGCCCAGTGAGGATCGGACCTGCGGTAACTGGACATCGAGCACCCAGGGGGCGGCCATGGTCGGCCATCACGACCGCATGGGATTGCGTGACGACGACGCCTCCAAGTCTTGGAACTCGTCGCATCCGTCGCGCGGGCCGGACGGCGGCTGCAGCCAGGCTGATCTGCGTAGTACCGGTGGCGACGGGCTGTTCTATTGCTTCGCCACGAACTAGCACGGTTTCCAGTTGCGTTGATCCAACGTTGCCGTCATCGTCGAGCGGGTTCCTGAGCGCATCAAAAAGCGGGGCATAGTGGAGGAGCTACGGCTACAGGAGAGACGTATGGGGAAAGACAACGCTGCCCCGCGGCAGATGACGCTGGTGGCCTTCTTGCAGGCGGCCAACTGCTCCAACTATCCGGCGTCCTGGCGTCATCCTGCCACCGCGCCGGACTTCCTCTCGGCCGCCTACTTTCAGCGCATTGCCCGGACCCTCGAAGAGGGCAAGTTTCATCTAGCGTTCTGCGATGATCGGCTCGCCATGCCCGACCGCTATGGGGACGATTTTGCCACGGCTGTCCAGCACGGCATTCGTGTGGTCAAGATGGACTTGATCCCCATCCTCACGGCCATGGGACTGGCCACTCAGCACCTCGGCTTGGGGGGCACGTACTCGACGACCTACTACGAGCCCTTTCATGTTGCCCGGGTCTTCGCTACCCTCGATCATTTCCTGGCCGGTCGGGTGGCGTGGAATGTCGTCACCTCACTCAACGACTCCGAGGCATCTAACTTCGGCCAGGGACCACATCCCGATCACGACACGCGCTATGACCGTGCCGACGAGTTCATGGAGGTGGTATTAGGACACTGGGACAGTTGGGAAGACGATGCCCTCGTCTACGACCGTGCGCAAGGGCTGTTCGCGCATCCAGAGAAGGTGCATCGCCTGGAGCACCAGGGCGTCTGGTTCCACTCCCGCGGTCCGTTCACCGTGCCGCGCTCACCGCAGGGGCACCCGGTCATTATGCAGGCGGGGCACAGTGGCCGGGGCCGCCGGTTTGCGGCGCGCTGGGGCGAGCTTATCTTCGTCATTGTGCCTAGTCCCGACTTTGGCCGGGACGTCCGCAGGGCCATTCATGAGGACGCAGCACGCTGTGGGAGAGCTCCGCAGCACCTCCGAGTCCTCCCAGCAGTGTACTGTGTGATCGGCGAGACACACACTGCAGCACAGGAGAAGGCCGCTTACATCGAGCAGCTCGCCCAGCCCATGGACGCCCTCGTGCTGCTCTCCGAGGTGCTGAACCTCGACTTCGCGCCGCACGGCCTGGATGAGCCGCTCTCTGATACGGACCTGGCGGCCATCAGCGGCTCGCGGGCCATCCACGACCGCGTCATCCGTCTCAGTGGCAAGCGCAATCCGACCACGCGCGATTTCATCACCCACAGTGGGCGTGGCACGCTGCACGAACTGCCGCTCTTCGTCGGTACCCCGCACCAGGTCGCGGACGGGCTCGAGGAGTGGTTCACGACCGAGGCATGCGATGGCTTTGTGCTTGCCGCTACCCACATCCCCGGCGCCTATGAGGACTTCGTGCGCCTGGTGGTGCCCGAGTTGCAACGGCGCGGCCTGTTCCACCGGGAGTATGCTGGCGTGACGCTGCGCGAGAACGTGGGATTGCCGCGGCCTCAACGGGGCGATTGGGCGTGCCGCAAGGCCGCAGGCGGCGCATGATGTTGGGTTGCGGGAGGTGGAGTAGAGGCGCAGTATCTCAAGCATACTTCGCCCACAACACCTCGGCGGCGCCAAGCCCTCTGTGCGATCTGAGGCTCTATGGTGTCCCGCCGATCACACGCGGCGAGGTGGGCCCTGGACTGCCGCTAGCAGGTTCTTCCGTAATCCCTACTCTCTGGTAGGTGGTGAAGGGTTGTGGCGCAGTGATGTTCAGCAGACCAAAGCCCTGCGCATCGACGCGAAACACCCCCCCGTTATCTCGCTGGCGGTCGCCCCACCCCAGCCAGACCTGGTAGGCCCGATCCTGTGGTAAAGGTGGAAGGTCCTCCACGATGAGCACGGCGTGCGGGTCATCAGGCTTAAGCAGCAAGAGGCCACGTGCACGACTGTCAGGCTTGTCACTGCGGAGTACTACCGGGCGCGCCTCGGGAGCCGTAATCAGCGTGAAGGCCTGGCGCTGCAGGGCCAATTGGTGCTGCACGTCCTGCCAACGCTGGTGCACGAGCGCTGCCTCACGCTGCACCTGCCAGGTCCACCAGCCCACACTGAGACAGAGCACGACATTGGCTGCTGTCAGGAGAAAGGCCCAGCGTGGCCTCCAGGTTGGCTGCCGGCGGAGGCGTATGAACTCAGGAGCGGTGGGAGTCAGCGCAGGCCCTTCTCGCGCCGCCGCCAGCAGGCGCGACCGTAACTCCGCCGGGGGCTCGTGCTGCAGCACCGCTTGCCCGAGTTGGTCTAGGACGGCCTCATAGGCCGCGAGCTGGGCGCTACAGCGTTCACAGGTGCTGAGATGCTCCGTCACCGCCCTGAGTGCCTCAGGCTCTAAGGCGCGCAGCAGATAATCCGGCAGTAGTTCTTCACATTGATCACAAGAGAGTGGAGCAGCCATGGTTGTATCCTACGTCGACCCCCATATCGTTCTGGCTTCCATACGCTGTAGCCCTCGATCTTAATGGCCCTGCTCGCCTTGCAACTGCTGCCGCAGCGTCTGCAGCGCCCGACGTATGCGTGCCTTAATCGTACCCAGTGGGGTACGCAGGCGGGTAGCAATTTCCTGATGACTAAGTCCCTGAAAGAAGGCCAGGAAGAGAGCGTCTCTTTGCTCAGCAGGTAACGCTGCTAAGGCGTCACGCACGGCCTGGCGCTCGGCAGCATCTGCCAATGCTACAGGAGCAGACAGCGCATGCAAGGCCTGCTGAGGGAGCACCGTTTCGTTTGCGAGGCGTCGGCGATCACGCCGTAACTCGTCAATCGCGCGGTTCCGTGTGAGACGCAAGAGCCAGGCCCGGGCTGAGCCGGTGGGCTGATACGCCCCCGCACTCTGCCACACCAGCAGGAAGACTTCTTGCGTGAGATCGGTGGCACGCGTGTGTTCTTTGAACATAGTCATCGCCAGAGAAAACACCGCACGTGCGTGGCGCATATAAAACGTGTCGAGCGCCTTGGGGTCACGATGGGCCATACGAGCCAGCAAGGTCGCGTCTGTGGGGTACGCGTCATCCATACGCACCGACTCCCTCGTTCCTGCCTCTGATCCTTCCAACTACTGCTCCATCAGCCCTTCGAGGCGCGTATCGTCAAGGCCAAAGTAGTGTCCCACCTCATGGATTACTGTCTCGCGTACCACGTCCTTGATCTCCTCCGGCGTGCGGCACAGAGCCTCGATAGGCTGCTGAAAGATCGTGATACGGTCAGGCAGAACATTGCCATAGCTGTATCCCCGCTCAGGTAAGGGCACTCCATGATAGAGGCCTAGTAGGGTATGGTCTGGCCAGAGGCCCATGGCCTCGAGCAACGCTCGGGAAGGAGCCGCTTCCACAATGACCGCCATGTTTCGCATAGACCTATGGAACTGGCGCGGTAACCCATCCAAGGCCTCAGCCACGAGTTGTTCAAACTCTCGACGCCGCACCACAGTGCTCCTACAGCTCGTACAATGTCACTATGGATTTGATCGTTTTCTGCATCAATGGTCTTTGCTCCTTCTTCCAGAAGTGATCCTACCATACCCTGTCCTGTGGCGCATGTCCAGCACCAGTAGCGGGTGGGCGCTCCGGATAGGATACCCAGCGTCGACGTGGGTCGAAACAGGCCGAGGGGGAGTACAAGACCCTGACCGTAATTGGCAAGAAGCGTAGGAAGCGGGTCCTAAACAATCGCAAGGCGGCGTTGCACCGGTCACGAAGCAAAGTGGGAAACGCCGTCAGGTGGTGATGCCGCGCCGACCACGTGAGCTCCTAGGGCATTCTGGGGCCAGATGTGCTACTATCCTCTCAATCCACACATGTTCAAACACGATCTCTCACCCTGGTCTAGAGCGAGGGCGATACACATGGCGGGGAAATTCTCACGCTGGTTTCACACAGAAGAGCGCCCCCCACAGCGCGCTGCTTCACTACGACTTTCACCACTGCAGCAATCCATCTTACAGTGGCTGCGCAATGAACTGCGGCGGCGCCAGCGTGTTGGTGACGCCGGTATGGTGCCCTATCCTGACCTGGTACGCGCTCTGCGTGCTGACAAGGCCAGCATCACCAGCGAGGTGCGTCATTTACTGAGAAAAGGCCTGCTCAGCGTCACCCTCCCTGCGGGGGAATGGGTGCGGTATGTCATGCTGACTGAGCAAGGCGACACATATGTGAAAACGCTCTCGGGCCAGGCGCAGCATGTCAGGCGCCGCGGGTGATGGGACGCTGAGCTGTCACACGTTTCCCGTGCGGTGTATGCTGCGGGAGATGTGGTTAGCCATGATATGAACCTTCAACAAGGAGAGGCGACTATGACAAGCGCCGTGAAAACCCAGCGGCACCAGATGATCAGCACCACCGTCGACCGTATTCGTCTGATTGAAAAAGACAAGGGCGTGACCCGCGAAGCCCTGGAAGACATCAAGGCCGTTATGCTTGAACTCGCGGCCTATACGGAACTGTTTCCAGAAGAGGATTTTGTGCTCGAGAAGGACGACAAGGGAAATTTTCCTATTTATCGTCTGGCCGAAGATGACGACCACCGTTTCGCGCTCTACATGAGCACGTCGATTGGCGCCAAGGACGTGCCACCCCATGACCACACCACGTGGGCCGTCATCGTCAGCGTCCAGGGCACCGAAGAAAACCGGTTCTACGAAAAGGTTGGCGACTATTCCGTCCCGGGCAAGGGGCAGATCAGGCAGTGTGGTGGCACGACCGTCCGTCCGGGCGTTGGCGTGTGCCTTATGCCAGAGGATGTGCACAGTATTCATCCCCGGAACGAGCGGCCGGCACTCATCCTGCACATGTACGGGCGGGCCCTCGATCATCTGCCGAACCGCGTCACGTTTAATATGGCCGAAGGCACCTACAAAGTGTTCCCAGCCAGTCCCAATATTCAGGAGGCACGGTAGCGCACTGTGCACCTGAGTCCTCTGGCATGCCGCACAGGATCTGAGCGCTCTCTGGGTCTGGATGCACCCTAACCCTGCAGAGCGCTCAGCATGACGTTCAGTGCGACACGCAGCCCCACCGCGAGCCCGCCTTCGTGCATTTCGAACTCAGGAGCGTGGTGCGGGCGGGGTGGACCGCTAGGGGCAATCCCCACACGGAAATAACAGCCAGGGCGCTGCTCCAGGAACAGGCTCATGTCGTCGCTCGCCATGACGATATCGCCGTCCTCGACGGCCTCACTGCCTAGTTCATCCAGCGCACATTGCTTCACGAACGCCGTGTGCTCAGCGTGATTGACCACCGTCGGACAGCCCTCACCCTGGAACGACAGGTGGGCATCGGCCTGGTAGGCCTGGGCGATATTACTCACAAAGGTGCCCAGACGCTCGACAATCTGCTCCCGTACGGTCTGATTGAAGGTGCGCAGCGAGCCACGCATCACGGCCGTGGCCGGGATGATGTTGTGCTTCGTGCCGGCGAGGATTTGCCCCACGGTGAGCACCGCCGTTTCCTTGGCTGCCACTTCACGCGATACTAAGTTTTGCATGCCGAGCAGGATATTGGCCGCCACGGTAATGGGGTCAATGGACAGGTGGGGATAGGCACCGTGCCCCCCCTTGCCCTGGATGTCAATATCGAAGAAGTCGGCTGAAGCCATCGCAGGGCCAGGACGGATGCTGACGTGGCCAACGGGTGTCTGCGTGGTCAGGTGTAAGCCGTAGATTTCCTCCACCCGCGGCTGCTCCAATACCCCGGCCTCGATCATGGGCTTGGCCCCGCCGAATACTTCCTCAGCCGGCTGGAATAGCAGCACGGCCGTGCCGGGCACTTCGGCACGCCGGGCCGCGAGGATTTCGGCGAGTGTGATGGCAATAGCCGTATGCCCGTCATGGCCGCAGGCATGCATGACGCCGGGCGTGCCGGAGGCAAACGGGGCTTCCAATAGCTCGGTCAGTGGCAGGGCGTCGATGTCGGCGCGCCAGGCAATGGTGCGGCCTGGCCTGTCACCGTGCAAGATGCCCATCACGGCCGTGGTGCCCCCAATGTTTGTGCGCACTTCGAGACCGGCAGTGTGCAACCGTTCGGCAATGATCTGTGCCGTGCGGTGCTCTTGCAAACTCAGCTCCGGATGACGATGAAAATCCCGCCGCAGCGCCACCATCGGCTCCAGGCGCCGATCAACCTCTTGCGACCACTCTAACGTCGTCTTGCCCATCGCTTGTCTCCTTATATCACGCCGGCCTCGCGCCAGCCCGCCAACTCGTCGGGTGCGTACCCTAACAACCCCACAAAAATTGCCTCGTTGTGCTCTCCTGGCAGTGGTGCCAGATGCTCGACTCGGCCCGGTGTTTCTGACAGTTTTAACGGTGTACCAGTGATTTTGACAGGGCCATAGGTGGGGTGTTGCAGTTCTACGAACATCTCTCTGGTCTGCACTTGCGGATCAGCTACCATCTCGGCGACGTTGTTCACCGGCGCCGCCGGGACGCCGGCCGTGGTCAGCGCACTGACCACCTCGGCTTTGGTGCGCGCGCCAGTCCACGACTGGATCAGCGCGGCAATCTCATCACGCCGCTGGCGGCGCGCGGCGGTCGTAGCGTACTGCGGGTCCTGCGCCAGCTCAGGTCTGCCGATCGTCTGGCAGAAACGGCGCCACACCAGGTCACTCGATCCCGCCCCGATGGCCACATGGCCATCAGTAGTACTATAGACTCCAGACGTCGAACCGCCAAAGGAGACATTGCCGGCGCGGGTCAGCACCTCGCCACCTACGGTATAGCGCTCGCCCAGATTATCCAGGGCTAACACTAAACTGTCCAGGAGGGCGAGATCGATATACTGTCCTTTGCCCGTGCGGTTGCGGTAGTGCAGCGCCGTCATGATGCTGAAAGCACAGAGCATGCCAGTGTAGTAATCGGAAATGGATTGACCGGACCTGGTCGGGGGGTTTTCAGGAAAGCCGGTGATACTCATATAGCCGCTGATCGCCTGTGCCAGGATGTCGTACCCACGTTGGGGGGCATACGGACCATACTGGCCAAACGCCGTAATCGCTGCATAAATGAGGCGAGGATTGATGGCCTGTAGCGCCTGGTAGCCAAGACCCAGCCGTTCCATCGTGCCGACGCTAAAATTCTCGGTGACCACATCGACATGCTGCACCAGCTCCTTGAACAGGGCCACGCCTTGCGGTGTCTTAAGATTGAGTGTAATGGCCTGTTTGTTGCGGTCGCGGTATTGATAGACCGGCACACGCTCTTCGACGCCGTTGCGCACGCGCTTCATGCCGAGTGACAGGCGTTCTTTGGCTTGCTCAAGGGATTCGACCTTGATGACCCTGGCCCCCATGTCAGCGAGCAGCATGGTGCAAAAGGGCATGGCAATCACTTGCCCGAGGTCGAGCACGGTCACATCACTTAACGCTTTCTCCATACCTGTTCCTTATGACGTCAGTAGTGCCACACTGACAGGTCACCTAGTGCCTTCGCGGTATCGAGGCTGTGCGACTGCCATTGTGTCACAACCCGCGCCTGCATGCCAGCGGCCAGTGGGCCGCTGGCTGGCGCCAGAGGTGTGCGGCCCTGGGAGCGGCGGGCCACCAAACGTGAAACATGAGACAGACCAACACGAGAGCAACCAGGAGAAGTTGGTAAAACACCAGGTGCGGCGCCATGATGAGGTCCTCTTGCACGGGGATGAAAGAAGACCATTCTACCGCAATCACCCGCTCCCGAATTATCCGTCGTCTACGGGTACAGGACCCACTTTTGAAACACTACCCAATACTTAAACAGTCTATACAACATAAATACGTACACAACATTTAATCGCACATGTTACATTCTTTCTCCGATGTACCGGGGAAACCAGGTACTTAGGAAGCAAGGTCAACAACTTGACAATACCCCCAAGAAAGGTAGGATCGATGCCCCCACTCGCTAGACTCCTCGTTACCCTTCTCGGGCTCGCCTTGGCGAGCTGTACGTCTGTCAAGCAGATCACGACGCCAGATGGACGCCAGGGCTATGCCGTGGCATGTTCGGGGAGCGTGCTGACCTGGGAGGACTGTTTCGAGCAGGCCGATTTATTCTGTACGGGACAGAGCTACGATGTTTACACCCGGCCGGACGAGGAGAGCCCGCTCATCGCTTCCGAGCCGCAGGATCTCCGCGCCAATCCCACCACGAACCGTCGTATGGTCATTGTCTGCAAGGGCTCGTGAACGTCCCTCATCCCCCCAGCTGACTGCCTAGGGCTCCGTGAGCCGACCTCACGGTTCACACGGGCGCAGGACGCGTCCCTGGTGGCGGTGGAGAATATAGCGAGACCTTTCTTGACAAAGCCGTCCGAAGGGCACATCTGGCTTCCCCAACGGCTAGGCACACGAAAAAACGCCCGGATACTGTTGGCCAACCTGCTTCAACGTTCTAGGAGTACGTTTTCTTGGGAAAGTTTTCCCAGCTTTTTTGCCTTCCAAGAAGGCATGTTGGACACACAAATTTTGGCACTTGGGAGTTGGCCAACTGATGTGTCAACACTTTTCCGGACACATAATCTCATTCACGGCATTGTCCCAACAGTTGCCCTTGCGACTCATACTGGGCTGTATCCTGTGCTGCGCCAGGAGCTGCCGATAGCTGTCGGCGCCATACTGACTGCCACGGTCCGTATGCATGATGAGTCCCGCGGCCGGCTGCCGCTGATAGAGCGCCATCGACAACGCCTGGTTGACTAACTCCGCCCGCATATGGTTAGTCATGGACCAGCCGACTACGGCCGTGTTTGAAGCCTCTTCTTCCTCTGCTCTCATCGCGTTGGAAGCAGCCCCTCCTTCTTGCGGGCCGGCGGCCACCAGGGTGTTGCCTACCGCTGGCGTGGGGCGCTGCGGGCAACGCCCTGGCACAT
>Ga0081455_10005709_pt1 | contig 13578 bp, 11 predicted proteins | sample TabmetS3T2R1_FD_70207 | JGI IMG/M metagenome (GOLD analysis project Ga0081455, IMG submission 70207) | Tabebuia heterophylla rhizosphere microbial communities from the University of Puerto Rico - S3T2R1 | ecosystem: Host-associated > Plants > Roots > Rhizosphere ... | reverse complement strand
ACTTGGAGGTGAGGATCGCGCCCGCCTGATAGCCGACGAGGTCGGTGAAGGTACCGCCGATGTCGATGCCGACGATGCTCAAGGCACTCAGAACTTCACCGGGACGAACTTGTCGTTGTAGATCGCCTTCGCCTCCGGGACGGTGGCGAGGATGCCGAGCTCCTTGAGCGAATACCTGATCACGTCGATGGCCGCGGGATTCCAGGCGCCGTCGGGGGAGAAGCCCGCCATCTGTGCGTCGTAGATTCTGGCGGCGATGGCGGGCTTGACCTCGATGGTCCTCGCCGCGGTCGCAACCACGAAATCCTTGTTCGCCCGCATGAAGGCGATGGTGCTGAACCAGCCGCGCAGGAAACGCCGCAACAGATCCGGCCGCTTGTCGATCATGTCGTCGGTCGCGAAGATCACGTGGGTGTAGAAGTCCTTGGCGATGTCGCCGAAGAGGACGAAGTTCCTGGCCTTGCCCGCCTCCTCCAGCTCGTAGCCGCTCGCCGCCTCGATCACCATGCCGTCGAGCTCGCCGCGCTGGATGGCGGCGAGGCGCGCCTGCATCTGCCCGAGCGCCAGGATCTGGATGCCGTCGCTGCCCCAGCCCTGCTGGCGCGACAGCTCGCGCACTAGCCAGTCGGTGAGCGAGCCCGCGGTGGTGACGCCGACGCGCTTGCCCTTGAGATCGCGTACGCTCTTGACCGGCGTGTCGAACGGCAGCACCAGCGCGAGATTGGCGGGCGGGCCGTACATGGCGGCGACGCCGATCGCCGGCGCGCCCTTGGCGCGGAAGCCGAGCCCCGGTCCGGAGCCGAGCCCCACGTCGAGGCTGCCGGCCGTGAGCGCCTGCTGCAGCTGCGCGTCGCCGCGAAAGCTCGTGACCTCGATCGCGATCCCTTCCTTCTCGAAGATCTTGGCTTCGATCCCGACCTCGGTCGCGCTGAAGGCAAAGGAATTGGGCACCGCCTTGCCGAGCCTGACCTTGTCGAGCGCGAGCGCCGCGCCCGCGGGCCACAGCACGAGCGCCGCGAATATGCCTGCCATCAGGCCGCACCGCAGCTCGTCAAACTTTACGGGACTCGATCCGCCCTCACTCTGTCGTCCCCGCGCAAGCGGGGACCCATAACCACGGCCTCTGGAATATGGGCCCCCGCTTTCGCGGGGGCGACAGGCGTCGAAGCTGATCAACTCGCTCACTCCTTGGGCTTGTCGGCGACCGGCGGACGGCCGGCATAGGAATGGCTGTAGACCGGCACGGTCCTCTCGCGCAGCCGATAGAGATATTCGACGACGTCCTTGTTGCTCATGTATTTGGACATGTCGAAGCGCTCGTGGTGCACCATGTCCGCGAGCGGCCGGCGCACGCCTTCCTTCGGCGGCACCGCCGGATAGCCGATCGGCATGATCAGGGAGAAGGTGAGCAGATCGGGGACGCCCAGGATGCGCTTGAACGGCTCCTGGATGTGAATGGTGACGTGCTGGCTGCCGAGCCCGAGCGCGGCCGCGGCGAGATGCATCATCATCGAGGTGTTGGCGAGCCCATCGGTGAGATGCGACTGGTCGCGGCCGAAGGTGTGGGCGCCCTGCACCGTCGCCCATTGCCGGCGCCCGTCGCCCACGATCACAATCAACACCGGCGCAATCGACCACCCGACCTCGTTGCGATGCTTCTGCAGCGCCTCGTCGTGCGTCATCTGGAAGGAGGGATGCCGCAGCTTGAAATCGCGCTGCTGCTCCATCCAGTAGATGAAGTCGTTGTTCTCCTCGATATAGGCGCGGAACAGGGCCTTCTTGGTGTCAGGATCCTTGACGACGATGAAGTCCCAGGGCTGGCCGTTGGCGCCCGACATCGCCCAGCGCCCGACCTCGAGGATCTGCGCGACATAGTCGTCCGGGATCGCGTCCGGCTTGAGCTTGCGCACGCTCGCGCGCGACTTCACGAGATCGAGCAGCGTGTCGTAGTCGCTGGAGAAGTTGCGTTGATCCATCGGCGTCCTGCGGCGGCCGGCCAGCTCGTCAAAGCTCTGCGACGAGCGAGAAATCTAGCCGCATTTGCCGGCAGCATCAATCGAATGTCGTCAGAGGCTGAATGGAGCGCCCTCACCGCGGGTGCACGCGACGCTCGACCGCCAGCAGCAGCGCATTGGCGAGGCGGCGAAGGCGAAGAGGAGCAAGGTCAGCGCCATGATATCGAGCACCTTGTGCGCCTCCATGGCGCGGATCAGCATGAAGCCCAGGCCCTGATCGGAGGCGAAGAGCTCGCCGATCAACGTGCCGAGCAGCGTGGCGGAGAAGCCGATGCGCAGGCCGGTGACGATCTCCGGCAGCGCCGCCGGCAACAGCACCGTGCGCGCGGTGGCGAGCGGCTTAAGGCGCAGCACCCGCGCGGTCTTGATGAGCACCGGGCTGGTATTCTTGAGCGCGCCGATGGTGAACAGCGCGACCGGAAAGATGCCGTGCAGGGCGCCGAACGCGACCTTGGCGGAAATGCCGAGCCCGAACACCAGGAGGATGACCGGGTAGAGGGTGATCTTGGGAATGGAATAGAGCGAGGAGAGGATCGGCTCGCCGACCTGCCCCGAGAGCCGATGGGCGCCGAGCAGGAAGCCGAGCGCGAGCCCGCCGAGGAGCGCGATGACGCAGCCGTAGAAAAACGCCAGGCCGGTGGCCGCGGCATGCGGCCAGAACTGCGCGCTCGTCAGATACTCGCCCACTCGGCGCAAGGTCGCGCCCGGCGGCGACAACGCCTCCGGTCCCGCCCATTCGAACAGCACGATCCAGGCCAGCCACAGGCCGCCGGCGAGCAGGAGGTAGTCGATGAGCCGGACGCGCGCGGTCATGACCGGTACCAGCGCCGGTGCAGCGCCTGCTCGAAGCTCCCGAGCACCGCATTGACCACGATGGCGAAACCGAGGATCAGCACGAGCAGCGCATACATGGTCTGATTGTCGAAATTGTTGTAGGCGAGCGCGACGCGCCGGCCGATGCCCTCGGTCGAGAGGATGAATTCGCCGGCGATGATGCCGATCACGCTGTAGGCGACGGCGAGCCGCAGCCCGGTCACAAGGTGCGGCGACGCGGCCGGCAGCTTCATCAGCAAGGCCGTGCGCAGGCGCCCGAGCCGCGACACGCGCGCGACCTTCAGCAGCACCGGCGGAACGCGATCGATGGCTGTGACGGTAGCGACGATCATCGCGACGATGCCGAACAAGGCCCCGAGCACGATGAGCGAGGTCGGACCGATGCCGAACACCACGATCAGCAGCGGATAAAGCACGAAGGTCGGCACCGAATAGTAGGAGGTGAAGATCGGATCGAGCGCGCGGCGCAGGCGCGGAACGGCGTGCACCGCGAGCCCGATCAGAAAGCCGCCGACCACGGAGAGCGCGATCGCCGCGGCGAGATTGCCGAGCGTGTAGCCGACGTCGCCCCAGAACCAGGGCGCCGTGGCGACGACGTGGCCCAGCGCAGTGAGCATCTCCGACGGCGGGATCATGGTGAAGCGATCGATGATGGCGAGCCGGCAGAGCAGCTCGAGCACCAGGATCGCCCCGCAGACGACGGTGAGCTGAATGAGGCGGACACGGGTCATGACACGCCCAGCGCCTTCCTCGATTCGTCGCGCAGCAGCGCCCACAGGCGCGCGGTGAGCGCGCCGAAGGCGGGATCGGCGACCAGCGTGCTGTCACGCTCACGCGGCCAGCCGGTCGCCACCACCTCGATGAGGCGACCGGGGCGCGCCGACATCACCGCCACGTGGTCGGAGAGGAGCGCCGCCTCGTCGAGCGCATGCGTGATCAGCATGACCGTGGCGGCGGTCTCGCGCCACAGCCGCAGCAGCTCCTCGCCCATGAGCAGGCGGGTCTGCTGATCGAGCGCGCCGAACGGCTCGTCCAGCAGGATAAGGCGCGGGCGCAGCACCAGCGTGCGCGCGATGCAGACGCGCTGGCGCATGCCACCAGAGAGCTGCGCCGGATAGGCGCGGCGGAAATCGGTCAGGCCCATGAAGGCGAGCGCATAGTCCACGCGGCGCACGATCTCCGCCTGTTCAGTGCCGGCGCGGCGCAGGCCGAATGCGACATTGTCCCACACGTTGAGCCAGGCAAAGGTCGCGTCCTCCTGGAACACGACGCCGATTTCATCCGCCACGGTGCCGGTGATCGCGCGCCCATCCATCTCGACCGCGCCGGCGCTCGGCCGCACCAGCCCGGCGATGATCTCCAGGAGCGTGCTCTTGCCGCAGCCGGACGGCCCGACCACGGCGACGAACTCGCCGCGGCGGAACTCGAAATCGAGCGGGCCGAGCGCGGCCACCGGCCCTTGGCTGGCGCGGGCGGGATAGATGTGCGAAATGCCGCGCAGCGCGAGGTGGATGTCGGAAAGGACGCCGGCATCCGGCGCGGCGGTCTCGCGCGTGAGCGCGGACTTGGTCATCAGAGGGGGCGGCGCAAGTCTTCATCGAGCAGGCTTTGATCGATCAGCCTGCCCCAGTCGAACGGCTCCCTGAGCTCGCCGACGGAGATAAGCCCGTCGTTCACCGCGGCCAATCCCTCCTTGGAGAAGTCGCCGCGACTCCAATGCTGCCACTCGTAGTATTTGGGCAGGATGGCATTGGCTTCCGCGGACGACACCTCCCAGACCTTGGCGTAGATGCGCGCGGTCTCCTCGCGGTTGCCGTAGACGAACTCGACCGCCCGGCGATGCACCGCGAGGATCTTGCGCAGCGTCTGCTCGTTCTTCGCCGCGAAGTCCTTGGTGGTCACCGCCACCTGCCAGGTGAACCTGGGATAGTATTGGTGGCCGTAGAACAGCACCTTGTACTTGTCGGGCGTGATGGTCAGCGCCGGATCGTTCCACGGCGCCGCAGCGACTGCGCCCTGCGCCAGCGCGGTCAAGGCCGGCCCCAGGCCGCCGAGCGGCAGGATCTCGACCTTACCGGCGAGACCTTCGTGCTTGAGCGCGGTGCGGATCACCATCTCGGTGATCGACTTCGGGCTGGTATAGGCGACCTTCTTGCCCACGAGGTCGCGGATCGAATTGATGCCGGCGTCGGGCTTGGCGGCCCAGGTCAATTCGCCGATGTGATTCGAGGACGACGCCAGCGCCTTGAGCTCGACGCCCGCGAGCGAGCCTGCGATCGCCGCCGAGGTCGCGATTTCGGCATAGGGGAGCTCGCCGGCGAGCATGTTGCGCAAGGAAGTCCCGCCGCCCGCGCCGGCGGTGATGCCGTCGATGTCGAGGCCCGCTTCCTTGAACATGCCCTTTTCCATGGCCACCGCCCAGGGCAGCGTCGCCACCAGGCGTCCGTACTGGCTGACGGTGATCTTGGCGGCGAGGGCGGGAGCTGCCGCGACCGCCGTCATGGCGAGCGCGAGCGTGGCGCGGAACCACATGATCCTTCCTCCCGTTTTCATGTGCGTTGATCGCACGGGTCGTTGTGTCAGCAAGGCTTGTACATTAGGCTTTCCGCCACCCGCAAGGTCGCCGCAAGACGCCGGTGCCGCGAACCCAAAGTTCGCACACGTCGTGTGGCCCGTGCGGTTGCGAACTTCGGAATCGGGACACTAGTCCAGAGGAACGCCATGAGGATCGTGCACGGAGACCAGGTCGCCGAGAAGATCCGCATCCATCAGCATCGCCAGGGCGTCTTTCGCCATCGCACCGTGGCCGCCGGCGAGGCGGGCACGCCCGGCAATTTCATCCTCGAAATGGTGCGCACGACCGACGATTTCTTCTCGCCGCGCCACAAGCATAATTTCGACCAGTTCCGCTATCAGCTCGAAGGCGAGTTCGATTTCGACCGCAACGGAAAGATGACGCCGGGCGCCATCGGATATTTCCCCGAAGGCACGCCCTACGGGCCGCAGAGCTCGAGCGTGAGTTCGCTGACACTGGTGCTGCAATTCGGCGGCGCAAGCGGCAACGGCTACATGACGCTGGAGCAGCTGGAAGCCGGCACCGCCGAGCTCAAGGCGCACGGCACGTTCGAGAAGGGGGTGTTTCGCCGCAACGCGGGCGAGGACGGCAAGCGCAACGTCGATGGCTATCAGGCGGTCTGGGAGCACGTGAACAAGCGGCCGATGACCTATCCGGCGCCGCGCTATCACGATCCCATCATGATGAGCCCCGAGCACTTCGACTGGATCCCGGTCGAGGGCGCGCCGGGCGTGTGCGAGAAGCTGATGGGCGTCTTCACCGAGCGGCGCTGCGAGGCGCGCTTCCTGCGGCTTGCGCCGCAGGCGAGGATGGCGGCACCCGGGCGCAAGGTCTATTTCGTGCTCACCGGCGACGGCCGCGTCGGCGGTCAAGCCTACCGTCACTACACCGCGGTGTTGTGCGAGACGGGTGAGGACACCGCCTTCGAAGCCGAAGCGCCGACCGAGATTCTCGTCTTCGGGCTGCCCAAGCTCGACCTCCCCGCCCACCACGCCATCGCCGCGGAATGACCGATGGTGGAGCAGAGAAACTTCGCCGGCAATATCGCCTACGACGACTTGCGCGAGTGGCTGGCGATGGCCGAGCGGCTGGGCGAGGTGCGCACGGTCAAGGGCGCCAACTGCGAAGAGGATATCGGGCTCGCCGCCGAGGCGGTGCTGCGGGCGGAGCACGGCCCGTGCGTGGTGTTCGAGGACATTTCAGGCTGTCCGAAAGGCTTCCGCCTCCTGCTCAACATGTTCGCCGGGACGCGCCGCAACATGACGCTGGGCTTTCCCGATCACCTGAGCAAGTGGGAGCTCAGCGACGCCTACCGCGAGGCCTATCTGCAGGAGCAGCGCATCGTGCCGCATGTCATCGTCGACGACGGGCCGGTGTTCGAGAACGTCATGATGGGCGACGAGGTCGACGTCACCAAGTTTCCGGCGCCGAAATGGCACGAGAAGGACGGCGGGCGCTATATCGGCACCGGCACCTACAGCATCACGCGCGACCCAGAGGAGAACTGGCTCAACGCCGGCGCCTATCGCGCCCAGGTGCACGACAAGAAGACGGTCGGCATCGTGATGGCGGCGGGACATCACGGGCGCATCCACCGCGACAAGTCGTTCAAGCGCGGCGAGCCGCTGCCGGTGGTGATGGTGCTGGGGGGTGATCCACTCGCCTTCTTCTTCGGCGGGCTGGAGGCGCCCTACGGCGTGTTCGAGCTCGACCTCGTCGGCGGACTGCGCGGCCGGCCGGTCGAGATGGTGCGCGGCAAGGTGACGGGGCTCCCCTTCCCCGCCCATGCCGAGATCGTTCTCGAAGGCTACGTGCCGCCGGACCGCACCCATGCCGAAGGCCCGTTCGGCGAGTGGACCGGGCACTATGCCGGCGGGGTGCGGCAAATTCCGGTGCTCGACATCAAGGCGATCTACTACCGCAACGATCCGATCGTCGTCGGCGTTCCGCCCATGGGCGCAGGGCCGGACGAGATGGCGCGCTACCGCGCGGTGATGCGCTCGGCCACCATCAAGCAGAACGTCACCAATGCCGGCGTCCCCGGCGTGCAGGCGGTCTGGTGCCACGAGGTCGGCGGCGCGCGCATGCTGCACGCGGTCTCGATCACGCAGCGCTATCCCGGCCATGCGGTGCAGGCCGCGCACGTCGCCGCGCAGTGCGGCGCCTCCGCCTATGCGTCGAAATACGTCGTCGTCGTCGACGACGACGTGGACGTCACCAATCTCGACCACCTGTTATGGGCGATGCTCACCCGCACCGATCCCAAGGAATCGATCCAGTTCATCACCGGCTCTTGGGATTCGAGCGCCGACCCGGCGCTGCCGCCGGAGCGGCGCGCCGTCGGTAACATGACACATTCGGTGGCGCTGATAGACGCCTGCAAGCCCTGGCATTGGCGCGACAAGTTTCCCCCCACCAATGCGCCGAGCGCTGAGGTCGCGCGCAAGGCGCGCGAGAAATTCGGCTGGCTGCTCGACGGCAACGGCAATCAGTAACCGCAGAGAATGATGGCATCACCGGAGGAGGCCGGTGATGCCAATCACACAATGCCTAGGGCGTACGTACCGGACGCGATTAACGCATCGCGGGCGCTTGCGAGCGAACCGGATCGTATCCGATCTTGTCCGGATCCCAGACGCTGAAATTGTCCCGGTTCGGCATCTTCACCAGCGGCAGGGTCTTGGCGTCCATCACCTCGTCCTCGCCGATGATCTTGTTGAGCCACAGGATATAGGCCGATAGCGCGTAAAGCTCCTCGTTGGTCAGAGTTTTCGGAATCGAGAACGGCATCGACCGGCGCATGACGTCGTACAGCGTGGTGGCGTACTTGTAGTAGGGGACGGTCTTCATCGTATCGATGCGATCGAACTTGGACGGGCCAACCATCGGCAGAAAGCCTCGCGCCGGGTTTACGCCGTTCTCGCCGTGGCACAGCGCACATTTCTGGGCATAGATCGGCGCGCCCTGCTTCGCGGTGCCGCTGCCGGGCGGCAGGCCAGTGCCATCGGGCAACACGTCGATGTTCCAGGCCGTGATGTCGGCCTCGGTGATCGGCTTGCCGAGGCCGGGCGTTTCGGCGGCAGCTGTTCCCACTCCAAAGGAGAGCGCGACGGCGAGGGCAAGGATCGAGTTACGCATAGACATGCTTGATCTCCCCGTTGCTCTCGATGCCCCAACTCGTGATGCTGTTGTAGTGCTGGTTGGGGAACGCCAGCGGGCTCGCCACGGGCTTTTCGGTCTGGCCGCGCGCAGCCACGAACTCGGCGCGAGTCGGTTGCACGTTCCCGGCCTCGTCCCAGGCGCGGCTCTGCAGCACGACCGGCTGGCCGTCCCAGCGCCACGGCATGCGGAAGCGGGTGAACGCTTTCGGAAGGACCGGCTCCTGCAGCGCCGCCTGCGCCCAGCTCTTGCCGGCGTCGGCCGAGACCATGACCTTGGCGATGCGTCCGTTGCCGGAATAGGCAATGCCGGAAACTTCGTAGAAGCCCTTGTCCTTCAGCGCGTGGCCGAAGGAGGGATGAGTAATGAACGATTTGACCTCCTGCGTGAAGTGGAACAGCCACATCTTGTTGCCGGGCAGAATCTGCGAGTAGGTCTTCGACTCGTAGAAGCTCATGGCCGGCTGGTCGATCAGCTTGATCCGGCGTACGTGCTTGACGTTCATGTTGCCCTGGTAGCCGGGCAGCAGCAGCCGCATCGGATAACCGTTGCCGGGCATGATGCGCTCGCCGTTCTGGTAGAGCACGATGATGGCGTCATCCAACGCCTTCTTGATCGGCACGCTGCGATGCAGGCCAAGCGAGTCGCCGCCTTCGGCCAGGAGCCATTTGGCTTTCGGGTCGATGCCAGTCTCCTCCAGTAGCGTGGAGAGCAGTACCCCGGTCCACTCGGCGTTCGACACGAGACCGTGCAACGCCTGGGCCGTGACCTGCAACGGCTCGCTCGAGAACATCGGCGCGCTGTTGCCGCTGCACTCGAGGAAATGCGTGCGCGTCACCATCGGATAACGCGACAGGGCGTCGACCGTGTAGACCATCGGCTGCTTCACCAGCCCATGGATGACGAGCTTGTGCTGAGCCGGATCGATATCGGGCAGGCCGGAATGGGCGATGGTGAAGAACAGGCCGTTGGGCGTGATCGTGCCCTGCAACAGGTGATGCGGCGTGCGCGCATGCGAATTGCGGAACTCGTTGTTGGGATTGCTGCGCGTACGGACCACGTCCTTCTCGAACCGCGACGGCACCTGATAGGCCGGTATGACCGAGCCCATTTCGAGGCTCCACGGGTCGTTCTGGAGCGGCTCGGCGGCCGCGCCGGTGATCGCGGCGGCGCCGCCGGTTCCCATGGCGCCCGCGAGCACGATGCCGCGGCCGAGAAGCGCGCGGCGATCGAGCAGGCCGTTGCCGGCAACCTGTTCGAATGGCTGGGATGCGCCGTCGCGGCGCTTGCGTGAGCTCATGCGTCTCTCCCTGGCGGATGGGCGGCGTCTGACGTGCCGCTCCGGTTTCCTCTACATGGGCAATTGCGGCGCGGGCGGATGTTGCCCCCGACACTCCGACGCCGCGGATTTAAAGGTGGGCAATAGACTGCGCTCTTTTGCCCACCGCTTGCAACGCCGCACGAAGCTGATGGGCCAGCAGAGCTGACCTATTCAGTGCAAGCGAGGCCGTAGCCGCCCCCGCCGCGGACTTTTCGGCGATTGCCGGCCATTCGCAGACGAGTGAGCGCTGTGGCTATTTCGACACGCTCAATGGAATTCTCCGCGCGGCTCTGGTCTTCGGGCATCCGTGGGAGTGCACCGAATTATCATGGGCAGTGATGTGCAGTGATTCGTTGTCGATGCGGGCACCGACCCGCAGATCGTGCAGTTTGTTGTTGCAGCGGAGTTTGCGTCGGATGTCTCCGAGTCGCGGTTCATGGCAGGGCCACGCAAAAGCCTGGTTACATGCGAAACGGCATGCAACGGTTGCGGCGGACGCTCGTATGGGCGTGCGTTGTCGCGTGCCCCATCGACGCAGCTCTCGCGCAGGAGGTGCCTGCGTCGCGGATCGCGCCGGCGCCAAGTCAGGTCGAGCCGCCGACCCTTCCCGCGCTGCCGCAAGCTGCGCCCCAGATTCCCGGCATTGCGCCCCCCGAAGCCCCCGCTTTTCCAGCGGGCGCGGAAAAGCTGAGCATTTTCCTTCTCGGCTTCGATATCGAAGGCGAATTTGAGGAATTCGTCGCAATCAGGCGGGAACTGTCCGCTCAGTTGATCGGCCGGCGGGTGAGCGTCGCCGAACTCTTCACCTTCGCCACCAAGCTGCAAGAGGCGTATGTGCGCGCCGGATATCTCCTGGTCCGCGTGGTCGTGGCGCCGCAGGAGCTGGACGAACGGGCGCGCGTCAAAATTCAAGTCATCGACGGATTCATTGAGCGAATCGACGTCACCGCCTTGCCGGGGCCCGTGAAGGCCCGCGTCAGCGCGGTGCTCCAGCCGTTGTTCAGAAAGAACCGCCTCCTCCAGCGCGAGCTCGAGCGCCGCTTGCTGCTGGCGGGCGATACGCCGGGACTCGAGCTGCGCACGACATTCGCCGCGGGCGAAGAAATCGGCGGCTCGATTCTCATCCTGGCCGGAATCTATCGTCCGGTTTCGGCAAGCGCCTATTCCGATAACGCCATGCCGAAAACGTTCGGCACCACGCAAGGCGTCGCCCTTCTGGGGTTCAACAGCGTATTCGGCCTCGGTGAGCAAATCTCGGTATCGGCCACCGGCTTCCCCAGCGGGAATTTTGGAACGGAGTTTCCAACGCGTCGGTTTCTGCAGGGCAGCGGCACGGTTCCGATCGGGATCGACGGATTGCGATTGGTGATGACGACGACCGACGGCAGAACCACTCCGAACGTTCCAGCGTTGGCGGCGACGCAGGGCGTGTTCAGACAAAGCAGCGTGATTCTTGCCTACGACGCCATCAGAAGTCGTGACGTGCAACTGGTATTCAGCGGGCGTTTCGACAAGACCTATGAGCGCATCGACACGCTCGTTCTCAATCCGCCGGTTTCGCTCAGCCTCGACGAGGTTAGACCGATAAGAGCTTCGATCGACGGAAATTGGCGGCTGCGGGACACCGACACCACCATTTTCTTCACGACGACCGTCTCCCGCGGTCTCAACGCCTTGGGGGCGCGCACGATTGCCGACGCTACTCCGGAATTGCCGCTATCGAGGCAGGGAGCGGATGCCGTCTTCACCAAGCTCAATGTAGGATTCGGGATCCTGCAGAGCCTGCCGTCGGATTTCTTCGTCGCCACGACCGCCTACGCGCAGAGCTCGTTCAACCGGCCGCTGCTGACATCCGAACAGTTCGACATCGTCGGCCCGAAAATGCTATCCGGCTTCACCGCGGGCGCGTTGCCGGGCGATTCCGCCTGGGTTGTCCGCACCGAGGTGGGGCATTTGACGCTGGTCCCGATGGGGACCGGCGGCATCAACATCACGCGCTACGTGTTCGGGGCGACCGGCGAACGCCTGTTCTATCAGCCGACGGCGGTCGAGCTCGGCAGCGTCCACGCGTCGAACTACGGCATCGGAATGCGTTTCGTCTCGACGCGCTGGGCCGAGCTCATGCCCAACAGCTATTCGTTCATCGAAGCAAGCCGGCGGACAAGCACCAATCAGGTGCTCGACGGTTGGCGCGTATTTGGCGGCATGCTCCTGCAATATTGAATGTTTCGTGCCCGCATCCCGGCGAGGAGCGCCCGCGAGCTAGCGCTTTTCGTCCGGCACTAGGCTTATCTTGCCATCCTCAGACGTGACGATCTTCAGCGCCGGCTGACCGATCTCGACAGCGGTTGCAGTCGTGGCGAGCGAAGGCAGAACGTTGGCGGGGGGTGCAGCAGGGAACACGGGGATGGAATTGGCGGCGTTGATCACCGTGCTCGACGGGATCATCCCGACCGGATTGGTCTCGATGAAGAGCGTCGATCCCACGACCGTCAGGTTGTAGTTCAACGAGCTCAGCGTGCCCCGCGTGATTGAATAAGAGCCGATGTCTTCACCCGGCGCGCGATTGAGCGCGCCGGAAAGCGTGTCGCTCCCGAACAAGACTCCAATGGTCACACGATAGGTCAACGGCGGGTCTGGAGCGCCAATGAACTTGGTTTGGCTATTCGCTGTGACCGTGAGCGCCGCCGGGTTGATCGTCAGCGTGCCGTTGCCATAGGTGATAGCATAGTTGGAGGAGCTCAGGTTGGACGGGATGATGCCATACGTTCCCACGTTCACGGCGCCCTGCGAATTCCCGCCATAGGCGATTGCTCCGCTCAGGACCGACGCGTTCTCGCCGTTCACAAATCCGCTGTAGGTGACCCCGTTGCCGCCGCTGAACGGCACGCCGTTATAGGTCTGCGTCGCGTTATTGGCGGTGACCGTCAACGCAGCCGGATTAACCGTCAGCAAGCCCGTGCTGTTGAAGGCAAAAGTGTAGCCGCTGCTCGCAACCAGCGTGCCTTGCGAAACGGTGATGCCGTAGGTTCCCGCATTGGCGGTTGCGGGCACACCGGTGGAAGAAAAGGCCGGTGTCCCGCTGTAAACGTTGGCATCAGGCAAGTAGACGTTGGGAATGCCAGCCTGGAACCCCGTTACGGTAAACAGCGAGAGATTCGCGATATCGCCATACGTCTTGCTGTCGTTCAAGGACGTGACGGTGAGCGTCGCGGGAGTGGTTCCGGCCGCAAAAGCGAAAATGTAGCGGTTGCCCGGAGCCGTGACCAATGGCGGCGGAAGCGTCGCGTAGGTGCTGTTCCAGAGCGCCGTATTATTGCTGTTGAGATTGCCGAAATTCTGCCCAGGTGCATCGGGCGCGCTCGAATAGATCAGCCAGCGATCGGAAGCGGTGACCGCGTCGCTGCCCCTGTTGTTGATGAATGCGCCGCCGGCCGCGAGCGCAACGATGTTGCCGGCAACCGTGCCCGACGCTCCGATCGTGAGGCTGCCGTTTGCGAGGGCGGTAAAATTCGCGCCGGTGCCGCCGGCGATGTCGGCGATGACGCGATCGATGGCCTCGTCGAGCGCCCGGTTGTCGATCATCTTGTTGTTCGCACGAGCGGTCAGCAGCGCCGCCTCGTTGAGCACGTTGGCCAGGTCGGCACCGGTGAAGCCTGGGGTACGCCGCGCCA